>Ga0247770_1000347_pt1 | contig 45519 bp, 48 predicted proteins | sample UWRJL136409B6_FD_179943 | JGI IMG/M metagenome (GOLD analysis project Ga0247770, IMG submission 179943) | Plant litter microbial communities from Arlington Agricultural Research Station in Wisconsin, United States - UWRJ-L136-409B-6 | ecosystem: Environmental > Terrestrial > Plant litter >... | reverse complement strand
AGACCCGTCGAGACCGTCGGGCCACAGTCCAAGGGCTGATCAGCACCCTCGCCATCTTCAATCTCTGGCACATCTCGGCGTGCACCGACTCCCCTGACGGTAATGGCGGTGGCATTCGTCAACGGGTGGCCATGGTGGTGCAGCTCGGCGGTGGGAGAACACAGCCAACTCATCCCGTTTGGCTCAAAGCGCAGGTTGTGGGTACACCCGTCGCTGGTGGCTACCGTAATAGTGCCTGAGGGTGTGACATTGCTTGTTGGGGGCCTCTACGCCTTGCCAAAATTCCATGTCAAAGTTGCAGAGCATGCATTGTAAGTCCAATATATAGATCTATATACGCCTTCGGACGGCCGATGTGACGGCCATGCCATCGTGAATTGCGGAGAACAGCGGGTTTGATTCACCTTGACCTTCCCTGCGGAGGAGAGTCAAGAGGCTGCTTGCTGAGTCCACATTGCTGCCGACAAAGCTTAAATAAAGGCTGAGAAGAAAGGGGATAGTGACGAGAAGGATGAGGAGCGGAGCGGTGAGAGGAGTGCCGGGACGATGAGGGTGTTTAATGGTGATAACTGTAACGGCAAATGAAGGGCTGAGAAGCGGGGATAGTTGTTGATGGAGGTAGATAAATAAGTTACTAAATTGCTAGACTTATTTCGCTGCTTCAAGGTAGGACGCTTGCTAAATAGAAATAAACGACATAGGGATCGCTCCCTTCTTTCCGATCTAAATGCGGGAGCCGGGCCGCCTAACTTGGCAGCTCGATAGGCGCCAATGACTAACCCAATCAGGCGCTTACTTTCGAGGGCCAAGGGCGATGATACTTCTTAGTGGGGCAGTGGCAGGGGTTATTTGCTTCATGCCCAAGGCGGTTGGACTTCTTGACATTTGGTTGGGGTAATTTGCTCTTGGCATCCTCAAAGGTTCTTGGCAAGCTTATTCTCGCTTCCTTCAGGATTCAGGATTCGCACCCTTGCAGAGACTGGGGCCTGAGGGAGGGTAAGGCGTGGCGTGGCATCGCGCCGCTGAAACGGTTAGGTGTCTGGCCGTCTGTGGGTTTCCATGGTCGCACGGTGGCTCGGCTCCCGCGACGGACGGGGCCGTGATTCTCCCCTTGCGTGCCTCTTCACGATCTCTCTCCCTCGTTGACAACCATCATCGTCTGGCTCTTTGGGGGCTTTTGGGGGGAAAAGAAAATCACAACAAATCGGAACCGAGATGCGCAATCGCGCGCGCCCGAATACGTTACAGTTTGACACAGCTCGACACAGCTCGACACAGCGACAGACGGTAGTCGCGAGAGAGGATGGCATCGCGCCGCCCCTACGACGGCGACACGCAGCCCGGGCTGGAGGTAGTGCCGGGGGAACACGGACACCATCAGGACGCACCCGAGGTGCGAGACACATCCAACGACAATGCAAAAGAGCTGTACGTCGTCAGCAAGTATCCGGGGACGCCCGGGTATTATTCTCAGGCGCCAGAACAATATGACGGAGGAGGACAACTGCTGGCGACGCCGCCGGCGGCACCTGGCGGGCCCGCGCCGAGGCGGAGGCGACGCCTGTGGATCGTGATTGGGGTCCTCGTCGGGCTCATGTCGTCCTTGCGGCTATCCTGGGCGGCATTCTCGGGAGCAGGGCGGCGGCTGGCTCGTCGTCGGTGTCATCACAACAGCCCGGCCAGGCGGGTGTGGGGGCGGGGACGGCGACGGGGACGGCGGCAGCAAAAGCGACTCCGTCGGGCACGCAGCAGCGTCTGCAGCAGATACAACAGGGCTCAGCTTTGGCCGTCACCGGCCTGCGCAAGACGGACGGCGGCCTCGACATGTTTCTCTTTTACCAGGATCCCCAAGAAAACATCCGCTTCTCGCGCTGCGACACGACCCAGGTCACAAGCGGAAACAGCAAGACGTGCTGGGACGTGCCCATTAGCATTTCCACCTTTGCCCGCCCCGGTGCCCACCTCTCGGTAGGCACCATCCTCTACGGAGAAAGCCTCAACGGGCAGACGCAGCTCGTTTACTCGGGCGAGAGAAACCGCTTCCTGTCGTCCAACCTCAACGATCGGATCACGCCACGCGTGACTGATGACAGCGTCAACGCCAAACAGTACACCATGGGCTCCAACAGCAGCCTCGGCTCGTACTGGCCGTGGACTCTGTACCAGGACTCGACCGGTCGTCTGCACCACGTACGGAACCAGCTGCGCTCCGGATACTCACCGGCCGCCGAGTGGGACGAAGCCATGCTTGACATCGTGGCCATGAACGGGAGCAGCCTCGCCATCGTCCCCATGTCGACCAACATGAGCAGAATTGCCGAGAAGGGAGGCTACAGCCTCTTTTATCAAGACCTTCAAGGCCGCCTCGCCGTGTCCGTCATAGACCTGAACTCACCACAGCTGGATCCGACCTACCCTCTGTCGTGGCCAACAAGTGCGTTTGTCCTGTCCCCGCCCTCTCTTGTGCTTTTCGAGGCCGCCTGCTGACCGCGCCCCGTGAAAAACAAATAGCTATCCCATCCATCGACCTGCCCACGCGGGCTCCCATCGCCGCGCTCTCGGTTGCCCGACCCAACGACGTCGCCCGGCAGCGCGTAGACACCCATGTGTGGTATCTCGACGCCTCTTCCAACATCAATGTGCTCTACACTGACACATCGTCCGGCTCCCCGGTATGGCGGACCTCGCAGCCGGCGGCACTGCGCGGAGCGGACCCGGACACCAGCCTCGCCTGCCTGAACATGGCAACGTCGCAGGTAGGCGCCGACGGGTCCCCGAAACTCCTCGAGCTGGCCTCGGCGGACACCAAATGCTACTTTCAACGCGGCGGCCTGGTCATGGAGGCGCGCCTCGACAGGGGGGACTGGATCGTGACAGGCAACGTGCCGATTCCATGAGTTCGATTCTTGGCGTTATCGAGAACAGAGTGACCCTACCGCCAGCTATAATACAGCCCCATCAGCACGCTTGGCTCCAGCGCAGCATGATTTCGCTGTCGCCCACTCAGTGTTGGCCAGCACCCCGTACTAATATTTGCCGTCACGCTTATGAGACCACGCCCTCGATGCGGCCGATAAGGCCCGATTTTCTTGCTTGTTCGCGTGGTGCGCCCGTCGGGCATGAGCCGCGCGGCGGACTCCCAAGCGAGCTGGGCATCAGGAGGATAAACGTGAGCGAACCCCCAACAGAGGCTAAAAAGAAGATCGGCGGTGGGTTAAGATTTATATATCTCTGTAACTATATAGCATTCTTATTTACCTTGGAGTAAACGAAGCCGATAGGGAGAACGAATTTTACCTTTTGTGTTCTTGGGTTTTCGGGTTTTCGGGCAATTGTTAAACTCAGACCCTTCGTTATGATGCGATCCCTTAACGAATATCGCCAGTCCGGCGGAACCCAGAATTGAGGAAAATACCTCACAGTCCCTCTCAGCAACAATAGTACCGCCGAGTGATGGAACAGCTTGGCCGGTATCGTGATCTCCTGATATGATCCCATTTGAGATGTCACTCGGCCTTTGCGGGGCAGGTCTGGAAGGCTCCCAGGCCGCGAAAAGATAGGGGGGCTCCTATAATTACCTACCTTACTGGGACCAGACGGGTACGTATCCGCCCTCCACGCTGTGGTAATACCATTCTCCACAACCGTTCTAGCGCTCGAAGTTGTGGTGGGGATGAGGGTGAGGATGGTTGTGTCGATCCAATATGGGAACTGCCCGGGCCCTCTATGCTTTGTTGAGGACTGCTGGGGAGATGAGGCTGAGGATCAGTCCTGCTGGTCCCGGTGTGCCGTATCGGCGACGCGGTGTTTCTGGCAATTCGCACAACATCCACCATTGGTATCAGGGCTCCCCTCGACGTCCCGGGTGGCTGTTGCGACGACGTTCCTGGTGGCCTTCCCCAGCGACACCCGTATCTTCGTTGATATTCGAGAGCCTCGATGCCGATAAAGTGTCGCCTTGGGTGCGCTGAGGCGTCCTTGTTGACTTCGTCCCGATGGTGGGCGGACCGGGACTCATCGATAACTCCCAATTTTGGTCCCTGTCGCTGGATGACAGACGCACTTCAACGATACCAGGGAAGACCTTGACGATCAGCGGCTTGAGGGTCATTACACAGGCGCATATGATGGAGAAGTTGACCTCGACTGTCGTCCAGTATGCGGATGTGGTGTAGTCCCAGGTGACATCCACGACGTAGGAGCTGAATATCAAGTTGACCATTCGGAGGATCGATATCCCACAGAGTCTTTGCAACTGTCAGCATTTGTGATGATCCCGGCCGCGGACAGACTGGGTGGCTTACAGAAATCCGAACGCGAAGAGAGAGTAGAGCAATGTTTTCAGGCGGAATCGCAGTCGAAGTGTACGGATGGCGGGTATCGGCAAGGCGTAAATGAGGAAGTCGGTCAAGATGTGCATGACCGAGGTTGACGAATACCAGCGGTACTCATGGCAAACGCCCGGGATGGTTCTGTCCCAATATCTAGAAAGGGGAATGCAGGCTGTGAAGACGGTAATCAAGGTCCAGAGGCCAAAGATGATGGTGATGGCGAGCAGAGCGGTCGTCAGCGTCTTCACCCACGGATACGTGAGGATGCGGCGGTAGAGCATCAGGATCGAGAGTTTGGTCGCCCACAGCGAGGCAAAGTAGAGGAGCAGATCGAACCATCCTGCCTAGAAGAACATTGTTGTCAGTCTTTTTTGTTTGCTTTTCAGCACTCATCGGCTCATCAGGGCATCCTACCATGGCCATCGGTTTCGCGTTTTGAGGCGGAAGGGTCCAAAGATGGGTCCCCAAACCCATAACCGCTTCTGCGAATTGTGTTTTAGCCATGCACTTTATTCCCAATCTGGAGAAGATAACTCACGGATTATAATACTGGCCGAGCATCCGGCCGACAGCACCAGCGACAAAACGATAAGCCGGTCCTCCCATGACCAGACCCGCAATAACACCCGCCGGGTGAAGAACCTCGCAACCACAAAAACGGCGGCGGCGAACCAGGTGATGACGCTGCAAGCGATGATGTTGGCCTGGAACGACTCATGGTCCAGGCTGTGGTCGATGACGAGCCCGGGAATGGATTTTGGCTGCGGGCTTTCGGTCGCGCTAGCGCTGGCAGCGGTCGTGCTGGACATGACGACGCGGTGCCGACCTCGCCATGGACAACGGACCTAATACGATGCCTCAAAGACAAGCAGCATACGACACGATGGAGAGAGGATCTATAGAGCCAGATGCTCAACCCCTCAACAACAATCTCTCCAGCATTGCCTGCCCGCTTGCTTGCTTTTGCTCAAATTAGGAGCAAAATTTTTGTTTCGGTCCTCGCTTCCCAAAAAGCGAGCGCCCCACTCGGCGTAGCTGCTAGCCGATGGGGCTAATAGTCGGATGCTTGTAGGCGCTCGACAGGGGCCGGAGACATCCCCGCCAAAGGCTGGCGATTCTTATTTGCCTGCCGCAACCGGTGTGACGGGGAGCAAAAAAAGAGGCCCCGGGCCAGTTCTGTCCACTGCCGATGAAGGGCCATGGCTTGGCTACGTCGCTACTTACCTGTGGCTTAGGGCTGAGTGGCTAGACCATCTGCTGGTCATCGCCGATGAACTAATCTTTCCCACTCATCATCGGTGGCGTACTGCGACTTGAGACATGCGTCGACAATCATGAGCTGCTGCTACTTCAGACTTTGCCTCGCTGCGAAGATGGCGAGACTGATATCGGGGTAAGTGAATGTCTGATGCCGCTCGATTTGTTCTGTCGTTGCTGCCTCAACCAACCTCATTAACACCGAGACGCAACTGGTTTCAGGCGATCCAGCAGGCCTTTGGGATGCTGGTCCCAGGCCCGAGGTACTGGTAACGGTGTAACTTGCAAGGCGGGTCCCAACCAGACGGCTGGGACGCACTGGAATTCCCGCTCGCATCGATCCAATCGCATTTGTGAGGAGAGCGCCCGCCACACCGCGCATTAATTACGGGGGGTCCGTGTTGCGGATTTTCGGAGCTTTCTCCTTTCACCAACCAACAGAAGAAGGCGTGGACTAACAACATGGACGGCCTCCGCCACTTTGTAATGTCTACGTTCTGGGAGGGAGAGAAGCTCGGCTCGCCCCCGCGTCTGATTTATTTGCTCTCCTTGAGATCTTAGAGCATTCAATAGCTGGAAATGGCATAGCGATTGTAGTCCAGGCGACCACCCAGCGCACGAGATCTTGGTACAGGCTTCGAACTCGTATTGCCGAGGACCTAGTCACACAGCACCATTCCATTCATTCCAAATCGTCGAAATTGGCCGAGATGCCCCAGGAAGGCTGCAGAGCAAATCTTTGACTTTTCGTCAGTTGATCGAGGTTCGTCGCATTCCACAGTTCATTCCGTACTTGCCCACTCACAGATCCGCGGAGTCCAGCGCTTCAGATCCGACCAACGAGAACATCATGTCAACTGACTTTATCCTCAGCTCGGCGCACAGCATGGCCATCTGGTCCTGACACTACCAGAGCCAATTAGGCTCCCAATGTCAGCTCTGGTGAATGCATCAAGACAGATTGGCATTATTCTGGTCCTCGTTGAGATGCGAGTGAAGGCTTGGATATCTCGACTATCCCCGCAAGCTTCAAATCCTCTCCACGCCGAATCTCGACACGAAGGCCCAGGCCCAGCACAGACACAGGAGGTTGTGATGTTGCTTCAACAAGTGCGCTCTCGAAAGAGCGACGTGGGGTATCTTTGAGACGAAGCTGAGAACCAGTCATCGAGGTCATCGCTCTGTTGACAATGTTCTTTCTCCCAAGAACCTTCTTTGCAACATTGCCCTCACCTACATGCACAGCACCGAGGGCCGCAAAACCCACGAGAACACGCAGACGCCCGATATCACATCCCGACAAATCAGAAACCGTCTGGAAGTGATCAGCTCTGATGTTGCCATGGACAAATCAGGTGCGGGATGGGGCCGAGGTGAAAAATCGTTCCGGGCCGAAGCCGATTTACGTCATCTCGCCGTCATGGCTCCAATTGACCGCAACGCTCAACAATTGACCAAAACACATAAAGTACAACGATCATGCGTTCGTTTTAACACGATCAGACACTCACTGCCGATCGTACCTCCAAATAACGCGACTGCAACATGTCGGTGACTTGGAAATGGCCTGCCTTTGGAGAATACATTATGCCGTCAATAATACAACTATCACCACGGATCTAAGCCCAAACCAAGGCACAAACCCCCACGGCCAGCATACCCCAGAGTCCACTCGCACCAACACCACTCGCACCAGACTTCCCACCTGAGCCCGACCCTGAACTCCCGCTCCCACTCCCACTCCCACCAACAACAGCCTGCCCATTCTGCACCGCCGTCACAGTCGTAACCCCCTTCGTCGAGAAAACGCCCGAAGTCCCCCTGTTCGTCCCCGTCCACTTACACCCATCCCCGGCCGCATTCAACTCACACGGCCCCCCGTCCTGCGCAATCGTGGCGCGTTTTGTCCTGTTTCTCGTCAGTCCCCACACATCACAGCCAGGAAGAAGGTAGGTAGGCCTCACTTCGGATCATAGCAACTGGCCCTCGGCACATCATGACTCGACAGCATACAGATATTATCCGCCTCGCAGCAGATGGCATCATCGCCATTGCGCAGGTAGGACGTCGTCTTGGTGACGAAGGTAGTGGAGGTGCCGTCCTTCATGCAGATGATAGTCTTGGGATCGCCCGAGAAGTTGGTCGAGCAGAGGGTGTCGATGTCGTTGAGGGTGGTTTTCTCCGAGGAGGATTGGCGGGGAGAGATGTGGAGGGAGGAGGCGAGGATGGCGGTTGAGAGGCTTAGGGAGAGGAGGAGGGAAGGGTGCATTTTGGCGGTGGTGTGGGTTGGGGGCTGGTGAATTCGGGCTTGAGGAACTTAAACGGGGAAGTTGAAAATGACGGAGTTACGCAAAATGCAAAATGTGGTCGTTTTGGAGGGCTTTGCGATTGTTTGTGGTTTTATACTTGGCTCTCGATCCTTCAGCTCAGGGGCGCAGAGCGTTGGGTTGGATCAGCCCTTAGCCCACAGCGCGCGCCTCCCCCAGGCCCCGGAACGCCACTGTGTGATATTTGTTTGAGGCTCAAGTCTAGACTTTTGGTGTCCGAACAATGCTGCGACGTGATTTGCTGCTGAATTGTCGAAGCGCGTTGGGGAAGTTCAGCCGCACCGCCGGGGGTCTGGGCTGGGTGGAAGCGCGCCGTGGCGTCTGTCAGGGCAAGGGGCGTCAAATCGGATGAGTGTCTCGATGCCGAATTGCCGTGTGCAGGCACTCCTGCGCCTTCTGCTCGAGCGGTTACAGGAGCCGAGGGGGTTTATTACTGATTGTAGCTCTCTGGAATGAACATGGCAGATAACATAGCAAACTGCCATGCTGGAGGTTGAGTGATGTCAGAATCTAGCACTCATGGCCAATTGTGGTGATAGTTTTGTATTGTTGTTCTGTGGAAGAGAATCTCTGGCCTGCAGGGTCCCCTATTGCCAAGCCGGCTACATCCGCGAATGGCTCCAATTGCTTATATAAGCTGACAAGTGACACCAGTGACTTTGCCAGGGGTGGATCATGGGTCTAGCACTGCAATTCCCCCAGTGACCGAATCAACACTCTATCAGCACCAGCACCCTGCATACGCAACCAGTCATAATTATCCAAAACAAACACTTCCCGTTTTCTTCCATCAAGGCGACTCATCCCATGCAATGTACACCTCGCCGACCAAAACAATGCACGCAACCGTCATGGCAATCGCAATTATCGGCGGGTTCACGCTCGCAAAAGCCAGTCTCCGAATTTTTATGTGCTTCTTTGCCAGGATATCCCTGCCACAGGAGGTTGAGAGATGGAGAAGGTGCTGATGTTTGCTGGTTCTCTTGCGCTGGTCGGCGCGGCCATGCTTGGGGTGATGGGTTGGTAAAGAGATGCAAATTTTTCATGTGACCGTAAGCCCGCTTTGCTCCCTTCACCCTACCCTGCCCAGAATCCCCCAACGAATTTGGACACCTGCAAACGTGGCACGAACTTGACAAGCACAACCAGCAACCTTCAGGGTTGCTGCTGAGTTTCCGGGGTCTGGGAGTCCGATGAAAATGTCAAAGTTGTTGAAATCAAGATTAATCGACAATAACGGGATTCCAGCTGAACCTTCACCACTGAATGCCAACAAAGCTGACCCGTACTCTCTGAGAAGAGTGTACAGGGAGACGGAGAGGGACATTGGTTTATAAAAACTAGGAAGGAAGGTCAGATAAACCATTTGCTTGCAAATTACTTACTACCTCCCCACTTCCCGTCGGTAGGATCACTCACAGTACTAATGGAACCACATCCTCGTCCATGCTCCCTGTAGCCATTCCACATAATTCAGCCGACTAAGTAGCTGATAAGTCACCGCCATTGGCTATTTCCCTGCTGCGTCTGTTCGACGGCATCATGGAGCCTCTTGATAGCCGGGTGCATGCTAAGCACAGCTTCAAAAACATCGGTCAAGCCCACAGCCCTGACAAACTCCAAGATACTCACTAGGGTGAAATCGGCATACCCCGGCTTGTCACCATTGACGAACGGACCAGGAGTCGTCTCGATCCATTCGCCGAGCTCTTTCAGCCTAGGCTCTGCGATGTTCAGAGCTTCCAAACTCGGATGCTCCTCAACCCACTGCTCCACGGATATCCCCCACCTTGCCCTGCGTTGATAGGCGAATCTCTCGATGCTGCGCTCCGGCAAGATGCCGGGGACGCGTCCGGCGGTAGTCTGAATGATAGACTTGACTGCTGGCCCAAGGTATGATTTAAACTCGACCGAACGCGGCGAGGTGGCGAGCAGCGAGGGTTCGGGTTTCATCTCCTCGAGCGCTTGTATGATGTTTGGAGATTCCATGTAGTATTGGGAGGCGCCACATGCTGTCCGGACCTTGAGCACTGGGATCTCGTACGGCTCCAGCGGGTCATCCTTGGGTTTGAGAGTCGTTTGTGCAAAAGTGGGGATGATGTCTGGGTACTGAATGTTCTCGATAGAGTAACGGATTCCTTTATAATGAAGGCAATAGAGGATTCTGAGGACATGATGAGACCATGTTCTGCCGTCTTTGCCTGGGATGTTGAAAATTACGACGGTGTTGTTTTCGAAATCCATTTCGCCGGAAAACTTTGTAAATGTCAAGAACAATGAATCCATGTGGCCTTGAGACTACATGAACCGTTTTATGTCCGAGCGAGTACCACTAAGAACGTCTCAGCACTTTAGCCGGAGGATTCGCTCGGTGTGAGGTCATTTGACTAACTCTGCAGATCTTCTAAAAATAAATACCTATAATTACTACAATGGTGCAGAAGGCGGCTGGAGCTTATCTCAGCAAGCTCAGACTATTGTTGCGGATGTACTGTTTGGCCTCACTTTTGTAAGCGAGACTCTCGGCTAATTAAAGCCTCTAAAACAACAACAGTCTGAAGGCCCAGTGAGCGAAATCACTCCGCACGTCACAAAATCTAACACTATATAAAATCTACTACACTCAAAGCCTTGCATCCAGCTAACCACTGGGCTAAAATTTGTAAACAGAGACCTATTAGTTAGGCGCGAAGCGCTGCAGCCCAAAAAAACGGAGTCTGGGCTTGCAAAGATAAGCTGGAGCGAGGAGACTTTCGACGTCCTCTTTAGGTAAGTTGCTGACGTTTTTCACGGTAGTGGCTAGATGAGAGAGATAGGGCTGAAATTACTGGCTGTATTGGAACATCAGAAGCTGGAGAGGAAAAGAGAAGAATCGCAAAGCCGTGGCGCCCACACTAGATGTGAGCGTGTGTGCCCCACGTTCGGGATTGAGCCTAGCGTAAAAAGGCCAATCTGGGGTGGGCATAGGTGTTACAGCCTAAGCCATGACCTCAAACTTGGCCGTAGGACAATGGGCGCCCATCGTTGCGTCCGGGCTTGCTGCTTGCGGATCTCTGTACATGCTACTGGCAGAGGATGCGGAAGCTGTCAAGAGTACCTAAGACCCAAGGATTCGCAGCTGCACCTGCAGTTCTTGTCCACATCACCATGTCAGCAGGAGTAGGGACGGCAGCAACCCACCAAACGAGGCACCGACAGCTCCCGCAGGAATGAGTGAGAGCGGCTTGCAGCATCCAAATCCAATCATCTCTTTTCCCCAACCTGCAGGGACAGTCGTTTCAGCCCACCACAGTACATTTTCCTCTTCCTCAGGCTCTCTCGCCCCGGATCCAGCAACCAGCAACGCTTCAACTTTCCATCGCCAAAGGTAGCAAAAGCCTTGAATAAACTCTCCGGGGCTTTCGGCACTTGCATCCGCCGACCGCTACAACGACCGCGAATTCAAGCGCGGCATGGCACTCGACTTCCCCGAGATTCCTGGCGAGGAGCACCGAAACAGCGCCTTGACTCAAATTCGCGAGCAGTATAACCCAGTAAGAGACGCCAATGGGTATGCTACGCCTAACATCTCCGGGAGACGATCGAGAGCTGCGAGCTTCAATGGCAGCGTAGCAAGCAACATCAATTTGGGAGAAGGTGTTTTCGCGTCAAGGGTTTACCAAGCGGATACGAATGCGAAAGATGCGAAGGTATTGGGTGGGTCATCCGGTTTGGGTTTTGTGCCTCCGGTCGCGGACACAAGCGGGCGGAGGCTGGGTGTGCCTCCGTCAGGGTATCTTGCTACCACAGCTGCAAAAAGCACGAACGGATCGGCAACAAGGAATGCGGATTACGTGACGGTCTCTGGAAGCTCGAGCTCGCCCGCTGTTGTTATTTCTCTCGGGAGAACAGATCGCGAGCTGAACTCTGCGAGAGGGTTGAGGAATGATCCTTGACTCTGAACACGCTAAGGCCCCCACCCCCTGACCGGTGCGGATAGTGTCTTCTTCCCGTCGACGAAGCCAAGGCTTTAATATTGCAGACCGTGCCGCACCTTCGAGTTCTCATGGCGTCCGAGCGCAGGTTGTCAGGGAGGACCATTCACAGGATGCACTGCTCACGCAATGAGCCCAAGGTAGGCGCGAGTCCGCAAAAGAAATCAGAACCACAGGAGATATCACCACTAACGGCAGGAAGCTAGGCACTGGCGATGCACCGCGCGAAATGGCCAACGAAAGGGTGGCTTAGGTGAACAGGATAATGTTCGATCGAGGTTTTGTGTTGGCTCCTTCGTAACAAGTCATAACAGCACGGCAACTAAGTTCTTACACTGATACGACACACCATTTTTTACACCCAACCTTGGAAGGAAATCACCAACCCGGGTGCTTGACGCCCTTAGTCTGCTCTAGCGCACTCTCATCCCCGGGCTTCAGTTCCGCGGTGCTATGGTGGAACGACCGCTCCTCGAGGATGATGTATTTGTTCCCCTCATCGATTGTATCGTCGAACTGCGAGGACTTTGTCCTCTTCTTTTTGGGGTACGACCCGATCGTCACGATCGGGGAGGTCTCGTCGCTGCCCCCCTTTGCGCCACCTACGGGGGTGCTCCCGCCGAGAGCCGACGAGCCAAAGAGCTTCTTGACGAGCGGGAACATGGTTGGGATGCACGCTCCGATGAGCACGCAGTTCGCTTCGATACTGGAGAGACGATGGATCAGCTATTGTCACAAAACCAGAGAGAAAAGGACGTACTTGGTCCAGAGGACGACGTCGTCGACGGCAAAGGTGAAGTCTTTCATTTTCAACAGACCCGGGAGGGTGGTACACTTGTAAATGGTGATCGCGCCGGCACTATCTCTTGTCAGGGGTCAAATCACAGTCCAAAAGGGGGAGAGAACATACCAGTATCCAAACCCAAGGGCAGCGCACAAAGCCAACTTCTTCTGGACGTTCATCTGCAACTGCCAAAGCTTGACGGTCGGATATATCGCCACGTAAAAGTCAAACACGGCTGAGGTCACGCCCAAGGCGATGGCATAGTCAACGGTGATCTTCCGGTCCCAGCATACCCCTTCGGCGCCACCCCACTGGGCAGCCGGGGGATTGCATTGCACAAAGTTGATGACGAGCATACCAAGGCCAAGTGCGAGGTACAGCCCGGATACAATCCACATGAAGGCCAAGTGCATGGGGCGTGGGTTCAGGAGCTTCGCCAGCAAAATCACCACTGCCACCTTGGGGATGACGAAAGACGACACGCCGGGCACAAAGGAAATGACAGTGTAATATACGGCCTTAGTAATCTGATCGGGCGTGAGGGTGTCCATATGTCGACCGGCACCATTGTGGATTGCGGCGCCTGCGAGGCCGACATAGATGATGGAGAGGAGCTGAACCGCAGTTGTGTCAGTTGGAGAATTTGGTGGAAGGGTGTCAGTGAAAAGGGGCCAGCAGTGGACATACAACGCAAAACACGACAACGAAGTCGTCAATGGCGAGCTTGCCGATAGAGAGGAACCTGCTGTAGATGCGGGAGGCGACGCAGAGGACGGCGAGAAAAGTCATGATCGAAGTGATGATCAGAATCTCAGGACCCTTATTCTCGGCGGCGTACCCCGGGTGGGGCTCGACGAACGGCGGCGGCGGCGCGGACATGCTGGCTGTGTTGTTGCCTGCGGCTCCCAAAGGGCGATGACGAGAGGTGTGGTTGGAGGCTGTCTCTAGCAAGACGGAACACGAGCGTCAAGTCTCGACTGGTGCGGCTCGAAGAGGGGCAGGCCACTTATTAAACATTGCGGCACGACTGTCAGGACAGACCAAGCGACCAAGAGATCTACGATTGTCCCGCGCAACAGACCGCTGGGTCCTGAGCCAAGGGTCGGAACCCGCCCTCCGGAGCGTTGTGGCGGCGTCTGGGTACCGAATGTCCCCCATGGACCCATTTTGAAACCGACAGCCCATGATTTCCCAAGACCACCGGCACATGTGTCACTCGTCTATCGTGATTCGTCCGAAGATGCTGCGGCGGGAGTGTGGTGATCTGTGATGGCATGTTGGAAGCCAGCCGTAGGATAGGACCCATCATGCTGCAGAGCACAGATACTCGCCCGCACACTGCAAAATGTCCGACCACCACTCTGTGGCGGGCGAGCCGAATCACGAACCAGACCGGTAGTTCTCCCCGCGTCGTCCAAGTGGCTCGCTGCCAACGCCACACATGCAGGAACATGCAATATGTGTGGCGTTCCCCAGGTTATCCCAGTTGGCTCTAGCAGCGCCTCAGCATCGCCCTCGCAGCTTCTGGCTGTCCCCTGGCAACCACTGGAAGGGGACAGTTCTAGCGAGAGGTTCCCGCCCTAAATCGAGGTGCCCGACCACCGGGGCCTGCACACCCTTTTTGTAGCCCCTCGCACCAGTCACCACGGCCGACCAGTGGCCATCTCGGAGCCCCAAAGGCCAAGACCGCGGAACTCATCGCCTGTCAAGAGGAGCGCCAGCGCTTTGACCCATCATACGATTGCGCTGTCCGTGCTGTTGAGTCGCCAAGCCCTACGACAGGCCGATGGCACCCCACTACCACCCCACAACCCGGACCCGTCGGGTACCGTGGACACAGCTCGCCCACGGTGGACTCAAGACCAACAAGACCCATATGTACATCCACTACAGTGCGCATTATCGGGACTCGTTTTCGTTCTCCAGAAATAGGCAGTCGGGCAGCCAAGCTTTGATCGCATCCCAGAATATGCCACCCCTATTCTTCTTCCTACAAGTAGCGAGCTAGAACCAGCACCGCAAATCAGAACGGGCGACAGGAGATTGCCACGGCTGGACAATTTGTCTAGTCGAAGTCTTGGTCACTAGAGCCGCAACATTACAGCTGAGCACGGCTAAAGTCTGCCCTCCGCATCCCGGCCAAGTTAAAGACGAGCGCGATTCCAGTCCCCGAGACCTCGACTCCACGACAGAATCCGGGGACCAACCCAGGAATCAACGCGCCCGCAAGGTTCCTAGCACTAAAACAGACGTGCAATCCACTAGGTAATAGCCAAGAGCCCTCGCTTCTTGGTCGCCTAGCGTCGCATCGCCAAGGAAAAGCTTCATGCCCACCAAGGAAATCTCCTCATGTCCCCAGCAAATCAAGTCCATGTAGAGCAATTAGAATAAACTTTTGCGCGGGCCCCTTTATCATGTTTTGTTAGGAGCGATGTCACTGTCCGCCTTGCTACCCAATATTTGGGTCTCCTATTCCACCTTTCCCACCATGGTCCCCGAAATGAAGCGTCCCTGCGGCCGCCGATTCCACGTGGGGTTCCGTCGTTCCACCAGAAATCGGTCGCTTAAATACCGGGTGTGCCTGCTGCTGCTGCTGAGAGGTGCACCTCGCTTCCCGTCCCTCACCTGAATCTTCCGGGCCGTTCCACTCTTTTGTCCCGTCGTTCCCTCGCGCTCAGGCATTTTTGTTTGCCCTTCCAGTCTTCCCCCGGACCCCAACCACGACACAACCCACGCTCTTTCCCCTCAGCCTTCGGCCCCATCCCATCACCCCCGCCGTCGATCATGATTGGATCCGTCCTCCTCGCCGGGCTCCCGGCCCTTGCCAGCCTGGCCGCTGCCTCCCCGGCACCTGTCACCGCCCGCACCATCCCGCCCCTGGCCTGCCTGGTCTTCAACGACATCGTCTCCCCCTGGTGGCTGAAGAAGTGCCAGGCCCACCTCAACCTAGTAGTCATCGACCTGCGCTCGGCCACCGAGTACGCCACTTCCCACATCCCCGGCGCCGTCTCCCTCCCCTTCGAGCCCGTCTCGGCCTGGTCCGAGATGGGCCCTGGCGACCTCCTCCTGGAGATGCCCCCCGCCGCCTCCGTCTTCGCCGCCCTCGGCGCCGCAGGTGTCTCCAACCCCTCGCCCGCCACCAAAATCGTCCTCGTCAACGGCGTCGGCGTCCCGGCCTTCCCGCAGGCCGCTTCCCCCCGCGTCGCCACCACCCTCAAGTACGCCGGCATCTCCGAGGGCCGCGTCGCCGTGCTCGACGGCGGCTTCCCCGGCTGGACCGCCGAGTCCTACCCCGTCACCACTGTCACGCCCGTCCCCGTCCCAACCACCTTCTCCTCCACCGAGGACCGGTCCTTCCTTGTTAACAAGGAGTACGTCCGCGCCAACCTCAACAAGAAGGCCCAGCACATCTTCCTCGTCGACGGCCGCGACACCGCCGTGTACAACGGCTCCGTCATGGAGGATTGGGCCCTCAAGCCCGGCCACATCCCCAGCGCGGTGTCCCTGCCGGCCAAGAACATCTGGAACGCCGACGGGAGCTATAAGTCCCCGCTGGAGCTGCTGGCGTTGGTCAGGGGCGCGGTGGGGTATGGCGTGAGCAGGAGCTATGGGGAGATTATTGTGTACTGTGGTGTTGGGGGGTATGCGAGCAGTTGGTACTTTGTGCTGACGAGGATTTTGGGGTTTGAGAATGTCAAGATGTATGATGGCAGTGCGCAGGAGTGGAGTCAGTATTATGATATGGAGTTGTGAGGGGTACTTATTAGATCTATTGAAGGGGTACCCGGGAGAGGTTGTGAGAAGGGGGGTGTGGTGTGTATCTCTTGGAGGAGGGGGGGTGGGCTGCACTCGCGGTGTCATGATAGGTACTGTGAGCTGTGATGGTGTCTTCCTTCTCAGAGGTGTTTGGCTGTGTGGAGGGTTGTATTGGGTTGTGATGACTTCTTGATGTCCGTTTCAACTTCTTCATTGTGTAAATATCTATATATCTACCGAGTAAATAATGCATTTGTGGTTGTCTTCTAAATGGTAGCTGCCAGATCCCTGCCTGCTCGTCCGCTGTTGTTACCCGGGATCCACCCTGCGGTGTGGCGTGGTAAACTTGATGGCTGTCTGTGCAGAACACGCAGCAGATGCCAGGGAAATGGTCGATTGGGATGACATAGCAACTTTTGGCCGAGATAGCTCTACTTTATTTGCAGGAAATCTCTGGACACTGGGCATGGCGACACCGACTCGCCGTTTGCCCGATGTCACAACACGATGCGACAATCAACAATGAGTCCAAGTATCAGAGAGGTTGCATAACACCACTTTGGGCAATTCCAAGTGAGCAGCACAGCGCCATCTCGTCGTCTGATGTGGTGACCCGAGCCCAATACCACGGTCAAAGTGACTAGGTCAAGTCCGCTCTCCTCTGCTCCACAATTGGAGCGATAAGACACCACAGAACCCTGAATGTGATACACCGACTAACATAACCGGGAAAGCGATCACAGTCGTATGTCACAGCTCAATGCAACAGTATTATCATCTACCAAAACCGCAGGTCCTGGCCCTGTTTCATCCACTGTCCAAGGCCAAGTGCGCAATAATACCTCACCTTACCCTTGACGTGACCTCCTTTCTAACACAAAGATGGACCGGAAACTAAGCCGCTAAACAACCTAGAGCAAGAGACACTCCACTAAGAAACGCGTGTTTTGTGCGACGAATCTGGGCACACAGAATTTCCCTTTTCGTACCCCGCCCACATGACATTGCTCACCCAGGCTTAGGCTCACTGGCGTTCTGGCAGTGCCAGGCATCTAGTTAGCTCTGCTATTGCTATTTTTTTGGGAGCTCGTTCCGGCTTAGAATTTCAGGAAATTTAGAGAATGAAGAATGTTAGACAATTCACATTCAAGACAGTTATAACGATAGATTCTCAAGGCTGTAGATAGTCTATCCTGGAGAACCGATGTGAAATGGGCTGGCAAATGGCCAAAGCCTTCCAGCACGTCTATTGAATCACGCAAAGCGCACGGTTAAACTGTAAAGCTATAAACCTTCCTGCCGTCGTTTTCCGTACGGAATTGAATCTCAACTTCTCCATCTCTTGTGCCAGCAGCAGTTGGGCCGGGTTCGTAGGGTCCAAGCGGGTAAAATATTCCACCACAGCTTTGACACTGTTGGTATCGCCATCAAACTTGATGAACTGGTTGGCAGTGAGGTACTGGCACTGCTGACGCTCAAGTTCCCTTTGCAGGAGATTATATTTTTCGTGCCCTTGCGGATCAAGGTTGTTCCACATAGTTGTAAGAAAGACTGTCCGGGTGAAAAAGCGCTCCCCGCATATCATCTTGAAGATCTCTATATTATGCCGCGTGGACCCCGTAAATCTACCTTCGGTAATAGCGTGGAAGAAAATGACACCGCCGACCTCCTGCGAGCCATTCTTGCTTAGTCTTCGGGCGATTATTCCAAGAACACCCATATTTTCGTTTGGGGAATAACCAAGTCCGGGTGTGTCGATCAACACAAATTGTCTGTCATACATGGTGAATCGGAAATCCATGCATTCGGTCGTGCCTAGGAGAGGTTAACAACATTACTACGCCATAAATTTTGGCATGAGAGTAGGGAGGCAGGTATGTGACATACTAGAAATATTCGCATTTCCATCTTGCTTGGTGACATGTCTGGCAAAGGAGGTCTTTCCAGACCTTGTAGGGCCAAGGAGAAGAATGACGATTTCGTTTCCCGCCATGGCCGTTGAGAAGCAGGGAAAGAGAGATGGAGTCGCAACTACGTGATTGTACCGGTATTACTTGTCCTTGTTTTAGCTTGAAAGCCAAGGTAGCTGAATCCAAGAGTGCAGTGCTTCCTGATAGGGCCACGATTTTTGATACGTGTCATCCCTGCAGTGGTGCCCAACGCCACACACCATGTCTCAGACTGACTAGCAAAGAGGAGTGGGCGAGACAGGTGGTTGCAATAATTGGGTGAGCAGAATTAGCAGCTGCAGTGATGATTCTATATTTATCCTTCATCTTGGCCGCTAGCGGCGCAAAGCGCAGGGGCCAAACCCAATCTTTCCCTGTCTTATCCTTCCACAGGCACGGCTCCATAAGAGCTGAAGAGCCCACCGCCAGAAGCTACCTGACACAGGGTCAATCAACCTTGACCTACATTTCTTTGTGCTATGTCCGGTAATCAACGCAGCGCCCCATCGGCAACAACAATGTCTCGGGCTACCCTACTCATCGCTTTAGCTGTCGCGGCAATGGCCAGCCCATTGCTCAAGAAGTCGGACACTGATGTTGCTGTACATGGCGAACGTGTTGGTTGGGTCTCTGCCCCGCGACGGAGTACCATGGACATTATCTGGAATTGTTTATCAGTTTTCATGATCTGCTCCTGGAAATGCATGCACCACAATCTTCCAACTCCAGCGGAGGGCCAGGCCGGGTACTGCGAGCTTATGGGCGTCCCGTGCTGGCCTACGCTGTTTCTCGCCAGGAAATGGGCGCGCCAGTTTGGCTACATGGCCGTGGTTTGTTTAGCTCCTGAGTTGGTGGTAGCTATAGCATTTGAGGACTTCTTAGCGGCCCGCTACGCATTGCGCTCGCTGCAAGAGGACCTACCTATCGAAGTCACCCGAAATTATACTATGGCACACGCGTTTTGCGCCCAGATGGGAGGATTTGCCATCCGTCAGCTGAGTTCGCCCCTTATCGGCAAGCCAAATGAAATCGACCATGTAGTCTGTTCGTTAAGTAGGTGCTACAAATCGACTACTTCCATACCAAGAAGCCACCTCGCGGCTAATATAGTTTACAGACCAGCTCGCTGCTTCTCCCGACATCCCAGCCATTACAAGGGAGGACGTGATGGACAGGAGCAAGGCAGATGCTCTTGTCAAAGGCTTCGCACTTCTACAGTGCGTTTGGCTTTTCATCCAGGTCATCGCCCGGGCCATCCAGGGCCTTGCAATAACAGAACTGGAACTCTCCACTATGGCATTTATTCTCTGCGCTTTAGTCATATACATCCTGTGGTGGGACAAGCCGTTCGGTGTGGAGCACAGAATTGTTGTCACAGGCACCATCCCGCCTGGCAGGCCCGTTTGCAAAAGAGAGGGCCGGCTTTCCTTACATGGACCTAAAGGTCCCGCGTTTGAGATATTGGCAAAAGATATTGGCCTCTCGGGCGAGAACATGGAAACTTTCATTGGGCTTGGAGTCATCTGTGTGGCAGGAGCAGCTTTCTCAGCCGTTCACCTTGCCGCCTGGAATTGGGAATTCCCATCGCTGGTAGTAAGGTACTTGTGGAGAGCATCCACAATGACTGCCTTTACGACTCCTTTCGTGATGAGTATCTTTTCAGCCATTCCTCTATGCTGCCCTCGGTTGAGGAACATTGGAGACCTGTTTAATTATTTCTTATTGGCACTGTATTGTGTTGCGAGGCTATCTATGATTGGCCTCACTTTCTATTGTTTCTCTTCCATGCCGGCGAGCGTCTATGAAAGTGTGGTCTGGCTAGAACTGCTTCCTCATTTCTCATAAAGTATGATGGTTTGTGGCAACTTGGGTTCAGGATGCAGGCTATTTGACAATCTGATATTTGTCTTGGATAAAATAAGTTCTCTTCTTCTATTCGACTAAATAGGTACTGCAGAATGACTAAGAGCAAGCGACTGCTGTAATCTTGGGTAAATAAGGTGTTTCCAGTAAATTTGCCGGCTTCCCAGGCCACCAGTCCCGAAACTACAAAGATCTGAGCAACCCATTTCTTAGCAATACGTGTCTATTGGTGTGTCTTGGTTATCTCGGTTTTATCGTTCAACTAGCTGCCGTGTCTCTAAAAGTGTCACGACACAACGGATCAGACCTACCCCTACAGTCCGTCCAGCCGGGCAGTTTCCGGGTCACCAACGAGGGTACCAGTGGTGTTATCGGGCGAAAACACAGTGTGATACCAAGGCCCAAGCATGTGTCCCTATCCACACTGTAAAATTTAACTCCCCAAGACGGAGACGTCCAACTGATAGCCTCCTCGTCACCAGGAACGTCACACAAGCCGGACCTCTCTCCTCACCGCGTCTTCGAATCCCCGATCCATCTCCTTCCCAAACAGCCGCCCCGCGCCAACACGCTCATAGCCGTTCGCAATCGCTTGCACCGGTCTCACAAACAGCACGTAAAAGACCCGATGGGACAGCGACAAGTGGCTGAGCACCATGCTGCCGCGCCCGGCGCCAAACGTCGAGATGTGCAGCGCGTACAACAGTGGCTGTCCCTTGGCGCCAGCGTCTGCATCAGTCTGTTCAAGTTCAGTGAGTTGAAACTCAGGATGCTCCACGGACGCGTAACCCGCGATCTGGCCACGTTTAAGGGGTGATGCCACAGTCCTCCAGTTCTCGGTCCCAGGTAAATCCTGGCGGGAGACGAGGCACTTTGCAGTCTGAACTTCTCCATCAGAAGCGAAGTAACCCCCAAGTATGACGGGTTGAAGCTTCGCGCGGAGGCAAATGATGGGGAAGCGTGCATAGGGGTTGTCCTTGACCCCGCGGCCGTGGTTATTGTTGTTGCTGTTGCTGCGAGGGAGAATCTGGAGCGGGGCGCCGACGTCGGGCTCAGTAGAAATGATGAGTCCGGCTTGATACTCTTCAAAGGTGGGGTGTATAACTCGATCAAGCTCGAAATCGCTGGTTGTGCTGTGCAAAGGCTCTCCCCACCATTCGAGTTTGGGTTTGTGCCATCTCACCTGGGTTGATATCGATGCCCATGACCATGACGGGATGCTGGATATTCGCTCGTGTGTTCCCTTCTGCACTTGCTCCCACAGTAGACCGACCTTTATGCTGGATAGCCACAGGCCAGCTACGTATGTTCTGATTGGAGCCGTCAGGGCATTTCCATCGTCTTCTGTCAGCCCGGTACTCGCGTATCTTTTCCGTAGAGCTCGGGCAAACTCATCGGCGATACCGCTTAGGGCTACCAGGCGATCCTTAGACGGGCATGTTAGGTGCAAGCCAGAGTACGCTTCGATCAGATGTTCCCAATCCTGATGGGCCTCCTTGCGGATGTCTCGTGGACTTGATTCCGAGAGGCTGTGACCGAACAGGCTGTTCTTGAGTGAGTACTTCCCAGCCGCAGCCTCGTTGCCCAAGTCAACTCTCCTGCTTATGTCTTTCTCGGATGAATGCGGCTGAAGCAAGAACAACTCTGGATTGATGAGTTGCCCAATTTCTGTCCGCGGGCTCATGCTTTGGCACAAGAAAAACAGACCAGCTGAGGTATAGCAGACGATCCGACGACTGAGTATCCACTCTTGAAACACCCAGCCCCGGGTGAGCAGCTCACTCTTGGCGACCGTGTTTTCGTACCGCTCCATCACATTATACTTATGAAGGTAGAAGTGTCCTTGCTGCTTGCCTGATCGATCGCGGTAGGGCATTTGTATGAGGGGCGCACGGGAGTCATCAGGCTCGGGCTTGTTGAAGAGAGTGTTGGGCCGGGCATCCGAACAAGCAAGAGTAAAGACAGACTTTTGGTAGTATTCGCCCATCCTAACAGCCTCGGTGCTCCAGTCGAAGGGATCATCTTGGACGATGCATATGGAATCGATCCACACATATGCGATGTCGAGGCTAGCTGCCAGAGCAAGGACATCGGCAAAGAGAGGCGGGAGGGTACCAAAGCCGATTCCGCGCAGCCTGTCGGCCATGTTTGCTTGGGTCGTGGAGACGGCGCCCGTCTCGGCGGTCCAGCGATGGCTGAGGGTGACATACTGGGAAATTCTACCGGCCGTGTGTTCGAGCTTGAATTGGAGAGAATCGTCGCTGGTCTTGCTCACGTGGACGCAGCGCGTCGGCAGAGGAGAGCCCGCTGGATCGAGCTCTTCAGAGCCGGAGAATGTGCGTGAGCAATCGTAATGGTAGCGGCACTTTTCGATCCAGGACCTGATGCTGGCCACGGTCTGGTGCGAGGAACCAGCATCTCGTTTCGTGTATCCGCCAACGATGTCGCCAGAGACTGTCGCCGGGTCCGCTACCAGGCGTCGTCCAACAAGTTAGCAAGGGTTTTGTCGTCGAAACAAGGGAAAGCACCTACCCTTGTCTGCGGCGGCATGGAATTCGACCTTCGGGTAGTTCACTTTGCCGTCAACCGAGTGCACGGCAACTGTGGCAACCAGATCGGTGATGTTCAGGCCCGCGGCTCTCGGCTGCAACGGCGCTGGACCACGTCCGATGGCGTTGTCGAAGGTGGTCCACTCGCGCGCCAAGGCACGGAAATGGATCCAGTCGCCTACCACTTGTCGGTCGGACCGCTCGGCGGCGGGAAGGAGCTCCTGGATCAGCGTGGCACAGAACAAGCAGCCACGCTCGGCCGAGACTTGGACATCGCGCGTTTGGTATCCCCGCCACGGGTATGCCCCATCGGCAAGCGATTGGATGTCAAAACACTTGCATCGCTCGCAAAGTTCGGCCATCTGTGTTGAGTCCGCATGGGTGTGTGTATTGGTGGTTTTGCCTAACGAGGTCTCGCCTTGTTGGGGAAACGTTAGCTAGGTAGGCTCCCGTCATTAGGCGCCGAGTTATTGCTCAGTTCTCAGACAGACCGCGACAGCGCCTCCCCCATGACAAAATAATCGAGACATCAAAAACGCCGGTCACTACATTAAATACATCTTCTCCAGCAGCGGCCGAAGTTGCAATTGCGATTGATCCACAAAGACTGGATTGATTCAATAAAAAACTCAAATTACTACTCATATCTGCTGTTAGAACTTCTATTAATTTTCTTTGATTTTCTTGCTGTTGGTTTAGCGACGGAACGCGCATGCAAAGTTTTGGTGTCTCAGTTAAACTGTCATGATGGAGAGCGCAACCGAGTCCTGAAACACCCAGAGAGATCCACTCTTTAAATAATCCGACCAATAGACAGCAACGTATTGCCGCATTCGGCTAGCGCGGGGAGGCGCAGCGGGCAGGCAGGCGACCTCAAGCCCATGCCAGTTCCTTCCAATCTTTCCCTCGCAGGCTTCGAGCTTTCCCATCACGCTCAGGCCGAGCATGGCAAGCGAATTTCCAGAATTTCCTGCACTCCGACAAGCCGTCGTTCAATCGCAATAGCACATAGGGCCCTCCGCAGGCCTGATCCAAGCGTGCTGCTTCGAATTTCCCTACCTCCCTAGGTATTCTTCCAACTTGCAGGTCCACGATGCTGACGGTGAGGACATGGATAGCGACAGCTCAAGACGGATGGCGTCTTGGCTCCTTCTACTTGGCTTGGCTTCTCCTCCCCGGCTGTCCCCCCGATTTCATCTGGACAGCAAGGCGTCTCCGCCGACCCTCTCTACTCTCTACCGTCTGGGGGCTTGATGACCCCGGTATGGGCTTCTTGGGCTTCTACGCCTTTCAACTTGCGCCTACGGTGACCCTGACCGGACTGTTTATTCAGGCAGTCCGCGCGTTGCCGCTGGGCGGTGCAGTAACAGACCCGGCCGGAAAGGAGAAGCTCGACTCCTTGACCCGGCTCTTTGGGGCGTGGTACTGCCCTGTCGTCCTCTGCATTGCGCTGGGAAGCATGCTGCTTAGCGTGGGGTGCATCGCGGTTCACGTTGTACTGTTCCTGGGCAACACGGATGAATACGGCCACCCACGTCTGACACGGCGGTTGATTGTTCGGGATCTCGGTACAGCGGCACTTCTCCAGGTCTTAGTTGGTCTAGCTGGCATCGTACTGAGCTATCCAGAAGCTTGGCTTCAGGCAGAGCGGGATCGGCAAGATTGGCGCGATTTGTCCGGGCGTGATGCGAATCTGAAGTGGTTCAAAGTTGCATCCTGGCTTGTCTTTGCCTACGGCACCATGCAGATTGCTGGCATAGTTATTCCAATGGCTACTTCCGCCAACTTCCGGCTTCCAGTCCAGTATGAGCCGATCGCAACAGCCACCAAGGCAGATAACGAGCCGGTCTATCGCACTGACCCAGAGATATCGGGACAGCGAGAAGTCAGCATGGCAATACTTGCACAACATTTTGCTCAGCAAAGGATGCAAGCTCAACAGTTAGGTGTCAAAGACACGTCGTTGGAAGAGGCCCGGTCCCCTACCGCCAACCAGCATAATACCACAAAGCAGCAGTTCACAGAAACCCCCGCTACAGTTAAATTTGACCCTGGCACGGTATACTGGACCGAACGGTGGAAGACCAGAGGCTCCAATTACAATACCCGCCTCGACATAATCAGTTTCTTTCTAATTTCCTCGGCCATTCTCATTTTTATCACCGGAGTTACACAGACTGCCACATTTATCCTCACCCGGATGAGGAGCAAAGAATGCGGATGGTGAGTTACCTGGCTGTAACTTTACGAAGTCCCATATTATCCTCTCACCTACCTACTCGTACCTTACCTAGCAGTACTGACACTATTCACCATCTTGTCCAGGCAGTGCTACGGGCTTATTACCTACCCTTCCATGACTTTGCCCTTATTCATCACACTATCGCATTTGGTATATACCCGTGTTCCGCTGAGAAGCGAGTCTCAGAGGGCGCGGGAGCCCTGGATCCGAGCACTGGTTACCGTGCTTGGAATCATCTTTCTATCGTCCCAAGGGTTCGGCATCGTCTTGTCAGCACTTCACGGGAGGATATCTCTGTTGGACGGCAATTCCTTCCCTGGTCGAGTTTGCGGCGGGGTTTTCACATATTTTTCGGGCATTCCCCTTTTCGCTTGCTTTATATCGCTTCCGGTTTTTCTCTGGCATATGTAAAACGTCAAATCCTGCTTCTGTGTGCTCAGGATGAAACGGCCGGCTGTCCTTGCCTTGGACGACTGCCTGAGCGTCTCCAGAATCATGCACTTCTCCTCGGCTCAGCGTCGCCGTCGCGGGTCGTCGCGTTCAGGCAAGACAGGGCGACAGCGTTCAGAAAGTCGGCAAGATGTACGCCGTACGCGCCCGCACCCGGGTGCAGTGGAATCAAGACCGCCCCAGCGACACGCCGGCGAAGTGAAGGGGCCGACGCGACCAGATTCCCAAGGGTGGAAGCCGGCAGCAACTAGCCTGCTGATTTTGCAACAACGGGCTTCGTCTTGAAGCACCTATTGCTCATTGTCAAGGACGTGGCGCGTAGCATCAAGTCGTACGGCGACGTGCTCGGACTGCGTCTGATCTTCAACTACTAGTCCACTGAGAGGCTCTCGATCGCCTACTTCGTACTTCACACATGGCCCTCAGCCATGCACCATCAAAGCTAACCTCAGCCATCACGGCCTCATCGTCCCCGACGTGCCGGCCGCCTAGGCCCGCTTTGAGAAGCTCCGCGCTGCCATCCTCAAAAGGGCTGGTGAGGCCACGCCGCTCAGCATAGGGGCCCATCGCTGAGCCTTGGTCTCGCAGCGTGTGGGAGAGGGATCCCGCCGAGGGTGAGATAATTGAGGGAGCACTCTTGGCCACTGGCGACCAGGGCTTTGTCATCCTCGCCGACCCGGACGGACACATGATCGAGGTGCAGGCGCTGAATGCGCCGCAGCTGGATCTCTAGGTGGATTGGCGGTATGGCTGCCTAGGTACCTTTCCGCATAAGTCACGGGTATTGATCCAAGTCCCATCTGGGATGATGGTGTCCCCCACCTTCAACACTTCATGTCGGTCTATATATATGTCAAGGTGCATCCGATGCGTCACTTCGCTCATGAGGGTAACATTCTTTTGGCATTTTGAAGCCATCCAGCGGAGGATGACGCCAATGCTGGGCGATTTCCTAACGATCCGACGATAACTACCTAATGTTTGTGTTACATGTGGGCTAGATTCACACAAGGAACAGAGCCCCAGCCCCAACGCCAACAGCAACAACCATCCACTCCACCCCCTTCCTGCCCGCGGCACTGCTCATCCCACCAGTTCCACTTGGAGCCGCACCACTTCCGCTTGGAGTCGCACCACCTGAACCAGAGCCAGAGCCAGCACCACTCCCACTCCCACTCCCCGTTCCCGGTCCCGGAGCCAATGTCGCTTGCCCAAAATTGGCACTAAACTTCTCACACCACAGCCCCACCGTCCCAAAGTCCTCCGTAGTCTTCCCCGCATCCAGACTGACCATATATGTCCCCCCCGAGGAGGAGGCAGGTTCCTTGACCTGCGTATTCGAGATACGGAAACCCCCGGCCAGACTGGCTGTCGTGCTTCCCCACCAGTAGAGGGCGGGGGCGGAGGCATCGTCGAGTTTGTAGTTGGTGATGAGGAGGTGGGTGGTGTTGAGGACGGTGATGGTGCCGCCGAGGCCGGCGTCGAGGCTGGAGAGAGTGCCGGACCAGCCTGTTTTGGTGGCGTCGGCTGAGGTGAGGTGGAGGAGGGCGAGGGCGAGGAGGAATGAGGTCTTCATTGTGGCAGTGGTGAGTTGGACTGAGTGTGGGGGGTGTTTGGGTTATGCGATTGAGGCGGGCTAAGGCAGTGGACTTGGATGGGGTGTTGGGTGGTGATGCCTCGGATGAAGAGGAGAGAGAGTACCAGGGAAAGGAGTCGAGGGGGGGGGATTTATGTACAAGTTGGTTTTTGGGTTGGTGCCGGTGCTAATCGCCGTCTTAGGCTCTCGCTGAATACGTGTCTTAAATTGATTCCATTGCGATGGAATAGAGCCCGATATGCTGCATGTTGTGAACGGCCACTGGCTGGTCGGTCCCGCTGATGAGCATGTTTGATTCCACATCAGGGGGGCTGGCGTCGGGGGCCCTGATTGGCTTGGCACGGCGCCGCAGCCGTCGGGGCGCCGACTGCATGCAGTGATTCCACACGATGGTCGGACGGCTGGTTGCACTGAATGTGGTTCCCGTGCGGCTAACTAGGACTCTCTGCGTAAATGGAAAATCCGTCAAGTTCACTGTGGCTCTGTGCTCGGTGGATTTGATAAGGTGATTCCATCCCCAAGGCTGTGCAGGCTGCACACTCCATGTGTCTCATTAGATTCTCAAGGTACCTAGGCACCTATTTGGAATGGCTCCGGTAGCCTGCGCTCCCAAGCATCATTTCTTCGAAGCTCCCGGAATTGTGCCGTCTTATAAGACGCGTTAGCTTTGCAACTGATTCTCGTCAAGATCAATCCCACCAACTCCGCATCAAACCTCCAGACACATTACCAACCAAACGACACACACTAGCCGCCATGAACCCCCCTCACTACACCTTCCGTCCGGTGATCATTGACCGCCACACCGCAGCGAGAGCATACTTTCTCTCCGTCCTAGCAATGCTCCTCCTCGAGAGCGTGGCCCGACTTTCGGCCTACTACCCGCCGTCCCTTCTCACCAAAGGCCGTGCACCATCCCGACGGGCCGCCAACCACACCCTCCCCCGAATCTACCTGCACAAACTCCTCACCCTCCCCTCCCCCCTCCCCTTCCTCACCAGCCACACGGTCCTCTCCCTCCTCCGCTGCGCCCTCTTCACCGCGCTCAACATCCTCTTCGGCTGGAACCGCATCCGCTACTCAACCGACTACCAACTCTACGGCTGGCTGGCCCTCGCCAACGGCGGCCTCGCCCTCCTCCTCCCAACACGCACCAACCTCTTCTCCGTCGTCGCCCGCATCCCCGCCCCCACCCTCCTCATGTACCACCGCTGGGCGGGCGTCGCCGCCGTCGTCCACGCCAGCTTGCACTTTGGCCTGACGGCCCAGCAATACGTCCAAACCCACCAGTTTGGCATCGTGGTGGAGAATGCGCGCATCCGCGTGGGGATAATGGCGTGGGCGGCGCTGGCCTTGATGTTCATCACGTCGCTGCGCGTCGTCCGGCGGCGGGCGTTTGAGGTCTTCTGCTTCGTCCACTTTGCGTTCCTGGTCTTTGCGGCCGGGGCGCTGTACCACGCCTCGCACGCCGTGGAGTTTTTGGTTCCTGGGCTGGTGCTTTGGGGTGTGGATAGGGCCGTGAGGCTGTACTATGCCTTTGGGCGGGGGGTCGCGGTCCTCGAGGTTGTGCATTGTCCTGGCGGGGTGACCAAGTTGAGGCTTGAGGGGCTGGAGACGACGAGGGCCGGGCAGATGGTTTGGGTGCAGATCCCGGGGGTTTCCACAGTCAACTGGCATCCGTTCACCGTTGCGTCGGCGCCGGGGGAGAGGGGCACTGTGGCGATCCGCGGATTGGGAGGGTACACGAGGAAAGTGCAACAGCGGCTGGAAGGGGCGACGGGTCCAAATAAGGAAGCACCACGGGTTGCATGTGGTGAAGGGATGAAAATCCGCATCGACGGACCGTATGGCGTCGAGTCCCTCCGGTGGGCCCGGTATCCGGTTGTTGCGCTTGTTGCAGGAGGGATCGGGATCACGCCGGCAGTCAGCATCGCGTCGTCCATCGTCAATGAGGCCGCTCGGGGTGGGTTGGTGGTAGCGGGAGAGAGACGCCATGTTCACCTCCTGTGGTGCATCGGAGCTATTGCGCATGCTGGCTGGTTCGAGGACGAGCTGAAAGGGCTAGCGGCCTTGGCCTCGACGGAGCATTCCCCCGTCTCCTTGGAGATCTCGATCCATGTGACTGGCACCGGGTCGGAAAGGGAAGAGCAGGAGGTGGAAAACAGCAAATACGAGGGGCCTGGAGAAGTGCATCGAGGGAGACCAGATGTTGCGAGCTGGTTTCAACACATCAAGACGGTGCACCCGGGGTGCGATGTCGCTGTGGATCTCTGCGGACCGCGTTCGCTGGTTGATGATGGGCGGAGGGCAGCCGTGGATGCGAGTAGCAAGGGCGGTCTATTTTTTGTCCAAGAGGAGATTTTCGAGCTTTGAGGACACCTTTTCTGCTTTGCTTTCAATACAATCTCATTCAGCTCTTAAGTTTCTATATACAAGAACAAAATCTCCCCGGGCTCAACACCCGTCTATCCTCTAAGCATACACACTGGGATCAGCATTCTTCACTAACATCTGCACATACTCATCGTGCCAAGCGCCCGCCCTCGGCGCACCGGCAAAGCCACACTGCCCGTCGCTCTCACCACCGGGCTTAATCCATACAATCGCATCCACGACCGGATTCCCCGTGTCCGCCGTCGGCGCCGGTCCAAACCCAGCAGGCTCAACATTGCACCACTCACCCCACTCCTTCCTAGCACCTGGGGCATGCACCCGTCCCTGATCAACAATGAAATGCGCCGGGAGGCCCTCCGCCTCCAAGAACGGCGCCAAGCTCGTCGCATAATGCGACTCATCCCACGACATGCTCCACTCGGTGTAGTTCTCCCTGACCGTCGCATTGAACGGGTTGTAGTTCGACACATTGGTCGCAAACCCTCTGATCTTCGGTTTCTCCTTCCTCGGGCCAACCGTGCTGTTGCTGGCCATGTTGACCACAATCGCGAACTCCTTCGCCGCCAAGGGCAAGTTGTCGTTCCACCCCAGCCATCCACCATGCGCAGCATCCATGTACAGATGCACATTATTGAACTGCAGCGCGGCAATGGCGTGTGCAATACCAGCGCGGTAGACATCCGCTGCCCCCGCGCAGAACGGAACCCCCATGTTGGTGACCAAGTTGCCCAAGGAATCCGGCTCCAGCACAATCGCGAACTCGAGATCGGGCGCCGACTTGATCTTGGCGACGTACGGCGCAATGAACTCCTTCTTGTAGCGCGCGAGCCCGTCCTCGGAGGACTTGAGCTCGCCGGCGGACTCGCCTGCGCTGCAGTCCCTGTCGGGGAGGTTGTACAGCACCAAGCCGACGATCTGCTTCTTCCCGGTCGCCTTCTGTGCGGCGCGCGCAGCCTCGATTGAGGAATCGATGTTGGGAAGCTCGGAGATGCGAGACACCCAGACGAAGGTGGACATGTTTTGCTGGATCTTGCGCACGCGCTCGGCGTTGGCGGTGTCGGCTTGGGAGACGAAAGCGGCGTGGGTCTCGTCGAGCTTGGAGGCCCAGGCGGGGTTGACGAGCTGTGTCTTGCCGGAAAAGGGGTTGATGTCTACGATCTCGGCTGGGGCTTCGGGGTCGACGTTCTTGCCTTTGCCTTTGCCCTTTCCTACCGGGGGAGCGGCCGTGACGGCGGTGACGGCCGAGAGGGCCGCCACGAGGGAGGTGATTCCGCGCATTTTGAGGGTTGATGGGTGGATGGGTGAGTGCTGGGACGATGGGGGGCGTCTGGAGAGGAAGGAAGGGATGAAGGGTGTTGGTGATGAGGTTGTCTTATACGCGGCAGTTACGATGGAGTCTCCTGGGCGCTGTGCCTGAGTTCATCTGTTGACCTCCACCCCCCCACCAACGGCCGGAAGGTCGCGCGCCATTTTCCCCGCGGCTCCGTGCCTTCTTTCCGTTTGCAACGGTGGCGGATTGTCAGGCCGTACAGTATGTGGGAATTGATGCGAAATCGCTTCTTGGAGTCGCGGACGCGACGGCGCGATGGCGGCCAAGCGACGGTGGGCAAATGAGGGCGATCAAAAAGGCCCCACCCGGAACGAAACTGCATGACGTTCTAGGCACGAACTGCCCTCGCCTCCGGACGGCAGCCCGTTGAGCCGCCTGGAGCAAAGAATGGGCAATTACACGTGTTCATCCAAGCCGGATCATGCCGCACCGAAACCTGGACGCTTGGTGCTTGGCTCGGCCGCCCTTCCGAGCGCCTCCCGCGATTAATCTGTGCGATGATATGATTTTGAGAATCTCTATCCGATAGTATCTCGCGCTCAATGGATTGCATGGCAAATACAGTGCTCTGCCGTCGTGGCATTTGTCAACAGCTGATAAGGTTGATGCACCCTGGAATTGGACACTATCAGACCACCGATGTTCCTGGAAATGCTGCTTGCACCACAATGCCATTCGCGGAATGAATCAGCCTGGCGTCCCGTTGGCCTGGGCCCACTCTCGCAGCGCGAACCCTCGCTCCGTGCATCGTACCTGAATTTACTTCCCTTGTTGAATTCATTGTTTATTGCTTCACTTATGAAGCTTGACAATGACTCACGTTTTCCCATTTCTGGAAGCCTCGGTCGCTGCCATAACTTCCCCCAAACCCTGAACACCACTCCTCAACGAGAGAAATCCGTGAATCTGAACACAGTCATATTTTATTCTGCATCCGACCCCTATGATCCTAAATACCAGAGGCTGCAGCTCTTCCCGGTCAACTCCTCCATCTCAACGACAGGGCCGCTATATCGACAACCCCTTGGCGCACTGGCTTGGCTTCTGTGCCTTACCTACCTAGGTATCCCTCCCTAGCTCGCTACATGGCCGAAGAAACCGATGTGAGAGTCTGTGCATCTCACGCACTTCAAGTGCACTGCATACATTTTTCTTTCGATGCCATGTGATGACGAATTTTGCCCCTTTTGTACCAAACACATCTATCGCGTCTATTTGAGAAAAACCTTACCGTCGAATCGAACATCGCTAGACCCCCACTCGGGCACCCAAGCCCTCAGGCCGTGGACCTTGGGGGCTACGTCAGGAGGGTGGCTACGTTGGATCGTCAACAACTGGGTGTCCCAGGACTGACCGTTGCATTGACTAGCCCTGTGGATATTAGTAGCATTTTACTAGCACAATGCGCTTGTATCCTTGACTACCGGTAGCTCTCAGCCTTGACCCCTCCTCCCATTTTCGCGTCGTCAAGTACGTCTAGCCCTGCCTTCACTGTCACTTCCGTTTTGTAATGGTGGATAATTTGCACTCTAGACAAACTCACCGCGATGTCAGGCCGATCAGGTATACGAATCACACCTCGAACGAGATCAAATTTTGCTGAATATCACAAAATGCATGTCCTAATCTCCCCTGTTCGCCATCCAATGCTCCAACCCCTCTTCAACACCATGCACAAGTCCCTGACGAAGAAATATCCCAAATGCCCCATGCTCCATGCCCCATACCCGTGACCCCGACCCCAACCATCCAATCCCCGTACCGCCATCCAGCCCATCTATTCAACATATCCAGATATCCGTACCTCATGCACTCTGCTCAACCGTAACCTCGGATACCCCACTACTCCTATACCCCTCGGTCGAAATAATCTGCTCCCCCATCGTCCCAAATTTGACCCCCAACTTCTTCCACGCCTCAAAATGCTTCGCCAGATCTACCGTACCCTCCTCCCGCCTTTGCTCCCTACTCCTCACTGAATAAACCTGTGTCAACACCGCATCACTGCCTATCGCCATGGAAATAACCCTCGACATCCCAATGCTATACGTCGCGCCATCGACTTCAATCACTCCCCCATCTTTGCCTAGTGATCGGCCCTTCCAGTTATGAGTTGGGTCGTAACTCCCGTAGTCCTCAATGACGTAGTATTCTACGTTCGGGGAGGTTGTCCTCCCATAGACAGATAAGTAGCTATTGCCATTCGGGTTGAAGGAGCCGGAGAAGGAGATCTTTCGGTCGGCAGTCCCGGGGTTCCACCCCTTGCCACCTAAGAAGTTTCCGGAGACGTTGTTCCATGAGAGGGTGTAGGAGCCGTCGGCGCCGTTGAGGTAGGTGATGTCGTCGCTGGGGTTGTCGGTCCAGAAGGTGTAGTAGAAGCCGTTGGAGGAGCCCGAGGCTGCGGCTGTCCCTCGGGGAGAGATGGAGGGGGGTCGGGATGATGTGAGAGGGATGGCCGAGGCGAGGGTGGAGAGGGCGAGTGTGAGGAGGGAGAGTGAGAGCATTCTGGCGGTGGCTTCTGTGTTGTTTTTGAGGGTCGAGAGGAAAGTCCGGTGCTTCTGAAGTGTCGATGATGATGTCTTGGGATGTACCAAACACGCGCGCTCATATATACGCCGCCAGAGCACACATCAAAGAACGCTGTAGGAATGAAGGAACGAGGGAAAGTATTCCATTGAAACCCAAGAACCAACACGAGAACACGAAAATTGCAAAATTTGAGCGAATCCCCCCAACATAAGGTGCATGTAACTGCCTCAAATCCGCCACCCCGGGACCACATCCCCAGATAAACCCCAGACCAGCCGGATCCCACCTCAGCAACAGTCCACCCACCGGCATATGACAAACTCGCATTCATATAAACCTCGACACGTGCCGCCCCGCCAAGAACCCCATCTACTGTAGCGATTGGTGCGGGACTACCCCTCCATCAGGCTAAATGCCGTTAAATACGCGGGGCCCCGCAAACTCGGCCTCTCTTGGCTCCGGTATGGCCGGCCTAGCGAAATCTTATGATCTGGGCACCTAAGCGAGGGGAATTGCAATTGGAAGGATGCAGGATTACCTGGGGAAAGTGGAACGTTGGAGAAGAAAGCTGGGGTTTCGCTCTCATAGGGTGTCACAGGGCAGAGGAGGAAAGTCAGCCTTTCGGGTTTAGCCGCGGTGAGTTTGCAGAACTGGCGGTTGGTTGTTTACATTGCGGCGAAGTTTTCGAGAGTCTCACTCTATGTATTGAGGGGTGCAGTTGTGTTTGAGTGACAAAAAGGTGTACCGTAAACATCTACAAAATGTTGCGGCGGGCGGAAGTTGCAAAAAACATACAACACCAGGGATTCGCTGGTCGTCACCGACCCAACTACTAGTCTGGCCCTCACTGGCTTGTCTATGGGAGGGCGGACGGGATCATGAGCTTTCCTATGAGTCCTGGTCGTAGCTATAAAGTATGCCGAATTTGGGCCCCGGAGTCCAGGAAATGGAATGATGAGTTCCGGAAAATGGGATGCATCTGACGCCGGAAAGACCAGCTACCCATAGACCTTAAGACAAACATTATTTTTGTACTCCCAGGGTTAGGGTTAAGCCGCCATAACGGATGTCGCTAAAACGGCAGCTCTTGGTACCATTCGGGAGACGCTACGCCCAGGAACGGGCTGGAGTCTAACGAATGGGATTGCGTGGAAAATTGTCAGCTTATATAAGCAATTGGAGCCATTCGCGGATGTAGCCGGCTTGGCAATAGGGGACCCTGCAGGCCAGAGATTCTCTTCCACAGAATAACAATACACAACCATCACCACAATTGGCCATGAGTGCTAGATTCTGACAATTAACAGTCTAATCTGTAACAGCTAGCTTTTTAAGACGAATTTGGCACTCTTTTAAGCCTACAATTCCGCGCCTAATAACAACCCTATTTGTAAATACGCGACACGACTGATCTAAACGCTCCATAAACGCCTTAAAATAACCATAACCATGTAAAACGTATATTATAAAGGCCTAGACAACTAGTTAGTGTGGTCCTTAACGTTCTAAACGTGTATAAAGAGTGACAGAATCCTAGAGTAGGTAATGGGTACGGAGGACTGGCCCTAAGAGCTACGGCAGTTATAAGCTGGAGACTTTAATTAAACATTACAAATATAACTATTAGCAGCGCTAGGCTAAAGAGGCAGAAGTTAATAAAGTAAAAGGATTATTAAGAAAGCTTAAGTAAGCTCTTATAACGCTAGAGCCTTAATAGTGATAATAATGTAAGGGAATTACGTTACTGACAAGCTGGATAAAGATAAAGAGAATAATAATGACATTATTAGTAAGTTTATAAATGAACTAAAGCTTATAAAGCCTAAAAACCTTATTAAAGCTGACTGTTTAAACTATTAAGATATATAAAGGACTTATAATTATAAGTATAAAAGGTAGAGGGTAGTTAATAATATTGAAGCTAAATTATAAAGATAAGTCCTTACCTTTATATAGCTGTTACTACTTTATTACTTTAAAGAAGGCTCTTTAAAGGAAGGATATTAATCCCTTAAACGGTTAATAGCTTTTTACTAGGATAAACTAGTTAATAACGCTTATAACGTTTATTATAACCACTTTTAAGCAATTAAGAAACATAAGTGGAGGCTTTTAAAGTGGATTAAGTAATAAGAAAATTACTGTAATATTACGACCTGCACCTGACACAGGCCTTAAGAGGACTGGTGCGGGTTAAGACAGAACGTATAGCAGGACACTAACAGGTAAAGGGCGTTCCGAAGACAGCTTATTAAGCTAACACTCTTAGACAGGGGGTTTAATATCACTATAGGTCGTTATCACTATAATACACAAAGGTAAGTCTAAACAGTAAAACATAAATAAATAATTAAATACTAATGTAAGGAACTAAAGTCCCTTATAGTAATTATAAATATAACTGTAACTATCTATACTAATTAAACAGGAGGTACCTTATACCTTACTTAATAACCTGTTATTTAATAAGGAACTAAGTAACCTGTTACTAAGCACTTCTTACTTAAAAGTCCCTTAAATGCTTAGTAAGTAAACACTCTTATTAAGACTAAGTAACTCCTAATTAGTTATAAGGGCTTCAGGTCTTTATACCCCTAACCTAGTATGTAATACCGTGCGCATTATTTTCCTACACTATTCCTTTTATAGGAGATCTATCAGGCCACTCCAGTTTAAATAACAGCTTACAGGGTCATCACACAATTCCCCCTCTTTAACATTCTTTTCTTATAAAAAATCCTAATAAGAGCGTTTCCTTTCTTTAACATAACTATACTTACTAACCGTATATAAAAGCGCACTTTAAAAAACAGCACCTCTCGTCACCGTAACCTTACAGACTTCATTTCAACTTTTAAATTATAAATGTTACCTTATAATCGTTATTCTTTAAAATTACTTTCTTATCTTATTACTACACAGTCGGACAGTTACTTTAAATACTTACTAACAGGGGTTTTATCTTTATATAACGTGTTTAGTTATAACAACACTTTCCTCTAACAGCTCCTTTTTAAAAAGCGCCACCTTAACATTAAGCACAACGTTACCATATAGAACCTAAAGTTAAAAACTCAAAAGCTTTACGAAGCTGCTGCCCATTTTAACCGGATTAAAGTCCAGCGCCGTAAGATGGAAAAATAAGCTTTTTTTACGTTTAACTAAGAGGTAAAGGTCCTTTATTTCTAAGAGTAAAAGGAGGCTTATTTAGCTATTCCTTCCAAAGTTAATAAGTCCTTTAACTAAAGAGGCTTTTTAATAAGAACACCTACCAGTTCTTTCTTTAAGGGGTTACCTTAGCTAATAACCTCTTCCTAACCTAATCTGTAGTTTTAAGTTCCTTAAGGATCTTTTTTATTACCCTAAACCCTTACTCCTTTAAGCCAGAAGGTCCAGACCTGACAATTTTTTATTTATTTTTCTTTTACTAACTTTTTCCTTTTAACAGTACTTACTCCCATATAAAGCTTACCAGGAGCTTTAAAGGCCTAACCTCCTTACTAGGTTTAAGGTCCTTATAACCTTAGCTAAGGTCTTGATAAATATCCTCCTATACCTATTAAGGAGTTTCCTACCACTTTTTAAGTTTTAAGTCTTATAATAGTCTTACTCTTTAATATAGTAATTTAAATGTCAGATCTTATCTTATTTCTAATTCTTATTATTAGTTTTAATCAGTTTAAATTCTTTTAATAGAACTTTATAATTAGGTTTAAGTATTTAAGGTTTTTTACTAGCTCTTATAAGTTACTTTTAAAGCTGTAATTTAACTATTTAATAAGATACTTAAACGTATTTCTTCCTTTCCGTAAATCTATAACTTCCCTAACGTCGTACTCGTCCTCGTCAGCGTCGATCTTAATCTTCTTTTCTAAAGGAACTCCTTTTAAAGCAGGTTTTAAAGTAAGATATAAAAAACCTTAATCCGCACCTTTATACTAACAGGTAAGTCTAATTTATAATTAAAGGTAGTAACCTTTTTCTTAATTTAGAACAGTCTATACCTTTTAAAGTTAAGCTTCTTATTAAGTCGTTTCAAATACAGATTTTATAAAAAAAGGTAAACGTAATCCTCCTCTTAAAAAGTTAATCCCTTAACTCGTTCACTATTATAATAAAGTCCTTCCTTAAATATTAGTTACTTAATTTAATATTTATCAGTAAACTTCTTTATCTATTCACGTGTAAACTTAAATTTAGCTTATAGGTAGTTATATAGTTTTTATATCTGGTTTATATAAACTACAGCTTAGGGGGCGCTGGTAGGCGGGCTTTAACGGAGCTTAGGCTCCTTACCGTAATTAGTAAAAAATGGTAATATACTTATTAACTTAACTAATATTTTATTATAAGCTATCTGTGTTATTAATAACAGCTTAAGTTAATTATCTTATTTAAAGTTAACATACGCTTAAAAGTACGTTATAAATATTTAATTAACTCACTCCGTTTAGCCGTCCATCTATAAGTAAAATATTATTAAAAGCTTACTCTTTACACCTATTCTTTACATTAATCCTTACCAGAACTTCAACACAATTAGCTTATCTCAATCTGTAATAATATTATCTAACTAAAGGTGTTATAAAACTACCTCTTTCTTAAAGATATAAGCAAGTTATTCCACAGTTATATCCTTTAAGGTTAGTAAAAAATAGGCCTATTTTATTAATCTGTTAACTACTATAAAGATTTAATCATAGGTAACTTTTATAATAGGGTCCCTAAACTTTAAAATCCCAGTAATAAAGTTAAGTAAGATGGAACTTTATAATACCTATGGTATAGGGAGTGGTTTAAAAAGTCTGTAAAGCTTATAACACTAATTCTGCTTTTAGTAGTAGATATTACAGTTATTAACTACTTCCTTAACTAGTTTCTTCATTCCTAAGAAGGCGTACACTTACTAGGCCTATATTAAAGTCTTAACTTAGCCTATATATCCTTTAAGTCGAGACTTATAAACCTGTTAGATATACTCCTTTCTCTTAACTAGGTCGTGAATATACAGTTTCTCTTAATACTAGAGCTTTACTCTTAATTTAGGCGCACTGTCTACGCCTTCTAACAGCTGTTCCAGCTAATAACTAGTTTCGTTATGGTTTAGATATTTCAGGCACTTGTGCTCGCAGGTTCCTTCCGCTAACCTTCTTACTTAAAAGTCCAGTTATTACCAGTAGATATTATACTCTGTCTATAAGTTTATACAGATGTTAATAGTTTATTCCAGCGTTTAGTTATCTAATACTTACAGTATATACTCTAGTGTGCCGTTCTTAACTTCGTTAAACATAGTGACAGGGATTAAGACTAGATTAGCATCCTTATAGTCTTATCTCCAACTAAGAGCATCTGCTTACCTATTATCTTTCCCTTTAATATAGTAAATCTGGAAGTAGAATAAGGCTATCAATTCTACCCATTATACCTACTATAGACTAAGCTCCTTCATTAAGAAGTACTAGAGGTTATTATAATCTAAAAAGACCTGGACTGGTTCTTCTATACCACTTAGGTACAGTGCTTACTTAGTAAAACACTAAATAATTACTATCAGTTCCTTATTATAAATTAGATATTATAAAACTAAGCTGTAGATTCCTTTTAATAAGAAGGTAACGGGGTAACGTTTCCTATCATCCTGGATTTAGCTAAGTTCTCCACCAATTACAAACTCTAAAGAGTCTGTTTCGACTCAGAAAGGCTTTAAAAAATCAGGGAGGGCTAGGACTAGCACTGTAATAAAGGTATATTTAAAGTCTTTAAACACCTTCTACTATCTATCAGTCCACTTAAATAGCTTTCCCTTACCTATAAGTTCGTAAAGTAACCTTACAATTTTCGCAAAGTACTTAATAAAATAGCGATAAAAGTTTACAAAGCTGATAAAAGCTTACAACTCTTTCTAGTTCTTCAAAGTGGGCCAATCCCTAATTACCTTTATCTTCTCCAGTTACATTTCAAGCTTTCCAGGAGTTACTCTAAACCTTAGATAGTTCAGTTCCTAAACGTGGAAATGGCTTTTTTCTAAGTTTACTGTCAGCTTTACTTTCTTAAAAGCTGTTAAAACCTGTTATATATATTTTTAATGTTTTTCTAAAGTTTTAAAGTAAACCAGGACGTTATCTAAATACATAAAGATAAACCTATCAAGGAAGGGGCAAAGAATATTATTAATAAGGCCTTAAAAGGTCGCGAGGGCGTTTATTAACCCTATTAATATAACACAGTATTAGTAATACCCGTTATAAGTTTAAAAAACCATCTTATACTTATCCTCCTCCTTTACTTTAACGTAGTTAAATCCTATAAGAAAATTGAGGTTAAAGAACCAGTTTACCTTAATAATCCACTCTCGCATTTCTGTAATAAATAGTAATAAGTAGCAGTTCTTAATTATATCTTCATTTAACGTTCAGTAATTAATAACTATACATAACTTACTATCTCCCTTCCTTAAGATAAACAGCACTAGGTACCCTGCTAGGGACTAGGACTCTATAATAAATCCATTCTTTAAGTTTTCATCTATATACTCCCTTAAAGCTTCGGCCTGCTAAGGGTTTAAATAATAAGGTTAGAAGTTATAAAGTTTCGCTTCCAGTTTTAGCTTAATTTTATAATCCTATAATCCGTAGTCTGGTAATTGTAATATCTTTTTTTAAAATAGGGTAAACTTCCTATACTCTACAGGTACCTTAGATAAGTCGACTTCTTCACTTATTTATAAATCAGCTTCCTACTTTCTTCCACTTTCTAAATTATTATTTAAAGTAATGTAATAGACCTTTTAATCCTTTAACCGTTTTAATAAACCTAACCTAAACTGTACTTAGTTTTAAGGGTTTATTATGTTTCTAAGTGCTTTATACATCTTTAAAGCGGTTCGGTGCCTTTTTAACTTCCTTTAAACAGTGATCACAGCTAAGGGACTCGCTAAAGGTAAGGTGGCCACTCCTTTAGTTAATTACAGGATTATACTTTTCTAACTAGGGTAGACTTAGGATTATATTATACCTTATAACTAATGTAACGTTAAAGTCCACTTATTATTTATCCTTATCTATTTTAATTAAAAGTAGTAAGTAGTAAGTAACTTTACCGTTATTATATTAATATAAGCCTCCTTTACTATTTTATATAGGAATGGCCTCTTTATACTTTTAATTAAGGAGTTTCTTTCAGTTAACTAATAAGGGGTGTATTAAGTTAAAAGCACTCCCGCTATTAATTACTACTCTTACCCTAAATAGCCTCCCTTTTCCGTCTGTTACATCGACATTAATAGAATAATACTTATACTTCTTTAACATTTAAGTTATAATAACTACCTATCCTTAAGGTCTTATCCAGCCTAACCTTTAAGTACCTCTCCTTCTTCTTAAGGTTTTTACTAACCAGTGGATTACTAATTTCCAGCCCTTTTAAAGGGCCTGTAGCCTTTTCCTAATTCCTTCTGGAAAAACAGGTAACTTTAATAAACCTAATAATTAACCTTTCCTAAGTTTTCACACCTTAACATCTAGTTAACTTTAAACGGTTTAATATTCTTAAAATCCTTAATAAGTTAATAATACACTTTACAGGACTAGATTACAGTAATGTCTTTTTACTCCTAAGCCTGTTAGTAATCCTTTTACTTCTACTACTCTTTAGCTTTTCCATTAAGATATAATAAGCACGTTATAACTAAGCAGTTATTAAATACCCCTCTTTACCAGTATATAGTAAGGGCCTGGTTAATTACAGTAACCTTCCGCTTATTATTAGACTCCCTTATCGGGAAGTAAGAGACTTAATAATAAGCCAGTTCCAGCTCTACCCTTATAACAGCATAATCCTATCTTTATATGCTAAGGAAATGGTCGTAAAGGGCCTTAAGCCCACTATGTCGATTAAAAGTGCAGTTATTATATACGTAGTTAATCTACAGTATATCCTTATAATTAGGGTGGTTAATATTAACTGCAGGTGCTGTAATTATAAAGTACAGAACAGGTAAAGTAATGCTTTATTTCCTCTTTTCTTCCACTTACCTTTAAGTCTGTTATTTCTCCTAAACCTCTTCCTAAAACTCAGGTAACAATAAACCAGCTTATTCTTCCACAAAGTGGCCTTTTTTAACAAGTCGGTATTTAAGTTAATTAATAAAGCGAACTTTATTACAGAGTTACAGCTTAATTTTTACTATTCTGTCCTTAAATGTTATAATAAGGCCTTTAATTTACAGGTCCTCTACTTTGTCTATTAACTCTTAATGTTTTTCCTTCAGCTCTTAAACCCTTTATTAATATACTTATTTTAAGCCTTCTTAAGGGACCTTTAAAGTACTAGTCTAAGGCATACCAGCCTTAGTGCAGGGTAGTTATCTAAGCTGTCTTTCTTCTAGGGAGGTAAGGGTGCTAATCCACTTAATATGCTTAAAATGTTTAAGAGTTTTAAGGGGTATTATTAAGAAAAACTTCCATTTCTCCAGTTTAATTCTCTTAACCTGTTCTTTTTCACCTTTTAAGGCTTACTTTACCATTTAGGTGGCTTAGAGGGCTAGTTCTTTAACTCCCTTTACCATCTTAATAATTTCTAAGTTAAGGTCCTTCTTAAACTTCCTTAATTCCTAAGCTTATAAGGTAAGGTTTTTAAGGCCTATAACAGCTAACTAGAACATTTCTTCCTAAAATCAGTTTTCTACAACTTACACCTCTAACAGTTCTAAATTTCCACCTTAAAGTCAGTCTTCTGTAACCTACACCTCCGTAGCTAACTCTTTTAAAATACCCTTAAGGATTAAGTATATTACGTCTTAAGGTTTTTCCTTTTCCTCTTCCTTATCTCCTATATTATACTTATTTATCTAAATGTAATCTTCTTTATTACTTACTATCCAGATGTGGATATCTCTTAAGTTAAACTTAACGTACTTCCCTTCTTTTAAAACCAGTTTTTAACTAACTTATTTTAACAACAGGCACTACCGTACTATATATCCTTTTTTATTACAGTTAAAACACTAGACTTATAATAAGTCTCTAAGCTACTTTTACTATTATTACTGTTAAAACTTATCACAGTTAGGTTAATTTTAACAGTTTACTATATTAATGTCTATTAATTTAGGGTAATAACCTGTTACGGTTAACTAGTTCCCCTTTTTTAATTTACTTAACTAGTAAGGGGTTTGTTCCTTTTAATAATTCTTTTAATAATAGTGATTATAATACTAATTATTAACCTTAATAATTATCTTAATCAGTTCTTACAGACAGTCTAGTTAATCTTCTTAGTAAAGATCTCCAGTAACGTGTTCCTTTAAATTACTCTAGAATAACATTATTAAAGCCTTTTAGCCGAGTTTAGTCTTTACTATTTCTAGTTTAAAGCGTGTAAAGAACTTAAAGACTAAGGATATCTGCTTTAAGGTTATAAGGCGTTATTTAGCCCACTTAAGGGCGTTTAGTTCTTTAAACTTAATCTGGAGTTAATCGATAAAAACGTTAAAGTCGTCGAAAAGGGCCTAAGTCTTAAGGGCCTCTTTACACGCTTTATCTACAGAGAGGTTGTTAATTATCTTCACGTAAGGTTTATACTAGTAAGTAGCTACTTTATCTAATAAGGCTTTAGTAAACCTAACCTTTCCTTCTTCTTTAAAAAACTGTTCGTTATAGTAAGTAACATAGCTTTAAAGTTAGGCTACTTAAGACTCCAGTTATGTAAAGTCTCCCTTAAAGCGTGACAGTAGAGGGAGTTTTACCCATTTCTTTTATAAGCCCTTAAGGTTATTATTCTCCAGCTTAACAGTATTAAATCAGGTTTAAAGTTTCTTAATAAGACTAATACAGCTCTTAATATCTTTAGGGAAGGCTTTGTTAAGTTCCTTAACCAGCCCCTACTAGTTAAGGTTTAAGTCTTTAAGGCGTGTAGCTAACTTATTAATAATAAGGAGCTAAGGCTAAGCTTACACTTCTTTAATCTCCTTACCTTTTCTAAAAGTCGATATATTAGTAGGAGATAGGTGGTGTCTGGGAATTTAATAAATGGCGTTTAAAACGAAGACGTTAATATTATATTACAACCTGCACCTGATATAGGCCTTAAAAGGACTGGTGTAGGTTAAGACAGAACGTATAATAAGATGCTAACAGGTAAGGGGTATTCTGAAGACAGCTTATTAAGTTAGCACTCTTAGATAGGGGGTTTAATATTACTGTAGGTTGTTATTATTATAATATATAGAGGTAAGTCTAAATAGTAGGATATAAATAAATAATTAAATATTAGTGTAAGGAACTAAAGTCCCTTATAGTAGTTATAGACATAACCGTAACTATCTATATTAACTAGACGGGAGGTACCTTATACCTTACTCAGTGGCCTGTTACTTAGTGAGGAACTAAGTAACTTACTACTAAGCACTTCTTACTTAGAGGTCCCTTAGATGCTTAGTAAGTGAGCACTCCTACTAAGACTAAGCAACTCCTAGTTAGTCGTAGGGGCTTCAGGTCTTTGCACCCCTGGCCCAGTGCGCAGTACCGTGCGCACTGTTTTCCTGCACTGTTCCTTCTGCGGGAGATCCGTCGGGCCGCTCCGGCCCAAGTGACGGCCTGCAGGGTCGTCACATGTAATAAGGTAGAAAAGTATAACTTAATAGATATATTAAAGCCTAACGCTTAATAGCTTTACCTGATTAAAGCCTTAAGGAATATAAAGGATAGAAGAGCTTAAGCGATAGGAGAATCTATTAGTAATTGCGTAAAGGTGTGTAGGATTAATTATAAAGAGGTTAAAGCTATTTTATAATAGAAGATTAAAGTTAGACTATTATTAACTTATAATAAGTAGATTAAAGGTAGTTTTCTGGTTTTCTACAGTGCTGAGAGTGAAGAAAGTAACAGCTTAAATTAGAGTTAAGGTAGTAATTAAAGCTATAATAGTAGCTATAAATCACATAGTAGAAAAGGAGGCTGTAGAGGATATAGTAATAATGGTAATAAAGGTTATAGAAGCTATAAAGGTTTAAAGAAGCTTAATAGTGAGAAATAAAGAGGCTTTAAACTAATAAAGCTAACTATTAGCTTTGTAATATAGTAAGGTACTTAATTAATTACTGTTTCTTCACTTATAAACCTAATAATCCTTTAATACTGAAAGGTAGCTTATTAAAGTGGTTTTAATAAAAGAAAAGATTAGCCTTAATAGGGTAATATGGAAATTTATAAAATTTGACCTTAAGATTATTAAAAAGGTTATAAAGATAAGGAAGAAGTGGAAGATAGATTAACTAACTAAATTCTTCATTAAGTTAGCTAAATTAAAGGAAATTCTAACTGAAACAGTTATTAAAAAGAACGCCTCTTTCTATTACATTAAAGCAGCCCTTAATGTAATAACTTACCCTCTTATATTATTAGTAATACTGGATTCCAGCGCCACTATTTACATCTTTAATAATCAATTAAGGTTTTATAACTTCCAGCTAGTATTAGAAGGCGACTTACTGTACATTAGTGACTTTATAATCTTAATTAACGGTTATAAAGAAGTAACTATATAGATTAAAGGGCCACAGGGGTCTTATTACTAAATAAGGCTGAAAGATGTAACTTATTATAAAGATTTCACCTATAACGTAATCTTATTTAAGCACTTATTATGTAAAGGCTATTACTAGAATATTAAGGCTAATTAAATCTATAGAAAGAAGGATAAGTTTATTATTTACTAGCTTACTGACTGTAACGGCTAGTTTATAATAAAATACATACCTTTATTTACAGCTTTCACAGTAAGAAAGCACACCTTTTAGACTAGCAGAAAATTAAGCGAAGCTAAAGCCCTCCTTTAGCACGGAAGACTTAGTTATTTAAGTTACGATACCCTCGCTAACCTTAATGTTTCCACTATTAGTGTAAAGCTTTAAAGACTGAATTCTTATAAGTGCCCTGCTTGTAGCTAAGTTAAGGTAAAGAGGTAGATCCACTGTAAGCTGTGAGAATTACTATATAACGTAAGCGAGGTTATTACTATTAACTTTTTAGACCTTACACTAGACCTTATAGGGTTTAACTCCGTTATACTATTTACTAATGTTGAGATGCAAAAGGGGTCAAGGCATTGGAAAACAGTGTGTGTTGAAGGTGATTAATTATTTCTATCTTCGAGAGCGGAAGCCGTGTTATTATAGCCGTGAGGG
>Ga0247770_1000346_pt1 | contig 45535 bp, 55 predicted proteins | sample UWRJL136409B6_FD_179943 | JGI IMG/M metagenome (GOLD analysis project Ga0247770, IMG submission 179943) | Plant litter microbial communities from Arlington Agricultural Research Station in Wisconsin, United States - UWRJ-L136-409B-6 | ecosystem: Environmental > Terrestrial > Plant litter >... | reverse complement strand
AACTCCTCCAAATCACCGCCCTCCTCCTCGTCCACCCCAACCCCCGTACCTCCCTCCGCCTCTACTCCCTCGCCGCCACGCCCCTCCTCTACCGCGCCCTCTCTATCTCCATCAAACACCCCGCCAGCGGCGCTTCCACTTCGACCCTGACCCTTGCATCTACCATGCTCCTCCACCAGACTCTCTGTCAGACGCCCTGGCTGAGGACGCACTGTCGGAGTTTGAGTCTTGATGTGGGGGACTCTCCCGACTGCAGGATGTCCCTGGCGGTCGCGGCGGACTTCGCGCGGTGGTGTGCGGGTGCGAGGAGGTTGAGTGTCAGCGGGGGGTTTACGAGGGCGAACAGGTGGATTTGGGAGGAGGTGATTGGCGAGGTGGAGGGGATGAAGGGGCTGGATGAGGTGGAGTTGGTAGGGGTGGGGGCTGAGAGCGAAGGTGGTGGTGGAGGGGCTGGCGGGGTGAGGGGGTTGAGGGGGTTGAGGGTGGGGGGGCTTTGTCGGTTTTATCGGCCCGGGGGGGGAGGGGGGTTACGGTGTTGCCCTTCGACGACTTCGCGGACTCGTCGGGGAATCTCGCGCGGTTGCTGACGTGGCCGGCGCGCCTAGAGGTGTTTAGTCTTGGGGATATGGTTGCGAATTTCTGCGGGCCTTGGAAACTGTCAGGCCTGCCACCGTTCCTCGCCCGACACAAGGCCTCGCTTCATACACTTGTTTTGGGGCACTGCTTTGGAGATGACCCTATCTCTCGGGGTTTGACCTCTCCGGGTTGGACGCCCTGCGGTCGCCGACGCTCTGTTACTGGACGACACATGGGACTATCCCCGCATCCTGGTCGTTCCTCAACGCCCCTGGCTTGGAAAAATTCCGCTGGACATTCGCGATTCAGGAACGGGGACTCCCGAGCTTATTCCACTTTGGCGAGCGGGAAGAGGCTTGGCTTCGGGCGCTTGCTGCTGCTGCTGTGCGAAGGCGAGTGCCGTTGCGGAGGGTGGAGATTTAGTTTGCGCCGTGTTATGACTCGGGGCCAGACGCCCCGGATCCGAAGCCGGAGGTGTATCCTTGGGATCGGATGGAGCGACTTCGGTCTGAGATGGGAGGCGTGGGGATACGGTTGGAGTGAGCCAACGGTGTCGAGGGATGAGTTTGAGGGGAAGGTGTGTGCAGATGATCTCACCTAGCAGCCGTGATGATAAAGCGCTGGATGTCCCACCCCTAAATAGATAATCCTCTGACAGAATGCCGATGCTAGCTAGTATCTACAAGACCCCTTCTTGATTTCGCCCCTTGGACCTTCCCCTAGACAGCCCGCATAATCCTCCGAATCCACCCGCGAGGCAAGTTTGTAAGACCAAGACTCTTCTTCTGAATAACGGGTTCGGCATCCCCAGAGGGCGGAACATTTGGGTTTGATGGAGCTGTTGGATTCGGTGGGGCGCTGATAGATGAAGGTCCTGGGACAGGCGGGGTGCTGAAGGGGGGAGGGCCAACGGGCGGGTCACCCCATTCCGGACACCAGCCTGCGATTACACAGCTGTCGGCTGCTGTGAGGGGGGCAATTGCAAGCCCGAGGGCGATGTATGATACAATTAAGGCTTTCATGGTATTAGCAGAGCGTGGAGAGGTAACTTGAAGTTGTCGATCGGGGATTTAGTCTGCGGGGTGACACGTCCTTTATGTTCGGCCCCATGAGCTCACAGCGGCGGTTAAAGACGCGGGATGCAACGACACGGATGATGAGGGTGGGCAATTACCGTGGTATCTTGGGCGGGGCTGTATTTTAGACTGATTCGCCAAATATCCTCAATTATTTTCCTGCGTATCATAGACCATAAAATGCCAGGTGTAGTTCCCCTGACCCCCAAACGGGGTGTCGTCCTCAGTGATATGACCGGCCTCGACAAAACCAGCCCGTGCATAAACACCCCGCGAGGCCTTGTATGAAATTATGATGATTGGAAGCTGCATTCTTTTCGCCTGTTTGATGCCCTCTTCCACCAGCACTGTCGCAATCCCGCGTCCTTTGTTCCTTGGGTGCACGGCGAGGAATTCGAGCTCTTGTGGTATGTCAGCGACGCCAATGTGACGTGGCAGATGGCATTAGAAAGCAGTTTAACGACAACGAGATAAAGACTCACCAAGATGCGGCCGCCCACCCGTCACGCGCTCCCTGACCGCAGTGTTCCCCTCATTAAGGACATCAACATCGGTCCTCGGATCCCACCACGCCCCAGCAGCAACCGCCTCCATCTCCCTCCTCCTCTCCTCACTAACATCCGGCATCTGCGCCTCCAGCCATTCCGGCTCGCCGGACTCTGTCGTCGCTCGAGAATCTGGCAGCCGCCACCGCGCATACCCCACAAGCTCCCCCGTCTCCGGATCCACCGCCTTTTGATAGCGCAGCGTCTCGCGATCTCTCAAAAGCCGGATTGGCTGCCGCTTGGCGATCTGTTCGGTTAGGAAATCTTGTGTGATTTCAGGTCGCCATTGCAGCCTCCACATGGGCTCGTCCCAGAAAGCTCCGCCGGTGTTGCGGCCGATGGCGTCGGCGTCGGAGATGGTGCAGGGGGCGATTTTCCAGGGCGGCGACATTGTGGCAGAGAAAAGGGGGAAGGTGGGGGAGGGGAAGGGGTGACAAGACAGGGGAAGCGGCTGCGTATTTGTATGTGTGCGAAGGGTGCGTGGGGTGGCACGAATGTGGAAGGTGATAAATCGGCTGAATGGTGCGGCGCAGTTGCATGACGGGAGCGCGGGCCTGCGCGCTTGGGCTACGTGTCCCAGAGCGGGAGAGTAAGAAAGAAGGGGGGACAGGGAAACTCTCAAAGTTGTGAGCCGGGTACTACCCAGGTTCTTGAGAGAGTTGACGGCCTGGAAGATTCAGGGGGAAGCGTCCGAAGTCTTTCTATTGATCACCGACTTTCTAGTCCTCCGCAAAGCTGACTTCGAAATCGCCATCGGCCTCGACGCTACCGCCCGACGACAAAGCAAACTTATTCTCCATCTGCAGTAGCTCATAGAACTGCGCCGTCTGCTGATTTGGATACTCCAGCGGCTGCTGGTCCGGCAAAACAACGAACTCTGCGTCATGCACTGGCGCATGAGGGACAAAGTTCCTAGGAACTGCGAGAAGCCCCTTCTCAACAATGTTCTCCCTAACCCATTTCCTGTGCTCATCCAACGACACAGCAGAGACCTTCATTGCTGACGCGGGTGCCACGATCAGTGTCTCGGAATCTGCGATCCGCAAGGCGGGGAGACATGCCCTCGTGATGGCGAGCCATTCTTCGTCGTAGCACAGCTCGAACTTGCCGTCCTCACGCCGGGGAATATTGTTGTTGTGTGCTTGCGGGGGGTGACCAAGGCTCCTTACCTCTAGCCACTGGAATGTCGGAGATCCAACTTTGTCGAGGCCGAGAAACTCCGTCTTCGTTGCAGTGCTTGCGAGAGGAGACGTCGGAGTTTTCTTGTTCTTGGAGGGCCGAGATAGCACAGTTCTCAGCTTCTCGGGTACATCTCCCGGATTTCGAACAGTCTCCTCCATCCCAAGACCAGCTTCCAACTTCACCGTCGCTGCGAATCGCGTGTGCATGTGCCCAGAGAACCAATACGAAGGGCGCAAGTGGCTCAGCAACTCCGACGCCGGTTTACTCCCAAGACGGTCGGCAACTGCACTTGCGAAGAAGTGAGGTTTCGCTGCATATAGGGTCTTGTGATCGCCAAACAACTCAACCCACGCAGGCCAGTCATGACTGAGCGCTATATCCACCGGGTTGCGAAGCATCATCAGCCGCTGGACGTTGTATTCTCGGACATGGTATACAGATCGAATATCGTCTCGGTCATAGGGCAAGCGCTCGCTGTGAGGCTTCCGGTAGTCCTGGTTGTGGTAAATGCCCGAGATACCAGCGATGCGCCATGGTCCGTATCTAACCACGCCCGCTGCGCCGAGGTAATAGATGTTGGGTGCGAGCCAGCCGCCGTGGTACAGCTCGAAGAAGTAGCTGGATGCTTCGTGGTTGCCGCCGATGACGATGGTGAGAACGGGGGCTTGCGCAGCGCCGCTGTAGTACTTGTGGAAGTCGCCGAGGTTTCGGTACCTGTGCGGCACGGACATGCAGTTGAGGTCGAGCTCGTTTCGGACTGCCTGCAAAATTGCAAGACACCGTCAGTTCGCAGTTTGCTGAGATTCTGGGAGGAAACCCACCTGGAAGTCTCCGCAGATGATGAGAAAATCGAGCTCTGATAGTGTCCATCCTTTTGTTGCACACTCGTCTTCGAGTGTAGCATATATCGTGTCAAGCCTGCCATGGCCCTGGACCAGTCAGCAGAGCTCATGTGTCGGGAGGAGAGCAGGCTTACACAGCCGACGACGGCGACCTTCAGGCCCCGGTCGGTGAAGGCTGCCATTGCAGAAGAACTGGGGAAGGCGAGGCAGCTTTTCTGATAGGATCGAGAGGAGAAACCTGATATTTCAAGCGCTGGAAGTTTATCTTTAACCTCAATATGCGGTCTGAACTTGTGGTTAGCTCCTTCCTGACTGTGAGTGGCTGTGCTAGGCGGGAGTCATGGCAGTGACTCACCAATGGGTGCTATGCAGACTGGACCGCGTCTGGCCCAGTTGCATGATGAACTCTTGCCAGTGGCCAGCAACGGCCAATTGAACGAGAGTCGGCACGCATGCAAGCGATCGGGAGCAGGCCTGCCGCTGAAATGCACGCCGTGACTCCCAATAACCTGGAACATAATACCCGCCCTCAACCGCGTCATTAGCGCCAACTATTTTTCTTTCTGAGAATCTTCCGTTTCTTCATCACTAGGTATTTTTAAAATGATGACGATTAGAAGGCTGAGTGATTGAATAACAGGCTATAAATCACAACCTGCTGAACAGGTGCAGATCCAACCAGCGGATGATCCACTCCTTCCTCGCCGTGATAGCTGCGCCCCATGCCGGAGCGGGTGTAGTGAAGATCGCCTTCTCCGTCCTGCAGCGACAGCAACAAGTAGACGCAAATCTCTTCGTCGGTGCTATTTTCTGCCTTACATCGAGGGACATATACCCGTACAGTGGCGGCGCGTACATGACGGCTTCCTCCACTAGCGGCTCGCCGAGGACGATGCTGAGGCCTAGTTTTTCATCGTACGCATCTGCCACGCCGCTATCCGACTGATCACCTGCAGGGCGCACGCTGATCTTGTACAGATAGCTTTCAAGAACAAGCGATGCAGACGCAACGCTCCCGGTGGGGTCGACAGTAGCCGACGTCACCTCTGCCGCGATGACCTTCGCCACAGCGTGCGGTTCCTTTCCTTCCTTCTGATAGCTGCTGCCTCCCGCCACGGTCGGCCGCAGCTGCACGGCGTTGTCAGTAGACGCCCAAGACCAGGACGGCGATCGGTACTCGGACGGGCGGGGCGAGTATGGCTTTCTAGACTCCCACGCCAGATGTGCGAGGAACCAGGCGTCCTGCTCGGGCTTCAAGACCCCGGCGAGGTAGGTAGCCCCTGTTATGTGCTGGAGGTGCTTGGCAATCCCCGACAGCGCCGGCAGGATGTCGGAGCGGACGGTTAGGTTCGCTGAGGTGTAGCGGGCGAGGATGCCGTTCCAGAGCCGCACGAGCTTCTTCCCTTGGAGGGAGGGAGGTGTGATCCGCTTCGGCACCAGGTAGTACATCCAGGACTCGGGGAAGCCGTGGGGGAAGCTCCCCGACGCGCGGAGCTGGTCGCACTCCCAGATGATTTGGCGCTGGGCAAAATGGATGGTTCGTGGGGCGAGCAGGCGTTCCTGCAGGACTCAGCCTCTCTCCGGTAAAATAAAATAAATAAATAAAAAAGTCGCAAGCTATTAGCACAAGGAACCGGGAAACGAGCAAGTGCGGAGCGCGGTGAGAATATCTACGTACCTGCTGCAACGGGGCCTCTTCCGTATCGGCAACCAAGCCGTCGTACTCCTTGATCAGGAAGCTGTTCGGACCCAGCACTAGGACGTTAATGCCCGAGCGGATCTCGCTTCGATCGCGGAAAAACCCCCCGTTCGAATCCGACGAGGCCGTGGCAGCGAGGTTGCACAGGGCGTTCTGGTACACGGACGCCATCAGCGCCGACTCGCGCTCCCAGTCGCGGACGTCGTCCTGCAGGATGCAAAGGCAGTCGATCCACAGGTACCGCGCCCCAACTGCGCGGGTGCACACGATGGCGTCCTCAAAGGTCTTGGAAAGTGGCGGGATCTGCTTCAAGAGGCTGGCGAGGTTGGTCGTCTTGAGCTTGAAGACGCTTGGGGGATTTCCCTAGCAGTGGCTCAGCGTCACATACTGCGTGCCGGTAGGGGGTCGAGAGACGACCGTTTCGACGAGCTTGACCTGCAGCCTTGGCTTCCACCACCAACCTGCAGACCCCGGGACGCCCAGGTTGAGGAGCCGCGAGGGGTACCATCCCTGGGAGTTCTCTGGCTGCCCATGACGACGGCATGCGACGTGATGTTGGAGGCACGTGGCCAACGAGCGCAGCGCAAAGTTGAGCGAAGAGATGGAGGACGTGCAGCCAGCTCCGACATGCTCAATGGAGAAGCTCGGATTCCGCACTGAGCGTTGCATGAGTTAGGACGAACAAAAAGCCGGGAAGGGGTGGTTCTGGGGGTCAGTTCCACTTTCTTAGTTTCACTCTGCAAGATGAACTCTGAGGTTCTCTCGATTTCGTTGCCTTCTGTGTTGACAGGGGGCACGGGTGTCGTTAGTTTGGCTTGATTGGTTCCGGTGCTTCCGGGATGGTCCACCATTCCAAAGAAAGACCCAACGTTTCGAAGAAACTCCCATGTCCACTTGACCCCTGTGCCTTCTGTCTCGGTAGGGACCACTGATATCGTGAACCTCAGCCGTTTGGCACTGTTTCCGGTGCCTCCGAGATGGTCCATCCCAAAGTAAGACTTAAAGTTTTGACTTTGCCATGTGCTATTTGTCCTGGCTGCAAGGACCAGGTTCTCCGGCATAGCCCCCAGCAGAGTGGCACAGACGAAGCAGTTGTCCCTGACGGCCGCTATGGCGAAGGCTTCGAAGGATGTGTGTGTTTGGCCGGGGTTGGTGCGCCCTTGCTCCCAATCTGCTGCCATTCGCATGTAACCGCCCGCCTCACTGTACCCATGCGGCGACGATGGTAGGGATTCTCCACTGCCCCAGCGGACACACATTTCGCATTCTCGACAGAACGGCTGCCTGGATGCTGGCAGTCCGGACTTGGTCATGGCCGTGGATAGTGCATTCTGACTCTCCATTCCAGGCTGGTTGTATAAGGTTATGAGCGGTAGTGAGTTTGTCAGTGTTATTTTCGCTTATCGGAGGTACGTAGTTCTGGGAGGAGGCTAGGGGGGATCAACTGGATCGGCGAAAGCGTTGTCGAGGGAATGATGATACAACGGATCCCGCCCTTGAGGCTCCTCCAGGACTTTTGTGTTGGGCATCACATCCGCGCCTAACCGATGTGTAACGAGAAATGGGCTATGGGCTCGTCAAATCTCATCCAGATGCAACTGGGTTTGCTAAAGGCGCTACTGCGGTGATGCTCTCGCATAAGGCGGCTGCGGAGCGGCGCTCTGGCGGGCGGGATAGTGGTTGCACGGGCTTGGACTTGTCGTTGTTGGAATTACTGGCAACGACGTGATAACAAAATGCAGCGGGAATGGTTGGTTGGCTTGTTGATAGGTAGTTGCAGATAGTAGCTGCAAGTCTTCGGAGCTCCAGAATCTCGCCGCCGGCTGGCCCAACATTCCAAGTGCCGTCTCGATTTCCCAACCAGTAAAAGATTGGCGCAGATTGCAGCTCAGCCAGCCAGTTGAGTCGAGTGACGATCCCTTGCAGCAGCCCAATGCATGCATCCCACAGCCTTATGGATTTTGCGTTTTCGGATTGGCCCAAAATGGAGACATTCGGTCTAGATCTTCACCACACACTTCTCAGACGATGTTACACAGCATGTTGGAGTGCTGATGGCGACAAGCACTTCCACATTTTCGGTGATTGTGGCTTGCACTGGATAAGCTGGACCACCAAGAGGTTTTTGACGGCGGCTCAGTCGGAGAGAAGGACCCCATCGGTAGGTCGACGGCAACGATTACAAATAGCTGGCCGGTCTGCAACAAAGCACACGGATATACCCAACTCATTCTCATTTTTGCAATTCTAACATCAATAGCAATATCAACAATCCCCGCAGCATGGCCGACTTTGACGCTGACCGCCGCAACAACGGCTTCGAAGACACCTCGTGCCGCCACGCCCCTAAGCGCATCATCATCTGCTGCGACGGCACATGGCAATCCTCGGTGACCTCCTCCGTCAACGTCCCCTCCAACGTGACCCGTCTCGCGCGCCTCCTGACACGAAGCGGTCACGACGACTCTGGAAAGGAGTATGTATCTCTCTCTCTCACACATTCGGTACATAGAATATCTCATCTAGATATTAACCACCCCCAGATGGCAGCAACTAGTCTACTACGACGCCGGCATCGGCACGGGCGTCTTCAAAATCGAAGCCCTCCTCCAAGGCAGCACGGGCTCGGGCTTCACCACCAACATCATCGAAGCCTACAACTTCATCGTGCTCAACTACAATCCCGGCGACCAGATCTTCTGCATCGGCTTCAGCCGCGGCGCATACACGGCGCGGGCCGTGGCGGGGCTGGTGACGGACATTGGGGTCGTGAGGCCAAGGGATATGCAGGACTTTCCGGAGCTGTATGAGACGTACCGGGCGCATACGGACAGTCATTTGTTTCGGCAGACCAAGGCGTGGCGGGAGTGGGCGGAGGGGGTGAGGTTGTTTGATCCGAGGGAGGTGGACGTGCAGGAGGGGGAGGTGGTGCCGGAGGAGTGGAAGGGCACCGAGGCGGTCAAGTGGGAGAAGAGGCCGCATGGGACGCCGGCCGAGAGCACGCGGTGGGTGGAGGCGGTGGCGGTTTTTGACACGGTTGGGAGTCTTGGGGTGCCCGAGGCGGAGGGCGTGGCGGGGTTGTTGCTGAGGGTGTTTGGGCGGTTTTTGCCGTGCGAGAAGTTTGGGTTTCATAACGTGGCGCTGAGTCCGTACATCAGGCATGCGTTCCATGCGCTCGCGTTGGATGAGCATCGGAAGCCGTTTGATGCGACGCTGTGGCACTTGCCTCTGGCCGAGGGTGTTGCGGCGGTGCCGACGACGAAGAAAAGCAGTGCGGAGCTGAGGAAGAGGTTTGAGAGTCTGAGGGGTGTGAGGGCGACGACGGAAGAGCAGCTCACGGCGGCATGGGAAGATCTCGTCGCGGCCGAGATGGCCGAGGAACTCAACGGCCATGTGTCCAAGCTCGTGCAAGTCTGGTTTCCGGGTGTGCACATCAACATTGGCGGCGGAAACGACGACCTTTTGAAAAAGAGGCGTGGTGATTTTGAGCGTAAGCCTCCTCTCCTCTTCCCACTCCCATCTTCCTCCCCCATGCGGCCTGGCAGTTTCTGACAACGACATGATATCCCCAGAAATCGCGCTGATAACCCTCCACTGGATGATCTCCATGCTTTCCCGCCATCTCTCTTTCCTCCCCTCGGCCCCCGCCCTCGCCAACAACGACCGCTTCCTCCAAATGCGGCCCGCGGTCGACGATCTCATCCGCACCGGCAACACCTCGCACTGGCTGATGAAGAAAATCCACGCCAACATCGCCAACACCGCGTCTAACACCCCAGACTTGTGGTCCGATGACGGGCTCACCCTCAAGCGCGTCTTGGCCGCGGATGCGCTGGTTGGTTGGGCTACCGGGCCCATCATCGACAGCTTCACAGGGACGATGACGCTGGGCGGATCGCGGTACCGCACCCCGGGCGGGTACAAGGAGTCGAAGCTCCAGTCGGGAAAGACGGTGAAGCTGGGGAAGACGAACGAGTTCATCCACCCGACAGTGCAATATCGCATCGACCACCTCGGGAGAGTGGGGTATAACCCGACGGCACTCTGGGGGTTTGAGAGGAAGAAGGACCATGTGGAACTCGAGGATGGAAGCGGCAAGGTGGCGGGGTATGTATGGGAGAAGAAGGATGGGACCAAGGTTCCTGAATGGAGGATTCGTGAGGGTGATGCGATGGAGAGAGCGTGCGTGGCGAGTCGGTCGTCGCGGGTGTGGATGGGGAAGCTGGATAAAGAGTTGGGCGTTCGCTCGGCGGAGGCGTTGGCGCTGGATGTCAAGCCCAATGTGGGGTTTCAGAATAATGGGTTTAAGCCGCCGGGGAGTGTGTGAAGTGCTGGCGACCTCGACGAAGCAACGGAGAAGGTGAAAGTAGTACTACGGGCTTTCTTGGAATTCTTCGCTCAAGCGACGTATATGACTCTTTCTGTTATGTCCTTATTGGGAGGATATTGGATGCAAAAGAAGCGGGCATATCCCAAGAAAACAAAGTAGTCAGGAAATGAGATTGATATCTATCAGATAACAACGATACATCAACTCAGATCCGTCTAGTCGGGAGGAATGTGATACATTCAAAAACCCCAGGTTAGGGCAATGGGCAAAGAGCGAGACACCAAGTTACTCATGGTCTCTTACTGGGGAGTTTTGTGAATGAAGCATCGAGTCAACAGTTTCAAGAATAATGAACAAAGGAATTACCTGTCTCCTACTTACCCCCTTTTCTCCCTCCTGGCCGTTCAAATCCGCACCACACAAGCACAAGGACAATGAACAAAGGAATTACCTTTGCTACCCACCGCTCAACTTCCCGTTTTGGCATCCAGGCCAGTACCGTACTGTGGCAGAGACAAAACAAAGGACCTACCTGTAACCTACCTCCTTCAACTCTCATCCATCGCGTTCGAGGCCCAATGATCCATGATAGCGTTAAAGATACCCATGTGTCCCCTCCGGTAGGCCCACATAAGCGCCGCGTTCTCGGGCTCTGCCCCGGTAATAGGGAGCTTGCACTTACTAAAAACATCACTAAAAGGCTTCAGCCCCCTTCGGGACCACCACTGCTCGCGCATCCCCAGAATGCTGGGGGGCGGATCATTGATGAGACTTGCCTCTGCATCCAAAGGGACCCCCAAGTCTATAAGCTCCCGGGCAAACGATGTGATGTCTTCCGATTCCCGAAATTTCACATAGGATGGATGCGATACCAGAGCGTGCAGGGCTGTCACGCCCTCGGTTGTCACCGCTTGAGCGCTTGCGCCGTGACCTAGCAGACACCGGGCCATACGGAGGTTGTCGACATTCCCTTGGTTGCTCAGTGGCATTATGGCGCAGTGCAAGGGCGTCCATCCGTTCTTCGTCATTGAGTCCACCGCCAGTCCAGCGGCTAACAGGAATTCAACAGTGTCTTGTCTCGCGCCGGCTGCCGCGTAGTGCAGAAGCGAATCACCACCAAGGGTTTGTTGTTGGATAGCAGCGCTCGCGTCTCCGCACTGCGCAAGGCAGAACTGAAAACTCTCCAGGGTCGACGATCGAGCAGCGGTATGAAGGGGCGTCTCACCTTCCTCGTCTGCCAGCTCAAGCGACACGCCGTATTCCAAAAGGAGGCGAAGGGCTGGCATGGACCATAAAGGTCTCTGAAACAGAATATGCAGTGCTGTTTTGCCGAACTTGTCCTGGGCGTTTGGGTCTGCCCCGTTCTCCAGGAGGGCCTTGAGCGCACTGATCCGATCCACACATTGATGCCCCAGGCAGGGAGCGTGCACCGACGAGATTGCCCACTGAAGCATCGGCATTTCGCACAGCCTCCCCTTGTGGCTGACTCCGTTGGGATCTGCACCGGCGCCGATGAGCTGGCGTACCATGCGGTACTGTTGATCGAAGTCCCCGTTGTCATTGGGGTCTCGGTATCCCGTGTACCTATCAGGAAAAACCCTCTTGTGCCAAACGCTCGCTTCCAGCGCGTCCTGGATAGCATCCGCCTCGTAACGAATACGGCTGAGCAGCAGGGTGACAGCGTCCTCGCACCAAGCCGACGCGGCATCCCGCAACGCACCGCGCAATTCGGCATCCGTCCAGCCGTCCCACATCTCAAAGAAGTCAAGAACCAGATCCACGTGGCCGTGGCGCGCAGCCACCACCAAGCAACCTGTCCCGCTGGTCCCGGGCTCTCCGCTACTGCGGAGAAATCGCCCTTCGGGGCCGACCCGCTCCCAGAGTAGCTTCACCGTGTCGCGCAGGCCACACTCCGAGGCGTGCAACAGGGCGTTGGTCGGAGTATATTCAGAATACCGCAGCGTCGGATCCGCGCCCGCGTTGAGAATCATCCCGACAGCAACTTCATCGCCTGTGTCAATAGCGCGGTAGAAGGCCGAACCGATGAGATCATTGTGCTCGTCGGAGTCGGGGCGGTAAACCTGCAGGACCTCGGCCAGCCGCTCTCGAGGCTCGGGTCCAGGTTTGACGACAGGGCGAGTGATACCCGGGAGTCCTCTCAGCGCCATTGGGAGAGGCTCGGGTTCGCCATGTCTGGTGTAGGTCTCTAGGATTTGCCGGAATTTGAGCTGCATCGTGGGTGGTGCAAGGGATGTGATTGCGGAACCACAACTTGCAGCTCGAGTTCAATTGGCTTAGGTACAGTGTTCCGATCTAGGCGCCTGTTCGTGCTTGGTGGTGGAATACACGCGTTTCGGAAGCGCGAATGAACGGTGCTCACTTTGAGGTTTGCGAAGGCGAAACTGTGGTGTTTGTGGTTGGCAAAAGCGAAACTGCCTTCCATGAAAAGGACGAAGCGGGGAGCGGACGGCTGCCTAAAGAATGTAACGTCGTAATCTTACAGGTGCGTCAACGCTTGTGGTTGATGTTGACGGTCACGTGGGAAAGACGACGAGTGAGATGCTGAGGCCGAAGGAACGGCCTCGCAGGCATTGGGAGCGTCTCGCCGGTGCGCATGGGCCAGGGTGCCGCATTCAGTGTGGTGAGGCAAAAGAGGGGCAGCTGCGTCTCTTCCAGGATGTTTCTTAGTTTCTTCCTACGACCAGACACTCGTTTCTCCCAAAAGCGGTCCTCGGCGCATTGACCGGTCCATCCCGTTGACGCAGAATGACAGCGCGATGGCATGCAAGCGACTGCGTCGAACCAAAAATTGACGTCTCGGCCGGCGAGCCGCAATGCGAAACCTGCGGTGCATCCCCGCCCCTCGTCGAGCTCCAAAAGCAGCCAGCCACCACATCTTCCTTCCTCCCAATACCGCCTGCGAACCCTCTGGGTCGATGCTGTCTGCGTCAACCAGAAAAGCCCGTCAGAAAAGGCCACCCAGATCCCTCGCATGGACGTCATCTTCAGAGGGGCGATGCGCGTGGTAGCTTATCTCGGAACGTCCACAAGCAAGGGCAATTATCCCACTCGGAGGAACATGCAGGTCCTACGCCGGGACACCCTCGATGACATGCTGGAACTCAGATACTTTACACGGCTATGGGTCATCCAAGAGCTGATCCTTGCCCGCGGTGTTCTGTTCGTTTACGGGGGCTTTGAGTGCCATGCTGAACAATCCACGTTGCCCTAGATCAAGTGGTTACAGACACGTGCACCATGGCTAGGGTATTTGAGTGCTGGGTCCTTCCCGCCCGAGCACGGCCTCACTAGCGCACTTTGCCTCACGAACAGATCTAAGTCAACTGATGTCCGAGATAGACTATTTAGAACGATGGGTCTCGTGCGGCGGGGTATCTCACGGAGTCTTCGGCCTGACTACTCCATTTCGGCCATCCGCCTCTTTGTAGGTGTAGCTACTCATTGCCTTACCAACGAATACAACCAACCAGATGTCCTCTTCAATTCCATTAGTGCCGATGGATAGGACCGCCAACCCTCGTGGACGCCCAACTGGGGTAAAGGCTGCGGCATGGGCTTTTCGCGGTCTTTCAAACTAGACTTGGACGGTCCGGGAAAAGGCCGTATGACAGCTCCGGCACTCGATGGAGGGATGTTACGTTTTGCCGCGCGGGAAGGTATCTGCCCAGTTCCGGTGGCTTGGTATACATCCAGAAGGAACGCCGGTGACACCGGTCTGTTACCCATCACAGCACAACGACCCTCCGTCGACGCCGCAACAGGAGCCTTATCTCTACAACTCATTTACTTCGGCCCCATCAAAAAGAGACCGCGTAATACGCGACTAAGTATCACCTGCGTGAATTCGGTGGAATCATTGTGGGATCGATATAATCTGATGCTCATCTCCTACAGCCGCCGACTCGTCAGGATGATAGAGCCGAGGAGCGACCATATATTCTACCCGAAACTCGGTCCGCCGCTACTGATGCGCAAGGTTAATGAGCACTCCGAGGACTACAGCATCATCGCCCCCTTGCATAGCGTATGGGTTCTGCTACTGGAACCCGAAGACCAGGGCAAGACCTTCAATGTCATGGACCTCGCGAATTTTAACCTGATGAAATTGGTTAACAGCCAATTACCAGTGCTTGGCATCGGTGGCAGGATAACAGACCCTCAACTTGAGGGACACAACCCAAGACTGGCAAGTTTGCGAGATTCCAGGACCGCGCTGAGGCTCCGTCAACGGGTGTTCCCTGGCGCCACAACAGTCAGGGACATTCTGCCGTCTTTAGAGAAGCTCGTACGCATCGAACCAGAAGAAGAGTCGACGAGAGAGTTGCATGGTTTCCTCTTGGCGTGCTGGGGTATCAACAGTTCGTTTCGCCTGAACAGAAAGCGTTTCTTTGATCCATCGCTAGAGTTTTTGGAGCTAAGGTTCCGTGAAGACAAATTCCAATATCTCCGCAAATGGTATCTCGATGCGCTGTACACAGAAGCAGAGGATCCGCACGGCCTACTGCGGCGAGAAGAGAAAAAACTGGCTTGGGGTGATGAACCGGCATGGGAATGGTATCACGAGGATCGGGATTACTGGGCACTGGTGGCAAACTCAGAGGTGCTCAAGGCCTTCCTCGGGGGCGGTCTCACTCCGTGGATCACCCTGCGTGTCGCGATACACCCGATAATTCGCCATTTACAGCGGAATTTGTGGGAGGCCAAGGTCATGAGAAAGCTGACTCTTGTACACGAGGGAATTGACCAGTCAGTCAAAGACGCCAGGGGGTTGGCTACGCCCACAGATCTACTGGGCAGAGACCGTCCTGACGTTCCTGATTCCGACGACGGCGAGAGCGACAAAGATGGCGACAACGATGGCGACTCATGGGTAGATTATAACGACTCGGGGGCGGAATCATCGCATGCACGCATTGTGGATATCTCCCCGCCAATGCCATCGTACCCTACTGGCTGGCCGACAGATTTGGTCCGGGATCATCACATCAGCGGGAAACACATGTCGGTGAGAATCCTGTGAGGATAGACTACAGCAGCACTAACAAAAGCCCAGAACGTGAAAGTCATTACCCCAGCTCTCGGGCCGTCTTTGTGGGATGGAGGAGTCCAAAACTTGGTATTCGCGGGGTGGTAACGAACTTGCATGCCGAGCGATGGCGCCGAAAACGCGCCTCTATGTGCCGTGCTGGTGTGATTTGAATACAGGGAGCTCCGTGCTCACCCAACTCTCTGTGGGGCGGCCCGAAATCAGGTGCCTAACTTTCTCTTCCTTGATTGGGCCGCTTCCAACAAATTCGTGGCACTTTCAAGACATATAGGGCAAGCCATCTACTATTTGCCCTCGTGGCTTCGCTTACAGGCTGATCCGGGGTACATATCCGGGGTAAATTAATGAATGCGGGTTTTGTTCGCACTGCTCAATTCGAAAGATGCGTCGATTGGATGGCGTGGAGTATTGTTCTCGGAGCCCGGCTACTTGATTGCCGCCCTTGATGGTTGCAGTGCCGCCCTCGGTGGTCGTGCGCTGCCTTATAGCGTGGGCGACCCAGTAATTCAGCAACACCACGAGCGCACTTCAGACCTTCTTGTTCCCAGTCCTCGATACAGTCTTGTCAAGATGCGCGTCGCGACCCTCGCACTATTCCTGGTTGGTGTGGCCGAGGCCCATTGTACGTCGAACTCGTCACAACCTTTTCATTGGATGGTGTCACTGACCACCGACAGACCACTTCCCGTACCTGATCTCGGGCTCCGGCAAGGACACGCAAAAATGGAAGCACGTACGGCAGGTTAAGAACCCGGAGAGCAACGACTTTGTGTCGGGCGGGCCGACGAGCCCGGACATCCGGTGCTACTCGAACGGCAAGAAGGCCGAGACGGGTAAGGTTGCGGCCGGCGGCACGCTCGGCATTGGCGCGAGCCAGGGCGTTTTCCACCCCGGCCCGATCCAGTTCTACATGGCCAAGGCGCCCGAGGGCGTCGATATCGCGAGCTGGGACGGCTCCGGCAGCGTCTGGTTCAAGACGTACTCGGAGAAGCCGCCCGCCTCCAAGCTCGGCGAGACCCAGTCGTGGTCGTCTGGCAGTACGTCCTATTCACCTTCCATCCCGCTTCATACCTTGGAACAAGAATTTTCTCTGACATACACATCTACAGACAAGCAAGACTTCACCTTCACGGTGCCCAAGAACACGCCGTCTGGCGACTACCTCGTGCGCATCGAGCACATTGCGCTGCACAACACCGGCAAGCCGCAGATCTACGTTGCATGCGGCCAGGTCACCGTCACCGGCGGCGGCAACGGCACTCCTGGCCCGCTTGTTGCTTTCCCTGGCGTCTACTCGGCAAACGACCCCGGCGTTGTCTTCAACCTGTATGGCGGCGGCCAATACAAGGCCCCTGGCCCGGCTGTCTGGACTGGCTAGAGAACCGTATTGGACGATAAAAGGTGCAAGAGGGTGCGAGAGAATTTTTGAAGAGCGTTACACTGCATATCACGAGCCTATGGATGATTTCCCTTTTTCGCGTTTTCATGTGCGTTTGGATTTAAGGTATCTAGCCAACGTCATCCCCACATGTGATGAAACAGCTATTTCATCGCCCTAAATTCGACACCACAGATCCTTCAATGTCAGTTTTAACCGAAGGGCATCAATGATATTGAAGCTATCAATATCCAGATTTCTTGAACTCAGAAAATGAATTTATAGAATTTCGGTTTTTTTATTTATATCCATATTATTGAGAATCTTGATTTACAAGATTTTGGATAGTCCCGACGTCCCGACTGCTGAAGGCCGGGACCAAGGGATCGGTCCTGGAGCCCCAAGCTAGAGGTTTCGGGACTACGGGACACGACAATTCAGCTAATATAGATAGCAGATATTACTGCCTTGATAAAGTGAGGAATCTTAGTTCCTCACGCAAGTAATTACATTGTTCATTTGTGCATTACTATTCAGTTCACTCTGTGTCTTATAGTGCAGCGGCCTACAGTGACAGTGTAACGTTAACAAGGAACTTGCTTCATTATTCAGTCTTTAGATCACCATATCTAAGGTTGTGCCTTGTACTCTTGAGTACGACTCACACCCGCGACCTGTCATAACCCTACCTTCTGGGTGTAGGCTATAACACCATGACGGAGTAGAATTACCAAATTATACATACTACTATATGAATTGAAGGCGGTATGCAACAGAGGCAGCCTTAGTAATACAGCATATGGCTACGTGCTTTGATGGAGCTTGAAACATAGAAGGAATAAGAAGATTGACTCTACCCCGCTATAATATCTCCTAAAACCCCCTGAAGCGAAATCTTTCAGTTATACCGATCTTCAGACCGTTAACTCGTACCTAGGATAAAACCCAACAAAATTTGGAGTTAGCCAAACAAACGAGGCTTAAATTAATACACATCCGAGTTTTAGTTCATTTTATAGTTTTGTAGAGCGTTGTCGTTCTTGCTTGCAATGTGCTGAGTTTTGGTGAATTTTGGTGGGAAAACGGTGTTTGCACACAGACTTTTTGACGGGGATTGTAGCCAAGATATCACGAGCATAGATCTCTCACCGCTAGCATTACGACTAGTGATGGAGGGACGACTCATCGTCTATAAAGTTTTGGGCAGTATTGCTAGTTATTGCGGGTTCAAATCCCAACTATGGGCCTTTGCTTACACGGTGACCATTTTTGGGCACTTCGGTAAGAATCACACCTTTTAGCAAGGCTACGATGTATTCTGAGCAGACATTAGCCGAAGCTGAGCCGAAGCTGATCTGGGCTGATCTAAGGTGACGAGGGATCACATGACTATCAGAAGGGGTGGCCGTCAGTTTTCGGGTGAAAACCAATCGTCAAACTACTATACGTCATGATCGTATTCGCGATCATCCACCCCGTCATCTCCTTCATCACAGCCATCTATCTCATCGACTTCATCGATTTCATCCATACCATCATCCGCCTCTACTTCCTCCATTCCCTCCTCCCACTCAGGCAAGTCCTCTTCTCCCTCACCCTGTCTCACATCAACCTCCTCCATTCCCTCTTCCCACTCTGGAAGGTCGTCCGCGTTCTCGAACCCATTACTGTTTCCGTCGCCATTCTCGTTCTCTGCTGCTCCAACCTCCTCCATGCCCTCTTCCCACTCGGGGAGATCATCCCCATCCCCTTTTTGTCCGAGTTCCTGCTTTTCAAAGTTCTCACCGATGGGATTGTTGTCCGCATTAGGTACCACTTTCTCGGTGCTGGCTGCATAGTTTGGTTCCTCTGGGGGTTCAACTTGTCCCTCTCCAGAATTAGCTGGATGTGCGTTATTATCCGTCTCCATCTCAGGCCCTGTTCGGATTTGCTCATGAGACGCGTTATGAGGGGCCTCCGAGGTTGTAGATGCCGGAGCGGGAGTTGACGCAGGTAAAGGCGCGGGCATCGGGAGAGGCGCCGACGGTGTCATGACTGACGGACCGGGTGGGGTAGTGACAGAAGCAGGAGGAGCTGTGATGGGAACAGCTGGTGGGATATATGCAGTTGGAGGGGGCACAGAAGTCGGAGGGGCGAAGGCCGATGTTGGGGGGAGATACATGGAAGTAGCAGTTGGCGGCGCTGCTACTGCAGGTTGAAGGGCGGACACTGCGGGTGCTGTTGGAATAGGGGCCGCAGCCGGAGTTGATGCTGGGGCAGCGGCGGGAGCGAGCCCGGTTGCAATGGCGAGGTTGTGGACGCTGGTGTTCACGTGGTTAACGGATGCGGTGAGTGCGTCGACGGTCGTGCCGAAGTTACTGACGCTGTTGACAACGGCGGTGGCGACTGTGGTGGCGATTGGGGGTGCTGCGGATGCAGGGGCTGAGGTTGCCGCTGATGTCAGAGGGGCGGTGGTGAATGGAGCTGATAGGGGTACCGCAGCTGCCGTCGCCGGCGGTATTGGTGACAATGTCGATGTTGTCGTAACATGCGACAGCGACGGTTGATTAAGCAACCTCACCTCCGGAGGCGCGGGCGCGTTCGTGGTGGAGGGAGGGAGGGGCGCCCCAGGTACGGTCGGCAGGAGGACCGGGAAGCTGGTGGTAGGGGTTGCCGAGACGGCAATATTGAGGGCTATCTCGATTTTCTCAGGCTTTTTGGAAGAGCTATTGGTGGGCATAGCGGGGTTGACATCGTTTGAAGCAGGTGTCGGTGCTGCTTCCTCCTTGGGCGGGTTTTCGTTGGCTTCGTTGGCAGCTGGTTGAACAAGCGTACGGGTTCTCTTCGGCGTCTTGGTTTGTTCCGTCTTGTTGACAGCTTGAAGCGGTTTCTTTACATTGACCAAAGTTCCGTCCGCTTTTCTCACGGTCACAATCGTGTAATCTTTAGTTATCGTTGTTGTAGCAACCTTTGCTGGTGGTTCTGACCACTGTTTGTTGTTGAAAGGGAGGACGATCTCGGCAGCCATTTTCTAGCGGTGTTGGATTTGCCAGGTGTGAAAGCAATTGGGCCCAAAAGGTGTGAACCTCAGCAGTCCGGGGAGACAGAAGGACGGAAGCGCAATTACCAGGTCAATCGAGGTGGGGAACCAATAACCCTATACGGATTTTATATGCTGGTCAGCTGGCTCTCACATGGTCTTCCTGCAAATGGGAAGGGAGTTGCAGCCAAAGGAATCCAAAAAGAACATGGGACAACTGACGTGCTGCAAGAGCGGCACAGAGCCTGACCAAAACGCCGTGATATTGGTCCAGCATCTGCATGGTAGTCAGACCAAAGCAGCGAATCAGAACCGCTGTTCGCAGCCCGGTGTAACCTGACCTCGCTAATCGTTCGCCCAGCCCGCACAGAATGTGGCGTTTCGGCCTTCAGCTGAGCAACCATGACCGGCGCCGGCGACCGGTCTAGAAGCCGTGAAGATTCCGAGCTCGGGCTGCCCACAGCCCGGGTGCCTGTTATGACCAATGGGAAGCACATCTTGAAGGGAGCATTGCGGAGGCGATTCTCCGCTAAATTGTGATTGGGTCAAGATGCCGTCTGGCGATGCAGAAAAGATGCAAAAGGAGAAAGTGGCTGGCTCATCGGTCCAGAAAACTCTGGGCAGGCCAATCATCGAATCTGTCTTATCAAGGATGCCTGCGAGCATTGAAGAAGTTTGCAGATGTTGGCGGGCTCATCGAGGTAGTTAAGCTGCTTGCTCGGCAGTGGTCTATGGGACCCAGGTCTTCGCGATAGGTACCCGAGATAACTTGTTTCCCTGATTCCTCGTCTGTCCCAAAACTCAATCATTTGGAGGTGTTGTCGGGATGTCGAACTCGGCCGCCAACACTAACATGGTTTATCAGGGGGCGCTAGGCTCTGCGCCAGAGCCTGCAGCTGCCAAGCTTAGCAATATCTCCGGAAGCCCCGAAGTCCTGCGGGCACCACCAGGCTACAAACTGATCAGGGTCCGAAAGGCCGACGGCTCAGTGGTTACAGTAAAGAAGAAGCTGTCACCTGAGGAGCTGGCGGCCGAAAAAGAAACGGCGGCGCCTAAGCCCAGGGGCGTCGCTAAAGGTGCAAACGGAACACAAACAGCGAACAGCGGAACAGCAGATGCCACATCTACAGAGAGCAAACCAGCAGCATACAAAGTTGTTGTCGTTCGGATGCCCGATGGCACTCTTGGAAAAGTGAAACGGCCAGTCACTGCAACGGACTCGGTCGCGGCTTCTGTGGCCTCTGCCCCAGCCCTGTCGGACCCGAAGACGAATCCGAAGCAGGAACCAGAGAAGGAGCCGACCGACGAGGTGAAGGCGGCTCTCCATGACCAACATCTTGACAACAAACGCCAACGCAGGGTGCGCTTCAAAAATACCCTTCTCCACGGGCTTGTCGGGTCGCTCGCCGCTCCCATTCTTTCCGATCTTGCTGATGGCGACGAGCTTCTGTCCGAGAGCGACTGGTCAGAGGAGGACTCTGTTGGCGACGGGGACGACGATGTCGAGTATGAAGGTGCGCCATTACCTTTTCCCCACAAGATATTGAGGAAAGATCTAACGTGTGGCGTGAGCAGATCTTGCACCAGTTGCGGCAGCTGCCGTGGCAGGAGGCATTGTTACTGCTGTCGCAGCGGAGCCGGCCAGGCCGGCCAGAACGCACGCAAAGGATGGAGACGATAAGGAAACATACAAGATCACAGAAAAGGATCTGAAAGAGATTGACGACAAAGCCGCCAAGCAGGAAGATGGCCAGGGGCGACTCCAGCGCCGCTGGGCCGACTTCTCTTTTTATCTGATGGCTAGTCTCAGCATCATCCTGCCGCTGCTGTTCCTGAGTAGGTCCCGCATCGGTTTCCTCCCGTCATCGACATACACGCCTAGAAAAAAGCTGACATTGGGCACCCGATAGTCCTCACAATTCTCATCATCATCATGGACGGCGAATCTACCTCGTCCAATTGGTCGATGATGGTCGACCCCATCAAGATCTCTGTCACAGTTTGGCCCATCGTCTTCGCTGCCGTCACCGCTCAAGCCTTCAAGACGTGGGCCACATATAAGGTCGAGCGTGGGATCAAGTTGATGGAGCTCGAGCAGCTGGTCGGCAGCAATTCGTTTGGCGCAGTTATGAAGCAGCCCTTCTTCCTCCGCCGTCTCGATATCCTGACGCTGCTGATCTTCCTTGTCTGGTCTTTCTCACCACTCGGCTCCCAGGCCCTGTTGCGTGTGTACTCCCTAGAAAGGGGCAACAAGAGTGACACCATATCGGTCATGTATGCACCTCTCTTAGGAGACAATCAGTTGCTCACTCCCGGGGCTGGTCCAAAGAATTCTACGGAGCTTTCAGAGCTATGGCAAGCGGTCTCCGTGTACTACATTGGCGCTTTCGTTGAGGCTGATGTTGAGTATATCATGGGCGCAGGGAACGGCCAGGACGACTACAACCACCCTGTTCCCTGGATCTCAGGTTGCCAAGAGAACGGTACCGCACCGATCGAAGATTGCGTGTTTTCGGCGTTCGGAGTACCCGTTGCCCTCCCACCCGCTGTAGTGAAATTGGATTGGGAGCTCGATGAGGACGATAGGAAAAAGGCCGCGGCTGATGCACTCGCGCCCTCCGAAAACATCAACTTCCCTATTATCTCATCGTACTACAACTTCACCTGTGGGCCATGGAAAACTGCAACTTTCCGAGAGCTCAACGACACAAACATGAACTTCAGCGTCTCCGGGACTTTAGCTGTACAATTCTCGGCCCTCGCCAACTCCTCCACCATCAATCACTTGCGCTTTGCCACCCTTCTTGATCTCGATGTCTTCAAGAATGCGACAAGCTGGGAGAATATCATCGATCCTGACCCAGCCTGGAACTACGGCGTTATAGATTGTGGTTTTGAGCAGGTCTTTTTCAAAACCACCGTCGAATGCTGGGTGGATGTGAAATTAGGCATCGACAGCTTCAGCTGTGAAACAGATCGTGCCACAATTCTAACCGCCGATCAAGTTCAACCTTCTTGGCACACTCGTCTCCGCGATTTCTCGGCGGAGTTTTCTCTTGGGGGAAGTCCATACCCCGTGCTGTACCCATACACACCAAGTACGTGCCGTTCTCCGGTTACCTCAAGCTATCTTCCGCTGCTTCTCTCCCTCGTTCATCCTGCAATGCTAGAAACGCACATACTGATCAAAGCTAACGCTGTCCACTAGCTGAGCGATGGGTCAAGGCTGGGAAAAACATAGATGGCACTACTGCCTCTGTCTCACCTCTCAGCGTCGAGCCACAGACTGTGGCATATAACTTCCGGATACTCTTCAACACATTCGTTACCATAGCCCATTGCCCGACCTGTATCCCCGCCAACAGTCTCACAGACTTGGCCGTCAACCCTACAGCTACGACCGACATCCCCTGGCAAATCAGGGATCGCTACACAACGGTTCCAGACGCAAGGCACGCTTGGACGCCGCCTGGCCTATTTTTCACGCTTTCTTGGGCTTGGGCATGTACACTCCTTGTCAGCGTCTCTCTCCTGCTGATCATCGGTGTGGCGAGTGTCGTACTCGAGACTATTCTCGTGGCGCCGGATGTGTTGGGGTATGCGTCGACGTTAGCGCGTAATTCGAAGTACCTGCGACTACCGGGAGTTAAGGCCGGACCGCTCGGTATGGGAGGCGCGGAGCGTGCGAGACATATTGGGGGCGTCAGGGTCATGGTGCAGGATGTACGTCCTGACAAGGAGGTTGGGAGAGTAGTGCTTGGGCTGGAGCGGGTGGGAGCTGAAAGGTTGAAGGCAGGGAGAATCTATCGTTAGCGGTCATTCTTTTGGATACGGTGTAAACAATGCATTTGGGGTAACGGAGGATGTGGCACGCCCAGCCGCGGACACGATTTGGATATGTGAGTCAACTGAAACAGAGTCTTCGACTAGCTTCCCGACGGAGAAGTTCCCTTGAATGCAAGTTATTGATGAGGTTTTAAATCACTGGTATAATAATCGATCAAGATTACTGAACATTGGCGAAAGTATTATCTGAAGGTGAATGACTCCAACTTCACCCAGGTACCTGACGAACCAGATATTGTGCTGATGCTGGGGAATAGACCTTTCCATTCATGTTATATCTTTCCGGTATATGCTGCAACATATCAAGCAGTATGGATGCCGCAGGGCACAGAATGATAGAGGCATATCGTTTTCGGATTTCTATGGTTTTCATAGAATCGGCGGTAGAGAAGGCGATAGAAACCAAGCTAGTGCCAACTCTGATAGTTATTAGGGGTATATCTGGGAATCGTAACATGGGGTTTCCATATGAGCCGAATCCGTCGAAATTGCTGGACGTGAGAGGCGCTGAGGCTGGTAAAGTGAAGGCCAAGTAGCAGGAACCACACGAAAGAAGTAAAAAAATCATAAACTGCCATAATTGCATGCCTCCCTACCTACTAAGACAGAGACCTAAACAAATCCTTAGCCGTTAGTTGTATCGAATCGACACATACAAATACACCTGGACTTTTCTTACAGAGAGTGAATCCTGAGGTAGTTCACCTATTTCCACGCAAGCAGGCGGGGGAGGTCGAGGCAGCTGCTAGTGCTTAGGCGTCTATGATCACTTCGCTAGTTTGGTGAGTGTCATTTCGCTAGTTCAGCGCCGACAGGGAAGATGGATGCAGGCTGGGAACCGGCACGATATCAGACAGAAACGAAACCTCGTCCACATTTCGGACAAAGAAACAACTTCTTGTTAGCATTCTGTGAATTGACATGGCTGCTACATGTAAATTGGTTGTCTCAATGATCGAAGCAACGAGAGGGTCGCTGAGACTTTTGTGATTTGGGTCTGATGTTCAGCTCTCAACACATCCAGGCTGAGCAGCCCAGAAATCCTTTGCTTCGCAGGGACCATCGCATTCCACCGGTTCTCATAAGTTCTCACCCCACGGCTGACTTTCTCAATATCCACGAGTGGCGAGGTACTTGGGTCCCGAGCTGTGCCTTGGAGCATGGCTGCGGCTTTGGGTGTTACGCTCATGTCGAGGAGCATGCTCGCGCTGGGCCGCGACCTCGACATGACGGCCTCCAAGGCCGAGTAGGCGCTCTCCATCTTCATCTTCGCCATCGCCATCGGGCCGTTCCTCTTGGCTCCCTTCACAGAGATGTACGGCCGCAAGCCAAGTCTGAATCGTGTGCAGCTTCATCTACAGTGGATGGAGCGTGGTGAGCGGTGTCTTCCACAACAAATCCACCCTCGTCACGTCCCGTTTCCTGTCCAGCATTGGCGGCCGCGTCGACTTCGTCACCGTCCTTCCCATCACCAGCGACATCTGGCCGCCCGAGCAACTTGGCCAATCCTTCGCCCTCGTCAACGCCATCCCGCTCCTCGGCTCGGCCCTCGGCCCCCTCCTCGGCGGCGCCATCGCCGACATAATCGGCTGGCGCTTAATCTGCTGGGTTGCCGCCATCTTCCGCAGTGCCCTTATGCTCTTCGCTCTCGCCGAGACCTCGCACGCCAAAATCCTCGGCGATAAGGCCCTCCGCCTCTCAGCCTCCACCGGCCGCGCGCAGTATACACACACAACGCTATCTCCAACTCCAACTCTATCATCACCTCCGCTCGCACCCAGAATGCCCAAATTCACCGTGCCGATCAAGACTTCAAATATAGAAGAGCGAGCTTCAACCCATCCTAGTTAGGTCTTCTAAAAATAAAACTTTTGAAAATTGAGCAAAACCACAGAATAGAGAAGTGGCGACTAGAGCAATGCTAATCTCTACTAAGAGACATTCGGAAAGAGTGCTCCAGAAATAACTCTCTATATGAGAGACGGGCCTGATAGTTCTGGATAAATGGGCTTATTTGTGGCAAGGACGTCTCTCCAGGGCGCCGGGTTCTGAGAGAAAGTCAACATTCTCGCCTCGGAGGCTGAACATTGGCAGCTGGCCCCAAACGTAGCTCAGTGCCACGTACTTTTCATCGAGGGGTGTGGACGTCACACATCTTTTCTCAAGGTTCATCAATCGAAATATTGAGGTCTCGTCATCACTAAATTGCAGAGTCAGGTCACGTTTCTGCTCGCATGGTCAGATACGGGTGCTTTGAAGTCGTCAGGAGTCCCCTATAACCATCCAGGAGAAAATATACCCGGCTTAGGTCGATGGATGAAGCTCTGCAACACTGGTGGTTCTCCTCATCACTCTTTAACCAGCCCAAAATATGAGCATTGTCACATTACCCTTCATGGATACGTTTGGCATTGTCCAACCCTGACGTTTGTTCGGGGGGGTTGGCGACGAAAGCTTCGGCGCATTCGATCATATCGCCTATGGACAGAACGCCCTATCGTGACAGCGACTTGACCGTCCTGGTTCCCTGCGGCCATCTTGGTTACCCACTGCCAACACCTCGGACGCGCTGCTTCGCAATCTGTCACCTACTTGGAAGCAGGTTGTAATAGTCACGATCCTCGCAGCGGAACTGGTGGGGTGGCGGTGAGCAGCCGGCTCAGTTGAAGTCGCAATCGCTCGGTGTCGCCTCTTCAGGCTGAGCTGATGTCGGTCACTCGCACTCTTCAGTGCCTCCAATCCCCGACTCAGTGAATTATCCACCGCGTGGCTAAGCGATGGTAATTATCTATTGACGATAGTTCGATGAGAGGAGGTTGCAACATTGCGGATAGCGCTCTCATGCTGCGCCCCCCCCTCCGAAAGATGCAATTAGCCTGAGGTCGGTGAGCCGATCAACAATAATATAATATATCTTGGCCAATCCCCATTGCGCATGTTCAGCTGGAGAAGCCGTAGACCCTCCACTCCACAGCCGTGTTGTAAATCAGAACCGGCCCTACCAACCGTCTGTCGCAGCGGCCACCCGCACGTTGATGATTGGCTCGCCGGGGTGGGGAGTAATTTCCCATGCCGCAACCTGGGACTGCATCACCCCTGCAGGCCGGGCCAACAAAAGCATCACGTTGTCCCGTCTTACCAAGTCGGTGTTTCACAAGAGAAAATAGGAACCGGGTTAGACTGGACGTGCGGAAATGTGAAGAGCCCCAGCACCGGAAATGATAAGAACCACACCGTCGTTACGCTCAACCGCGCTCCATATCTCCCGTCTTGGCAACGGACCAATATCCAGACCGTCGATGCGCTTCCATACACCATGAAAACCCTTGCTATCGCAGCCCTTGCCCCCTTGCTAGCGTGTGTGAGCGCGTACCCCATCACCGGGGACAATGTCAATTGCCGCTCCGGGCCAGGCACGAGCTATGGCGTCGTGAGACAGTACGACAGGAACCAGCAGGTAACGCTGACGTGCCAGACCGAAGGCACGAATGTCGAGGGCAACAAGATCTGGGACAAAACCACCGACAGCTGCTATGTGTCCGACTACTATGTCAAGACAGGCGTCAGCGGCTACGTAACGTCAAAGTGCGGCTCCAGCTCATCCAACTCGTACGCCATCAGCGGGGACGACGTCAACTGCCGCTCCGGGCCGGGCACAAGCTACAGCGCTACGAGGCAGTACGACAAGGGCCATATGGTGACCCTTACGTGCCAAACCGAGGGTACCAACGTCGAGGGCAACAAGATCTGGGACAAGACCTCCGACGGCTGCTACGTCTCCGACTACTACGTCAAGACCGGCGTTGACGGCTACGTCACAAGCAAGTGCAGCTCCTCAGGGGGCGGCAGCAGCGGTGGCGGTAGTAGCAGCTGCGGAGCGCCAAAGTCCAACCAGGCCACCGTCGACCTAATTGCCGAGTTTGAAGGATTCCGGGCCAACGTCTGTAAGTCTTTCCTGTCACTCTCTCCACCCCCTCGGGTGGGTAACTAGGCTAGGAGCTGCATGCTAACGATGAACTCTTCCGCGCGCGCCTGCAGACACGGATCCCACCGGCAACCCCACCGTCGGGTACGGCCACCTGTGCCAGAAGGCCAAGTGCGCCGAGATCACGTACTCCATCCCGCTGTCCCAGGCCGACGGCAAGCGGCTCCTCGCAGATGACATGACCAAGTTCGAAAAGTGCATCACCAATATGGTCAAGGCGACCCTCAACCTGAACCAGTACGGCGCCCTCGTCAGCTGGGCCTTCAACATGGGCTGCGGTGCGGCCGAGTCATCAACGCTCGTCAAGCGCCTGAACAAGGGCGAGAACGTCAACACGGTGCTGTCCGACGAGCTGCCCCAGTGGGTTCACGGCAACGGCGAGGTCCTTCCGGGCCTTGTGCGCAGACGCAATGCCGAGATCGCGCTGGCTAAGAAGTCCGGAAGTGCCCAGGCACTACCGCCAAAGTGTTAGCCGCGGGCTGGGGTGGGAAGATGATACGGGATGCACATGTTTGGAAGCCATGTAGATGTTAGCAACATTTCTAATGCATTGTCCTTGACGTAGTCACACTGCAGAAATTTCCATCGAGCTTGCGGATATTTGATGAATGTTGATGAGGTAGGGCACTATTGTTGGTGCAAATGCCGTTTTGAGAAATGCATGTTACTCATAGAAACTCTGGAGGTTATACCTCAATGAATTATGATGGGTTGACGGCGTCTCGGCACTGCCCCTGACCCCTGCAGGGCATCAATTTGAATGGCCGTGCACTGCGATTCAGGGCTCCCATATGCTTTGGTTGGGACCCTCCCCCCCAGCTGTTCCTGCAAATAACTCTAAACCGTCACATAACACACGGGGTAGCTGCGCAACCGCGTCTCCTATCGTCACGGGCAAAAAGACTAAACTTAGAACAGGGAAATATTGTAGTATATACAATGAGATGAGAAGCTCTAATAGCGAGACGCTTATTTACGGCGATAGGGCTAAATTTTGGTGTCTCCCTCTTTATCGGGTTGGAGTTACCCGGCGTGGAGACTTGCGGCATGAGTGTGCCAGCATTTGTTGTGGGAGAGCTAACCAATTTGTGAGCTGACATATTGTAGGAACAACCAGCCTCAGCTTAAGGGAGTTTGGTAACCTCCTCTGAAATAGGCAGAGAGGAATATGTGGAGTTATGGGGCCCAGCACTCGTCCGGCAATGGTCTTGCTAAAAGAATACAGAATGGTTCTGCAGTTAGCGGGGGCAATAAAGGTTGTCGGCCGGCTCATCAACCCCGTAATGGAAAGGATGCTGCGAAATGCAACGAGAGATCAGATTGATGGATCCCGCCTTCCATCAGGAAGAAAAAGAGGATCTGGAGAGTTTTGGTTTTTCTTTACGCTATCAAACTAGACATTCACTAACTAGTACCTACTTATTTGCCTTACCTTCCCTTGCCTTCATGTTACCTACCTAGGGTAGGTTACAATACTAATAGTGCAAATTTTGACTAATCAAATGGTTTTTCGTTTCTTTACTCTAAAGCTTCTGCGTCTGAGTCGCTCACCAAAGTGGGGGAGGAGGAGGAGGAGGATGAGGATATCAACAGACCAAAGAAAGAGAACGGATACGTCTGGGTGTAGAGTGGCATTAGGAGGTGAAAGATGCCAAAACTTAACAGCGCCCATTTACACTGTTTTATTCCCTGGCCATCTCGCCTCCGTCAGGCTACACCAGTTGAGATAATAACTGCTTAATGCAGCGGTTGCTCTACGCCCGGCGTGTGAGGATGCCAAATTTCACATCAGTTAGCAATATTTCGAAATTTCACTTTTTCAGCAGAGTCCCAATTTTCTTCTCTATCAGCCTAAGAATCCAGCATTTTCAGAGGGCCGAGTTTCGTTCAAATTTCAAAATTTCATTCCTGTATTCCACATCGCTTACAGCTTGGGGGCTTTGGTGCCAAGCCAAAGATCGCCTAATCGCATGAGGGGCCAACTCCTACCTGCTCGATTTAAAACCACGTGCCCCCCTCATTCATGCCAACAATCTTTCCGGTTCACAACGAAGCTCGAGGCTACCTGTCGCTCGGCCAACACGACGAGAGAATGAAGTTCCCTTATTTTGCATCACCATTGTTAATCTTCGCATCCACTGTCTCGGTTGCTATCGCTGCCAAGAACATCATTGTCGATACCGACCTGTTCAGCGATGTCGAGTAGGTGGAGAAGGCCAAAAACAGGGGCTCGCGCTAAGTAGCTTGCATCTAACTGACTGCTCCACAGCGATGCCGGCGCCCTGCTTTTGGCAGCCACTCTACCACATGTGAACCTTCTCGCCGTCAACATCAACTACCCATCCTCCTACTCGGCCGTCTGCGCATCCGCCATCCTATCGCACTTTAACAAATCCGACGTCCCCATCGGAATTATCCGCCCGTTGACGAATGCTACCTTTTTCGACAATTGGTACTACGAGCTGGGGGAATACACAAGCAAAGTCGCATTCCACTTCTCCAGTGGCAGCAGCGTACCATGGGGCGAAGCAGAGAAAGCCTGGGATCCGGTTGCGCTATACCGAAAGGTGCTGGCCGAGGCTGAAGATGGAAGTGTGACGGTGGCATCGATTGGTTTCTTGGATAACGTAGCTTCCCCTCATCTGTCCCCTTTTCCGCTTCGCATCTGTTGACGCAGTCACAGCTTTCTGGTCTACTCAACTCCACGGCCGACTCGTACTCCGACCTTACTGGCGCCGAACTCGCCAAGCGCAAGATCTCGGAGCTCGTCGTTATGGGTGGTGGCTACCCCTCTGGCCACAGTTGGAACTTCTGGGGCTCCAACCCCAGCCTTACAGCACATGTCATCCACTCATGGGAAGGCCGCATCGTTTTCACCGGGAATGATGTTGGCCTGCACGTCCTGACTGGCGGCCCATTGATGCGATACGGGCCGAAAGACGACCCGGTGCGGCAGGCGTACATCTATTATACCTTCTACACCTTGAGGTCGTCGTGGGATCCCTTGGCTTTCATGTATGCCGCTGGGGGGCTTGGAGATCTATTCGCGTTTGGAAACAAGCGTGGATTCAACCGCATCGAGCCGAACGGGACGAATCAATGGGTTGATGATGGGAAGGAACATGACCAATTCTTTTTGAGGCTGAAAGTGACTAATGAGACGGCGGCGCGGGAGGTGGATCGCTTGCTTCTCGAGGGAGCTCGATCGGTAGCGAAGACACGGGATGCGAGCGGAGGATTCCTCCAAGGGTGGATTATATGGGCAAAAACGTCCCGCCTTCTGACTTGTTTGGTTTCGGCATGGTGGTAATTCAGGTGCAAAATAGTGGATTTCCGGGTCTGAATTTGTTATGGCTAGTAATGAGTCTATGATACCGTTGGGTTGTTGTTTGTGTGCCTGTGTTTTCTCTATCCTGCGCTTCAGGCACTACTATCCGCCATTTAAGAGCAGTAGTCCTTCACGCGGCAGCTGCAGAAATTAGAGGCGATGGCAGCAGACGCCATCATGGAACTGTCCAAGCTGACGGGTTAGCACCGCCTGACCAGCCGACTGCATGTCAGTCCATATGCACCTAGCGATGCTGTTTACCGAGATTTTACCCGTTACCGCAGGCTGGAGTCCCCTTCACCTTAAGCAAGACGGCACCCAGCCCAAGCAACGAAGACGCGGGACAAACGAGGCCAAGCCTTGGGGTAACGCTCCGGTCCTTATCCACAAAGACGGGGCTTTCTGAGGGAATCTCGCCCCTTCCAAAGTGAAAACAATATCAGTTATCCTGCTACGAGGAAAGTAGGCGGGGGCATAGCCATACTATGTGCGACCCCAAAACACCTTTTCGGTGGGTATTGAGACATTGGTCCACACCAAAATTCTGATAGGTAAGAGTAAGGCTTGGCAGGCGTTACGGACGAAGAATTTGGTGTAATGGTGCGCTCTACTTTTGGTGGGTAATAGGCGTCTAGGAAAAGTCCAAAGTTACTATGTAAGGTATATGCTCTGGTGGCTTCCTAGTTACCTAGAGAGACAGATCTGCGGTGTATGTGATAAGGGTGGGTACGGCATGGTATGAGTATATGCTCCTCCACTTCAGACGATGATAAACAGTCTATGGGGTACATAAGGCAAGTACTGTTAGATGGAGCTTGGGCCGGATGATCACCTGAGTTACCTCCTTCGTCAATCATTTTCAATCAGCACCATGTCACCATGTCAATGGAACTGGTGAAGGTCTTGCAGTTGCCCTTGACATAGGTGATATCCGGACCGTAAAAAGCCTTGCACGCTTCCTGGTTCTTGGCGTCAAACACTTCCTCATTGGCATCTGTAGGTGCAATGTCGGTTTTGTATCCCCGCCAAGGTTCCTGTCAAAGCAGGAGCGTGTTGGAGAGTCTCTACGGAGGAATTTGGCTATGGAACTATTATAACCCGTGCCACGCTACCGGCACGTGTCTCAGCCGATGCAAATGTGAGTCCACCACCGTATGGGGTGGCAGGGTGAACTCGCGCACCTAGAAAACAAACTACCAAAATTTCATTCATGGCAATGGAACGCGTTGCTTCCAAGCTGGGGACTTTTGATAGGTGCTTTTGCGAGCTTAAAGTAAGTAAATATAGACATAGAGGGTGTTCAGGGGCCGGCGCGTCTGGAATAGGGGCAAGGTGGAGGTCGAATGGATAGGGCGCAAGATTAATTCAATCTCGTTCGTCATTCTAGCCTCGTTTTTGGCTTTCAGTTTCTCGCTCAAATTCGCTATATTGGCTGATGAGATCGGGAGCTTTGAAGATTGTGGCCCCTGGTCTCGACTAGCGAATAGCAATGACCCTTTCGTGTGCGAGCATCCAGGACAAGCTAGAAGACCCACATTTGGCTTCGTCACATGGACCATCCACAAAAAGCATATGAAACCGAAAGGGGAATCAATAAATGGGAAAGGGGTGGTTCAAACAAGTGAGCTCTTACCGATGGATCACCCCGACGGATCACACCGATAGATGATGACATGGGAGTGGACAGCGCTGAATCGCAGCGCCACCAACCCTGATGTGTAAATAATGCTGTGGCTGAGCCTGCTCCTGGGAAATACTAGTTGCATCAATAGCCTCCGAGTCACAGCGACTTATCCAGAAATATACGTGACACACAAGGTTGAACTATGTTGCCATTGGTCTATGACCCTACTAGGCAATCACAAAAGTTCCTCAGCGGCTGATGTATTGCATGTTGGAAGTCCGAGCGCGCGGGCGCAAGGCAGCATCGGATGGTGGGGCAAATGCGACCCTGCAAGCACCATGCAGCAAGAAATTGGATCAAATGAGAACGGTCCGGCCCGGGATTATTACCGGGCTAGGGGATAATATCTACTACGAGGTTCGCCCCTCCGCCTGGCAAGGCAAATGACGTCGAGTGGTTGAGGAGTCCTAGATCATTCAGACCAAAAGACATTTTGCCCGTTATCCGATCCAGTCGCCGCCATGCGAGTCTACATCCTTGCCGCTTCGCTCCTGCTTGCATCGTCGGCCGCCGCACAGGATGGCAGCACTGACGCGCAACTGAAAACACCACCCCCGCCTCCCCCTCCTCCTCCTCCTCCTCCTCCACCGCCGCCGCCGCCGCCACCGGGCCTCACAGTCAAGACATCGAGCGGCACATACACAGGGCTGATCAATTCAACGGCCCCAGATGTGCGCCAGTGGCTCGGGATTCCCTTCGGCAAGCCGCCGGTGGGAGCACTGCGGTTCATGCCTCCGCAAAAGGCGCCCAACTACGGCGCCGCCGACGCGAAGGCCTACAAGCCCATCTGCTACCAGAACAGCGGCAACAAGACCAGCCTCTACTGGAAGCTCCTGCCCGAGTATCTGAACCGGGACCCCGAGAGCGAGGATTGCCTGTATCTCAACATCTGGGCGCCGAAGAGGCCTGTCGAGAAGAAGGTCCCTGTTATCATTTGGGTGTCGGGCGGTGGCTTCAAGGAGGGTGGAGGCCATGCCCTATACCAGGTCCCGGACCAGTGGGTCCAGAGGATGCAGACACATATTGTTGTGACCTTCAAGTATGCTTCTAGTCATTCGGAGAGAGATACAGATGTGATGCTGATTTATTGCCAGCTTCCGCCTCCATATCTTCGGTTTCCCGGGCTCGCCTGCTGCGCCTATCAATGCCGGCTTATTGGATCTCAGACTTGCGTATGGCGATTTCCCCAATACCTCTTGATACTTCAAATAACTAATTTTTTTTGTGATAGTGTCGAGTGGGTGAAGGACAATATCGGGGGATTTGGGTGAGTCCCCTTTCCCAACTGGTGCAAGGGAGGGATCAGTGGCTGACTATGTTCTATGCGACGCAAATAGCGGCGACTCCAAACGCATGATCCTCTACGGCCAATCCTCGGGCAACGACATGGTCCAAAGATACTCGTACGCGTACCCCAATAACTCTCTCGTGCGCGGCTTCATAGGCGAGTCTGGCGGCACGCCAGTCACGAATCCCACCAGCAGCCCCAATTTCCACAACGCCGCCCAGATCGTGGGCTGCGCCAACCTCACGGATACGGCGGAGCTTGCATGCATGCAACAGGTCGATCCAGCGTCGCTACAGCATGCGGTCGATGCCATCAACCCGGACCCCAACCGTGGCCTCTTCCGGCCCATTGCTGATAACATCACCACCTTTACCAATCTTACCGAACGGCTGGAGAAGGGATTGATTGCTAAGTTGGTAAGTCTCTTGGTATCTCTATCTCGGCGGTGGCGGTGTTGGTCATAAACCATTTTTATTAAAAAAATGAGACGCTGACCAAGACGGCACGTCCGACAGCCCTTCATCGGCGGTTTCATGTTCAACGAGGCAGCCGTCTTCTTACCATTTGATCCGGATGCCACTACGGCACCAACGCCAGTTCCTATTCCCGGCGTAGAAGGACTATGGTGCAGCATCAAGCGCGAGGTAGAGTAAGTACTTCATCCATCACATGCTCATGCGTTTTTACCCTACATACTCATATCTGCATTGCAGCAAACGCAACGCACTCGGCATACCAACATACCGTTATCTCTACTCTGGCAACTTCACCAACGTCACGCCCCGGTACTGGCTGGCCGGCATGCATAGCTGTTCGTGCCTCCCCTCCTTTTCTGACTACCTGTCACATTACCCCAAGGCAGGCCTTCGTTCGAAGTTTCTAACCTGATGACTTGCTCTGGAAACAGCTGCTATCCCCCTCGTATTTGGAACGCACTACCAATTCCGCGGGAACTCGACCGAGCTCGAGTGGCAGACCAGCTTCGCGATGGAAGGTAAGTTATATGGACTTTTCACCGAGGGGTTTTGCGGCGCATGCTAATCCTGGCCTTTCCACCAGAATTCTGGGTCTCCTTCGCCGCCAATCCGGACGCGGCACCCCGCAACAGCCTTGGCCAGACCTGGCCGAGATACCAGGGGCCTAACGGGCTGATCATGGACTTTGGCAATGCCTCGGCGCCGGGCGGACCTAGTCCGGCGTACGTCGCGCCGGTCTCAGTGGCGGATTTTTATAGCGGTCCTTGTCTGTAAAAAATACCTGTTACAGGCGTCGCCTTGTTGAAGCGTTCAGGGGTTTTTGGTATAACTGCTCAGTGTGGTAAGCAGGTAATTATAACCTGGTGCTCTTAAGGCAAATTTAGGCATACCAATATCCTTTTTCATCTGTACTAGTAGTCCTGAGCTAGGGTAAGCTGTGGCTAATTTACCCTGAGCTTTCCCAGTCCCCAACTCGGTGGAAAAGAGTGGTTTCCGGAGACACTTGACAAGCCAGTCGGTGCCAATTGTGCCACTGCACTACATTCGCACATCCTCCGAAATCCTTGGTGCACATAATCTGAAATTGCGTGGGCAAACCGTTGCCCGTTGCTTCCTCGCGATGACATGGGTTCGCCGCACCCAAGATAGCCCGAGAAGCATCTTCCTCACCGCCACCATCGATTGAATACGCCGGAAGGGCAACTTTATCTCTCATCACAGTTTGGAGGACAAGTTCTAGTAATTCACCGCAACTAAGCTGACTAACGTATCTTAGGAACTGTCTATATCACATTACAGACCAATTTTAAAAGTCTTATCTTCAAAGCGCGATGTTCTACTAACATAAAGTTACATTCGAGACGCTATGGCAGATATATGATAGATAATATATTAGGGTACATCTGTCTAAAAAAAAAGACTCTTACAAATAGCGCCGCCTAGCTTAATAAGTTACTTTGAGAAGGTTTGACCAAGCATGATTCAGAGGACTAGGATGGTTCCCGAATTTGAGCCGTTCCAGGAAGGCATTTACAGACGGCAATGTTAGAGGAGGTGCTAAAACTGGGCTATATGTCAGAAACACAGCGGCTGGGATAGGCTGATGAAAGCGATAGATTTCAACTCCGGTTATATTGCATATGTGAAGGTCGCTTATTCCCTGGCTTTCTTGGTCCTCGAGAGAGCGGGTATTTATATATTGTGTAGTATGATTTAAATTACGTCCTCCCTGTGACTTGGTCTCACCAGTGAGCCGGCCGTACCAAGCACCTAGCCGATAACCGGTTTATTCAGCCCTATTGCCCTGGGACCTTCCTTCTGGCAGTACCGGGTATCCTGAAAACAAATTCTAGTATGGTATATAGTAAGTTACATTGTATACCAGCTGTCACATAGCGGTCACGTTGAACTACTCGGTCATCTTCGGCCTTGGCATGCAGCCGCCACGTAAGTCTGCGCTTACAGCGGCTGCCATTGCAACCACCATAAATGGGCGAGGGTACCTTTAAAGGAGTGTGGACTCGGCGCGTATAAGTCCCGTAAGCAAGTGATGCAAGACCATACCGAGGGTGGCAACACTCGGGAGGAAAAATGGTGATGATCCGAAATGGTACAGGCAGCTCCTTGTGTTCAAGAATTATAGGCTCGGCCTTTTAGATCAAAGAGATTTCTCGCAGAGCTAGCCTTTCAACCGCCGCCTCAAACCCACTGCCTTCCAGAGCCTCTTTGTCAAGGTAGTATAGCCTTTCGAGCGCGTCCACTCCGCCGAGATCCACCCCAACTCGTGGCTCCATTTTACCCTTGCCATCTTCTCCAATTTCCTCCGTGTCGTCGGCACCAACACTGCCGTCATCGCCGTTTCCCACGTATTTCTTCTGATCCCTCACGCTCACATACGTTGACCCCAAAATTTTCTGAACGTCCCCCCAGGTACTCTCGATCTCAGCCACGCCCCTATTACGCAGCCCGTACTTGACTCGCAGACAATGCAAACCAAACACGCGCAAGACTCCAACTCTCCTGTACGTTTCTTCTCCATCCTCGCCTGATGCTCGCTCAATGAGAAGTCCATGCAGCGAGGAGGAGGATGCCTCGTCCGCCTGGGATAGGACCAAAGGTAGAAAATATCCCGACACTGCCCCAGGTCCCTGAGTCTCATCATCCGTCTCGAAGTCATCAAACGAGTAGCGAAAAGCGTCAGAGTGAAAGTTATCGATGACCTGAGGGGATGCCGTCTCATCGTCTGAGCCCTCCGACTTGATGAGCAGCTTGTGCTTCTTGCCACCCCCCATAGCCAGCATGTACCACGGCTTTTTTTCATAGTCGGGCCGGATCTCGACGGGCCGCAGAAAACAGCGCAGTCGAATCGACGCTCCCTTAAGCATGGCCGTAGGCTTGGACGGGATGACGGGGTCAACCATGACGCTCAGAACTTCGACGAGAGAGTGTTCGCTAGACCTTAGCTCGGACGTCGATATGGGCCCACCAATCGATACCCATGACCAGGAAGGGGCAATGTAGTCCGGAGCCTGAAGCCGCGTTGAGCTGCTTGAGGTTTCCCAGAGCAACGACCCCGGAATCGTGGACTGCCACATGCCGGCTACGTACGTGTCGTTCGGGAATGCGAGCTTCTCGAACTGCTGCGCCAGACCGGACAGCGCCACAAGCCTATCGCGAGCGTAGCTGAATACCTTGGCCGAGTATTCCTTGCAGAGGATATCCCAGGTGGCGTATAACTTGGGCCTGTTGACCGGGTCGGTGTCCGCTAGGTCGGTTTGGGTCTGAAACTTCGGCTTCCCGCTGAAGGCTGTCTTGAAAGGGATCCCGCCTGGAAAAGTCTCCGTTGCGGCATAAGGCGCTTTAGCACAGCATTCCCAGATAAGCTCGCTCGAGGTGAAGTGCAGCACTCTGCGTGATAGCTGTCGTTCCTGGAATACCCAGCCTCTCTTGGCCAGCGGTGCCTCGTTGACGCTGTCAAAGATGGCATTTGTGTCGGGGATAAGGATGAAGTTTTTGTTGTTGTTGTTGTTAGGCCCTTCGGGAAAACCCAACTGCATGGGCATGACAGCGAGAGGGTGTCGTTCCCGGAAACAACCCCATCGAGCGTCGGGAGAGTCGTTCGCAGATATGTTCAAGAGGGCATTCTTGTAGACGTCGTACATCATGACAGCCTCTCGTCGCCAGTCGTCGTCGCTATCTTGAATAATGCACAGCGAATCGATCCAGAGCCATCGGACCTTGAACCAACGCGCAACCTCAACGGCATCCTGAAAAGTCTGTGGTAGCAGCGACACGGGCAGACCTTTTGTCAGTCGCTCGTCCAGATTTTTGGTGGTCAGCACAGGCAGCTCAGCGCCGCCCCAGGCGCCCCAGCAATGGCTCAGTGTCAGGTATTGCATATCTGAAGCAAAGGCTCCCGGGCTGCTTGCTGGCATGACCAGCTTGACAGTCGATGTCTCAACAGACAATGAGACGTCTAGGAGCCGCGTAGGCAACCACCCCGGATCTTCTCCCACGTCTGCTCCTGATCGGTTACATTGATCATGGATTCCATCACGGTTTGCCTGACACCGCGCCAGCCACGCCAGTGCCATCTCGCGCGACTGCTCCGACCTCGTATTCGAGTGCCGCTCCGAAATAATCTCAGCCTCCCCTTCTCCCAATAGCGACGTATTAAACTCAGAAGCTGGCCACAGGCGAAGCTTCAGAAGGTTCCAATAGTTGCTCGACGACCGTGGATGCCCTCGATGCGTCAGAGCAAAGTGCAGTTGTCTGGCGCCGGGCTTTGACGAATCCGACTGCCAGCACATCTCGATATTGGACTGGTCGATGGAGCGCATGGCCAGGCGCTTGACACGCAGGTTGGCCATGAGCAGTATGCAGAGGTGGCATCCCGCATGGTCGCCATCTTGGAGCGTCTTAGCGCCGGTATGGAGAAGACAGGCGGACGGTATTTTCTCAGCGGCGTCTGCGTCTCTGGACTTGAGTGTATTGAAAAATGAGAAGTACTCTAAGGCGCTGCGACAGGCATCGCAAAGAGGACTGGCGATCTGGACGGGTGCACGATGAGCGGGGTCCAGCTCTGACGGCGGCGGCTTGACGACGAAGAGATCCACATCAAGGTCGTCGATCTGGTTGGGCTTGACGAGAACAAAGGTGTTAATCTTGTCATTTAGTTGAAGAATTTCGTTTGCGTCTAGCAGGGCCATGTTGACTTGAAGAAAAATCAAGATGGTTCGGGGTTGTATTCGGTGGGAGGGGCAGCGAGCTGTCTTGACAAGTTTTAGGCAGACGCGCGAGGCCTCCGTCGCAAATACAGTGGCTAGTCAGCAGTCGCGTGCATGTATGAGCCTAGTGGACTCTTCTGCTGTTGGATTCAACGCTTCTTTTGGCTTAACGGAACACTTGTAATTATTGAGGTAGTTGTGTGGAGTAGAATCGGCTCCCCCTCTGGGGAAGCCAGCCAAACCCCCAAATATCAGCTCCTGCTCCACTTTATCGTGTAATCTTCGGCTTTTCAGACATCTGCTGGGGCTCCGGAATCTGGAAGCAGGGAATATTGCTCAGCCCCATGCCAGGGTTAGGGATTAGCCACACACACCACCATAATCTAGTGCGCCTGCACCTCAGTGCCCCTTAATTCCAAGACTGCAAGCAATAACTACATCATGCTGCATTAGGAAAATCCCAACAAACTTGAGTTCATGCAACTTATTCGTGTTTAACGTATACGAGACGCTACATACCAGTTAACTAACTCATAGACACCAAGTGTTCTCCGTCTGCTGTCATCCCTCCCAGTCCGGATATTCCGGTTGCAACTGTGCTACTTCCAACGCATTCTGATACTTTTCGATCGGGGTATATCTCTTTTGTTCGTGTCGGTGGATTTAGAGTGCCCGCCCCATCCATTAAGACCACTCTGGCAGTAAAAGGTACCGAGGGTTGGAGGCCGCTTTTGTGGAGCTTCATGTGCGAGCCGAGCGGCCCTCAACAGTAAAGAGAAATTCTATTAGGCAGAAGCATAGAGAATATGTATCCTTGCGCTCTCATCCCCTGCACGGTTCAAATTATGTTTGGTCCTGATCGATAGTTGCCTACGGAGATCACACCAACTGCCCCGACCAGACTGTCCGGGTCCTCAAGGTTGGGTCGTACATTTCTCTGGACAGCGCAGTGGATGACGCCCATGGCCACAACAACACGACTGAAAAATGCGTTACTGCAGTCCCAACTGAACATCTCGGCTCTATCTTTCTATTGCTTAGATACTTCGCGGGCCTACGCGCTCGTCTGGTTTGACGCAATAGACTGAGAATGTCATTTTAACAATCAAGGAGAACACTGCAAGCCAAAAGAAAACAAAAAAAAAAAAAAAAAAAAAAAAAAAAAGATCATCTACCGTCCACTCATTCGAGCAACATGGGCAACATCGATGCCCGCAGCGTCACATCAGCAAATCCGAAGTTGACGCCGCCGCCCAGCGGGCGGGCAAGAACATCAAGGGGTAACGGCCGAGGACGTTTTGGACACCGCCGCCTCCTTGTGGCAGACATGCTGGCCGAATGGGATAGAGGACCGCTTCAACGCCGCCAGTCCCGGACCGAGGAGGTGCGTTACTCTGTGTTCTATCGTTGCATTCTTGGCTCGGGAGACATGGCAAAAAAGCTAGGCACAGAGAGGGCGGCGGGACGGGTTGAAATACGATCGACTTATACTGCAAGTCCTCCTTGTCGGCCTTGGGCCTTCGATCAAGATTCTGATTGACATAAGGGCAATAGGCTATACTTTACGGGAACTAACCGCACCGCGGTACCCGGGTCGACAAGGATCTGCAAGAAGAGGGCAAGATAACTATAATAAAGATGGGTGAGCGCAATTCAAATACGTGGGAGAACGGCTGCAAGACGGGGTTGGAGAACGGGGAACGTCATTTCATCAACAAATATAAGGTAAGGTTGGTGGTATTATAATCCATCTTTCCACCGCCTTGAAGGTGTGAGGGTATTTAGGAGAGCTGGCCATCAAGGGTGAATTTCTTGTATCGATGGATCGCTCCCTGCTTTTAGCATTAAGAGGCAGTTTTCAGCCCCCGGTCTTTTTGCCGCCCGCTTGCTAGTCAAACAACTGGAAGCGAAAAATGCGCAGCGGCCGTTATGTGGCCCGTGGGCAATGAGCTTGGCACCCTTGGCACCCGCCGAAGATGCCCAGCGCTCGTAAGCGCGTTGGACCGCGGCCGTGTCAACGCTGCACTCCAAATCCGGCAGTCTCGTGGTTCAAGGGGACTTCAGTTACCTTCTCCGTCAGGTGGATCCCATACCTTGACACAGCCAAAGCAGCAATTCTAAGCTATGCCTCGTCGGGCAGAAACTGGTGGCTTTTGTGGCTTTTGTGGCTTGGCGTCGAGCCATGGGGATGACGGAGAGAAGAATTCGAATTTCAAACCCCTGAGATTCGGTCTGTCTGGTAGGCCTTTAGCAGGTTACCAAGGCAGCAGTCCCCACTTCATCGGTCAGAAACTAGGCCCCAACGATTTCAAGCCCCAGCCAGGCGTCCTTGAACCCCTGTCCTGAATCATTTTTTTCCCCAACAATTTTGTTGCTGGTCTTTCACTGCATCCGAACTCATCTTGTTAGGCATCTTGTTAGGCACTTGCCCGGCTGCCCTGATGACCAAGCCCTATCGGGCTCTTTTTTTTTCAGTTTCGTTTCAATGTCTTTTTGCTGATTGAGCCTAGCTGTCCGCCCAGCATTCGGCGACGATCCGTAGTTCTCTATAATTTCCGCTCCTAAACTCGATCTTTGCTGTTTTCTTGTGTCGTCGTCCAAGTTCTGAACAGTCTCGCCACCCGGCTTTGCTCTCCCCTGACTAGCTTGTCTTGAGTCACTGATATCTCTGCCCCCATTTCATTACTTTCGCTCCCAATGAGCACGGAGATAGTCGTCTAGTGACTCGCCTGGTGATCTGCCTTGGGGCATAGGCCGAGTGCATAGCCTCCTTCTCCGGCTCTAACGCCTGACGCCTTGCTGCGACAACTTTCGACAGATGCCGAGGTCCGTAGCTTGCAAGTTATAAATGTATAAGCTCTCTTTTTATGTTCTCTTCCTTCCTGTCTTCCATCATTCATCCACGTCCACCATCCGGCCCACTCGAGAAGTCCTGTCCAATTCTTATATCATAAAATGTCCTCCCGCTCCTCCTACGGCTCACCCGTTGTTACTGGCGGATCCAACACCCACCGATCCTCCTCCAGCCGCCACTCCGACTACTCCGCGGGAACTTACACGTCTTCAACGGATTCTAGGGGTTCTGCCAGCTCCGCGTCAAGCCCTAACTGGGAACGCTACCGTTCCGGCGGCGCTGGTGCGTCTTTCTCTCTAACTTTGCACTACACCTTAATAACGCACTAACCCATTTCCTAGCCGGCTTCTTCGTTGACGCCAACTCGCGAACCAACCGTTCCGGTGTTAGTGTAGTCGTTATCAACCACAACTCCACAAGCGCTAGCTCTAGCACCTAGAAGACCGGCTGACCCCGGTCTCCCGACCACTCCAGGCCATCGGGGAGGAGGGGGCAGAGGCTAACCCTATGGGACAATGTAGTCATGCGATATAATTGTATCAGGGCATTAGGGTACAGGTTGGTTAGGGCAGCATCAGGGGACAGCAACAAAGGATTCTTGTAAGACCGGGTCTAGTACCTCTGTAACAACACAAATGTAGCACGTTAGATTTGGCTATAGAAAGCTCTGAGGTTCAAATGTGCAACAAGAAAGTGTGGCCCGATCCGATCATGCAGGGCCTGCGGCACAAAAGGGCACCGCTTGTGCATGATGTGCGGGGCCACTTGGAAGTTGGGGGCGGGGATGTCTCATGGCCACCCACATGTGTAGCGTGGGCTGCACGGTGTTCGCGGGATGGGACTTGCACATTTGTGTGGGTGGGGAAGGCCCGAAAGTGCCAAAGTATCAAGGGCTACAGCTGCGACAACTTACTACGCAGTACTTCATACATCAATTTCGACGCCCATAACTACCACTTCCTGTTACAACTGCCCAAGCCAGTATTTATTTCACCTCACGATCCCCAACTCCCCGATCTTCAAGAAACGGCGGCTGCCATTCAGGAGAACAGCTATTTTGTTCAAGGCCCGCCGCAAGCCCAGGCCTCGCTGGTTCATCCAGTACAAGCGCGCATTCGGAGGGATCCGACGGCTTTTCACGAATCATTGGCCACAACCCCACCCGGCATCTTATCCAACCGGTCATCAACCAGCCCTCAATTCCCTCTGACCAAAGCTCCTTTCGTGCACCCGATCGACGTACAATTCCACAATCTGTCTGTGGGCACTGCGTCGGCTCAAAGAACCCCTGCACCACGTCTTCCTTCCAGCCAAAGATGTAATCCGCATGGTTTCCATGACGGTCATCGATTGGCCAAACATCATGATCGCTGAAGGGCCGATAATTCGTGGAGGAATATTCACAGAATGGCTTTGCTGGCAACTAGACCCTTTGTCATAGTCGGCCTCAGGGTGCGCAGCATGGCTCCGATATCCGGGCTATCGAGGTTCTTGCCGCACAACACGGTGGGAATGGGATGTGATCACGGGCATGAAAAATTCTTGCTAGGCACGAGAGCTTGGGGAAGAAGTCCCATGACAGATGGGTGAAGCGCATGTCGTCCCGTAATAGGCACTTGTAGGCAGTTTCTTCCAGGCGCTGCCCAACCCGAATATCCAAGCAGTGGTGGGATGCAGTCTTCGATCAGTGGTAAAAATAGCCTCTTTGCAATGATGCTACTTGCAGGAAGTTCCAGAGGCCAGAGAGCGGGAATTGTCCCTGTCACTCCCGTCTTTCGACTTGCGTTCTCGGCTCGCGGCATTGACATGCGCTGGCATACCCTGCAAACAGAACGAACAGCACGGGGAGCCGCAGCTGTATGACTGCCAGCTCGAAAATGCGGATGCTGTGGTTCCAGTGGCCAGCCACTCCTCTGTTAGAACAGACGGACGCCTTATAATGGCCGGTTGTATTTCAACGTCGATGTCAATATACGTGCGCGATTCGATACCATCATATTTATCACGTTTTGAACTCAAAAACATCTGAGTTGCAGTCACTGGGTCAGAATTTAAGGTGCGAAATGTAAAATATCGAAATCATTGCTGAAAGTTTGGGCCTACGCCTTGTCCCGTCTCAATATCATGAGGGTCTCCATCCCGTGCTCCAATCAACGCCCGTGTAGACAGCTGGAGGAAAGAACTCTATCAATGTCTGAGATATGTACAGATTGGCAACGCAATGCCAGAACTATGTACGGAAGTAGATCGACTGAGTCGCTCGTCTTTAAATTATCGCCCAGTCTCTGACGACGAGGTTGATGGCTTGCTCTGGGTGAAGACGGAACCCTTCTTCTGGATGCAGGTCTGCTTGGGCAAGGGGGTGAGAACGAAGATGAGCTGGATCGACTCGTCAATTTGACCCTAAAACTCGGGAACCAGTCCATTAAACACCTCGATCACCTTGCGCCCCATTTCGATGGTATTATGGACAGTGGGTGTGTACTAGCCGTTGTAGGCAACGAGAGTGGAAGCAAGGTGAGCTGTGAGGCTAGTCAGGGGCATCTTCGCTCTAAAATTTACCAAAGGCGAGAAATTCTTCAGTTCAGCGAAGATAGTCGAGTTGTCCACCCCGTCGACGTTGGTCGTAAACAGTACGCAATGCTAGCAAACGTTTTCCGATGTTCACAAAGGCCTCGCGCTATATCACTGTAGCTATTATAGATAACGTTTCTGTAGGACCAGCGCCTCCATTGTCGCCCTTACGAAGCTCGTAGTGATGCTCTATCTCTTCCTCATTGGTATTTTCATTACTCCCGCCATCGTTGCCTCTGAGCTGCTTGGACTTTGCTTAATCTCGTCAAAATTGTTGGAGGGGGTGATCCCGTTTTCTTCGGCCTTGCTTTGAGCGCTGAGCAGCATCCAGTTCAAGCTTGTCACACAAGGATGCCTAGACAGACATTTGCAGACGGTCAGCCCTTTCATCCAAGGCGATCACTAACGGGACAAAATGTGCAACATTGCTGATGCAAGCTTCATCTTGACTGAGGTTATCCGTACCCCGCAGCAATGAGAAGAGGTACTGCTTCCTAGTCTCTCGCCTTGCAAATTTTCCTTGTCTACATCAGGCAATGTTGTATCGGGCAACACTTCTTCTTGCCCCCTCAGACCCCAGCATCCCTGCTTGGGGACCTATCTACTCAGTGCTGGTGCCGCCACGGTGCCGCCACTAACCTCTCTCTTTGTCTAGTGGATACGGCCAAGGACCGTCTTGGGCATACCACAAGCGGCTGCAAATACAGCGTGCATCAGTTCGCAAGCCAATAACAATGGGGGAACCAGTCATGGCCTGGCCTACCAAATATTCTTCTGTTTAGACAAAAATGTTGACGCTGACGCCGACGGTGAGGTGGGCGGCGATCTTGATCAGGATAGCGGCGCAGAGGTTGACGATGGCGATGACGACACTAATGCAGGCCTTAACGTAGGCGACGACAAGGCCTCCGGCCGAGACTTTGGTTGTCAGGTCGACGCCCAGGTGTACGATCAGGTCGACGATAACTTGGAGGTTCACGACAATGTCAGCGGCGAGATCGACGTCGATTTTGGCAGCTTTTTGTTGAGAAACAGGCGGTTAGCGAGGTAACGCCGAG
>Ga0247770_1000345_pt1 | contig 45673 bp, 50 predicted proteins | sample UWRJL136409B6_FD_179943 | JGI IMG/M metagenome (GOLD analysis project Ga0247770, IMG submission 179943) | Plant litter microbial communities from Arlington Agricultural Research Station in Wisconsin, United States - UWRJ-L136-409B-6 | ecosystem: Environmental > Terrestrial > Plant litter >... | reverse complement strand
AATAAACCCCCCCCCCCCCTCCCCGATGGATCGTCCGCATCCGGCCTTAACATCATAGGAACAGACGCTCCTTTCAACACAACAACCACATCTCCCACCTGCATGGTCTCAAGTCCCAGCCCCACATACCCTTCCGCTGTAACAAAGCACCTCCGTCCCGCCTGCCTATCCAACGCAAGCCCATACGCCGCCCTCGCCCTCGTCCCTGCCTCATCTTCACCCTCCCACTCCCCGTCCCCTCCTTCCTGCGCCTCCTTACTAGTAACCGGACCAGGCCTCGCCCACACCATCACAGAATGATACCACGACCGTGGCGCTCCCCATTTTGCCTCCAGTACTTCCAGAATCTCCACCATCCCAAGCGCATACCACGCCCGCTCATACGCCCTTGTCTGCCGGGCGTACCACCTCCTCGACACTTCATACGCTACACCGGCAAGCAGGATCCCCCTCCCCTGTCCTTCAGGACCGAGCCGATGGCGCGCTGGTACCCCCGGCGTAGCGGAGATGCCGCGGCCGCCGGAGGACAAGAGCCAGGGGGTTTCGTCCCCGCATTTAGGCACAGGCGCGGGGGTATCCGGTGTCTGTTTGGCGCGCGCGAGGTCGCAGAAGAGGGACGCTTCGCAGAGGAAGTGGTGCATGCTTGATGCGGTTGGTCCATCTTCTTGGTGCTCACCTCGATCTAACAACCTATTGGACTTGGGATAATAAGATAGGTTAAAGGAATAAGATGCCGTTTCTCATGGCGGCAACTGGAATCTGAAGAGTCGCATTACATGTGGTGAAGATGTAAATGGCTGCCATGCTGTCATGGATGGCCTAAAGAAGTATTGATAAAAAACGCCACAGATACTGATGATATACCCCGTACCGAAAGCCCAACCAAACTAATCATAATATACTTCTTTACAGATAAGCAGGCTAACCCAGATGTTAGGAGTTATACATCGAGAACTCACTTCGGCAGAGACAACACTCAGGTTTCAGTCTCCACCACCGTTAACTTCTCCTGAGGTAAAGGGCCCAAATGAGCGTTCCGAAGCCAGTTCTTCGCCAGTTCGCATCGACGTTGCCAGCTGGATACATATACATTTGCTCCATGCATTAGTGGTCCGGCATAACTTGGTCTGATCCCTAAACATATGTTAACATCAGCCCGAAACGAGCGAGTCTGATACCATAAAAAGTCGCTTATTTCGAAGTCATTCCAACTCTTCTCAGCTAACCGGTGCAAAATGTCGTGTAATACTGCTTGTTTCTTCTTGTTATGTATCCCTGCCTGGAGTAACGCCGTATATGCAATCGCCGAATGCCGATCTTGACTGACCCTGACTGGGGCGCCGCTGTCAAGAAGCACGCCAACGACAGCCGCCTGCCGGTGACAAATCGCCGTTAGGAGCAACTGATTTGTGGACTCTTTCTCTATGGTCGGCGATTCTGTATGCAGGAACCCCAGTAATAGTCGAACAATCGGCGCGTGCCCGTGACAAATAGCGCAATCGAGTAGTGTGGCAGCTTCTGCATTTCTTCCCTCAGCCGCAGCCTCGATGACCAACGCCCCCTTCTCCAAGAGGAGCATCGTTGCCTCCTCATTACCTTCCTGAACAGCCCAGAATAATGGTGTTGTGTTGTTCACACCCCTTGCGTTGATGGTAGCCCCCCAATCCAGCAGAAGACTAACAATTCGCTTACAACCACCTTTCTTGACGGCCAAAAATAATAGCACGGTAGCTGATGGCAGGACATGCATATTGGGCTCGGCCTCGGCGCGTCTTTCAAGTAAGAGCTGGACCATAGCTCCATCCCCCTTCCACACCGCTAATTCAAGTGGTGTTTGCCCGGATTCCCCGCGTTGCTCGATTTCAGCGCCAGCGCCACCGTCAATTAGTACTTCAGCAAGCGGCGTGTTTCCATCCTCCACAGCGACGACCAAAAGTGTCTTCCCGTCACGCGCTGCTGCCTCCATCCTCGCGCCGCGCACAAGAAGCGCCTCCACCACTGATACACTTCTTGCTGTAACAGCTAGGCTTAGCGATCCATCGAACTGCGCGCCATGGTCGATTAACAGATGTACGAGCCGCGCGCCTCGTGCTCCTCTCCCTGCCATGGCAGCGAGTGCAACTAGCGTCCTGCCACTTTTGTCTACGGTGTCGACCCGAGCGCCAAACTGGAGAAGTAGGTCCGACAGGAAGTAGTTTTGCTTCGATACGGCCAAAGCTAGCGGTGTTCTCTCTTCTGGTCCGTACTTCCGCTCAAGATCGACGCCCCTCTCTAGAAGCGTTACAACAACTGCATGGTTATTTCTTTCGATAGCCCATTCGAGCAGGTCTCTCTTCGGGTTGCCAACCATGCTGTGGACATCTACTCTTCTTGTGCCGATTAGGAGCTCGACAATGCCGTCATATTTTCGTTCTAAGGCGTAGTCCAGAGGTCTTAGTTTTCCCATGGCCTTGTCTGGAAGATCCGGCTCAAAGTGGGCGGTGAAAATCAAGAATCGAACCAACGACACTTGGCCCGTCTCAGCTGCATGAGACAAAGGTGTGCGTCCGGAATTGTCGACTAGCTTGGACTTCCGAGCCAGGAGAATCTTGCATACTACCTCATGGCCCTCCCTAGCAGCGAGCGATAGAGGTGTCCATCCATTGATATCCACCGCATCCAGTTGAACGTCACTGCGGGACAACAGCAGCCACACCATCGAAGTTGCTCCTGCAGCAGCAGCATGCATCAGTGGAGTCATGTCATCCTCGTCCCTTGTGTCCGCGCTGATGAAGCCTGAATGCAGTAATTGACACACTTCCAACTCCTCGCCACGGCGTGCAGCGTCCAAGAGCCTGGCTCTGTTTTCCGGTGTGTTTGGGTGCACCGACTGCTCAAAGGGAATTGCCTGCAACATGGTGTCCAAGCAGACGTTAGGGCCCGAATCCCCCGTATGATGTCCACGCGGGAATTCATGGGATCGCTTCTTGCTTCCCTGAAAACGTCCGAGCTTGACGCACAACCTTCGGATGGGACGGACGGATGGATCCAAACCTTTAAGGCCGATGAGCTCGACTCCAGCCGCCAGAACTCGCTCAAAGCGCTCCATGGTGAGAAGGGTGTCTTGCAGGTAAATGGCGACGGAATGATCGGTATCATACCGAGTCGAGGAACAGCTGAGAAACCCAAGAGCAAGCCCGCCATGGCCAAGTCCTATCACTGGCAGGGTAAGGTGGATCCCCAGACTGCTGACGGTTACCGGTTCGTTGTGCGAGATAATGTTGCGACGAGACACAATACTGCCGGATGAGGCAAACGAAAGTGGCCCAGTGGCCAAAAGCCCGCCGCGGTCGTCTTCTGATTGCCAGGCGAACAGGCTCTGGTCGTCCGATATTTTGAGGATCTCTTCTTGAAGGCGGATGAAGGCTCGCTCGCCTTCACCATAAATCAGCGGCATGTTGACGCCAAAGATGCCAAACAGACAGTATGCAATGTCCTCGACTCGTGCGGTTCTTCGCCCGGCAGCCCAGGACATCTTCTGAGCTATGCTAGCCGTGTCAATCCCACCTGGATCGCCAGAGAGGACAGAGACAGGGATCCCGGTCCGCGCCGAGATAGCTTCGCGTAGAGATGCCTTCGTCCCGATCTCCTGCCAGCCTTGGACGAAGAAGATGATCTTTGAAGGCGCAATGAGTTCCTGCAAAGTCCAGCCTCTTGTGAACCATCTGCTCTCCCGGAAGGCAGCCTTCCATGATGGTCTGGGTGACACGTCGGCGAGATATGCGTAACAGACCTCCGCATTCTCGTACCAGAGGTACATCGAGTTGATGGCTTCGGAGAGCTCCGCGCTGCTTGTTTTGTCGATACAGCATGTGTCAACCCAGACGTAGTCAAATCCATCGGCTTTGGCGCGGGCGCAGCAATTTTCGACCTTGACGTGACTTGGTGTGCCCTGGCCCCGGCCGGCGATGGCATCTTGGAGCGTGATTTCCCCGTCGCCCCATGTATGTGAGAGGATGGCGTATTTGGGAATCTGATCGCCCACAAACTCGTGCAGTTCGAATTGACCAGCGGACAGCGTCGTGTTGAGGAGTCGCATGTTGGGCGCTGTTGATTTGGGAAAAGAGGGGAAACTGTGGCTGCCTGACAGAAATTCCTCAGGTTGCCCTCCTATCTGATCTTTCGTGTCAGGCCATTGGCCAGGCAGGCTTGCTGTGGGGTTCTCGGTCTGGCAAGCCAAAACATCGCGGAAGGAAGGCACACTCGGCGCCTGCTCCTGCCATGACTTCGAGCTCGCGATTGCTGAAACCTTGATCTGTTGGGCTTCGAAGGTGCTTTTGACACAGATCTCATTCGTCCCTGGCCCGCCCGTTCTCTCAAGGCCGAACCCGACGGACCGACATCACGGGCTCCCGGTCATGCAGCCCTCTCGGGTGGCAACCGTCCGCAACTACCACGGTCTCCGAGGTTCCAGGCACCGCGAAACCGCTGAGACCGCCTCATCCCAGCCGCTCCCGTGCACCATGTCACCGCAGCCATCCGCACATCTCAACTCCCGATCCGGTTGTAGAGCTGAAACTCTTTCCTTTCTCAGTTTCTAGTTACGCTACCACAAACACAACAGGGAAAGATCACCAAGAGTGGCAATTTTCACCGATTGGGTGGTGAGCGCAGTAGCGCATTTGCCATTTGCCCGCGCTAACCACAATTCGACCATCGAGGGCATACAGAGATATCAGACATGGCGAGGATTGGCAGAGCCTGTCATGTCGGCGTGCAGTTCAGGCGCTCGGCGCCCCGCGACCATTACAAATTCGACCATGCGTGCTCAAAGTCATGCGCGCTTCTGCCGGAGACGGCGATGAAACCGAGATTGCGCTCGGCCGAGCTTTCCTCCCCTCATCACTGCGAGCGGTTTTGCTCTCGAGAACAAACTCAATATGGCATCTATCCTGGCCTCGCGCTGACCGTTTGGAACATCAAAGATGCAACTCTGGCCGCCCTTGCAACCGCGGTGGCGCTGTGGTACATCACCGCGTCGTTCACTGCCTGGTTCCGCCTGCGCAACTTTCCCGGACCGACACTGGCATCATTTTCGTACGCCTGGGTCTTTCTGAAGATGCGAACTGGGCAGATGCATCGTGTTGCGGTCGAGACTCAACGGCGGTACGGACCAATTGTTCGCATAGGACCCCAACGAGTTGCTCGTCTACGATCCGGAAACGCTCTGGCACATCAATGGCCTACGCTCCGATTATGTTCGCGGCGGATGGTACGAAGGCATGCGCTTCGACCCCTACGGTCACAACCTCTTCTCCGAGTCGGACACGGCGCTGCACGACGCGCGCAAGGCACAACTCGCCCACGCTTTTACAACCCGAGGAGGGGTCGACTTCGAGGCCGTTGTGAACACCCATGTTGCCGTGCTAGTAGATCTTCTAGAGCGGAAATATACCCAAAAGCCAGGGCATCCCGGCCAGGCTGCGGACTTTAGAATTCTGACCAAGTTCTTCCCTACCGATGTTACGACACACGCGTGCTTGGGGGAGCCGTGGGGAGATTTGCCGACCGAGACGGATATGTTTCACTTTATTGAGGACGCAGATGCCTTCACCCCCTTCATGCACTGCATTGGCGTGGTGCTGACGATCCCATCTTTTCAGCTCTTGAGGAGATTTGATCCCCAGGTGGTGAATTCCCAGGAACCATGGCGGTGTCATAGCTATTCAAGCTTCCATATTAAGGAGTTTTGGATTCGAGTGGTGGAGGCTCTTGGGGATGACAATGGCTGGCGCTGATTTCCCTACCGTGAACAAGAACTTCTTGATCAAAACAGGCCGGTGTTCTTATACGTGCGCTTAGAGATGGGGGTGAGTCAACTCATGCGGGCCGAACCCCGAGCGCGATTAGCTTGGATGGTTCGCCCCGACTTCGGCCCCGCTTTCGTAAATGTATTTATGAGTACCTCTACCTAACTTGACCATCTTGGCAAACCTCGCCTCTCCAAGCCAACTGCCAAGTCATTTCTTTCCATCAGTATGCCTCAACTCACCGATCTCCCAGCCGAGCTGTTTCGAGAAATTTGTTTCCACATCTGCCTCAACCAACACGAAAATGGCCACCACAACCTATCACGCCTCTCCCGAACATGCACCCAGCTCCGCAACATCATCCAACCCCTCGTCTTCACCGCCTTCGTCCACCGCCAAAGCTCCCGCGACCAACTAATCCAACTCCTCCGCTCTCTCACCCACCGCCCCGACCTCGCCCAACACCTCAAATACCTCTGCATTGACCAAGCCGACGCCGAAACCCCCCTCTCCACCCCCGACCTCGACCTCGTCAACACCACCCTCGCCAAACTCAACCTCCCCACAAACCACCCCCACGAGTTCACCTACTCATCCTTCAACCAACTCCCCATCATCGAACTCATCCTACTCCATACACCCAACCTCACGCACCTCACCATCCCAGTCAACCACGAATGGGAGTTCCTCTTCCTCCCTAACTATGCATCCCAAACACAAAACCCCCCACTCCTCCCCCGCCTCCACACCTTCCAAGCCAACCACCACTAAAGCTCCGGCGACCGCTACGACATCGGCCTCGCCACCATAATGACCATCTGCGCCGCCGCTCCGCAACTACAACACCTACTAACCTACAACCCGGGGCGTGCCCTGGGATTCCCCCGTGTTATCAAACCTCCGCCGTCTTGAATTCGACGACACTTGCCGTCTCCAGCCTGATGTGCTCTGCGCCATGGTCACCGCTGCGACAAAATTAGAGGTTTTTGGGATAAATTGGTTCCCCATGGAGGATTCCTACAATTGGCCTGAGGGGCGAACGGCGGGGGAGATTTGGCAGATATTAAACTTACGAAAAGGGACGCTGAAGGAGGTGAAGTTAGATATCAACCCGATGGCATACGACGGGGAGATGATGGAGCTAGGTTCGGTTAGATTGGGATCTTTAAGGAAGTTTGAACGGCTAGAGGTGCTGAAGGTGGGGGATTTTGCGTTGCAGTTGATTAGGGAGAGGTGGGAGGAGGAGAATAGGGGGCGAATGGGGAAGGAGAGCTTTTTGGAGGGGTTCTTTCCAAAGGGGATCAAGGAGGTTACGCTGTGGTGGCCGGATGGGGAGATGGTGCCGGTGGTGAGGAGGCTGGCGGAGGTGGTGAAGTTGGGGGAGTATCCGATGTTGAGGAGGTTTACGGTTGCGCCTTCGCAGATGGAGGATGTAGAGTTTGATGGGTGGGGTACGAGGGATAATCAGGTGGTTTGGAGAAACAACAGGGAGGAGCTGAGGGGCGTGTTTGGAAGAGGAGGGGTGGAGTTTGAAGTCCAGACTGAAGTCGTGTACGAATATTCGGACCCATTGGACGGGTTTCAGGGAGTGGCGTTTTGATGGGAATCAAAAGGCCAGGAGAGTGTTAAGACTATTAGTTTAACTTACGGCGGCCGTATGCTCGCCCGGTGCCGCACCATAGTTTCTACTTTGTTCTAGACTCAAAAGCACCTATCGTACATAACACAAGCTCGATGTTTCGATTCAAGCTTTCTTGTCACCCCCCATCATCGACTGCACCGTTCCTCCAATAGCACCCTCGGTGGTGAATTGCTTGCCGATCATTCCGTCCTTGTCCAATGGGCCTCCAACCTTCTGGGCGGTTCCGCCTAGAGCTCCATCCTCTGCTTCACGTTAATACTATTCCGTGGGGGGGGGGGGAAATGGAAGGAAGTGGGCGAACATACGAGTGAAGGCGCCGCCGACGGCGCCGTTCTCGTCAAAGACCTTGGGCTTGGTGCCTGTGGCCTTGTGCAGTTCGTCGCTGAGCACACCTCCAGGAGATACGCTGTTTGTCGAGTTGGTCGCCATGCGGGAGGAGTCGGTTGGCTGAGATGGGGCGGACATGCTGTCGATTCGTCCAGTGTTGGTGTTGGTTGTTTTGGTGAATATTTGCATGTTTTTGAGCGGCAGTGGTTTCCAACACGGAAGGAATGGAATAAAAAAGCAGACTAGGTCTATATAAGGTCGAAGTGTGAAGGGTTATTCTGTGAAAGGAGTTCATGACGTCAACATCATGGTGCACCATCATGACCTCATCGTGCCAAGAGCGCGACTCGGGAGCCGCAACATGACATGCGCCTCAACGGCACCGAAAGAAGACAAGTACAATTGCATCCGCCATCTCCACCAGTCAGTCTTGCAGCCGCTATTCAAGATTGTCGGTATGAAACCGACAGCTAATGTTGTGAGCACTATTATCCAGCCGGATAATTTCTCGATAATCCGCCATGCATTCCCAGCAAAACTGGTACTGACACTTGATACCTGTCGACAATCTCTGTAAGTGCGTCTTCAAAATACTTTAAACATTGAAGCGGCCGCTAGTGCATGTGGTATGGTTCTTCCAAGGTCCTCCACAGAGCCAGCAAAACTCATGGGTGCAGACAGAACCTGCCCGGACGTTAGCCACGCCGTGGCTTGCATAGCATCCTTGGGCCTGAAATAACTTACATGTCATATGAGAGCTGGAGAGAGGAGTTAGCCCTGAAAAGAGTGCAGAGTCGCAAATCAGAGAGACTCACCAGCCGCCGTTCTTCTCGATGCTTCTGCCACAGCCAGGGCACAGCTTCGATATATTTTTGATGGTCTCTTCGCTGGCCTTTATATCCCGAAGCGTTTGAATACGGTGTTCCACCACCCCATGGTCGGGCTCACTTTGAACCAGGTCCCAGTCATCGCAGGTTAAACCAGCGTGCCAAGGGCCCTTGTGCTGGAAGCAAGTCCGGCCACCGCAGGAACTGCACTTGACTATGGGTTGTTCAACCCCGCCATCGTGAATTTGTCCGCTGCCGCAACCGGCGGAGCACTGAAAGCCAGCCACGTTAGCATGTTCCCCGTGCTGACTTCGAAGAAGGAGAAAAAAAGAGACGTGCCCACACAAAGTCCTGATCCTTCGAGAGTGAGCTGAGCAGGGACATTTCATTGTAACTCTGCCACGATGTATCGTCGGCGTATCGCTGGACGGCGTCGGCCGCGAGTCGACTTTCGCACTCCGGACATGCAATTTCCGACCACAGCTTGTGGTCAAGATCGCAGCGGATGCAAGACTGGAGACAGTCCAGGCATGTTGCCAACTCATGCAGGCAAGCGCTTGTGAGCGGGGTGTCAGGAAAGTCCGTCTCCTCTTTTGTCTCGAGGCAAACGGTGCACTCTCGAGACAGAGAGGCGGCCAAAGTGTCGAAAGACCATGATGCCACTGCAGTTTCCATAGCGAGAATGCAAACCAAACATGTTGTGGATCGGAGAACATTGCAGTGTCATCGGTGGGAACGCTGGAGGTTGATATGCCCGCAATATCGACATTGATCGCCCAATGAGGCGGGTTTGGAGTAGCTAGAGAGACTGCAGCAAGGTGCCTACCAATTCTTGCCAAGTCGTAAGCCTCACTGCATTTCCTCTCAGAACACCACAGCCAAAGGTGCTTCGATTACCGCGCGTTGTGGCGTCAAACGGCGTATGTGATACGGGCAGTTGCAGTAGGCCTCATTGTGTAACCGTATGCCTCTTGCCACACCAAAGGTTAGTGGTTGAGATGGCTGTTTTGTTGGAAGTTGTGTGGAGCAATCTGGCTGCCGGAAATCCTCCCGAGTGGTGGGGACAGTCTGCGACTTTCACCGGATGTTCCTTCCTCCTCTTCCAAACAAACCTGAATGCGACACGTCGGGTTTGTTGGACCCACATTGGCGATGAGATGACTGGTTTGCCATGACTGCAGGCTGGGAACTGCCTCCCATTTCTCCCCAACGCAATACACGGCCCCCCTCTCACAACGTCACCACCCGATTCCTCGGGATGAAGCAGCGATCAAGACCAGCAAAAGCGAAGGAAAACAGAGGGAAAACATGCCACAGTTTCCTGTCTGCCGCATTGCACATCTCCCATCCTTGGTAATTAATTGCATTCGAGACTCAACTCATCTAACCTCGCACATGCACCCAAGCTCATCGACCGCTTCTTATCCGCCGCGTACGCTGAAAGCGAGGACATCGCCCCTGGGAGCGCTCGCTCTCTTGTTATCCTCTCAACGAACAACAATTTGAGATTGACCCCAGGGATTTGGGGCTCACCCAGACATACATTGACTTTTTCACGTTGCAATCTGCAAATCTAAGGCCTTAAGCCCTCCTCTCCTTGGCATAGATGGATTCTTGAAAGAGGTGAGGTGCGTGCACCTCGGGCGTCAGCCACTTGCACCGAAAACTAGTAGGGTTATTTCTTACCTCGCACTTGTATGAAGTGCTTCGCGTCCTGGAGCTGGATCCAACCGTCACCGAAAGACCGTTGCTTTTTTCCTGCGAGGACTCTGGCATCTCTGGCCTGTTTAATCTCAGGGGTGTACACCTCGCATGCGACAAACCCGAAACTCGCTTGGAGCTCAGCCTTGGCAAGCTCCGGCCACCGACCAGCGTTTTCATGTAGCTGTCCGGGCTCAGTAGAACTTGCGTGCAACCACAGGTAGCTTGGCTGACTAGGGTACTGGGTGTTTACGTACTTCAAGTACCATGTAGTAATATCCAGTCTTCTCAGAATCGTCAAGCCGGATTTCCTCCCAATCCGCTGGCCGCGGGTTGTCTGCCATTTTCAGTCGCTGGAGAGGAATGCGGTTGGCGATGTGGTAGCTTGAGGAGGCGTGATGATCAAGAAACTGCTGAGAGGCTGAAAATGTCGAGGATAGGTTGTGAGTACCGAAGATGCTGAGTGTCGAGTGTGGTGTGTTGAGAGTGACAGAGGTTGCTGGGACTTGGGGCTAGCCTCGCCTTATATGTTCGAGGTTCGACAGTCCAGCCCCGTCGCATCCTCGAAGTCAACGAATCATCGAGGGCAAACACAGTCGCATGACCAGCAATCGCAACCTTGCTGCCCTGTAGCCTCTGCATTCTGGTCTCTTGCGAAGGTATGTCGACAGAGTCACGGGGGTTTGGGCACCGGAGCAGATCTCCCCGTGCGCATGTGTCAATTTAAAGATCAAATGTCTCTGGAACATACGACACGCATGAGTGATTGTTCTGCTTATCAGGCACTTGTCAGATGGATACGATGGGTTGAAGGCCTTCTGTCGTCCGAGCCTTTGGCGCCTTTGTTGTCAGACACCTGATAGTGCTCCAGGTTATCAGCCGCCCGCCAGCGATGGATCTGCCATCTCAACTGCGAAATTTGGTGACGTGGCATCAACTTCTCTTCTGCTGTTCTGGTCACTAGAGTTTTTCACGGGACACTTTACCTAAACTTCACTGAAGGAGAGTTATCTGGGATGGCTAACTTCAAGCATCAATTGCCATAATGGGTCATCAAACTGTCCCGCGTGAGCTAGCACGGCATCCAGGTGGACAACCGCGCTGACCCTCGCTGTCCTCAGGTGATTGTCAGTTGCCAGTGTTAAGTGCCCCGGAACAAAGCGACATAAAGTGGCCTCGCCCCCCTATTGTGCTTCCCGTCTTCACCGCCTTTCTTTATCCCCTACCTCTTCCGCCGTGCCTGCCTGCGGATTGCCGCCATTCACCTCCGACGCCAAAGCCGTCCTCTTAGTTCTGCTCGGTGGCTCTTCGCAGGCAGTGAACAAGCTCGACATCTCGGAAACACTACCGACAGGCTACCAAGTCCTTTTGATCGGGAAGAAGTCGCAGCTCAATTATGCCTTCAACCTCCCGCGCTTTTTCGTCACGGCGGGCCATGAGGGTACCTTATCCTCAAGCGCATCCAGGACACGGCGGTTGGTTTGACGGCGTGGGCGATCCATACTTGCACTATGTTGCATTTTCAGGTGCGAAAATAGTGTCAAGGATGTAATGGGAATTTCCAGAACGTAGAGAAGCCGGCACACCCAAATCATGATGGGACTTGACAGTGAACAGGAGTACGACCCTCCTCTCCCCCATCGGCTCAACTATCTCTGCATGAACGACTTGGAATACCCTACGCAACATTGACGACGTAGACTTGGTCAAGGGGGTGCTCGGCCCCGAGCTGCCCGTCACACAACCGCCGGACATGTCGTACTTCCTTTAGCGCATCCATCTCACGGAAATATCCTGCCGCATGGTCGACGATATGGAGCGTCCGGAATCCGAGTCGGTGGACGACGGGCTCGGCCAGATCATATTCAGCATGCCCTGCTTCTTCACCCAGTACAGCGACATGGGCGAGGGTGTGGTTGGTTGCTGATGAAATCCCAACTAACACCAGCGGCGACGTCTTCGTCAAGACCTACCTCCTCGACTCTATCGTCTACACGCAGCGAGGCAAGCTGCACCTTGGATATCTGGTTTCGAGACAAGGGCCTCCACCCTCACACGAAAAGTGTCTCGCGTCGACGCGAGGCGTCCGTCATCCACACCGAGGCGGAGCTCGAGCGCCGCCTGTACTCCTTCGCTGTGGGTCGTCTACGTCTGGCAGGCATTCTGAATGGCGTGTTTTATGGCTGGTATTGTTCCACTCAGAGACGTTTGTATCAATACCCATAGTTCATAAGGGGATGGGATGAGGTGCATCGCAGCGAGGTATCAAGGTTTTGGGCATCATTGGGAATGCCACTGAACACTCAGTCGCTGGCACATGTTTTGGACAATTATCGGGGTCAACAGTAGAAGCAGCAGTAGCAGCAGGATCCTGTCCCGGACTAGCTTGCGCAGAGCATGAGGCAGAGCAGCTCATGGATTTTGACATCCTTCTGTGGGACGACCTACTCTCAACAGACGGCACAACTTCCCATTTTGAACCCCAAGAAACCAGATAGACTTTAGCAAACTTTGCAATTATCAATTAGCTTTACCATAATTTAAAAGGAATGTCTAAGTTTCACAAACACCCTGCCCATGCTATTCCCATGCTATTCCCGTTCCATGCACCCAAAACCAAACCAAATGAATGACCAAAAGACCCCCAACTCTCAACCCCTCATCCTCACCCTCTCCTCATCCCCCCATCATGATGATAACAATTACCAAGAAATAACATTAACAGCAAAGCTCCTATCAGGCTTCACAACAGCCCCATTCACCACATCCCGATCAGCATACGAAGGATAAGCAATCAACTTTTTGCCCCAATCAGCCACCGACCAAGTGGTGAAACCAGCATCGGGACCAAACTGGCCGCTCCAGCCTGAAGTAACGGTATACGCTCCGCAGGTGGTCGGGCCTGCGGTGGCGCGGCTGACCGGGGCGGCGCCCGTTACCGTGTAGGTGCAGGGGGTGACGGCGGCGACGTGGGTGTCAATGCCGAAGGAGACGGTGCAGGAGGTGTCGGCCGTGTTGCAGGTGCGCTTGAAGTTGGTGATGGTCCAGTCGGCGGCGCGGGCCTGGACGGTGGGGGCTGCGGAGACGGAGGTGGCGGCGGCGAAGAGGCCGAGGATGATGGTGGCGTACTGCATTTTGATGTTGGTGAGGTTGAGGTGAGGAATTATGGTGATGTTGTGATGGTTATATGTAGAGGTAATGTTTTGGGTGTTGGATTGAACTGGTGTGTTGTGACGAAAAGAGAGTCCATGAACTAGAGACTCAACCGTCTTCTTATAGAATTCGACCTTCTTGAAGGCTGCATCGTTTTCGCATCGTCATCACATCGTCATTAGCTTATGGTTGCGGCTGTATCGTTGCATCTCGCTACACATTGTCAGTTCATCGCATTCGCTGAGGCGCGGCGAGTTGAATCGCCACACGAGAAGCTGAGAGGATGCACGCTACGTTAAGGTAGCTGCGGATTGCAGCCATTCACGAGTGCGCCCCATGGCGAGCTTGGGGTAGCACTGCCGCGACACGAACCCCAATCCAGCCACGTGCAAGGCTCGTATTACCGCGACACGAGGGGGCACCAATCATGGGAAAACCCGGGGAATACTCCACCCTTCCAAATTAGCCTGTATGCACAAAGTTGTCAGCACTAATTAATGAACGTTACCTAATTCTCCGTCAACCTCTGACTCTCAACATCTCGTACCAGCCTTTTTGCGTTGTTGGGATTTTGTTTTACTGGCTCCAAGTAACTGTTCCCAGAGTTGGGCAAAAGACTGTAAGTATCTGTTAAATCGCCCTGGAAAACCACCTTAATTTTAATTCCTTCTTTCTCTTACTATCAAACCGGGCATCCAGCATAATTACTAACACTCAAGAATCTGCATAGCCACAACACCCACCATCGCAATACCGTCTTACCTAACCTAGAATGTGCTACTTCGAGATGACGGAATACGCCTGTGGATACTGGGATTGGGGTAACTTCTGGCAGTAATGCGACATGGCATCCGGGCAGGCGAAACCTGCGGCCTTAAGGCAATCCACAACATTGTCGCTCTACTGGGAAAGTGCCAGTGTTGTGCCCAACTCGCTACGAAGCAAACACGTAGGAACCTATCTACCTTATGTCATGTTCCCCCCGGTTCAACAACGACCCATCCCTCCCCCTCCGCCCCCTGAGCCCTCACGGTCACCTCCGTCAGGGCCTCCACCACCACTGCCATCCACTTCCTATCCACCGTCCCTCTCATATCAACCCTCTTCAAACTTGGCCCGAACTTCTTCAGCACCTCGACAACATCCCTCCCAAAGAACCTCTTATGCTCCTCCAAAACCAACAAGGTCTCCCACATCCCAATTGCATAATCCTCACTGTCGTACATCGCCCTCTCCACTCTATCAAAGCGCTCCTTATCCACCATAATCCCCTTCAGAATTTTAGCTATCTTTGCAATCTGCCCCCTTGTCATAGTCATAACCGTCTGCACTCTTTCCCACTCAGCTCTACACGGAACCTCCACCAGATCGTCCACCCAGCTATACTCTTGTATCCTAATACCAGGGTCGTATCTTGTTCTACTATAGATCTTGAATTCCCTGCTGAATGAGAACTCTAGTCGTTCGAGGTTTACTGCGGCTGTAGCAAGGGCGGAGAGCGTATGAATATCCAGAACGGAGCGGTCCTCGCTGGGGTCGTCGTCCCAGAGGTAGGACCAACGGATTTCGGCTTGGCGAAGGTAGCGGCCGGGCCCGGAGAGGATGAATTCGAGGTTAGAGGGGACGTCAGTGTCGTGGAAGGAGTAGGTGGGGGAGTAGAGCATGTGGGTGGTTTCAGCGTGGATTTCTAGGAGGGGGTGTTAGTTAAGTGCCTTAGTGAAGGCAGGGAAAGGGGCTCTCACGTCGGCAGGTTCGCATGAGAGCGAGCAGGTCTTCGCAGGAAGGGATCCACCATTCGGGGTTGATGTACTCCAGGCCGGGGGTGTCGTCGGGGCAAGGAGGCTCGTAAAGTTCGCGGTAGATTTTGTTGCGAATCTCGCCGGGGAGGCGGAGAAAGGAGAGGGCTGTGTTTGCTAATGACATTTTGATGAGGAGGAGACCATGCACTGTTTGAGAATACTTTAGATGGTGGGGTGTTGTCGAGTTTAAGCAGTCTGGTAATCCGAATGGATCAAATGCGGGGATTTCGCGCTGTTACCTGGCTGGTGCCTGGATCCAAGAAGATGCCCCTGTCTTGTCAAATTACGTAATCACTCCTTAGTCAGCCGCTCGGCGAGCGGTTGGGCCGCAATTTAGGGGCGAGCGGTCGCGCAGACCGCTTTTAAAATTAAAACACACTGGACGACTTTTAATTACTGCGTTTCTGGTTGACTGCGTAGAATTCAACATGTCTAGGGCAAGGCGGCATTTGGTCCCATGTCGTGCATGATAGCGCATGTCAGCCAAGTTCGATCCATCATCCCCCATCAAAATCATCTCATTTCAGCCATCACCCCCCTTCATTTTCATCACCTCTTCCACCGTCACCTGCACCTCGAGCGGTATACACAACCTCGGATTCCCGAGCTTCATCAGATCTAACAAGGCCAGTATATCCCCAGGCGAGGGTCCAACATCCGGCACCAGCATGGCGGCGTGCGGAGGAGGGCCTGGCACTATTGATGCAGGGCATCACGTTAGGTGCGCGACGAGTAGGTAAAGACGTGGAGAAGGAGGCAATGCGGCAGAAGTGAACCCCGACGAGGGAGACAAGATTCCATGCATCTCCGCTGCGCTGGAATCTGGAGTTGCAGAGATAAGGTTCAGCCCTTGGAGGTCGAGGTGGGCGCAACTACAACCCTTCTGTTGCCAGTTAAAGACCGCGGGGAACTTGGTGAGGATGTGAGTTGGTGAAGTTTTGTGGTCCTGCGGCGAGGCCTGAAGTTTTGGGATAATGTGGAGCCCCATGTCGTCATTTTTCCCTGCGTTCCTTCTCCCAAAACACTTTCCAAGTAGATTTCTGGCACTTCGACAGACTTACTCCGCCCCCATGGTGCGCAGCGAGTTGGGCACTCAACGGCGAGCCAACGACAAAACAGCTGAAACTTTTAACTGCCCGGTCATTAATAAAGGGTTGGGGTTTGTATGTGAGTTCAATTGGCTATCATTACGGCGTATGGACCTCCTCACTGGCTAAACCTCATCAATTTAAACCTCAACCAGGGGATGGGACAACAGAAACCACCCAAATTCTCATCGCTCGCATCAAACCTCCAAGGTGCTTTCTTACAAGGACACTCTACCTCAGGCTCAACCACAACCCGCTCGTCCCTCCCGGCCTCTAACAACTGGGCCCTCACCCTCACACCCATGACCCCCGCCACCACCTCCATCCATCTCCTCTCCACCGTCCCCACAAACACCACCTCTCTCATCCGCTTGGACCTAAACCTCCGCATTGTTTCCAACAAATCCCTTCTAAACAACTCCTTCTCCCTCTCCACCCTCATTAACGCATTCCAATACCACCTCATCTGCTTCGCAGTTCGTTCTCCCACAACTGTATCATTATCCCCTTGCCTCATAACCTCCAAAACCTACTCTAACTCCTACTTATCTACCACCTTATCCTACATATACTACCCCAATCTATCCGCTTCCTCCCACGTAGGCGCCCACTCCTCGACAGGCAACCCCTTCGGTATTTCCACCCCTCTCAACCGCCCCGGCTCATCAAACACCACCTCCTCCATCCACGAATAATGCTTCATCCCCACCACTGGACCACCCCCAACACCACCCCCAACCACCCCCGGAAACCGCACCCTCTTCTCCTTTGTAAACCAAACCTCCAACACCTCCAAATTCACCGCCCTCTCCGCCAACACCTCCATCATGTCCAACACACAATCCAAATCCCCCTCTTTATTACCCCCCGTCACCACCCCCCTCTTCCCATCCACCCTCCTCAGCCCCCTCCTCATCCCAGCATGCAATACCGGAATCCCAAACTCCATATCCACCACAACACGCTGTAATCGCTGCACAGCCTCATTCCCCAATCGCAAAAACGGCCGCGCCGCAGGCGGATGGTATGCTGCTCTGACTAGCACACCATTCCCAGGCCGGATAAGCGGGAGGGCGATGGCGAAGGGGCGGGAGTAGAAGAATGAGGTGAGCTCGGTGGAGATGTGGCGGTTGGTGAGGAGGAGGGATAAGATGCCCGAGGAGGCGAGGAAGGATTTGTCGGTGGCGGCGGTGGGGATTATGGTGTTTTGGTATGGGTGGAGGAGGGAGTTGCGCGGGGGAGGGAGGAGGTGGGTGTAGGTGAGGTTGCAGATTTCGCCGGGGAGGTGGAGGAGGGGGCTTCGTCTTGGGGGGGCTTGGTGGTTTTGGTTTTGGTTTGTTGATGACATGGTGCGGGTTGTTTGGGCTGGCATGTTGGAGGTCACGGTGTTGTTGTCTGGGATGATGATGGGATTCTTGGTGATGTCGACTGGAGTGTGCTGGGGAGGGAGAGAGAGGGAGAGACGAGTTCAGATTTCTGGAGCCGGTCCGAGTTTTTATTATGAATGGGATTGGAATCGCTGCCGCGGCTGACTTCCTCGATTCCTTTTATCTGGGAAAGGATTCCATGGGGTGGTTACCACGCAGCAATGGCTCGGCAAAGCCGTGCTTGCAACCGTTAGCCATTCTACCAAAACAGGATCCTGCGTGGTGATAACGCAGTGATGAAGTAAGACACCATGGTGATGGTACGATGTGAGAAACGCCATGCCATGCGGCTGAGACCACAGGCAATACAGTGGCTTCAGTTGCTGCTGTGTAATTTATGTACTGTGCGGACCCAAAAGCTCGGGTCAGGGCCCAGATCGTCTGGGGAATGGAAGTGAGGTTATTTAGATGACTTGAACCATTGTTGCGAATGGGATTGCTTATCTGGTCCACAATTAGCTCTCAGACTCTTGGACTTGCGACTGAGGAATAATCCAGGCCAATAAATGAAGATAGATCTCCCTAGCAAAAGTTCCCTCCGCCTTTTCCCAGAGTTCCCGTTGTCGTACAGGTCTGCGACAAATTGTCGACGCGGGGCCCTTGATGTAAACCTGTGTTCGGATTGGCCGCTGAGGAATTGAGGGGCTCGCGAGCAGTGGAAATGCAGTTGCAAAGTGACTTAATTTAGGTAGAAAAAACAAGGGGGGGCGAAGGCCCGGCTAGTTATACATAAAAGAAAGCTCCCTGTGTATGGGGAGAGCACCTGATCAGTGGTTCCTGTGCTTTAACGGAGCACGGTCCGTAGAGCGCCTAAGCGCCACGGCTGCAGTTCGACAGTTCTCCACCGCAACAATGACAACCCTCACTACAAGACGCTTAGAGCCCGTCAAGGCGCTACAGCGAAGGAGATTCGTAGCGCGTATCTTATGATATCTCTCAAAATTTATCCGACAGCAAGACAGAAAACGCCCCTGTGACCCAGTCGGCTGCCTTCGTCGCAGTCAGGAAGACCTACGGCTTCCTCTTCGACCCAGACTAGCGTGCCGCATACGGCAAGACCCTGACTCCTACTCCGTACGCTCAGTTCTGCCGCTTCCACGCCATCATGGCCCCGTTTGCAAAGTTCATGCATGGCAAGGCCTTCGCCCTCCCGGGGCGTGAGTGCTGCCTCTGCAGCCACTGCCGCGCCGCCTACCATGAGACTCTGTAACTGCAGATGAAGGGATGCCAAATAGCTCTCCAATGCCCTCGCCAGACCCTCCGCACCGGATCTGAAGTACTAAAGCGACCTCGAAATCTTCGGTATGACCTGTGAGAACAACGGCCTCAGAACTTCCCCGAAGAACAACGTCAAAGCTCCCTCGGAGAACAAACCCAAAATTCTCCCGCCGCAACTCCCTCAAAGAAGAACGACAGAACTCTCTCGGAGAAAGTCAAAACTCCTTTGAGAACCCTATATATTGCTTCGGAAAATGACGCCAAAAGCTCTTAGAGAAGGCCGAGGGTCTAGAGGAGTTGGTTTCACAACTCGTTTCGCACGAGGAGGCCAAACTTTAGTCACTTCAGGGAGGATGGGTTTGATTCGTTGGTTCTCAATTATTTGTCTTGCAGTTTCTTTGCCTGGTGTGCGGAAGACGGGCATATCATTGACAAAGTACGTTTTTGCCACCCAACTTAGTTTGACTTTCGTTAATAGTGTCCGCAACCTCTGCGGAAAAATCCGTAGTAACACGTTTCGCCGTTCCCCCCATTTCATCTGCTCGTCGTCCCCATCAACCCCCTCAGTACCTCCACACCCTGTGCCATCCTCTTCTTCGTCAGCCCCTTCCACCTCATCACAAGATTACTGTGCCTTAGCGCCCCCTCTCCATCTTCCAAACCCGCCTCAGCAGTTTCCAACGCCGTCCTGTACAGACCATGCCCAAGCAACTAGTCTAGAACCGCACCAGCCTCAACCAACCGCCAAACATGTTTCGCCTCCCAGAAACACGCAGCAGCAGCGAGAGCACTTCCAAAGTCCCCATGCACGAGCGGAATATTGATCCTACAACTTGTTCTTTAACCAAGTGGATATACGGAGCCCAATTCTTAGGATGCATAATGGTATCGGACCAGTATGCACAGGCGAAGCTAACTCTCCTCTACACACTCTTGTCATAAAGCCCCTCGCTACGCCGCTCGAGCTGCCCCACCTCCTCGAGCACGAGGCCAAACCTATATGACACCAGGAATATCACCACTAGTGGCGTTGTTAGAGAATCAGGAATTATTGGCCAGTAGGAGTGAGTCGGCAAGTTGAGACCCAGTGTCCAGCGCTCTGTCAGGCCTCTAAAGTCATCCGTAAAGTCGGTGGCAAATTAGAGATGGTGGGCATTGAAGCCCCCCTCCTTCTCGTATACGTATGGTGACGAGGGGCCGGAAAGGTCCTGGTGTAACGTCGTACACTAGGATTCCGGTCAAGCCATCTTTCACAGTTGGACGAGCTGAATGCAACAGGAGGACGTGGCGGAGGGATCAGTCAGGGTCTGGGTGCGTCTGCACGGATGATTCATAAATCTGGCTCACCAACAGCGGAACCATCCACAAACTCTCCATCAAGTAGGTTGCGCTAGACCCTGGCCGAGACCATGCGACGAGGTTGCTAAGACAGCAGGGCTAACAATGTGAGTCTGGAATTGGAATGCTAGGTGTTGATAGGACGATGTGCAAGGCATGATCCTACGAGACCCGAGCGCGAACCTCATCTCGAGTCTCTAAGGTACATTGCCGATCCTGTGTAACCACGTCTTATTGTTGTTCGCGAATCCCATTGGTTGCTGTGCCACAGACGACCCTCCTGGGTACGACTCTGCCTTGCATCGCTTTATCTAAGTGGTCTCCTCGCCAGGAGCAACTTGGCGCGGGGGGCGAAGGTCACATTCGAGGATGGGCGTGATGCGAATGTGCAGTGGCACAGTCTAATGGTTGTTGGTATCTTTGGTATCCTATGCCAACGCTGGTGCCATGCATGGAATTAGGTAAAAGGACAAAAAAACATCCGCGAGGTCAGTGCGCAACAGACGTTCTTATTTCAATTACTGCCATTCCTTGGGCGTACAAGAAATCAATGGCCTGGAGTATTTATATCTGCACCTCCCTCTCGCTGACAGGTACTTTTCCTTCCATCTTCACTCCCCACCCTCTACCAGACCACTTCCCACACGCACCGCCCGTAAGACTCTTTTCCTCAAATCTTGAGCCTACTACTTCAGCAACCCATTATACAAGTCTCGTCTGTTAAGACACTTCTAAAATTCACTTCGCCATCCATCACCAACTGAGCCCCAAACACAATGCAGCTCTCATTCTCCACTATGGCCACCACCCTCACCGCCCTCGGCCTGGCCACCCAGGCTAGCGCCTTCGTCATCATCACCTATAGCAATGAGGGCTGCACGGGCAGTACCCAGGAAGTCAACGTCTACGATAACACCTGCGCCGGCTGGATGAACGGCTTCAAGTCCTACAAGCCGACGTACTACGGCGGCTCGCACCAGTACGCCACCTTCTGGGATAATGTGAACTGCGCCCCAGGCCCGCTGTGGGAACACGGCTGGGCCGATGGCGGCGATGGCAGATTCCGCATCGGTGATTGCGATGGCTTCGGCGGCGCGGTGGTTAGAGGGGTCAGCTCGTACTACCGTGTCGGCAGCGGGCGCCAGGCACAGAACGAGACGGAGACAGAGTGAGCGTCGACACGTGGCGGCCGGTGAGTCTGTTCAAGTGGGTGAGGGGGAATCATGCTGCCCTGGGTAGGTATCAGGGGGCAAGAGTTTATTTGCGACGTTCTATTTGCCATGCCATGCGAAGGTTGGAAATGGCAGAGAGGGGAAAGGGGAAAGGGGTTGCGCAAACCGGGGGCCAGTCATTCTCTTCAAGCTCAGTAGCCATTGTTCACTTCAAGTTTAGTAACCATTGTTTGGAGGAGGGTTAAGCACAGTTCAGTTAGGATTGAATGGATTAGCCTAAACACGTTCTTTTCAGACAAATTTAACGATATTTCGCTTGCTTCAAGTCAGACCCGAAAGTGTAGTCTTAAGCGCCCCCATCCTCAACTCCTGGCTCTCTAGCTTCGCTAGAGAGCTGGGAGGATGGCGCTGCAAGCCCGCAAAACCCGCTCAGACCATCCGGATATCCACCAGCATTTGTGCTCTGAAGGGCGGATGAGAAGGGTGCTGTAGGCGAAGACCAGAACCGCGTGGGGTTGGTTATCGCGAAGACGAGCCCAATAGCCGCCGTCGACTGAAGCCATCCAAGCAGCGGCCAACCGATTGGGGTCGAGTCCCATGGTCCAGGAACATCTGCAACTGCTGCACTGCTGTTCTTGTCAGATTCGTGGAGCACTTGGTCTCGCAGGCGCTGTAAGGCTTGGCGCACACAGGGATTTTGATCCCCGGGGGCGGGAACTAGGTGAGGCAGGTCCAAGAAGGCGCCCATTGGACTTTTCATGATTGTGTCTTGATAGAGGTGGAAGGCTGTCCGAGCGCCACGTATCGCCTCAACTATAGTTAGAATGTCATCCAGCGCAGTCAGCAAAAGCAGTCATTCAAAATCAGTGTGCAGGTGATTCAATTCACCGCAGATGAAAAGAATCGTGGCTTAGGGGCCGAGAGATAACCCAGATACCGGGTACCTACCTGACGGACGAGCAGGCCATTAAAAACCCGACAGCTGTCCCTTGGTTCTGGTGAGATGTGACTTTTCCGGCACAAGCTGCCTGCAGACTGATGACGGCCTAGACGATTATGACGGTTCAGCGGCTCTGGGATCATCATTTCTAGATAACTACGGGAGGCAGTAGAGGGAAGGAGCTAGGTGGATGGGGCATGCATACACCGGAAGAAAATCCGTAAGCCAGCGTCCAAACTACCAGCCCGGCCAATGTGGTTGCTTTCGTCCAGCAGAAGCCAATGATCCCCGATAGGATCGTCAACATGGCGAGAAAATTTTAATGGCCGTACCTGTCCGCTAGATAGCCAGGTATGACTCTCCCGAGGCAAGAAGCGGCGTTGAGCCCCGAGACGAGATAGAAGGCTACTGAGGAGGACTGACCCTGGGCGATGGCGTAGGCGGAGATATAAAAGATTGGAATGAACCAGCCGAGAAAGGAAATGGCTAAGCCGGCACAGAGGATAATGTAAGTGCGATTCATCCAGACGGAGAAGTCGACACGGCGGACGCATTTAGCGGTCGTAACGGCCACTTTAACTATCTTCTCTCTCTACTGCTCTACTTCCTCCTTACCTTTCTCTTCCGCTTCCGAGGGACTGTCTACGCTTGGGGCGGGCGGGGTGGAGCGTGGACTCGGCGGTTCGACCACGGTGAAGTAGACCATGGCCAGCAGCGGGGCCAGGGCGAGGCCGGTGGCACGCAACGACCATGCAAAGCTTAGCTCGTGATACTCGAGGAGCCGCTGGAGCATGACGGGCCAAACCACGCCGCCAACCGAGGCGCCTCCGATAGCCAAGCCCACGGCTAGGCCGCGATGGTGCGGCATATGCCTCATGACCACGCCCAGGGGCGTGCAAAACACAAGCGACATGGCGGCCCCCAGGAGCACGCCCTGTGCTAAGAGGAGCTGCCAGTACGTCTCGCAGAGGGACGTGGCAAACACGGCAGCCAGCAGCCCGAGGCTGCCCACGTAGAGCAGTCGTGTCGGCCCGAATCGGTCGACAAGAGGCCCGGCGAACCCCGCGCCGAGGTACAAGAGAAAGACAGAGACGGATCCGATCCAGGCAATGTCCGATGCTGACCGATCGGCGAGGAGGTGCTGCTGGTAGTAAGCCTGAAAGACACCGTACGCGTTGAGGAAGCCGACGGTACCGAACAGAGCGAGGAAGGCGCCAAAGACAGCTAACTAGGATTGCAGACTGCAGCGGTGTTAGTGATTTACAGCTTTATTGGCCAGCCAGCTAGCAAAGAAAATGAAAAAAGAAAAAACGAGAGAAAAAAAGATTGTGAAAGCCTCTCATACTCACGGTATAGATGCCAACGGCGACTGCCTATCCTGAGCAGGCTTCATTATGGCTAGGGGGCGGAAGTTTGGAGGATATCTTGTAGCCTAAGGCAGCAGGAAAAGGCGGCGGAATTTTTGTTTGGCGAAAGGGGGCCAAGTCGAGGAGATAGGCTGCAAGGCTGAACTTCACGGGTGAGACCACACCAGCCCTGATTAAAGTCTGATTCAGCGAATGGGCCGGCATATGCCGCTGGGGCGGCTTGCGCCTGGCCATGTTGCAGTGCTGTCAGGAGGATGGCTTGGTCGTTCCAAGCCGATCGGCGGTCCGACGGAGTGCAGCTGAGAGCTTGGCCAGCAATCCTACATAACAAATCCCACTCGGTAGCCGTTTCATTTTGAGAGCCGATAGTGACAAGTGGGGCAAAAAATTCAAATCTTGTGCAAACTGTAATGAGGAACTTGTAAATACCCATGTTTACTTGCCTGGGCGTCATTCTCGCCGATCTCGCTGACCTGGTACTCTGGCTTTTTAAACACTAGTGCAGTACTAGCCCCACCCACCATTCCGTTTTGAGGCGCGCCTATCAGCGCCCATCAATGCCATTGACGTAATCCGTTTGGAAGGTATAGTTTTTATTGTTTTCTATAGGAGGGTACTTCTGAGAAATAACTTCTGGTGACCCCACAGTGCTCCGTCAGGCTCCGTTGGCCTCCGCAGTGCTCCGTAACCACACTCCACACGTAAAGCTCAACACTATGAGGATTCTCTCTCTTTTCAACCATAACAGCCTGGTTATCTGAGACGAATCTGGACACACGAAATTTCTTTTTTCGTTTGTCGTCCTGAGCTGGGGTGAGCTGCAGCTGATTTGTCCTAAGCTTCTCCTAATTTTCCCCTTAGCATTACAAAGCAGTTACTAAGTGGCAATAAGTCTAAATTGATAGCACTACACTACAGAGAGATGGATCGTACCCTGTGCTCACCATAGAAGCAGTTCCTGGCTAGACGAACCCCCGGCAGTACGCATGTAAGCAGTTGTAAACTAAAGCTGTGATGAGTAAGAACCAGACTTGGCCTGCATATCCCCGTTGATATGCTCCCAGTTCCTCGTTACGGCAAAAGCGGCACTGCCCGTCCCGTCGTCAGCCGCTGCGAGCTTGACACGACACTAGACAACTGCAATCCCTTGCATCTACAACCACTCTACCCCAGTAAATCCTCACCTCCACGCCATCCACATAGAGCAAAAAAGAAATCATCGACCACGGTGCGACTCGAACGCACAATCTCCAGAGCCGAAATCTGGCGCCCTAACCATTGGGCCACGCGGCCTTAGTCAGATGATTGAAATTCTTGTCTCTTCGAGGACTCCACGTGCAGCCAACCCTGGGGCCAGCCTCTACGGCGATGCCCACTGGCCCAAAAAGTGACCAATGTGCGTTGAACTTGAGAGTAGGCTCTGTGCTGAGATACCTTCCAGGTCTGAGCAACCATTGATGCTATGTCTTCCAAATTTGCCAGCTCTGGGGGCTGCCAGGCCTGTGTTGGGATTTGGCAGTCAGTGCGGGGTAATCCGTAATCCTCGGGCACTCAAGCGAATTCCACGATCAATACTTTCTCGTTCCTGTCTGTTATTTTTGTCAAGCAACCGCAAAACGAAGGCCCTTTACGAGGCCACCGGCGGCCCTGAAAGCGACGACGCGCCTTTCGATAGCATCTACCAGCAAGCAGGAGCCTTTTTAGAGAAAGTTCTAGCAGGCACATCAAGTCGACGAGCTCGAGATAACGCAGACGATAGAAAGGCCGGAGGCAATGGCGTCTGTTTTTTCGCACGGTCACAATTTGCCGTGGTCGCAGGACATTGCGAGTGTGTTCAAAATCGAAAGACAATAGCGTTAGAGGCTTTTACCACGACCGTCGTGGGACTGAAGCAGCAGCTTCTTCGCCAAGGAAGCCAGTCTCGAGGTCCCTCCTTTTGGCAAGGCGACGCGATTCTGACAGTCTCTTCGTAACGCCGACCCCTATCGAGCATCTGCCAACGGCCTTGAGCGACGCCTCCAAAGCCCTCAGAAACCACCGGATTAGCCCCATTAGGCCTGAGAAACGCCTGTACGGCAGAGAGAGCAAGAGGAAGAAGCCTATAATCTGTCGGTCTTTTCCAGACCCAAGTGGCGGCCTTGCTGCGCTGTAGGAGTCACAACTTAAAGACACACCAAACGAACCCAAGTTTATGTCAACACGGCTCATCGACTTGTCAAATGATGGCCATGTCAAATTCGTCGTGTACGAGAACTAAGATAGACTACCTGCCCAGTACACTGCCCTGAGCTGCTGTTGGGGTCCCCTGAGGACGCCGCGAAGCAGTTCAAGCTCACTAACAACAATATTTTGAGCCTATGTCAAAAGATCCCAAGCGAGCAGCCCTTACCTATGGTGCGAGACGCCTTCCGGGTCTGTAGAACGCTCGATATCCGGTATCTCTGGATTAATGCGCTCTGTATACTCCAAGATAGCAAGCAAAACTGGGAGGAGCAGAGTCAAGACATGTCGCTCATTTACGAGGGAGCTTCTTTGACTATCTGCGTTCTGGCATCTTCATCTTGCATGGAGAAGTTTCCAGACGAACGTCCAGCTGTTGAGGAATACCTGTACATTTCACCCGTTGCCTCCGGCCCAACTGAGACTATCAGTCTGCGACGAGTTCAATAAAACACTGTCGTTGAAAGGTTTGTGGGCTTGAGCTGGACCAATGCACAGGATGTATCCCCCGGCCTTTCAGGTCTAGCCGCCCGCTTTCACGAAGTCCTTCGCGACGACTATCTCGCAGGACGCTGGGTGAAGGATCTGGCGTGCAGTCTGATCTGGAAAACCAAGGAACGATAAATGAGGACTCCTCCAAGCTTGGTCGATCTTCTGCCCAGAGTGTTTGCGCATCGGGAATCCCCTTCACGCGCCATCGTGGAGCTGGGCTAGTCGCCATGAATTTGATGGCTTTGTCATCAGCGTGGCGAGCAATCTGAGATGCCACGTCCGAATGCACCTGTGGCCTGAATTTTCCATTCTGGGATCTAGCGCGGGGGTGGACGGAGTGAATCCGTTCGGGCGGCTGAAGCCAGGGCCACACCCGTTGACACTTCTGGGCCGGATGATCCGCATGTCGGATATTTCGGGCGAGGGATGGACGCTCACGGGAGACTCTATGAGAGACGGATACTGGACTTGTGCCAACTTGGGGCAGAACCGCTTCGTCTTTATCTGGCATGATTGGGATGCGCAATTTGGCGAGGACACTGGCCTGCTGCATCCCCAGTTCACAACAGCGACTGAGCTCAGTAACATGGAGTTGCTTTTGATATCGAGTTGCTGCTCAGAGGAAGAACATGGGGTGTCCAAAAGGTTAGCTCTCGAACCGATTGAGGTGGCACTCTGCGAATTGCGCAGAGCGGGATACCACAGCACTTTCCTGGAGGACACGAATCATAAGCTTGAATGCGAAACATGCTTCTGCTGTCGAGGCTGGGAAGGACCGAGGGATGTATGTGGTCTTTTGGTGTATCCTCTCGAGAACTCGGGGAAATACCACAGGGTTGGAATGTTCATCTCGAGAGCGAAAAATGGAGGGTCGACGCTGTTTGATGGCGTAGAAGCACGAAAGATTGAAATTCTGTGAGTGCATGATGTACCGCACGCAATGGAAAGAAGTATGCCTTCTGTTCCATGACGAAGGTTGCGATTGTGGGAACAAATGACCCAACTACAATTGAGGGATGCCTGAGCTAGGTCTGAGCTGGTGAATTGGACGACTGCTTACTGAGAAAGTACGCCATGACTTTGAACCATACAGGCGGCATCGTGTTTGAAAAGGGACTTCTTGCATTGCCTATACGTCTTGATGTATTGCTTGTAGGTCGTACCAAATCCCACGAAGCCTTATTTAATTTGAACTCAGACATCGCTCTGAGTTGTGGTTGCGTGGCATGGATGGAAGCGAGGGCAATGGAAGCACTGTCGATGAAGAGCAATGTAAGCGCGAGGTTGAGAAAGAGCTCGAAGGATAAAGAGCGCGATCGAGAGCGATGGAATCGAGGGCGATGGAAGTCGAGGGACAAGAGCGAGGTCGAGGGCGATTGAAGCGAAGGACAAAGAGCGAGGTCGCAAGCGATGGAATCTAGTGCATGGAATCGATGGCGATGGAAGTCGCGGAAAAGGACAAGAGCGAGGTCGCGAGCGATGGAAGTGGTCGAGGCGAAGGCGTACCGTCGTCTTGATTGACGGAGGGACGAGAGTTTCTTGCACGCGAGGAGATGCTCTTGGCAGAATCTGCTGCCGCCTGCCTGGGCCAGCTTAGCTGTGATGAGCCCGCCGTCTTGGGGAGTAGATACCCGTTGACCGGTGAGCCTTGCTGGCGCTTGTTCTCGCGCGACGCGACGTTTTTTGCTGTTGTCTCGCCGCCACTGCTCGCCCACTGCCCTGCCAGAAGCCCGCCATTCGCACATGTCCGCCATCAGACGTGGACGTGGGGCAGATTCCTCACCGCCAGTCCAGATAACGTTTCTGCCATGTCTCACCGCCGGCCCGAGAGCTCACAATCGTAGAGCCTCTGATTGCATGATAGATTATTACGCTAAGTCTAGGTCTTCCGGCTAGAAGATAAATACAAACTCCATTATGCCATGCCCATGACCAATGCAGTGATCCAACCTATGCCCAAACGTAAACCCAACTAACGCCCAAAATGTGACCAGCGCCTGGCTGTGGATCTAACTAATGCCATATTGTGAATGCGACCAACGCCTAATTGTGAATGCGACCAGTGCCTGATTGTGAATCTAACTGATAACTTATCAAGTTCGCATAATGCCGCAACACTGCTTGAGGATTCGCCGCTTTTCCGCGGCGTTGGTACCGCCTAGTACACGAACGCTAAGTTCATTGAGAATCTGGTTTAGAGACGCGACAGTAAGGTTGTCAATTTCGGCCAGGGATCCGGGGAAATCCCGCGGTTTGGCACCTGCTCGAGTGGAGAATGGGGCTTTGATAGCATCGGTAGCTCGAATAACAAACATCGAGTTCTTAAGTGTAATGATGCTATTGTTTTCACTCCAGGGTTGTTAGCATATCCTAACCGTTTTAGAAAGAAGAAACCTACACAGCAGCTACCCGAGCATCGAATATGCCATGGTTTGTTGTGTGGGCGGCAGTTTTGGCATCGAGGGTGGTAAATTTAGTTTGCAGATCCTCGGTTTCGGTTTGTAGGTTCTCCATCTTGGTGAGAAGGTCGCCCAGGCCAGGTCACCCTGCACATTGTTGAGCTAACTTGTCACACTGCCGTGATGGGTGTTGACCTGGGACGCGAGGCCGCTCATTTGATGGCCCAAGTTGTGTGCGACATTGTCGATGAGGTCGCCCAAGTCGCGTGTGATGTTGTCGATCTTGGTGTTCATCTCGAGCAAGCGGTTGAGAATTTTCTCGCCCATGTTAGCGTCCATGATGGATAAGGATCATGAGAGTCTGAGATGAGAAGAGGTAGAAGGGTGATGTGGGAAATTGTGAGGTTGCAAAGGTGGAAGGAGAGTGGGGGATGGAGCAAGTGCAAAATAAATACACTAGCGCCAGACAGCGGTGGGGAGGCATCACGTGAAGGTAGGTCTCCCAACAGCTTGCAAAGGCGCATTTCAAGGTGGTGCTGGACCAGAGAGCATGCTCCGGGCGTTTTATTTTCAGCAGAGCAAAAAAGGTAAAACTAGTGGGGCAAGGCTCGTTTCCACCAAATGCTTTGTCTTGTCATGATGGTCGTAGCGCGCGTTTTGTTCTGTTGAAGAGCGAGCAGCTAACACCATCGGGGAGACTTTTGAAGATCATCACAGAGGATGGCCAGTCAACATGGTTCGTTCATACATCCGCAAAAGTCCAGCGTCGGAGCACGATTAGAGCTCTAGCGCTTGGGCGATAAGGTCGCGCCTAACATTGACATGGACCTAGAATTCACAGTAGCAACTTGAGCAGGCAATATACGACGGCGACTTGGCCGCGGTGAGGAGCTGCCAGGAATAAGGGGTCGACGTTAATAAGTGTATTGAGGGACGCCTCCCAGCTATCATCGCCATCTCGGACGGCAGTGAGGTAATTGCCATTTTTCTCGTGCGCCATGGCACTGATCTATCCCTACCACCATCCCCACCGTCTCAGCCCGCCTTCTCCGAACCAGGAACTGAACACCGTTCGAAGTACAAAAGTGCCGCATTGGCCATTTTCACGGCCTTCGCTTCAAACCTATTCGTCGGGCTTGCAATATAGCTGACAACTGTTGGCCTGAGGAAAACACAACGGTTCCCGTAGTCAATAGCCCCACACATCTGCGCTACTCTCAACCAAGGGACCCCTTTGGGTGTTAAGATAAACCTTTCCCTCGTCTCTATCCTTCCACTGTCGGGCCGCCGGCCTAACCACGCCTTCTACCACGAAGTCTCGCTACTGGTAGCCTTTTCCACTAAACAAAGGCACACGTCTTTGTTCACAAGAACCACTTAGAGGGGAGAAACTCAGTCAACTGCTATAATGGTGGAGGGAGCCAAACACATCCCTAGTGTCCTTTCAGGCTTCCTGTTAGCGAAATCCTCTTTAAAGCGGTCCCCAATCATCCTGGACGAAATTGTTAAGCTGGAACTGGCTCGATTCACCTGTGAGACTCCTTATGATGGAAACTCGGAAGACAGCACGGAAGACGACTCAGATGATGAAAGCACACCCGTAACCATTCCCAGACCAGAAGTTGGAACGGGCGAGTTTCCGGTACGTAACACAGGCCGATTCACATTCCCATGTCAATTCTCGCTACGTAATCCTTAAGAACGCCTCTGTCGTTATCGAAGTATGAGAGGTCCTCACACTATCAAAAAGCATCTCTTCCTCTAACGCCAGCAAGAACTATTTTGTCCCATTTGCGGGCTCACCTTTGCAATACACGCCGTATGCGACTCCCACACTGTTTACCGCTCCTGTGAGAAAACAAAGAACCGTCCTTTTATTAAGGGGCTTACCCAGATATAAATAAGGAATCTCTCCCAGTGCTTAGACTCAGGCGTACGGCGAGGTCATTGAAGGATGTCACAAGCACTTCAAGATTCTTCATAAAATGGACTGTGAGTCTCACCTTCATTTTGGCTTATGTAATGACTGACTTCTGAGAGTGCAGGCAGCAAATAAGTTGTGGGAAGCCCAGGTATCAGACGTCCTTGAGAAACCCATTTAAATCGTGAGGAGATTAGACGCCACATTGCTTCACGGTAAACTGTGACTGACGGTTGGTTTCTACAGATGAGGCGCTTTCAGGGGCTTGGGGGAGGCTCAGTTTTGAGGACTCAGCTTCCGCACAATTCCAAAAGCTTCAATACCACCCGGGCCCCACATAACGGCAAGGAGGTATTATTGAAGATCCAGCTTCGTTTACCTTGGCATGCATGTTCCGCCTTCGGGGTTGACTAGGTGCAGAAGCCTTTTCAACACCCCAACCGCCGTCATCATCTTTCCAAAGCGAGCCACATACTACATCACCAGACAGACTTTCGCGATCACGATTGGCACACACAATCATAAGGAGGAAACACCCCTTTGCAGAGCTTCTATCTATTTTGTCCATATAACATGTGATTAGGTCGGTTCAAAGGCCTTAGACAAAAGGGCGGGCCTACCTAGCTCCTAGTACCATCCAAAGAGTTAATGTCTCTTACTCTTAGGTATACGCCGTCCCCCATTCTCTAATTCCCGCGTTTTATTAGAAAGACTTCCTGCCTCATACAGTGCGAGCAAGTCGCGGAATGTGGAAATTCAGGCCTCGTCGTCTCGGTATGTGGTTCTTGAACCTTTCCGCAAGAAGCATAGATACCTCTCCGGGTTTTGATGAGACCTTCATCAAGGCGTCTGGAACTAGAAAAATGGATGAGGCCCCATTTGTAAAGTACATTCTCCACTGTGCGAAATATCATCGGTACACCTTACCCCGAGACCCCTCAGTTCTCGGGTACAAGGCCGGCCGTAAAAACATGTTGGGTTCACAAATTGGCATCCATTGCGGGGTAATTCCCCGTCTATGACGTACGACCCTCTCCCTATATCCTTTTCGTTGCGAAGAACTTCATCCTGTGTCATTCTTTTATCAACCTCACTTGTGCCGAGTCTTTGCCGTTCCAGTAAAATCCCATTCCCGGTCTAGTACTCTCATATGTACCTCCGTCTTCCCTGACTTGACCACCAATGGCCTCCCGTCTGTTCAACCTCCTGGGCGCAGTGTGGATGTCTGCTACGGTAGTTGTATTCGCTCAGACGGACAACTCGTACTTTACACGATGGAGACCAATCAGCAGATTCATTGCGCCGGCTGGGTGGATGAACGACCCCTGTGGTCCCGTAAGCGGATTTCAGTTGTCAATCCCCAATGCAGCTTGGTTGAAATACTGACCTGGGCAACAATGGCAGATGTACGACCCCACAAGGGACGAATGTAAGTTTCCACCTACTCTCAATTGAGGAAGCAGATTCCGACTGACCCCCTCCTAGACCACCTGTGTAAGCACGCGGCGAGCCCCAACGACACACTCCTACAGCTGACGCTTGATTCGCTCGCCAACAGTTTATCAATGGAATCCCAACCACATCGAATGGGGAAACATCTCCTGGGGCCACGCCACCTCCAAAGACCTCGTCACATGGACCGACGTCCCCCACCAGGGGACACCCGCCTGGAAGGGCACAAACGCTCAAGCACTCGCCCCCACGCTTGAGAACAACACCTACAACGGCCTCGGCATATTCTCCGGCACAGCACAGCCTGTCAATCTCCACGGCGACAGTGACGGAACCCTCCTGATCTTCTACACCTCGGTATCACAGCTCCCCATCAGCTGGAACGCCCCGTACATCCCCAGCGCCGAATCTCAAAGTCTCGCGGTGTCCACAGACAGCGGGAGGACCTGGAAGGAATACGAGGACAACCCTGTCATCGCATCCCCGCCGGCCGGATGGAATATCACAGGATGGCGCGACCCGTTTTTCCTGCCATGGCCAGAGATGGACGATCTCCTGCAGCAAATCGAGCCGCACTACTACGCCGTCCTGGGTAGCGGTATCAAAGGCGTGGGACCGAGGATGCCGCTCTACAGCGCTCTGGCAGCTGATCTGACGAACTGGACTTTCCTTGGCGCTCTGTGGGAGCCACAGGCAAATACTTCGTTTGGTCCTGTTGCTGCAACCGGCTCATGGGCGTTCAACTTCGAGGTGTAAGTCCCACCACAGACAGGACAGCCCGTCAACGACGCTAACACCCTCTAGATCGAATTTCTTCTCCCTGCGCGACAAGTTCAACCAGCCGCACTACTTCGTCAGCATGGGCACCGAAGGCGGGAACATCTCCTCCCACCCCTCTAACCACTGGTCGCTGTTCAACGAGGGCACAATATCCCTGCGACTCAACGGCAGTGTGGTCTTCACCCCCAACGGCGGCGGCGCCACGGACTGGGGGCTCTTCTACGCGCAGACCTCTTTCCTCGACACAAAACACGACAATAGACGTGTCCAATGGGGCTGGGCGCCAGAAGATATTCTTGAACTGTCCCTCGCAAGACAGCAGGGGTTTCAGGGGGCATTTGGTCTCCCCCGTGAGCTGTTCGCGCATGTTACCAAGGGGTTGTGGAACACTAAGGAGGAGTTGGAAGCGTCTGGGGTTAATTTCTATTGGACTCATGAGGGGACTTACGCGGCGAGCACGCTTGGGATGAAGCCGCTGGAGGATGTGGTGTGGGGTCTTCGGCAAGGTGCTGCTCATCATACTCTCCTTCCGTCTGTTGGGCCTGAGGGAGAGGGACGGAATAATGGCAGCCTCCACATGGAGTTTGAGGTGAATATTTCAGGGGCAATGTTGTCAAGTTGTCGAGTGGGGGTTTACGTCGCGGCTTCCACTGTCCCACCGATATTGAAGGATGGCGACGAGGATGACGACAGGCGTCGTGGGCAAGACAATGAGCACGAGTGGACAACGATCCACTACGATCCGTCGAACCACACCATCATCGTGGATCGACACCGTTCAACGACTTTGGGAGAGGGATTAGTCGCAACGGAGGCAGTCCAAGGCTCCTTCGCTCCGTACACTCTGGTAGGCGGGCGTGTCGAGGACATCCGGATGCGAGTCTTTCTGGACGGATCGCTGCTGGAAGTGTATGTCAATGACCGCTTTGCACTGACGACCAGAATTTATCCCACCCGAAAGGACAGCATTAAGTACGGGACCTGGAACCCGGACATATGTAGCGAGGCCGTGTTCAGCAGTGCTGAGTCGTGGGTTGGGACGAGGAATGTCTGGCTGGGGAGACCGGCAAATAGCAGTGGCGTGCTGCTGTGACTGGCTCTAAGCGAATCCTACAACCTGTACATGGAAAATTCTACTTCCGGAGATCATCCTAGTAAGGGTGATACTGAGCTATCGCACGATGGAAAGCCTAAGACATAGGATCATTCCCATGTTGATCGAACCACCGCATTCCCATTTCGTAAGATGAACAACGCCAGAGCAAACAGCGCAATTTACCCACTATCAGTGCGTCAGGAATGAAGGCGAGGAAGCTTTACCTCCTATTGAGGTAACTGATCCGATGCCGGGACTCAAGAAGCCTCTACCTCATCCTTTTCATGGTCATGATGTTGCGGTATTGGAACTAGCTGGAGGGCCGGTCGGGTTTCTGGGTGGTAATTTTGAAGATAAGAGCTATCAAGGGGCCAAAAGTCTCAGTTCAGTAGAAGCAGGCAAGTTGTCTGAGATACTTAAACACGTTGCTCGAGATTCCTCGTAGGGAATGCGAGATTGTCGCTAATTCTATTACCGGACACCGTGGATGAATCAAAGAAAGTCATCATCAAACAACGGCAACCTAACATGGTCGTCAAGGTAGTCTCTTTCTCTCTGTGGATGGTGGTAATTAGTTTCCTCGAGTTATAGCAGAGCAGGGACATGTTATATGGTGTCCACTTCCGTTATGGGTAGGCCACATACCTTAGTGGCCGCGGTATCTGCATCACCCAGAACTCTCTCCCGTCATCAGAAAAACTGAGTTTAAAGTCCTGATGTTTCGGGAATAGATTCCTCAAGTAATCTAGTAGAACATCCTTGCGAAGCCGGTAGGTAGAAACGTACTCCCAAACCCAAGATGACGACTTTGTTGATTGGCCAAGATCCGCTCCTTGGTGCCACTTGGAAACAACTTCATCCTTAGAAGGTTTATACGGAGGGTCCGTTTTGCTCGGGTTTTCTAGGTCGATTTTAGTTGAACCTTGTTGCGTTCCACGGCTTCGGTGGAAAGGTGTCTGCCGGGACAGCTCGTCGGCCATTGTAGCCCCCTCCCAACTCTTCACCTCGATTTTATTTTCGCTATAATATTCGCATTAGCGCACTCGTGGACTTTGATTTAATCTGTGCTGTAGGTCATAAAGGGGATGTAAAGAGGCCTTACTCGGTTATATCAGAGACAAGTGCTGCCAAGGTGTCCCGAACGTGATAGCCAAACTTGTCATCGGCGAAATTGATGATGCGGATGTCCACGCCTCGACGTTCAAACCTCCGTCTCCTAGAAGAATTCCACTTTCTTTGAGGCCGCCCTCGCCGGGCGACAAACCAGTCAAAGTAATCAAGAACAAGAGGCGTTACACTCTCTAGAGAATAATCCTTGTTTTCCAAGCCCCTGCTGCTGACACAGGTAAGTACTATCAGGCAAGGAACCTTCGACGCTGGGTCTTTGTGATAGAGGCCTTTCGTCTCATGAGTTGTTGCTGTGTGAACAATCTGGAATGATTGTAGGTGCTGGGACGTTTGGGCACTGTGGGGCCATGTGTTGCGATCTGAAAACTGCGTCAAATCCTATTCGCTGCTGCGAGTTTGGGAGGTCTTACCATCTTTTGAAACGAGGTTATTCAAGTGTTGTAGGACGTCGCCGGTTGCAAAGATAAGTTCTTGGTTGCCGGTCCCGATAGCGTCCACAGGGACCCCGGCATTCAACTTTGATGCGAAGATGGGCATGATAAAGTCCAGGACCGGTGGTCCAGCCGGGCCACGTATGGCACCATCCCAAATAACTATTATAGCCTGAAAATTGATGTTAGTATCGAGCTCAACACAACTGTCTTCACCCCCACATAGTGGCAAAATGAAACTTTGAAAACGTACGAAGTTCTGAGCTGATAATAGTGCCCCATCTCCTGACCTAGAAGGCCGTAATCGAGTCCAGGTCGGCATGGGTCCAGAAACACAGGTCAGTTGGTCAGGAGCCTCTAAAACACTCAGTGGAGGAGGTGTGCCATTTCCGGGAGCCTGCAGGTGGTCATCTTTCCACAATCCAAAGTTCTTCATCCACACATGTTCCTTCTTCAAGTTAGCATCGGGAATATGCTCGCCATATGGCAATGAAGGTTTGTCAAGATCCATGCGGTCCGATGAACTGCTGTGCTTGGTGGAGGAACTCTCCGTCGATACTTGGCCGCTGCTGGGTTCAGCTTCCCTCTTTACCAAGGGGCCATCGGGTAATATGCGGTCATCACTGTGAATCGCCTCCGGGTTACACTCCCAAGGTATTGCTCTCAATGCTAGCGAATTCATATGTTCTGCAATGTGATCGTCTTCTTCCAAGGACCTTGACTCGAATGAACGGGGACAGAGCGGACACCGAACCTTGCCGAGGATCCTCCGTTCACTCAACTTGAGCGCCATGGTTTCCTTCGGCAAACTGAACTTCGTCTCATGCTGGGACAGCATGTGATCCCTCCAGTCCGAAATGGCGTCAAACACGGGGACGTCGAAGGTTGGGGGGTTGGTCGGGCAGGTCTCGCAAATCCACATAGTACGGCCATGGCTTTCTTTCATGTGCCCAATCCAATCGTCTGTCGTTCTGTAAAACTCGGCTGACGAGCTGCAAGACTCAAAAACACAACTGTATGGCATCAGGTCGTACGCAATGTGCCCCCTGGCCGCAAAGAGATTTGAAGGAGTTAGTCTTGCCAGCATACGAACGCACCGAAACTCGACTGAACTGAGGACGTGTATTTACCTCCACTTGGTCCTCGTTTCAAGGTACTCAGCTTGCAAGACCTGGCAGCAATAGGGGCATTTGAAGCTTTTGCCCCTTGCAGGCAACGGTGGACGCAAGGGATAGTCCATCAGCAGCCCGATTCTCGACCTCACTGCCAGGGCTTGTATAGCGATCCTCTCTTTTTCGGGAAGCTTTGACGTATCGAATGTGGAACCGATGCCGGTCGCTGTGTACGAGAATGTCGCTGTACCAGCAGAAGAAAACACTGTTGAAGCGGCCTTTTTCGGGAGTATGGTGTCTAGCAAAGATACCGCAGGTCGTTTCGTTAGGGTCAACACCGAGCCACCGAGTGGATCGCTTGCTTCGGCTTGGTCAGAGGGGGTGGGGGGCTGAGCGACCATCTCTCTCGGTGATGTTGACTGGTTTCGGGCTTGGCCATGGGTCTGAGAAGTTCTTGAAGCTGTTGGAGGTCGAAGTTGTTCGTCACTTGTAGGGCTTGTAGAGAGTGGTGATGGTGGCAAATCTTTTTTAACCATCCACGGCTTTCTGGCATACCGTATCTTGTTACACCAAACAAGAACCGCGTCAACCACATTTCTTTGAGGTGCTTCTAACCGGGCTGGGTCTCGAACCCAGGCTTGGACCACTATCGCCACTGAACACGGCAGCTGGCCTCGACTAACCATCGCATTGACGGCATTGACGAGGGCCCATTCGTACTGCTCCATCAAGATATTGAACGCCAAGTGCTGTCTGAGTTCACTGTAGCTAATAGGTGCCCATGAAAAAGCCTTGTCAGCCCGTTTGTGGCGAAATTCCGTCCCGGATCGTATGATTGCAACGGATATATCCATGAGCAAATTGATGTTTATTTCAATGTAGAAGACTCGGGAGTCCGTATCTGAGGTGAACATCTCAACTTAGCCAGGGGTGCGGCTAAGGGGTTATCCGAGATAACTACCAGGTACTTACCACTGTCTGTGGCCAACTGAGACTGTCCTGGTTGAATGTCTCTGGGGCCGTCGACGTGGTCTGAGATGTCGTCAGTCCGCTATTGAGTATCTACCCAACTATTGAAACGAAACCCCGGGATGCTCACTCACCATCACGGAGGTAAGCGTCAATCACATCCGATATGCCTGAAATAAGGCTAGTGACAGTATTCCGGATATCTGGTCGGTTTCTCACTCTGAAGTCAAGCGATGAATGTCCTGTTTTGTTGGCCTTGAGCCCGTTGGCCCACCACCGGAAATCGGCTTCTCGGTCTTCTAACCATTCTTCATCGACAGGCGACTGGATTCCATGAAGTTTCTCGAACAACTTGGTGCATTCCCTTTCCTCAACTAACCCTTCATCAGGAGCTCCTTTGAGCCCTCAACGATCTCGACGAAAATCGGGGCGAAGTACCTGGCTGATGGAAAAACCATGCCGATTCGGGCCTTCGGTGTCATGCTCATGGAGATTGAGTTGAGGGTTCCCATGCATGAAGAAATGGAGCGACTGCCAGAATTTGGAGGCATGGACAACAAGCACGATCACTCAAACCACGCGTATACTGCTCAGATGCTCTTCGAAGACGAGGAGCCATGGAGAGCGTACCGAATCCACTAAAAGCGGTGATAGGTACGTGCTTAAAGCCGCCGAGCATCTCCGAACGCCCTTCAATGAGGCTCGCAATACATAGCGACATTGTGACCCCGATCGAGAGCATGCTGAAGCAATTGTTTGGCACGCCCGATACCATCTTGCTCAAGCCCACGGTTCCGGCACTGGAATACAGGTAGGTACCCATGTCTATGTTCACAACCCGGTGAAACTTTCCATAGGTAGAAACCAACTAACTTCAGTGCAGGCCAAACGCTCCCACCATCAAGATTACAGGGAACCAAGCACCTAAAACCACCATGCCCATACCCCAGCATCAGGTTAGGTAAGAGCCATAAGCCTCCTCTCTGGGCACACAGTGGTGTCTGGTCACGCACTGATATTACTATCATTCTAGCCCGAGAGCGAGGATATCAATTGGATGGTTTCAGGACCTGGATAAACTCAACTCCGCACTCCAGCCGCGCAAGGAAGAAATCCTCCCAAACCAAAGTCGCGTCAGAATTGTGATTCTCGATACCGGCATTAAAACCAACATGCAAGTACGGCAAGTTCCTAAAGGGCTACAAAGACTTTGTGGACAAGGATTCGACCGTGAGAATCGACATCACCGATCACGGGACAAGGGCCGTCACCCTCGTCTTCAAGGTTTTTGATAGGGCTGATGTCTATGTGGGGCGTGTGTTTCGTCTGTCAAAGGAAGATGACAACACAAGAGACCTCATGGCAACGGTAGGTCCCATTAACTCAAAGGATATCCTCCTGTCTTTCAGGAACCCAGAGTGCTAAGTGTCTAATCAGGGAATCCGATGGGCACACGAAGAGTGCAAGGCCGACATCACCATGGCCTCCGGGTTTTCCAAGGAGCACCTCGGCATAGAACAGCAAATCATGAAGGCCAGCGTCGACGGCGTGCTTGTATTCGCCTCTGCTTCCAACTACGGCTACATGCGGCGAATAGGCTTTCCAGCTAGAATGAAACATAACGTCTTCTGCATCTACTCGACCAACGGAACAGGCAAGATTGGCGATGAATCGCACCGAATCAACCCCCCGGACCGAGTAGGGGCGACCGAGTAGGGGCGACCAACTTTGCCATTTTTGGCGAAGGCATCTCACTGGAGGACCAGGAGTACGAACTGGAAGGAAGTCTCCTGACAGGGACATCGTATGCCACCAGCATAGCTGCCGCTCTGGCCGGCCAGCTTCTCGACTTCTCCAGGCAGGACCATCCAGCATCGCCAATAGGGAATGCGGAGACTCTCAGGTCGTTCGCGGGGATGGAGGCTGTCTTTTTGCAGCTGTCTAGGCCATCGCTGCCTTCGATCGATGGCTACAGCTGCATTGTGCCGTTCAGTTTGATTGAGGGCTGCTCGGAGGTCTCGCGTGAGGTACAGCGGAAACACGTATGGAGGTAATGTCAAAGGCTTTGGGGAATAAGTATGGAGCATGAAGGATGGGGATGCATTTTTGACGCTTGTCGGTGGAGCAGGATGTAATAAATGGTACCTACTTGATGGCTGTGCGACGCGGCCCTGTTGGGGACGTGATAGTCTCGAGTCATTGCTACTCATGGCCATGCCTCCCTGCTGAGCTCGACTCCGTATGTGCCCCATTTATTACCAAAAATGTCCCAAGTCATCCTTTTATGGCCTCCCACTTGAACATGTTGGAGGTATCATTCTCGCTGAGAGAACCCTGACAATCATAGGATGTGACGGTGCTGTTGAACCTCTGTGAGACTCATGGGTCTATGCTAGTCTACACCGAGCAAGGACCTACCCGCTTAACCCGACACTCCTTGTAGCACGCCGTTAGTCTTCCGGCCGAGTAGATACCTACTCTTGCGATGCGGATTGTGTGACTCATCAAGAGAATATTTCCTCCTCGGTAAGAGGTACATCATTGCTCCTGCCTCTCAAAGATCTCCTCCCCTCTTGAATTGAGCGCAAACAACGTGACTGCGACAACCGTGACAACAGTCAAAGTCGCCGAACCAATCCAGCTGCCCCAAGCAACCTGCGCAATCTGCTGGTCTTCAGCCCACAGGATGACCCATTCCGCGCGGCCCATGATGGACATGCACCAGCAGTTCTGGTACCGCCCAGCAAACTGCAGCACACTCAGCGTGAGCACCCACCCGGCATTGATCCACGCAATACCCTTACCCAGCCAGCGCATCATGGGAATCACTACGACCAAAGTCTGGCCGACCGTGCCTAGTTTTCCTCGCTGCACTGGGTCCGAAAGCACCGTGCCGTAGCGGTGTGACAGGAATGCTGAAGACACCAGCAATATCCATACCAGTGTTGCGGCGAGCCCATAGAGCAGGTACGCGCCGGACACACAGCCGAGGCCGACGACGGGGGTATTGTACACGAGCAGGACTGCGGCGCCTGTCGTGCCCCATTGCAAGAAGGCGGCGACAACGGCGGCCTGGATGAAGATGAGAGGGGCGTTGATGGCGGGTTCCCATGCCGGTGGTACGTCCTTGAAAAGCCAGATTTCCATCTCTTCGGGTGTTCCCTCAAGGTTCTTCTTCCACTCTGTGGGATTCCAATCGCTGCCGTGTACGGGGCATCGGTGTTCCTCGTGAAGCCGCATGTTCATGTTACGGAACATCTCGACGACGAGACAGCACGTCTGGAGGTGGTATGGGAAGCGTGCAAAGTTGAAGATGAGGCCGGACTCGCCCCTGCAGCCTTCGTATGTTGGGTCAACAAGGTGTTGGGACTGGACTCTGAGGGGTTTGGCTTTAGCTTTTGTTGCTGGCTTTGCAATTTGCAGCGTGGGCTGGTCAGAGTCATTCCCAGATGTGGAACGGAGTGTTTTGTGCGACGAATCTGGGCAAACAAAATTTCCTTTTTCGTACGTCGCCCACGTGACGTTGCTCACCCCGGCTCAGGCTTGCTCAGTCTTGCTCACCTGACACGACCCATGGTCGCGACATGGGAGAAACGCCCCGAGGATAACCCGAGTGGAACACACGATGCCCCCTTACGGTGCGACACCGTGTTGCGCACTGATTGATCACTCTGCTCACGTGAGCACGATGAGCAGAATGCTCATCGCGCTCATCGTGCTCATCGAGTGAGCACAGTGAGCACAGTGAGCAGACAAGTAGTCACCCAAGTATATAGTCACCATCATCGTACCTACGATGTCAGGAAGGACTCTTGTTCTTCACGCTAGTAATACACTGTTCATTGAGTCTTACTCATTGTGCCTTCACAACCAGTTTTGTGTCTACTAAGGCAGCAGCCTTCAGTGACCTGTCCAGTATTATCCCCTTCGGTCTGAGAGGACTGGCTTTCGTCATTCAGTCTCGCGACTTCACCCACCTTCAGGTGGTGCCCTCGGTTCCCCGGACTCACCTGATACAGCTTGTCTTAACCCCCTCCGGTGTAGGCTGTAACACGACCAGCTTCGGGTACGTATTGCAGCCATCGCAGCGTAGCCAGTCTCTATAACACGACCGAGTTAACATTTATTGCACGGTCCGTCTCTTTCCAAGCGTTGTGTAAATTTTATTCGTAATGGGTGTTGTAGACTTAAGGCCAGGTCGGTCTATTCGCCGCCAATTTCGTAGGGCTTGAATCCTGGGATCGTCTCGTTAACGAGAAGTTTAAATTGCCTCGAGACGCGCCAGAGGCAGGGCAGGGCAAGGGCGTCGCCGACCGAGCAGTAGTCGAGGATCAGAAGGACGAGCTCGTTTGGCAACTAACCGATAGGACTACACTTTAAGTTATAAACCTAGGCTGCTATTAAGGCATCCATAGTGCGCGTGCGTGCACCCAGTACAAAATTTCCAAAGTAGTCTAGAGATTCAGAGCTTCTATACTCGGCCCGGGTCACTAGTATAATTCACTGTAGCATAGAGGATATACCGTTCAGTCGCAAGCTACAGACTGCTGAAAATTACTGGCGTCGCTTCGTTCGTCATTACGCGACAGCCCTTCGCTACACTACAGGGCGCTCCATTCCTCACTTTCACTCCTGGCAATTTTAGCGTGGGGTATTAAGCTTATTTTATTACGTATTATTACAATTAATTTAGGAAAGGAAGCGAACAAAGCAATAGAAACCTGTCTAGAGGATAATCAGATCTCTGGCTGCAGGGTACATAGCTAGCTATAAGGTACGTGACTACAGGTTATACAGCTGTAGGGTACACTGCTATAAAGTATACAGCTACAGGGTATATACTTATATAATATATATTATATATACAGAACTATATAATATAATTATAAGGTATATTACTACTATTACAACCTGCACCCGATAGAGGCCTTAAGAGGACTAGTGCAGGTTAAGACAGAACGTATAACAGGACGCTAATAGGTAAGGGGCGTTCCAAAGACGGCTTATTAAGTTAACACTCCTAAACAGGGGGTTTAATGTCACTATAGGTTACTATCACTATAATACATAGAGGTAAGTCTAAACAGTAAGATATAAATGAATATAAAATACTAATGTAAGGAACTAAAGTCCCTTACAGTAGTTATAAGCATAACTATAGCTATTTATACTAACTAGTTAAAAGGTACCTTTATACTTTACTTATAGTATTATAAGTGCTTGCTGAATAAGCACTCTGTATTACGTAAACGTTCTGCTTATAAGACTTCTCCTACTTATAATATAAGCACTTAATATACTATAAGCATTACCTTATTAATGTGACGACCCTGCAGGCCGTCACTTGGGCCGGAGCGGCCTGACGGATCCCCCGCATAAGGAACAGTGCAGGAAGACAGTACACACAGTACTGCGCACTGGGCCAGGGGTGTAAAGACCTGAAGCCCCTACGACCAACCAGCAGTTGCTCAGTCTTGGCAAAAGTGCTCACCTATTAAGCGTCTGTGAGACCTTTAAGCAGGGGGTGCTTAATAGCAGGTTACTCAGTCCCTTACTAAGTAACAAGCCACTAAGTAAGGTATAAGGTACTTTTAGCTAGTTAGTATAGATAATTATAGTTATACCTATAACCACTATAAAGGACTTTAGTTCCTTACACTAATATTTAATTATTTATTTATATCCTACTGTTTAGACTCACCTCTGTGTATTATAATAACAGTAACTTATAATAATATTAAACCCCCCGTTTAAAAGTGCTAGCTTAATAAGCCGTTTTTAAAACACCCCTTACCTATTAGCGTCCTGTTATACGTTCTGTCTTAACCTACACTAGTCCTTTTAAGGCCTATATCGGGTGTAGGTTATAATACGATATTCGCGTTTTAGTTCTAAACGCTATTTGTTAAACTTCCAGATATTACCTCTCTCCCATTAATATATTAACCTTTAGAAAAGGTAAGGAGATTAAGGAGGTGTAAGCTTAGCCTTAGCTCCTTATTATTAATAAATTAGCTGTACGCCTTAAAGACTTAAACCTTAATTAGTAGGGACTGGTTAAGGAACTTAATAAAGCCTTCCCTAGAGATATTAAGAGTTATATCAGTTTTATTAAGAAACTCCAGGCCTAATTTAACGCTGTTAAGCTAGAGAATAATAACCTTAAAGGCTTATAGAAGAAACGAGTGAAGCTCCCCTTACTGTTGCGTTTTAAGGGAGACTTTACGTAATTAAAATCTTAAATAGCTTAACTTTAAAGCTATATTACTTATTATAATAAGCAGTTCTTTAAAGAAGAGGGAAAGGTCAGGTTTATTAAAGCCTTACTAAATAGAGTAACTGCTTATTAGTATAAACCCTATATAAAGATAATTAACGACCTTTCTGTGGACAGAGCGTGTAAAAAGGCCCTTAAGATTTAGGCCCTTTTTAACGACTTTAACGTTTTTATTAACTAACTCCAGACTGAGTTTAGAGAATTAAACGCCTTTAAGCGGGCTAAATAACACCTTATAGCCCTGAGGTAAACGTCCTTAGTCCTTAAATTCTCTACCCGTTTTAAGTTAAAGGTAGTGAAAACTAAACTTAATTAAGAAGTGTTAATAATGCTGTTTTAAAGTGGTTTAAAGGAGTATATTACAGGAGATCTTTATTAAGAAGACTGATTAAATTACCTGTAGGAGTTAGTTAAGATGGCTATTAAGGCTGATAATAAGTATTATAATCACTATTATTAAAGAACTTTTAAAAGGAACAGACCCCTTATTAATTAAGTAAACCTAAGAAAGGGAACTAGTTAACTGTAATAGGTCACCACCTTAGGTTAATAGATATTAGTATAGTAAACCGTTAGAATCGGCCTAACTGTGATAAGCCTTAACGATAATAGTAATAAAAATAGCTTAAGGACCTGTCTTAAGTCTAGTGTTTTAATTATAATAAGAAAGGTTATATAGTATAGTAATACTTATTATTAAAGTAAGTTAGATAGAAACTAGTTCTGGAAAGAGGGAAACACGTTAGGTTTAACTTAAGAGACGTCTACGTCAGGATGGTAAGTAATAAAGAAAACTACACCTAAATAGATAAGTATAATAAAGAAGATAAAGGAGAAGAAGAGGAAGAACCTTAAGATGTGGAGTACCTAATCCTTAAAGGTGTTTTAGAAAAGTTAGCTATAAAGGTGTAAGTTATTATAAACTGACTTTAAAGTGGAAACTTAAAACCACTAGAGGTGTAGGTTATAAAAGACCGACTTTAGGAAGAGATATTCTAGTTAGCTGTTACAGGCCTTAAAAACCTTACTTTATAAGTTTAGGAATTAAGGAAGTTTAGGAAGGACCCTGACTTAAAAGTTATTAAGATAGTAAAAGGAGTTGAAGAATTAGCCCTTTAGGCCACCTAAACAGTAAAGTAAGCCTTAAAAGGTGAAAGAGAATAAGCTAAGAGAATCAAATTAGAGAAATGGAAGTTCTTTTTAACAGTACCCCTTAAGATTATTAAACACTTTAATATATTAAATAGATTAACACCTTTACCTTTTTAAAAGAAGGACAGTTTAAATAGCTACCTTATATTAAAGTTAGTGTGCCTTAGACTGGTACTTTAAAGGTCCCCTAAGAAGGTATAAAGTAAGCACATTAGTAGAGGGTCTTAAAGCTAAAGGAAAAACATTAAAAGCTGGTAGATAAAGTAGAGGATTTATAAGTTAAGGGTTTTACTGTAATATTTAAAGATAAAGTAGTGGAAATTAAGTTATAACTTTATAATAGAGTTCGCTTTATTAATTAACTTAAGTATTAACTTATTAAGGAAGGCCATTTTATGGAAGAATAAGCTAGGTTATTATTACCTGAGTTTTAAGAAGAGGTTTAGGAGAAATAAC
>Ga0247770_1000344_pt1 | contig 45729 bp, 55 predicted proteins | sample UWRJL136409B6_FD_179943 | JGI IMG/M metagenome (GOLD analysis project Ga0247770, IMG submission 179943) | Plant litter microbial communities from Arlington Agricultural Research Station in Wisconsin, United States - UWRJ-L136-409B-6 | ecosystem: Environmental > Terrestrial > Plant litter >... | reverse complement strand
GGCTTACAGCGCGGGCGTTGATGGAGGAGGCGGGAGGGGTGGTGGAGGAGGAGGTGGAGGCCGAAGGGGGAGAGGCGGATGCTGGGGCCGAGGCCTGGGAGGGGGGCGCGGGCTGGGAGTAGTAGTCGTTGTCGGCGAGGATGGTAAGGCGGGAGGACTTGACAGCGTGCGAGCGGCGGTGCTTGCTGGTGCCGGTGATGTAGGTCAGGGCGAAGTTGAGGGTGGTCTCGACGAAGGGGTTGGGGGCGATGTGAGAGCCACTAAAGTGGTGAGTAAGTAAGCTAAACAATGTTGCTGTCAGGGGCTCAGGGGCTAGAAGTTTGGTGGTGGTTGACTTACACTTGGAGCTGCGTGACTTTGATGCCACCGTCCTCCTTCGTAAGGTGGTAGCCATAGCGCCACTGCGCCTCCAAGAACTGCGGGCTATTGACGATGATTTCCGTGAGGTGCACGCCCTCGCTGGTGGGAATCTCCTGGGCGATGACGTTGATGCGGGCGCTGAGCCCGAAGACGAGGCCTGTGTATGTGCGGTCGAGGACAAGGTACCCGCCTGCGAGCATCACCTTACCAGGGGCGGAAACCGCCGTTCCTTGTTGCTGTGTGCCCATGTTTTCCAGGGGACGTGATTGTCAACGAATGTCCTGTTGGCTACGCGGGGCTGGAGAAGCAATTGGTGAAAGAGCGAAAACGGGGATCTACTGCATAGGGAATGTCGGGATAGCTTCAATGACGTGAACAATCAATGCTTGTGTAGCTCTTCTCCGAAGATCACCAGGAACAGAGAGGGGATTTGGATAGGTGGAGCGGGGTCAAGTTGGAGGGGTGATGCGGGGTTCGCAAATGGTGGATTTCGTGATTGAGCGCCGCGTCATGATGCCTTTGGAATTTCATCGCTGCGCAGCGGCTTAGTTTGTAGATGTGAGCTGAGCTGCTGGTCTGCCACTACAATCAGCTGCTCTCTGGAATTCGTCAATCACTCCCATGATCTTGGGACAGTGGTGGTCAAGATCAAACAGCAGCTCCACTGCTCACACGCGCCTCTCATCGCAGATCCGAGGCATGTGGATTTCATCCGTTTGCGGTTAGGGGAATCGCTGCCTGAGGCGCATAAGACGGGGCGTTGCATCAGCCCGAGTCGCGGCGGCCAATTTTCGTGCGTGGATGCACATGCACGTGTGACTCTTACATTCAGCAGCAATCCAACTCTTTCTGGTTTGCTGAAGCCTGTCAATCTGATAACCGGGAACAGTAGTGCGGGATGCTCGAGGCTAGACAATGCGTACAACGCGAACCGAGCTGATCCTTAGGATTGCAAGAACGGGTCGCACCAACATGTATTTTTATCCTACCTTTTGGGCAAGCGCGAAGCCAGAGAAATTGTTTTCCTTCGACGCCGTTCTTTTCTTCGCGACGCATGACAATCAAACCTCCGCCCTGTCGACGCTAGAATGGTTCTGGAAATGAGACACTCCCAAGCTGAGAGTAGCGCCGTAACGCCGAGCAGCAAGCCGTATCCCGACCCGCTGGTGGCGGCTTGGCTCGAGCGCTCCACCCCCTGACGCTTGGAGCCGAAGCTGGGGAAGCATGCGCCGACAGCGTCATCTCTGCGTTGGTGAGACCGTGAGAGGTCGCTGTTCAACAAGGCCATATCGTTAAATCCGAGAGGAAGGGGAGAGACGGAGGGAGGGTGGTATGGTGTTGAGATTGGCCAATTGGCTTTCGCAATGCCCCAAGCCCACGGAATCCTGCCGGTGCATCGAGTCCGGTTTGTCTTCGTTTTCCATGTTTCGCGGAGGGGGACCCGCCAGGCCGCGCCCGAGCCTTCCGCAGAGCTAGCCCCCCATTCGTCACCCTTCATCCAGCTTGGAGCCTGGCGGCCTCGGGCGTCCACCGGGGTGCCGAGGGTGCGCGTCGCAGACGGCAGTGGAAGCTCGAAGCAGAATCAAAGCGGGGTCCTGGAAAGGGGTGTGCAAGGTGAACCGCTGGCGTTGGCATCCAGACTGCGAATGACACAGGCGCGAAGTTGCTTTTGCGTTGCTTTTGCTGACGAATTCTTCACAACTGCCCTCCACCTGTTATCTGTTCTTTTTTGCCATTCGCGTGGAGGCAAAAACCGCTAGTGCCTCTCCCCTCAGGACACATATCAGGTCCCATTCGTCTTGAGGCGACGTCTTGCTGCCAGAGAAAAATAAACGAAGTGTAATTGTGCGTTATTAGCCTTGAAACCTCAACGTTGGAAGGCAGCAGCAGCTGACTGGCGTTTGACGGTAGAGTTCCGAGTCCACCCGTATTAACGGTACCGAGATAGTCACACATCCCTGCACGATACCCCTGCACAGCCTACAGCGCCGAAAAAACTCGCAAGCTCTTTCCTCAGCGAACGAGACAAATACAACACCGATCTCACCCGCGCCGCTCTTTTTCGCTCGTTTTCAGTCTTGATACCACCAACCCCAAATTATACCAACTAATCCAGTCAGCGCGTTTGTTTGACGGCTTCACTGTCGTCAAATGAACCTGCATTTGCGCAACACTCATTTACTCCCCGTAAGTTGTTCCTCCCCCAATTCCCCGGGCTGTCGCATTCGTCGCATCGCCAAGTCACAGCCTCGATGCGTCGCGTTTGGTGTTGATGAAGCTCTGCTAACTCGCATGCTCTCCCTGCAGTCCTCCCCGCTCGGATCCTTCTAAATGCCATCCGTCTACTCCTCCGTGTTCCAGAACTTCATCCGCCAGGGATTTGCAAAGTCGTTCACCCACGGCTACGCCCAGTCGGTCGTAGCTGCGACCCATCCCCATGTTCTAAACTCGCAGAATCGCCCGTCCTTTGCGCGGCGCAGCACCGCGAGGGTCGGGCGCCTCTCCTCGCTTGGGCTCCAGTCTGCTTTCCATCCCAGCTCGCAGCTCGCCGCTAGTTCGGCCGAGCATCGCCATGAGAAGCTTGCCAACACCGCAAACCTCGATGCCTACTTCGAGCAGCTCCAGAATTCACAGGCTACCGATGAGGCCGCTGAGGAGGAATGGGTTCAGTTTCAATTTCAGAAGCGCATCGAGTGGAAGCCCACACCGGCCTCTATCCTTCTAGGGCCCGATTCGCATGGTCTCGCCAGCGAGAGCGAGGGGGTCGTCTCACAGGATGGAGCCCGTAGCGTACCGCCAGAGGCCGAGGCCGCCCTGGCCCACATCAACGCTGCCATCGAAAACGAGATCCACGTGCGACAGCAGCTGGAGGCACTCGAGGAGGAGGTAGAATCCCTCCGAGCCGTGTCCCCAGCTTTGGCCGAACAGCTCGAAGAGCAGATCCGCACACGCTCCCTTACCCCTGTTTCCCGGATCCGAACGCCGGCCAGCATCGCTCGGACGGCGACGCCGCCGGTCGACCCCCAGTCGCAGGCCTATGCCGACCATCTCACTAAGCTCTGCGAAGCTTCGCGGTACTCCGAAATCCCAGCTGTGTTCGAGGCCATGCTTGTTGGCGGCGTCAAGCCCATTGCCTCCGCCTACAATGCTCTCCTCATGGCTGCAATCCGCCTTCCATCTGAGAAGTTTGAGGTTGTCTTGAAGGCCTTGGACGTCTACGCCGACATGCTCCGGCGCAAAGTCTCCCCTGACAGCAACACGTACAACATTCTCGTCGAGCTTCTTGCTTCTCGCTCACTTGAGGTCACAGCTCTCAAGAAGGGTCTGGAGAACAAGCGGTTGCGTTTCGGCGGTATGGAGGAGCCTGGCAAGTTCATGTTCGCATCACACGAGCTTGAACATGCTTTCTTATCCGAGGACGACTGCCTTGATCAGGCTATGAAGCTGTTCAACTATTCCGTTGAGTACAACAAGGCGTCGTACTCCGCCGAGACATATCACCAGCTCATTTCAGCGTGTGCGCAATCCAACCGGGTTGCCGATATGCTCCAGTTGTTCGAGCACATGGAGTCGAATCAGGCCACACCATTTGCGGCCACATTCCCTGCCATGATCACAGCATTTGCCAATACGGGAGACCTCGTCAGTGCGGTCGAGTGCTACAACGAGTATCGCAACCTTGCCATTGCTAATGATCAAGGCGAGCCAACTCTGCATGATCGACTGGACGCTCAGGTCTACGCAGCTGTGATCAATGCCTACGTTGTATCCGATAAGCTCGAAGGGGCCCTGAAATTCTATAAGAAGATCATCCACGAGTACGGCGTCCGCGCCTCCGACATCAAGGATGCCATTGTTGCAGGTGGTTTCGTCAAGGCATTCGTCGATCGTGGCGTCTACCGTGAGGCGTTGAACTGGGCACAGGTGATCGAAAACACCACCAAGACCTCCACCATGAGCGAGATCGCAACCGTGGCTGCGGATCACGGAGACAAGCACACTGCGGTCGCTGCCTTTTCCAACGTCACGTCCGTGAGCGACATGGCCGCTCCGTCCATGGCCCTCCTTGCTATGAGCATCCGTGAGGGCGATGTGGCGGCAGCCACCCGGTACTGGGACATTCTGAGCAGCCCCGAGATCAAGACCACGTCTTCGTTCATAGAGCCTGCTGCTATGTACGCCATCGCCATGATCGGTTCTGGCCAGGTCGCCGAGGGCTTGACCCGATCCGAACGCATGTTTGAGCAGATCCGCAACCAATCGGGCGAGGGCAAGTCGCTTTCGGACGAGATCGAAGAGGGCACTGAGTTCATCTCGAAGTTCATGTCAGCTCGCGGTATCACCGACCCCCGAACAGTCGCTTCATCGGCAACGCTCATGGCACCTGTGTACGCGGCTTCGCCATACCCCTCCACCCCAGTCGTTCCAAGCTACGAAGACACATTCGATCCTTATGCCCACAATACCGACTTCAAGGCGTCTTCGTTGATCTCAGATGAGTTGGAGGGCGGGCATGGTCGGAAGGGTTCCAAGCTCAATGAGGCTCTCACTCGTTTCCGGAACATTCGCCGTGCTGGTCGCCACCCGCGCTACATCACATATGCTAAGCTCATCTCCGCCGCGGCTCGTGACGGCAAGATGGATCTTTGCCACGATGTTCTCGCCATGGCTCGGACCGATGTCCCGCTTCTGCCCCAGTACACGGTTGTCCGCTACGGCTGGTCGTCTATCCTGGATGCCATGGTTGGCGCCTGCCTCACTTCGGGTGACAGGGGCCTCGCCGAGCAGTACCATCAGGAACTGCTTTCCATGGGTGCTACCCCGTCTGCTAACACTTTTGGTCTTTACATCACGACACTCAAGGAGTCGACCAAGACCTTCGACGAAGCAACCGAGGCCGTCAAGATTTTCCACCGGGCCAAGGCTGAGGGCGTCGAGCCGAGCTCCTTCCTGTACAATGCTTTGATTGGCAAGCTGGGCAAGGCTCGTCGTATCGATGACTGCCTGTTCTACTTCGCTGAGATGCGTGCCCTTGGTATCAAGCCAACTTCTGTCACCTACGGCACCATTGTGAACGCTCTCTGCCGCGTCAGCGATGAGAAGTTCGCTGAGGAGCTTTTCGATGAGATGGAGGCCATGCCCAACTACAAGGCCCGCCCTGCTCCGTACAACAGCATGATGCAATTCTTCCTGACCACCAAAAGGGACAAGACCAAGGTTCTCGAGTACTATGAACGGATGAAGTCCAAGGGCATCGCGCCGACCGCACACACGTTCAAGCTTCTTGTCGACACTCACGCTGCCCTCGAGCCTGTAGACATGACTGCCGCTGAAGCGGTGCTTGACATGATTCGCGCTTCCGGCCAGCATCCCGAACCCGTCCACTACGCCTCGCTGATCCACGCTCGTGGCTGCGTCCTCCACGACCTTGAGGGAGCTCGCCGCGTTTTCGACTCCGTCATGAAGGATCATACCGTTGCGCCAAATCCGTGCCTCTTCCAGGCGCTGTTTGAGTCGATGGTCGCAAACCACCGGGTTGCCGATACCGAGTCTGTCCTCGCTACAATGCGCCGCAAGCGCGTTGAGATGACACCTTATATCGCTAACACTCTCATTCACGGCTGGGCAGCAGAGAAAAACATCACCAAGGCCAAGGAGATCTACTCTTCAGTTGGACGCGACAGACGCGAACCTAGCACGTACGAGGCAATGACTCGGGCTTTCCTCGCTGTTGAGGAGCGGGAGAGCGCAAAGGGGGTCGTTACCGAGATGCTGAGCAGAGGGTACCCTAATGCTGTCGTCAATAAGGTCCTAGAGCTGCTTGGTGGTGGCAACACCGCAGAGACGGCTTCTACGACTTAGTGGGCCGACATTGCATTTTATTCTCTTCGTCGCTGACAGTTCTCGCATTAGCCTTTTTTCCTATATTCATGCTCCTCCATTTTTCCCTTCTATGATACCCCCTGTGTAACATTGTGGCGAGTGCCGGTTGTTGAGTTTTCTTAATTTAGGGGGTGTCAGAGGATCAGTGGAAGTCGGAGAGCGAGGTGTTTTCCTATGTCAATGTCCCACGAGTAGGACATCAAAAATGGGTCGCTTCAAGAAGCGAAAGGCGTTTTACGGATAATAGAATCGGGGGCCCCGACGATGCTCGAGAGGCTCGGTTCGATTGGTCTGCTTTTTTTCTTGGGAGGAGGACGGGATGAGGTTCAGGACCGGACTCTCGGAAACGGGCGGGCAACATGGCTCGTTATAGACAAATCACCACTCTATAAACAGAAAGATCATATATGCATGGGAGCGAGGGATAGACGGGATCGCATTTTTGGGATGGGATGGCTTTGGGGTGGGCTGGGCGGTATACTCATTGGGCTTTTGGGGGGAGGTTCGGAGCCAGGTAACTCGGCCCTTGGATGGCGAGTTATGCGATCTACTCGCTTCTGTACTATATTTATCAAAATGAGAAGTTCATTGACACTTTATTTCACGTGCCATTCATTCCCAGTCTTTGCCTTTCCGACAGCTTCTCCGTCTCTTGTGACTCGGCGCTCCTCTTCCAAGGAACACAGTTAGCAAATTCCTACAGCCGTTGTGTGCCGGTTCGCTCGCACTGACAAAGAATGCAGAAGAAGGCTTCTTGAGAATGTGATACGACTGCACCATGGAGGCCATGACCATGACGGAGAAGGTATTCTTTTACGTTGCTTGGCTCTTTTTTCGTTTTTTGGGGCTGGACCCTTAGTATGACTTGGAGAACAAAACTGTAGAAGAAGCTATTTTCTTTCTTCATTGACGGCACGGGTCACTTTCACTTGCAAATCATCGTCACATAATGGCAAAGGAAGACGTTCTAACTTAGTTGGACGAGGTCCTTCAGAGACTGCCTGGTTTTATTATTGGGGGGTGTACCCAGTCTCGTTGGTTGCTAGGTTGATGACGTTGACACTTGGTATGGGTGATAGGACGATCTACATAGGTACCTTACCTGTGTTTCTAGTCGTCTAGAGATATCCAATGGTCTTGGTACCAACAGGCATAATATGCCAGTGAGCATCGACTCGTCGGAAGAATCATTTACTTCTTGGTCACCAAACTCTTGACCGCTACTGAAAATCGCCGAAACAACTTGCCAGAGCGAGCGCAGAGACCCACAGATTCTGAGGGCTCACAATGGCGCAACCGATACCCGCGCGGTGCACGCGGTGACTTAGACATGTATTTGATCGCCCTGCGCCAGTCCTCCCTTTTGCGCTCCGACTCCCATCGACGATAAGCGTACTCATCGTCCCTGCTGACAACAGAAATGCCTCCCCTTGTCTGTTCTTCTCCCCCTACTTTGGTGACCCAGAGCGAGCTCTCGAACTTGATGCCAAGCGTTTGGTATTCAAAGTTCCTGTAGGCCTCCAAGTCTAAAAGGCGAAAAAGGGAAAAACGTGACTTCGAATGCCCCATTTTCTTGCAGAGGAGGTCTTCCAACGGCTTGGTGACGTAATGCTTCAGGAAGGTGTCCATTGTCTCGAAGACGGCGAGGGCCCCGACATCAAAATAGTCATGGGTATTTCAGAACTCGTCGGTGTCATCGCAGTCATAGTGCTCGGCGCGGCCTTCCAGCCACACTGGTGCGTTGCCTAGACCAAGAACTGGGATGCAGAAGTCGTAGAAATCATACAGAAGAGCAGCATCGGGGAGGGCGACGGCACCGGTATCCCAGCGTAGAAGCCTATGCTTCGTTTTACCATTAGGGCTGGGGACTTGGGCTTCAAGACGGCGCTCAACGGCTGATACAGCGGCATCATACTTGACTGTTCCGAGGATGTCGTGGCAGAGCTGTAGGGTTAGCTGTGCGCGAGCCCATTGGGCCAGCTCGTCGGTGAGCTCTTGGATGTCGGAGGAGCGCGCAAACGCGTATGTGTGGTGTCTTTGCCAGAAACTTTCGTAAGGCAGTGGATTGTGTGGGCTCTCTGTGAAAGTCTGGGCAATGACGAGACGGAGAATCGCCTCGGGAATGTATTCAAAACACATCCTGAAGGCGTGAATGGTTCTGGGGGTTGCTAGTAATGGAAACTCGGGTGTTATGGAATCGTTAGATTCGCACAAGTTGCTTTGGTTTCCAAGGAGGGAAAGCTGGTACTGAGTAAATGCCACTGACATGGAGATGCGAGTTTCAATATTGAATTGTTTCGTTGTAACAATGATATTGTGATGTAAAGAGGCGCGTTGGTACCTCTGAAACGTTGGAACACCGTTATTGTGTGGCAATCCGGATGTCGACAAAGGCGTTGCGTTGAATGTATCAATCTGCTTCACGTGCCGAGTTTGTCAACAGGGAATAGAGTCAGAAATGCAAGTGCGTGAGACGTAAACTACCTAGGTAGGTAAGGTACAACCTACCTCCTGAGATTAGAGGGTTTGAGAGCATCCCGCGCCCTGAATTGCCGCATTTCTCTGTGGCTGTAAGGCTTAGTGAGTATCGCAATCTTTTCGGTTTTGCTAACTCACCTCCGCACAGCTATTTCGATTTGAGTGGAATTAGCAGATCGGGGTAGGCGTAACTGTATATGGGTGGTGTAAAGGGGATTTGCAGGCACGCACTCTCGGCCAGAAGCGGGTACAAAATATTATCAGCCCCTCAGACTTGGGGTACAGGGACGAGGACGAGGAAACGATTTATAGGTACCTACATAACACATAAAATACTGAGGGACGGGCACGCACAGACATACATAGTTTGAATGGGTCTTTGAGGGGCCACCAGTTTTGCGAAGTTTGCAGGCTGCCCGGCTATGTTGGGGAGTCCACCTCCCTAACTCTTGATGATATCAGCTAATTACTGCACAGCTAGGTACTAAGCTAGATACTGTATCGACTCCAGACTCACCTATTGCTTACTTCTTCTTGCTCACCAAGCCCTTAACCGCCTTTATGAACCGTTTGAACATTTTGCGAGAGCGAGGTGAAGCACTCTTCGGGGCTGTTGTAATAACAACACCCAAGGTACCGACTTCTCGGCTTCCTTTATAGATCAGCTTGTGACTGCCCCAGCCAGGGGTGCAACTCGACTGGTACAAGAGACGTTGGATTCCGTCACAGCGGACTGAATAATTGCCCTCCACGCTCATGTACTCCTCGTCCATGCCCAGAAGCGTGACGCCACCGAAGACATCGTGAGTGAGTTTGTTCTCGGTAACGTTGGACCACATGATGACCTCGCGCTTGACCCCGAGATCGGGAAACTCGACCCGTTCGTAGAGCTTGAGGCTGTTCATGGGGTTCTTCTGGAACATCTGGTTTACCGCGCATACTTCCAGCTCGTCGGAGGGCATGAAAATGTCCTCATCGTCCACAAATGGAAAGGTGTCGTGGTTTTGCCATACCTCAGCCCCTTTCTCCTCAGGGAAATATCCGACGAGGACCTGCGCAATGACAATGCGTAAGGTTTTCTTGGGGATACACGCGAGAGACATTGTAGAGTGGGATACAACAAAGACTCTTGGGGGTGTGGATGCTAACAAGTTGTGTGAAAATGTAGGTGGGTAGTTGGTACCTACCTACGTTGGTACAAGATGCTGGTTGACTTGGATTGTATGTAGTGAGGAAGGAAGGGTGTTGTTGACCGAGGTGCGAGTTTAAATATCGCATCCCGTCTTCGACATGATTCCCCTGGCCATCACGTGGTGGACCATCTTTGCTTGCTTCCTCCACGACGAGGATGCCTTGATCGCCGATACTGTCAAGGACCATGGCGCATCAGCGCAAGCATCACCTCGTCTTTGGTAGGTCGCGAGAGGTCTGCCTTGGCAGCGTAAGGCTGAGGAAGCAGATAGGAGTGGTTGACCAGAGATTTCACCATCGTCGGCCAGCTTCGCAGACAAGCCCACTACAGCGCCCTTCCTAGACCTGCTATCACATGCAGCGCACCCAAGCCCCAAGTTCCGTCGCATCGTCGAGTAAGAGCCGCCGAGCTGAGAAGGAGAAGGAGATAGAAGAGACAGGCTTGGGCAGCGTCGACGAAGCCGTGGGCGCCTACGAGAGACAGTTCGGCGGAGATTGACCGAGGTAGAATGCCCCACATCACAAATGGCTGAGTTGGCCGAGATCCTCGCAGAGGGGCTGTCTTCGTTCCCGTGCAGGTCATGCCGCGATCGGCGGCGCTCCGCGTCGCCCATTGCAGAATTGATCGTTGAGCTCGTGCTACTTGTAGTACCGTCGAAGGCGCAGAAGAGCCCCGTTGTTCGTCTCTGGAGTCGGCGGATAGATCCGGCCGAAAGGCCTGGATGAGGATCAATTTCGATTTTTGTTTCTGCAGCTCCGAGTATGCGGTTTGTGCTGTGACTGATAGATGTGATTGGTGGCCTCGCTCCGACTCCGATGCTGTCTTCGATGCTGCTTCGCGTTCCGTGGTTGTCTTGAGCTGCTAGAGGAACTTTGTGGGTCATGAAGTCAATGGCCGAGAAGAAGGTCAGTGACGGATTTCAGAGAAACTTGATCAGCTTGAAGCAATATTCCGTATCGAGAGACGAAAGTCGCAAGTGAGGGAGGATACATTCTTCGAGATGTGCATCCGGCCTTGGAAATATCCGCAGGGAACCAAGGGCGGTGTAGCATGAGACAGATTGGATAGAGACAAATTGGTCGGCCGTCTGCCATGAGACAGACAAATTAGTCGCAGGATGTAGATATTACTGTCAAATAGGGAGTGGACACGTGCGGACTTGGGGACATTTCGTACAGAGGGCATTCCTCAATCAAGCCTGCACGCATATATATAGCTGCTGTCTTTGACCTTGAGTAGGGTTTGTGGCTGCCTTTCGGTGACTATGGTCACTTCCGGGGAACGCGAAACACGTCTTTTCCCTTACAATCAATTTTCTACCGCCGCTTATCCTCATTCCTATCTGCAGTATTCCCAGCTTCTACAGCGTTGTGCCGAAAGCAGAGCCGTCGCTACTAAGAAGTCGTTGGCTAGCAGGGGCGGAGCGAACAAGAATTATAAAGGCAATCAGAGTTGCGCAATCCGCTCCTGGATGGCCGCGGTCCGCTCTTGGATGGCTGCAATTTGCTATGGTTGTTATCAGTCTCGGTCCCGTCCGCACTACTGTAGTACATACCTTAAACTTCGAATTGATCATACCTGTGTTGATGAGAGGCTTGACGAAAAATACGCACATACCCATACTTGTAAACCCCATAGCGACAGCAGCGACGACCTGGGGATTCTAACCCTCAAGAAGTCCGAAGGTCTGGTAGGTGATGTAAAGTGGGGCGATGCTGCCAAGTTTCGACCACAGGGCCTTGGTGGCCGTAATAAGATGCCGAATCATGATCTCATGGGATATGTTAGCGAAAATATTGAGGGATATGCTGCAAGACGATGGATTGAAAGTTGCGAGCGCGCCTGCGCTGGCCATGGCAGCCTGGTACGCCATGTTTGGCAATTGGATTGTTGCTGTTTATGTAAATGAGGAAGAAGAAGACTTATGAAAGCTGGTCTAGATGTTTTGCTCTTAAAGGAGGGTAAGAGCAGCAAGAGAAGGCGTGTGAGAAAAAAGGAGCAAGAGGGCGTGTGATTATCAAGATGCCGGGTAGCAAAGTGTGCAGGATGGAGAGAGAGAAAATGGAGGAGGGGCGTGGCTGAAATAAAATAGGTGTGTGTCAAAGCAACAGGTGGGGACAAAGCAAAGCTTGCACTGGGATCCACTTCGGAGCACACTGCAACTCCGAGCCATCCCCCGTACCATCTTCCAAGTCGTACTTGCCGGGTCTATGTTGGTCTATCTTCGTCTATGGATCTGTATCTTCCGAGTCTCGCTGAGTCTATCTTCGATTGTCATCGGAAGCAGATAAGAAGAGGATTCCGTCTACGATGCGAACGAAGACGAGTAAGCGGGGATGGGCACTGCGTGTGGAGACTGTGAGAGGCATGGGACACTTCAATTAGGCAAATCTTATGATGGAGGGCCATGTCATGGCGCTGATGGCTAGGATAGCGATGATGTAGGGTGATATATTTTTCATCGATGCCGTCAATTGGCAATGGCCAGGGCTAGTTGGCATCCCATTTGCCCTAGGAGTATCCGTGTTAATTTTGCAGCTTTGATAACGACATTTAAACGCAGAGGATAGGAATAAGCCGATGTCCGACAGTGACTCTACCCCGCCACTGCCTCTCGGAGCCGTCCACGCTTGCAATGTCTTGAGGATTATGTACTGAGACGGCTAGACGGCGGATGCAGACGCCGTCCTTGGTATGGAACGCGGCGTTTAAATCCTGCAACCGGCGCAGGAGCAGACAGCTAGATGCCTCTTCCGGGATGAAGACATCGAAGCGCGCTGGTGGTATCTCCTAGAAAGCAGCTGGGGGTGGATGACATCATGGATTGACATCGAGTTGAGCTCTATGAGACCATGGAAATAGTCTTCTTTTCCAGGGCTTGATGATGGCCGGGTGTCCACCGGTTCGGATGAGGTGTGGGCCAGGTCTCCAGGTCTCCGGGGCCGCATGCCCGCCCGATTGTCAGGCCAGTCCTGTTTCTCCCGGTTGGCGGCAAAGAACTGCACCAGCAGCACCGAGGGATGAGGGGGGTTGGGTCCTTCAGCTTGAGGGGGAACAAGGGTAATCTTTGCGAGCTTGAATCAGCTCAGTTTAGTCGACGGTGCAAGGGAAAACCGGGAGCAGGCCGCCGAGGCAGAGTTGCTTTGCACCGAGCAAAAGCTGCGATGGAAACGTAGGGCTATGCAGTAGCTGCTCAAGGGGTTTGGCTTGGAGCCTTTTCGAAACCCGTAGAGGTGCTGAAGCGGTCCGCGCGATGGGCGCGATCTTTCTCCTTCTCCGCTACGCGCAAAGCGCAGAGCGAGCTCGCCCAGGAAGTGAGATGCGGCATGCGTGTCTTCTTAGCATCAATATCCTTATCCAAGGCACGAATAGCCATCGCTACGGCAATACTGGGTTCGGTATTCTTAACCATAATGGCGCGGCCTAGGCCCAGACGAGCAACCGAATCGAATTTGTCGATGCTATGCTTCGGCAGCACCGCTGCCCAATTTTTGTCAGGTGCGCGCCAGACCAGTGAGAGAGTTCAAAACAAAAATTTCACGACTGCAATCTCCTTAATATTCATCTTGCTGTCATTGGTAATCGGAATTTCCTGGTAGATGGTGGTAGTCCTGGTAGCAGTGTCGCGCCAAGGTGGGAGGAGCTCTAAAAGGGGTGCCATTTTAGAAAGTCAAGAAATGGAAATCTTGCAGTGGTAAAGCGAACAAAAAAGCGTGGGCCGCTTGAGATTCGACAACTAAGAGGTATCCGGTGCTCCGCGCGATGTTGGCGGAGGAGGAGGGGCGAACCACCTTCTCATTTTCCAAATGTTGCAGAGTGTGCTGCTTGATGTCAGCTTATATAAGCAATTGGAGCCATTCGCGGAAGTAGCCGGCTTGGCAATAGGGGACCCTGTAGGCCAGAGATTCTCTTCCACAGAACAAGAACAATACACAACAATCACCACAATTGGCCATGAGTGCTAGATTCTGACACTTGACAATACGACATGTCTCCACAACACTCCCTGCTTATCAAAGAACAAAGGGAGATCGCAACTATAACACTGTTGGCTGTTGAGTTTGAGTGAAGTGGACGGGTCGAGCCCTCACCGGACGCAGTTTCCAGCGTGCAACGTCTCCGACAATGGCTCTGATGTCTGGCCCCATCTGGTGAATAAGTGGGCAAAAGATGTCGTCACGTGATGCTCTAAGCCCTTGCAAAACCATACTCTCCAACAAGATGCCACGACCCTCAACATCACGACTCCATGACTTTCCGCCGTTCCGGAATCCTCCACAATCGACAGTCAACCGCATCAGCCAGTCGTAGCCAGTCGTAGCCAGTCGACCAGAACTGCCACCACTTCCTGCTCAGAAAAATGGATTTCTACCCCCCCCATCTCGAGCAATTTGCCAACGCTCTTCTACAATTTCTCCTCACCCTCACTCGATTCGCGCACAAAATTCTCTGGAAGACCATCAACTACCTCTACACCGCCACCGAGTTTCTCTTTCTCCGCTTCGCAATCATGTCGAGCGAGACTAGCATTACCATCTCCCCCACCGAGTTCCGCATCCAAACGGGCTCTTCCTACATCTGGAAGCCTCTGGTGGTCTGCCTGTTCGCCGCCATCGCGGCTTCGCTTGTCCTCACCCGAACAGGCGAGGGGTACAACGGTATGTATCAGCCTCCCTTTGCTGTAAATTAGCAATTCTAATGGCCTCAAAAGGCATGGCGAACATCGCTGGCCAGATCCCGCCCATCATCACGGCCATTTCCCAAGGACTTTCGACACTTTCGACACCTGCTGCAGGAGTCCTCGCCTTTCCAATCGCCAGTGCATTTCTCCTCTTCACCGCACCCACCCTAACAAGACTCCTCATTGCTGGAATGTTCTTCGCTATGCTTGCCATCACCTTCTACCAGACCGCGCTTATCGAGAAGATGCCGTTGCTCGTGGAGAAGATGCCGTCGCTCATGGAGAAGATTAGATCCATCATGGAGAAGATGCCGCCGCTCGTGGAGAAGATCGGATTCATCGTGGTGAATACCTTGCGGGGTTTGGTGTCTGCTCTTGCCTTTCCCGTCACGATCGCGATTCTTGTGATTACAAGAGCCACCTCAACAAGATTTATCATCTCTGGAATGCTCTTCGGGTTCTATTACGATGGTATGTTATATGAACCATCCATATCTATGCCCATTACTAATGTTCAGAAGCTCCAAGAACCCTCGAGTTTCTAAAAGCTCTTCCCGAGATCTTGAAAGCCTTCCTCGATGCTCTGAAACCGCTCCTCGAGGCTCCGGTTCAGCACAACGGTATTCTCCAGCTGCTTGCCTTCGTTGCCGTTATGGCCTTCATCCGCCATTTCCTCAAGTAACGGCAGAAAGCCTAGCTCCGACGTGCTGCAGGCGACGGAAGAAAGCTTATCTCGACATGAATTCGACCTGTTGAGATAGGTGATGTGCCCTGGTGTAGGCCTTTGGGATAGGTGAAGTGTCTCGACGACAGACCAAATCACAAGCTTTTCATTGGCGTTCTGTTCTCTCTTTTCTTGCTATGTTTTTCTTGCTGTGACTGTGTCCCGCCATGCAGGAAATACCAAGCGCAATATGGCAAGGTGCCGGCAACCTAGCTCGCTCAATATGGGAATGAATGGCCCCGGGCTGAGCGACTGTCTCGTCAGAGCAGAACCTTCAAGGTCCCCGGCATGACAAGGTGAGCCCTATCCTCCAGAGTTCGAACCTGAGAGAGTGGCTTGGCTGGGTAGAGTGCTGAGGATGATGCTGAAGAAACCAGGATTACTAAGCCCCATCCGAGGTACTGAGCCGGGGCATGAAGGGGCTCGGAGAAAATCAAACCACGAGACATATATAGGTATCATAGACTAAACAAGCAGAGCAGGGGAATAGCGAGGCACGTATGTAGCGGTCCATTGGCAGATATGCTATAAGCCCAAAGCCACTTGGATCAAGTAGGCAAAAAAAAAAAAGAGATGGCCTCGTGAACGAAATGACCTGTCGAGTCAAGGACTAGTCAAGGCCAGGATGCTAATGTGGCTGCAGCCACAATCACAGTTGTCCGGCGTGTCGAGTGCCGTTCACTGGCCTTTGTCGGGTCGACGATGGGCGGTGTCGAGGTCTCTCGACGGGCGGTCCTACTCGAGTCATCTGCGTCTGCAGGGTGAATGGTATTGCGCGCGCAAGAGAGCCATTCGGAAAAAGTCAGCAGCACGAGAATTTCGCTGCAAAAGGGTCTCCGTGCCGCCCTTCCATCCGCCTTCCCCGGCCCCGCGCTGCCCTCGGCGCCCATAGCTGGCGCCATCGATGCCTATATCGTGGAGCTGTTCCTGGCAGAGGCTGTAGGGCAAGGAGGCAAGCGTCTCGCTATCCGACCTGTCAAAGACGAGGGGATGCTCGGCGAGATTTGTCATGATGGGCATCCCCCTGAGGGGCGGTCCAACGAGTCGCGGGACCTTGCGGTCGCCGGTCTAGCCGAGCTGGGAGGTTCCAGTCACGATGCGGCGCGATTGCAGTGCTTTTTCAAGCTTGTACTCGATAAAACGGTTGAGCATGGTCGAGGGGAGCGTGACGGGGTGTTCATCCCAGGTTGGTACGTGAGCTGTGGGCGGCCGTCAAGACGCTTCTTGACTGCTGCAACGGCAGCGTCGTACTTTTCGTTTCCAAGGAGGCGGCTGCAGAGCTGCAGGGTCAACTAGGCGCGCATCCACGGCCCAAGCTTCCTGATGAGATACTTGCTGTCAGAGGCGGCTGAGAACCTATGTGTATCGGAATTTTCCCACATGTCGGCTTCCATCCCTTTCCATCGCCTGTTGGGATTTTCTGTGAGGGTTTCCGCAATGGCTAGGTGGAGGATTTCTTCAGAAGGATGAGTGCCAGAGCGCTGCCAGAGCGGGCATCACGGTGGGCCCCACCAGCTCGCGGCCTCACCTGGCACGGAAACTTGGATCCCGTCACCAGAAAATACGTGACACCAGTGCACCGCGTTGTGAATGCCGGGCTGGTCAACTTGACGAACTTCTCACCCATAGCCAAGATTCTAATCCTGCCCGCCTGTGAAATAGGAGTGTTCTCCAGTCATATCAGTGCCACTGGACCACATGACAGCCCCGCACTTGAAGCCGAGCCGGGAAGCCCGATGCGCTGGTAAAAGCCGCGTGTGTGAACTCGTGGACCGCTTCGAAGAGAGGCTGAGGTCGGTATTCTGGCCAGCGGTAGTTATAGAAATCGCTGCCGACCCGGTTCCAATTGTCTGCTGGGCTGACCGGGATGTCGCCGGGGCGAATGGTTGACTCGTAGAACTTGATGAATTGACGCAGCCATGCCGAGGAAAGCTCGAAGGGGTGCCTGTTCCAGCCCAGGAAGCGGTAGACCTTTTTCCCTTCGGTACTTTTGCAGCAGCGCTCCGCAGTTTCCACTGCGCGGTTGTACTTGCCGTCCCCGAGGAGCCGGCCGCAGAGCTGCAAACTCAACTTGGCGTGGAACCACGAGAACAACCACATTGTGATTGTGTTGGGGTCATAAGAGCGTGCGAAGGAGAAAGTTGTGCTGCTCTGGATTACGAGCCCCTTATATTCTTGGTCTAGGTCCTCTATGAGGGTCTTCCTGATAATCATGTAGAGGCATTCCTCCGAGATGAGAGTGAGAGACATGGCGGAGAGCGAAAAGGAAGACTACTAAAGAAGTTAGAGGTTGCATCGACTGTTGCTTAAATGCCATCTTGATCAGTGAATGAATGTCTTTTACCCTAGGTATCCATGTTGACAAAGAATATAAAACGAGGCGTGCTAGCAAAGACACTAGTGAACGGAGATAATGGTTAACGTCCAACCCCACAACGGCACCGCTAATACAACCCTGGGTTTTTTGTTAGCGTGGTTCTTGCGAAGGCTTGGCATTGTCAACTCCCAACTTTCCACATTTCACGAACAAATATCCCACCACAAAAAGAAGACGAATAGACTGATACCTTCTAGCCGCTTGTATTTTTCCGTTTATTGCGTTGAAAGAGCGTTCCTGATGGTAAAGCTGTGAGTTTTCGATTTTGAGTTGAGGCCCCTGTCCGAAGAACTAAGCTAACAAAAAAACCAGGGTTGTATTGTATTGATCCCAATGGGAGACGGCTGGCCGTGCCTCGGTACCTAGATTATACTGGTTGGAACGAGCATATTCATAGCCAAGGAAAGCCCCTCTTTTGATCCTTCGTTGCTAGTCATCAGGCCTAAAAACGACAGCCGTGTCTGTGTTTTTGCACTTCATCACCTAAGCCAAGCTACTGCTACCTTACTTTCAAGTCTGGACATGGTGTTTTCGAAAATTCATCGCAATAGGTATTTAAGTCATATGTGATGCGCGTGTCATTCATTCACCGTACTTAGGATCTTGGGTTTTCATCACTATTCCATTTATTTGAGGTATTAGTATCACAGACCACGGACACCATGAGTCTCCAGATCAATGCTGACACGACTGCCATTTAGGTCGTTGTATCTAAACCGCTATCTCCATCCTCCCTTCCCCCACTTGGCGTCCAGAATATCCAACATTCAGGATTTCTTCCGGACCCTATACGCACGACCGGCCAATCTATTATTCAGGCCACCACTTTCAGGTGCCTTCAAAACAGCCCTGATGTAAATAGGGAAGGACTTACACACGAAATTCGACGACACTGATCCAGAAACGCTGGGCCAGCCGGGTCAATATACTCATCGTCGGCGGTCAAAATCCTAGCGCCGCCAACAAACCTGCTGTCCATCCGGTGCGGGCCGGAATTCTGCTTCCTCACCCACATCACGGCTTCAAACTTGAGACCGAGGTTCAGGATGTCGAAGCGCTGGTAAGTCTTCTCGCTCAGGTGGCATCGCAAGTATGTCTGCATCTCGTCAAACTGCTCCAGAAGCAGCGCGTTCAACCGTGTTCCGAAGGCTTGCTTAGCGAAGCGGCGCATCATCTTGTTTGAAAGAATAGCGGAGCTGTTGATACCACGAAGCTTGAGGAACTGGATGTAAGCATCTCCCGAAGAGCTAGGAAGCTTAAAATCGCTGCTGGGCATGATTTGATACCTCCGCTGACCACCAGGGCCAGGGGTTTGAGTCTCAAGAAAGCAGGTAATACCTTCAACCGTGTCGTTGTACTGGTCGCCACACAGATGCTGGCAAACCTGCAAGCGCAGCTCGCGAAGGAACCAGCGGCGGATGAGACGAGCGAGTCGATGGGGGTGGCGTTGGCTCTGCCCCCACGGGAATGTGGCGCCTGATGGGCTTATGCGGTACGAATGCTTTATTGTAAGAGTCCTGGCTAGGACTAGAAACACGGCATTGGTGGGGAGAGTGATGGGGGCGGACATTCCGAATGAGGGAAAGCGGAAGTGTGAAAAAAGGGGAAATGAGGTACTGTAGATGATTTCGGTGCAGCGTGCCAACGGCGAGGCTTCTGAGCGGAGGATGAAAGGCTTTGTATCGGTATGTGTGCCGGTGAGGAATCCTTCAGCCAGAGTGTTTTTGTTATGATGGTGGTACTGAAGTTGAGACTCGCAGGTGTGGCTGGTAACTGTGGCTTGGTTATATAGGTATGTCAGAGCATGCCAGTGGTGGCAGAACAATACCATTATAGATTGGAAACAGTGTGGTTGTGCGAGGCAAACTTGAGCTGGTTCAGGTTCTTTGTCGTCGAGAGGGGGAAGAAGAAAGAAAACACATTCCTTGCTTTCTTTGTCCATCGTCGCTAGGGATCAAATCGCCCGAGTTGGTGTAATAAGAGGATATCGCGGGATCCCTAGATAGAAGCAGAAGATGTATCGAGGTGTGTTCGAGTCATAGGAGAAATCTTTCGGCTGGGTTGTTGTCGGCCAGTGGCTCCTTCCTTCCTCGAGCCTGGGAGTGGCAGTCTGCCACTGCACAGTCACAAAAACCACCGTGTTTTGCAACACAGGCTCGCTGCTCTATCGCTGACCAGTGTGTTCTCGAACAGCAGAAACGTAAGCCACCCATTTCCAAATGTTTTGATCTCTAACGCAGCCCCCAAATTCATACTAAACACGTGTAGCCAACAGATCCCCCTTTCACCTGATGTTTTCATCGCAACCGGCCCCGGCCCCGTTCCCGACAGTAGACCCGCCCGCCTCGCCCACCATGTCATCAACACGATTCCTTCCTTTTGTTCCGCGCAGCCGCGTCCGACAGGCTGCCCGGCAACACCTCATGACGCCGGCATGGTACGCGCCTCTCCGCACGGGCGACATCTTCCCCTGGACGGGCGAGCCCGGTTCCACCGACCCCTTCTGCGAACGGATTTTCGACTGGGCCCTCAACGATATGACCAACCAGCTCTTCCACCGCCTGCTCGGCACGACGGCGTGGAACCAAGTCCGCGATGCGTATGAGTGCGGCCTTGAACGCCTCCGATATGCTCGACGCCCTCCGTCCGAACACGAAGCCGATCCCGTCAGACGACAAAATACTAACTACCCATATCTCTGCCCAGGCTTGGCTTTCCAACAGCCTGAGATCGACGCGGTGCGTCCGCCATCGGACTTCACCGTCCCCGGCATGCAGCTGGATTGCTTCGTCGTTGCCTTCGAGCGCTTCTTGACGCTGAACAGCGACGTCGCACCAGTTTGGATGCCGCCCGCGTCACGGGCTGCCAACTTTGGCAATCCGCTTGAAGACATGCTTGTGTTCGAGACCCTGGCGGTCTTTGTGAACACGCAGATCAGTCAGGTCTTGGAGAGCGGTATCGAAGCCAATAGGGTTGATATGCTAGACATAGGGGGAGGAACTCGCTTTGTCCAGTTTTGTGGTTTGAGGATAAGGCTGCACATGTTGCCTCTCGGCGTAGAGGGAGAGTTCGCTGGTAGTATTGTCCTTGTTGGCGTGGCGGATGATCTGGGTGTTTGAGCAAGGGCGAGTGAGAAGGTCTATGCACGACAAGGAGGTCTGGCAATCGAGTGTTCACAAGAAAGGCGCTTGTAAATAGGGAGTGACTTCTCTGACATGGGAAACAGGTAGCCCAAGTTTCCTAACCAGGCCGATGACGGGATCCCTTGGGCTTGTCGCGTTTCCTTGCAAATTTTTTGTCTGCCGGTTTGTCGCTCCAAACTTGTTCAATTAAACAACATTAATTTCACACCCACCTATTTGCCGCCCTCCAGAATCCGCATGGCTTGCAACAAGACACAGTTATGGCTTGATAGGTAGGTGACGCAGGCTACAGCGACATTTCAGCCGGCTTCAGTTGCCTACCGATAGTCTTACTGTGCCACAACCGCACAGATGTCTTGTGCTTATAATTTAGGTCCCTTTCTTCTTTTTGTACCGTCTCCTATACTTAGATTCCAGCAGAGTTGTCTTCTTTCAGCTGTGTCGAGACCGACGACAGAGACTGACCGGACTAGGTACCTATATTTCTCATGGCATATCCGGCGTCCCTCTCCATAGCTCCAGAGAAGATGAGCATCTCAAAAACGAATGCCCATCAAGTGACTCGTGGCCGACTTCAACGTCGCAGTTGACTTTTATGTGGTGCACTCCTAGTCCTCGGGGCCTTGGCAGTGTTGTACGACCGCGTTCGCTCCAAACAGGTTGTGAGAAGCTCCGAGACGCCTCGGCATTAACGCCTAGTATCAGCATGTCAAACATCTTTTCAGGCTTACCGCCCAACTACAAAGTGGAGCGGCTGATTGTTCCGGCGCCCAATTACATGCGGAAACTCGAAGACATTATCAGCGGATCCAGCAACGCGGCTCTGCGCAGCTACCTCGTCTGGAAGGCAACGCAGGTATTCTACCCTTACATCGACTCGCCAGTCGTCAAGCCATACGCAACCTTTGTTCGCCAACTCGAAGGCCTTGCGCCTGACTCCTGGACCGAGCGCTGGCACATCTGTACTGGCCATGTTGACAAAAGCCTCGCTTGGATGCTCGGCCGATTCTTCGTCGAACGGGGATTTTCGGAGGCCGCCAAGGATTTCGGGGGTCAGGTCGTTTCCGATATCAAGAATCAGTTTATCGCAACGTTGAAGCGAAGCACATGGATGGATGCCGAGACGGCCGAGAAGGCGATGGAGAAGGTGCGCAACATAACGCCATACATCGGCTACCCGACGCAGAGTCCGGATATTACCAATCCAGATGCCCTCAGGTCCTTCTACAAGACACTCCGCATCAGCCCCGGCACGTATTTTCAAAATGCCCTTTCCATGGCCATGTTCTCCGTAAAGGACAGATGGTCGATGATGGGAAAACCGGTGGATCATGGCCGATGGCCCACGAGCGTCACCATTGTGAATGCCTCGTACTATTCGGCCGGAAACAACATCAAGATCCCGGCGGGGGTCATGTAGTTCCCCGTCCGGAGTGCCAACGTCCCCGATTACATCACATACGGTGCCTTTGGCTTCGTCATCGAACACGAGGTATCGCACTCGCTCGACGCGACGGGCCGTCGCTGCGATCAGAACGGGCGATATATCGACGGCTGGTGGGACAACAAGACGGCCGAGACGTTCGCGGAACTGGCCGAGTGCTTCGTAGACCAGTACTCCAACTTTACGGTTCCAGGGCCCGATGGCAGGCTTCTGCACGTCGACGGCCGGCTGACGCTGGGTGATAACATCGCCGACGCCGGCGGGGTCTCGACGTTGTTCCAGGCCTGGAGAGCCCGCCGCGCCGCAAACGGCCGCAACCCAGACACATCGGCCCACCTCCCGGGCTTGCAGCACTTTACTGAGAGCCAGCTCTTCTTCGTGAGCTACGCGAATTGGTGGTGCAGTAAGCAGCGCCCTGAGACGGCGGTGGCCCGTATCCACACGGACGGGCATGCGCCGGAGTGGGCGAGGATCCTGGGAACCATGGCAAATACTCAAGGTTTTTTGGACAGTTTCAAGTGCGAGGACAGGGCGCCCACTTGTGAGGTCTGGTAGTCTCTCGTAGATTGTAACGACTGGAGGCTGGAGGGAAATGCTTGAATGGGAAGGGTCATGGGAACAATCAAGACTCAAAACATAAGAAAACACCCCGTGACTCTATCGTGATGATTATGACCGCCTTGTTGTATTTATCTGTCAAACACGGTGAGAGATACAATGGCAAGCACTTGTTTTAGCAGTACAATGGCCACATTCTTATAGATACAAAGTAATCAATCCAGTGATTCACCGCGCAGCCGAATTTCGTGACTGACTGACTGACTGATAACTGACAACTGACCCACACTGCCATCCCAATTGCTCATTTTCTTTTTGATTTATTTATTCTCTCACAGAACGCAGAATCCGGTCTCGCCCAGTTCACAAGTTCTGTCCTATATATCTCACAGAACCAACCCGCCACTTGAGCACATATAAACGCTCACCAAACACACATCTCGAACCATTTTCCACGCAGCAAAAAGGTTCGCATTCTCCCACCATCGCAGCCATCGCAGCCATCACCGCCATTGCCGTCGCAATGTCCGCAGAGAATCCAAATCTCTGGCTGCCGATAATCCCTCGGCGACACATCCTCACGGCTGCACGCCAGATTATCTCCTCGCCCCTTAGTTTCCAGCCTTTTGAGGACGGCGAGATACACTAGTGGCACACCGAAGAACACTCGATTGACTTCGCCATGCGTGTAAGTTGCCGTCTGACTTTCTTCCTTCCCGTCTTTGGCCTGCTGTTTCGTGACTTGAACGTGTGTGTTATTCATGCTCTCTGCCTCCCTGCTCATTGCCTTTTGCTCGAGCGGTCATGACAGCCCAGCTTGGCCGCGACAACGTTTCCCAGCAGTTGGACAGGCTAAGACGCCCATTTCGACACTTGAGGGTTGTTACGAGATTATTGGCTTAGAAATACCTACCTATATGTCACCTAATATCTAGCGTCTTTTCTTCCAACAGGTCGCAGCCTGGGCAACCTCGCAAATGCGTCTCCAGCTATGCGAGCGGGTGCTTGGCACCGCTCTCTGGACCTCGCTCAACCCACCTCGCCGACTCGAACTGACCCTCCCCTCGCACTGGATCGACGGCTACCTGCACATCTACCAGGTCACGCATCTCGACTATGAACCGATCTGGATGGGCCCTCCGCGCCGCGGCGCCAGCCGCCACTATAGCCAGATGGCCCTCTTTGCAGGATTGGTGGAGTATGTCCACGAGCGCATCGGAGCCGCACTTGCGCAGAGGCTGAACAGAGACATGGATGAGCTTCAGAACTGGATTGTTACGAGGCAGGAGGAAGAAGACAAGGTTGCGGCATGGCATTTAGATGTGTGTGGTCTTCAGCTGGTGCTGGAGCAGGAAGTAATGGGCCGGAACGCTGTCACTGGGAGGGATGGGGCAATGTTGTACGGGTTCGAGCTGTTAACGGGCAGAATTACAGTTTTGGGGCAATATCCGTGGTGATGTTGGGGGAAGTGACTTCCCTTGATTCCTCGCTCAGACTCAACATGGGACTCGATCGCAGCCAGTAGACCTAGAAACAATGCGACACCGCTGGGGGGTTTTCTCATGATGAACGCGCAATCGTTGGTGAATGTCTGCCCATTTGTCAATCCGGGTCTATCATCTAAGGCTGCAACTCGATACCGATCAGGTAATAAGTGGTTTCCCGCTCGTTCGACCTGTTGTGTAACCAGTCGTTGTCCTGCCAAAGCGGTCGCCAGGTTGTTTCAATCGCAACCAAAGCTCCTCATCATGCGGTTGGCGATGAGTAGTCAAGGTTTTTGAAGGAGTCTAGTTGAGGCCGCGTAATGCATTGCGTTTTTCAGGGCCAGATCCAGTATAAGGTGTCCACTTGTGTCGCAATGCAGGCAAGAACTCTGCATGTTTGGGAAGGAATCTCCCGGACAACGCCCTTTCACCAAAGCAAATCCTTCCAAAGCGCGATTGGGTAACTCGAACCGGCCTAGCCTCAATGACGGCCCCTTGCCCTATTTTTAGGCAGACATTGTGATGGGAGCCAATTCGGGCTGGCGGGCGCTCAACAGCAGGACCACCCAATCATCATGCCCTCCATGCGCTGGCTAGCCGCCGCCCCTGATGTCTGACCGCACCTCACCCCATGCTTGGCATCCGGCACTGCTTGGCAAACTGACAAGTTGATAAGTTGAGGAAGGGGCGCTTCTGGAAAGCTCACAAACCATTCCTGGTCACCGTTCCCCCAGAAGCCCCTCCATCATTGCAGTGGAACTCACATCACTGCCATCGAAGACCAACCTTGAATGAAATGATGGCTTCTCGAGCCACCGGGGCGCGTCCCGCAATGTCGTTGCTGGGGATACTGCTCTGTAAGTTGTCCCCAATCGTCACCTCAAGCCCCACTAACACGGCCAAAAGCCGTCTTGTTGCAATCTCAAGCAGTGAAAGCAGCAGCCGCAACCCTCTTCCTCGGAAACTCGGACCTCCAACCAGGCATCGAGAACATCGACACCATAATCTCCGTCAACATCCCGCCAGGCGACAGCAACGATATCAACTTCTATGTCGCCGCGCCCATCCACTTCCAATATGTGGCCTTCGGCTTCGGGAACACGATGGCGGACTCCCTCATGATGGTCATGTACCCCTCTGCCAACAACCGCCTGATGGTCATCAGCCCGCGCATGGGCACCGACTACATCGAGCCCGAGTACAACTCCTCCATCCGCTTCACCTCCTACTCTTCCAGCGTTGGCAAGAACGGGATGATCGTCAATGGCACCTGCTTCAACTGTCGCACCTGGGCCCGCGGCTCGGTCGACACCAACTCCACCGCCCAGAGCATGCTGTGGGCGCTCGGCCCCAACATGGACCTGTCCTCCGACGACCCCAACGCCGGCATCCGCCGCCACATCGGCGCCGGCCGTGCCACGATGGATCTGGTGGCGGCGACTGGACCAGGCGGAGTCCCCTTGCCTGAACTAAAGACCTCCAATGCCTTGAGCCGGGGCGGTTATTTCGGCGGTTCAACTTCCGGCTTTCGGCGCGAGAGCCCCTCCACCGAGCACGGGATTGTTTTCGTCATCGCCACCTTGGTAGTCGCCCCGATGGACTTCTTTGTCGCCGGCGCGCTGCGCAGATGGCCGATTATTCATTCCATTTCGGCAACGGTGTATGTTGGGATGGTGATCGGAGGATTCGTTTCGGGGGTTCTGATCAGCAACATCCAATTTGCGACCAGAAGATTCCAATCGGGACATCAAATCTTAGGCTTGTTGGCCGTGGCGCTGCTGTTTGCCATGTTCTTGTGGGGAATTGCCATGGCGGTTGTAAGACAGGGGTTGAAGAAGAGAGGGGAGGACCCCTCGAAGCATGATGGCATTTTGAGCAAGATTCATCGCTGGACGGGGAGGTTGATTTGGGTTATGTTGGTTGTGAATGGTGGGCTGTGAGTTGACACTCTTTTCCGATGCTTCGAAGGAGGATGCTAACGTGACATAGGGGCCTGCGACTCGCGGAGCGGAATCACTTGTTCATGATGGGTTATGGTGTCTTGGTCGGCGGTCTTCTGGTTATAGGACTTCCGATTTGGTTCCTCGTCTGGAGATGCTCGAAGCACCAGAGGGTGAAGCAGACGGACCATGAGGACAACGAGAAGGATCTGATGCAGCAACAGCAGCGTAGTCTCTACGACCACGATCACTAACTGTAGGTCGTTGGGGTTTTGGGTCGGATGGGTTATGGAAGGATCGCTTTTGGATGAGATGACGATGGAGTTTGGCGCTTGGATGTGTTGGATGATAACTCGATTTTGGCTCTGACGCTTTGGATGATGTAATAACGGGCAGGCACGGCTCTGCTGTCTGTCTGTGTGCGTGGTCTTATACCCGGAATCTATTTCGATGCGTTTTGCGACCCGGTTTCCTTTTGATTCACGTCCTTCAGGGACGTAGCCTCCTCAAGCGCCTTCTCTGTCACGGTCTCTCCCTTTTGAGGGGGCAAATCGTCCTTGCGAATCGCCCACCCTCCGGTCCACCCAAACCATCTCTGCTCTCTCGGTCCACGAGCAAGACATACAATGATGGCGAAGCTGATGAACGCGACTACAAACACCCGTTAGCAAACAATATTCCGAAAAGGAACGACAGACTTACTACTACAACTCCCACTGTACACCCACCCGCCTTGCGCATACAGCCGATTTCCCACCGCTGTACCCGTCAACTGTCCCGAGAAAGCAGCAACCATATACGCCGTATTGACCCTATTCCTCTTATCCGGCTGGATGCCATAGATCGCCGCCCGGTTCGCAATCTGCGTGAACTGCGCCCCGATATCAATCGTAATCGCCTGGATCACCGGCCCCGCGACATTGAACGACCCAATGCTCGTCCCGATAATCAGTCCTACCAGCTCAACCCCTAGCCCCAAGATGGCCGAAAATAGCGGCACCACCTTGTCAATCACCAGCCGCGAATACACCGGCGCAGACAGAATGACAATCACCCCGATCAAACCAAACAACCCAATCACCATGGACGAGTACTCGTACGGCGGCGACGCCAGCAAGAACGACAGCGTCGTCCAGTACGACGTAAACGTCGCGCTCAGCAGAAACGCCACCACGCTCGCCTGGAACAGCAACGGCTCTGTGAATAGCAGATACACCACCGCCCCGAGCATCTTGAAGTAATTCAACCCGTCCGGATTCTTGGACGGGTAGGCGGGCATCCAGACGTACAGCAGCGCCAGCACGAGGAATTGAACGCCGAGGCCGAACCAGTAGATGTTGCGCCAGGAAGTGTAGTTGGCCATCACACCGGCGAGGATTCGCGCGACGAGGACTCCGAGGGAGAGGCCGGAGACGACGATGGCGAGGGAGGAGGCGCGGCGATGGGGAGGGGCGAGGTCGCCGACGAGGGGGAGCATGAGCTGGGGGGTTACGGTGGTGGCGCCGCAGATGAAGGAGATGGCGGCGAAGGTGGTGAAGGAGGTGGTTAGGCAGAGGGCGAGCCACTGTTCAGAGTCAGTATACAGATATTGGGGATGTTTTGGGGCTGATAGGTAAAGACGGACCAGAGTTGCGGTGAAGCCGACCAGACCGAGGATGAACGGACGCCGCGGGAAGAGATCACCGAGCGGACAGATGAAGAGGAGTCCGGCGGCATAGCCGGCTTGCATGAGGGTGGCGATTGAGGAGGCCTTTTCAAAGCTGACGTCGAAGGTGTCGGCGATGCGGTTGAGCACGGCCTGGTTGTAGTAGAGGTTGGAGACGGTGAAGCATCCTGCGAATGCGAAGAGGATGTTGGTCCACACGGTGAACTTGGGCGGATTGGCGGGGTCGTATCGTGAGGGCTTGGGCGTCCATTTCCATGCTCGGCGGAGGAGGGCCAATTTCCTCTGTCTGGAGGTAAGAGGTTGTGGTGGTTGTGGTGTTTCTTCTTCAGAGACGATGTCGGTCGACGAGTCGCGGGGTGACGTACCCTGCAGCCCCTTTTCGGGAGTGCCGTCTGCCCCTGGTCTGGTCTTGTCATCAGGTGCGTCCATCTTGTCTCGTCGGAGGATGAACCCGGCGGCCGCAAAACAGGGAGGGAGGGCGTTGGTTTTGAGTGGCGGGAATCGTTCCGATAAAGGGCACTACCTCTGCCGCAGTGTCGGATGCCGGCGACCGAGTTGGGTCGTTCGCGTCACGATTATGCACGGCAGGGTCCGGGGCGTCGGTGGGGGTCGGTGACAACGGGCAGCTCAGGGATCGGGATTGGCCACTAGAAACGGAGTATTTCGCAAAACACTGGGGAAAGCGCGGCTGGTTATACCGCTGGCGAGAGGAGGCCAAAAGATTTCGTCTGATCGGATCGTACCGGCCGCAGAGCTGTGACGCCATCCTCCCGTCAATTCCTCCATCGGAGTTAAAACCCATGTCATTGTGGCCTAGGGGCGGTCTAGTGCCCTTTTAGTCGGTGTTTTGGCGCGGTAACAGCGCGGGAATGACCACGGCAGTTTTGGGCGAACAGACACAGCTTGGACACAGCATGATGTGACTGGAAGTAAACAATTGATATCAAAGTAGCTGTGAGACAGCGTCTCGCTGTATGGCATGCACATGGCCGCCGCATTAGCCGCATGTTGGGTGCAACGTCCTGTGTTCTGGGCTTCGTCGGATGCAGGTTTCCGCTGTGCATTATTTGTATCGACAGGTTAGCCTGAATTTGGCGTAGTCCTGCTGTAATTGAAAAATGTGCGTTGGTTGCGCTAAAGTGGGCAAAACACTATGGCCGTTGCGTGCTCCGCATCGATGTTTTCAATAAGGTTATGTGCGGGTAACCCCCTGTGGTGCATCTGCCGCCCATTTCAGCCCTCTCTCGGCACGTCAGGAGTAGGTATTAAAGGTACATACCTACCTGGTATACAACCCAGACAATCATCGCAATCTCACAAAGAGTGAGAGCTAGTGCGAGTCGAGACAATAAACCATGGGGGATTACTAAGCCCATCAGCTCAGCATGACAGCCAAGACTTATACGACCCAAGTGCTGACCCTACGGGCTCAGCCAAGCTACCTCTAGTCGCGTCAAAAGCCAGGAATCGCTGTCAAGCGACATACGACTTTTTGCTCAGTCGCTGTTATGAAATTGCTAGTGTAGGTAGATGTCGTTACAGTTGTGAGTTGGTAATACATCTCTTGCATTGACGGTTGATGATAGCTGCAGCTTGTCAGCATCTCGAAACTCAAAGTATGCCAAGGAACTCAATGATACCTCCGCTAAATAAACCCGCAACCTGTCAGTAACACTCAGGGGTATCAGTAATAAGAAGTCGCCCCTCAGCTTCACCTACCGGTATATTACCGTTCTCATTCACCCTCAACTTAGCCCATCACTCGTCATAATTACTCCTGCCAAAATGCATCCTTTTCCCCCCTCTCTCTATTCTTCACAGCAATAATGGCTGCTCCCCCTCCACCTCCGCCTCCAGGTCCTGCCCCAGCATACACGCCCCTTTATGCCACCTTTCCGTCCACACCGTCTCTCCCTCCAGCACGCTTCTCCGGCTTCGCCTCAATCAACAATATATCCCTCTTTTGTAAGTGCGACCGAATCTTCATACCACCTCCATATAGACGCTTTCTTCCCTCAACACTTTACATTTTGAAACCAAACCACTAACACCACGTGCCAGACACCCTCCACGGCGCCCCCCTCCTCCCCCATTCCCCCAAATCACCTCTTCCCATTCTCCTCCTCCACGGCGGCAAGATCTCCTCCCGCTGGTACTCCCACCAAATCACCCACCTCACCCACACCCACCCGCACCGCCCCATCATCGCCCTCGACACCCGCGCCCACGGCCGCTCCACCGACGACCTCTCCCTCCCCCTCTCCTACGCCCTCTTCGCCTCCGACGTCGTCGCCCTTCTCTCGCACCTGAACGTCCCCCGCGTAGCGGTGATAGGCTGGTCCGATGGGGCCAACACCGCGCTTCAGATACTCATGTCCCCTTCCTACTCCTCATTAATCGAAAGGGCGTTCCTCTTCGGGGCGAACTACCGTCCTGACCAGCTGAATGTGACCGGGCTGTTGGGGATTCCCTTCCTAGCAGATCTCGCAGGAAGGATGCAGAGCGAGTATGAGGTGGTAAAGCCGGCCAAGGGGGCGTGGGAGGTTTTCAAGGGGAGGATGGATGCCATGCAGGGGGTGTTGCCGACGTGGGGGGAGGGGGATTTCGGGGGGATCAAGACGCTTTATGAGGATGAGAGGGGGGCGCCGATTGTGTGGTTCACGGATGGGGCGGAGGAGGAGATTGTGCTGAGGAGGGTTGTGGGGGACATGAAGGGTATGGTGAGGGGATCGAGCTTGGTGTTGCTGCCGGATGTGGGGCATTTTGCGCCGCTTCAGGATCCGGGGACGTTTAATGCCATGTTGGATCGGTGGTTGGCGAGGGCGAGGGGGTAATACTTTCAGTTTTCGTGCATTTTGTTTGAATTTCAATGGGGCTAGGGGTAAGAGGCGGAAGAATAGAGGAGATTGAGAGTTTAGAAACAAAGATAGAGACAGGGTAGTGGCTTTACAAAGAAGCAAATGTGATTGTTTTCTGCAACAGAAATTCCCCCAAGTTAAAGACTGTATACTTCTGATTCTCAGGAAATGCCCGGCATGAATCCCGGAGAAGCCTCAACGATCTTGTTTGCTTTGGGCGTTTAGCGTCCGCATCACATTGACACGGTTCTCAGCCAGCATGTAGCTTCTCCGAGGTAACATAGCCCCCCGTCTTGCGGCTCAGCAGCTGCGCCGTCTTGATCAAGTTCTTGATCTCCCGGCCGTTCAACGACAGCTTCGACAGCCCATCCAGGTCCGACTCATCGGCCTCAAACTTGTCAGGACCGAGGTAATTCATGAAATTCTCCCACGCCTTGGCCAAGTGGGAGCTGAAAACCAATCGTAAATTCACCACAGGTTCCCCAACCGCAAAGTCAGGCATCAAGTGCTTGGTTCCCTTGTATTCCTGGAAGTGACAGCCCCTCAACTTCTCGACCTTGCGATCACGCTCAATGTACTTGCGCTTCCGGTCCTCAACGTCGTCGAAAAACGAGAGCGGACAGACTTCGAGGGAGAAGACGCTCTTCTCGCCATCATAAGGCTTGATCTCGAGCGCGTCCCTCTCAGGGCCAGTTCCCAGCCCACTGATTTCTGCCTCCACCAAAGTCCATGTGTCATAGCCGGCGCCAGCAACCGCACCCTGCGATTTCACTTCGGCCTAGAATGGTGAAAATGGCTGGTCGCGCGTCCCTGAGCTGCCTGCTGCTGCCTTGGGTCGGGTGGATCCCAAGAAACCTGGAAGTTGACTGCCGAAGGAGCGGTGTGCGGGGTTGCTGGAGTTACTCGCACCCCTTTTTCGATTCCTCGATATTCGATTCGGGCTGCTCAATTGACCTGAATATCATTCCCAACGATGCCGCCCAAGAAACGTACCAAACTCAAGACGACATGGCAAGCGGTTGCACGCAAGGCGCAGGACCAACGGGACGCCTCACTCGCGGAGATTCTGAAGGGCGCAGAGGAGGGCATCGAAGATCTTGAGCAAGCCAAGTTGCTGTCGTCCAATGCGATAAGAATCACCCACAACCTGCCCAATCTCGTCTCGGCAGATGTCCTCGACATCACAGGTACCCACCCCTACCATCTGTCGGTTATGCTCCATCACGGGGTGTTGAAGACTGTGAGCGTGATCGACGCCTACTCTCGAATGGCGGCTGTGGCCCAAAAGTCGGTAAACTGCCTCACCGAGCTCCTCTTGTCCCGTGCTATGGTTCGCGCGGAGGAGCTCGACGAACACTTTGCCAAGACAGGCCAGGCCATCGGCCCGCTGCACGGCATCCCCGTTAGCATCAAGTCCCATATCGGCATTCAGGGCTGCCAGCTCGCCGCGGGCTATGTCGGCTGGTGGGACTCTCGCAGCCATCGAGCAGAAAAAGACGCCCTGGTAGTCCAGATTCTCGAGCGGGCGGGGGCTGTTGTGCACGCACGAACCACCGAACCACAGAGCATGATGCAGCTCGAGTGCGTCAGCAACTTGTACGGTACGACACTCAACCCGCACAACACGAACCTCTCTCCAGGCGGCTCATCAGGCGGCGAGGCGGCGCTTCTTGCCATGCGTGGGAGCGTCCTCGGTGTTGGCAGCGATGTTGGTGGGAGCATTCGTGTGCCCGCAGCCGCGTGTGGCCTCTACGGACTCAAGCCAACGGCCTTTCGGGTGCCCACAACCGGATGGAGCTCGACGCCGCCAGGAGCGGACCCCATACCAACAGTGGTTGGGCCGATGTCTCTTTGCCTTGATGGGATCGAGAACTTCATGCGGACGGTGCTGGCGGCGGAGCCGTGGAAGGTCGAGCCCGCGTTGGTGCCATTGCCATGGACGGATGTCGAGATACACCCGAGTCCAGACCGGCCGCTTCGAATTGGAGTTGTGTGTGATGATGGCGTGGTGGTTCCGCACCCTCCAATTTTGAGGGAGATGGAGGAGTTCCTTGTCAAGATTACGAGGCTGCCGCACGTCGAGATCGTGGAATTCCCGTTGTATAAGTTCAACGAGGCATGGGCGATTGCGTCGAGCCTGTACTTCACCGATGGCGGGGAGGCGGATCGCAAGGTCATGGCCGAGTCGGGAGAACCGATGCTGCCGCTGGTCGAGTGGATAGTGGGGAATCCTGGGGTAAAGAATCTGACGAGAGAGGAGTTGGAGTACTGGCTCGAGGAGCGAGAGGAATACCGGCTTGAGTACGCCGAGCACTGGAATCAGACTGGCCGATGGGACAAGGAGGCGGGCAAGTGGGTGGACACTGTGGATGCCTTAATCTGCCCAGTTGCGCCGGGCGTGGCCACGCGCCATAACACATCAAAGTACTGGGCATACTCGGCCGTCTGGAATCTAGTCGATTATCCCGCGCTCGCCTTCCCGGTTGGGAAGGCCGACAAGGACCGCGATGTGAAAGAACGTGTTGCCGATTTCTACGGACCTCAAGATGAAGCGAACTGGGAGTTATGTGAGTTGGGGGGATTTTACCGCAGAAAACGCGCGTAATTGAAGTGAAGCCGAGCTGACCAGCCTGCAGATGATCCTGAGGTTTTCCACGACATGCCGGTAGGGCTTCAAATCATCGGCCGACGATTTGAGGACGAAAAGATCGTGGCCATTTTGAAGTACTTCGAATCCAACAAATGCCTCCCAGAGCTCCCTCAGCGGCATGAGCCGGAGAAAATAAAGCCGGAAAACTCCTCTCCACTCCCTGTTGCTAGCTAGGCCTTTTTAGCCAGCGAGCCTGGGGGAGGAGTATGGAGGGAAGAAAGAAAGGAGCCATCCCACGTAGTGCATCAAGGCCACAATTTCACATGCAAGCCACGTTTGGGTCTCTTGTCTCAAGCCACCGGCAGTGTTTCATTTGCAAGAAGTGAGTTGCTATTATTAAGTACCCTCGATAGGCGGGTAGTTACGCGATTACAAGGAAAAGCACTAAAACTAGATGGGTTCGAAACCTCCAGAGACCCGGCCTTGAACATCTACTCCCGTTCTGATCAACTCTACCGTCTAAAACCTAACCTTACCTCCAAAGGTACCAGTTAGGTCACAACGAGGAGAAAGTCTCCTGTCTTCCAATCCGAGTTCAGTTCCGCATTTCCAGCTCTCCTTCAACCCGCCTCCAACACTGAAAACTCGAGAACAAAACTGTAGGTAGATCGACCCTGCCAATGAAGCAATGCAAGTGTGGCAGCACTACAGAAGCATTGCGATTGATTGCTAGGCATCGGGGTAGTGAGCACCAGTGCGGTTCCCTAGATCATCGCTAACTTGTTCGTACCCACGCGAATCACACGAACCGGGCCGTTCCAAACATCAGGGGAGAGCAAACTTGGACGCGAAGATGGCAGGAGATGAGTATGCCTGGCCCTACAAGAGATGTAGTAAGGCATAGTGTCAAGGCTGAGTCCTAGGTTTCTTTCAAAGCTCTCGGGTTTTGCTGTTGGTTTGGCACTGTTGCTGCAAATAACCGCTTCCAGCAGCCAACTTTCGCACTGTGCCAAACGCCTCCCGGAACCAACTGAGATTTCTCCGGTGACCGTAATGGTAAGTCTTCTTGATGGACGACCCCTTTGATTGGTGATGGTTGACTTTGCCGTGACTGTGAGTTGCGGGTACGGTCAGCGGAGCGGCGTAGTCAAGATTAAGACCGCCTAGAAACGGCATGACCCTCACGGGCCGGACCACCCTTGAGTCCTTGCGGCTGGGACTTGGGAACCAAAGCTTTTCGCCGCTTTGTTGCAGCAGCAAGGCGCACAACTTGAGTCATCAAAAGGGGCCGTCATGAATTATCGGCCATGTCTCACACCACTCAACGCGCCCAATATCTAGAACCAACATCTTTTTTTCGCAGCCCATCAAAATTCGTCTGTCACCACTCTTCGCCGCCGTGAGCCTCCTGGCTACAGTGCGGTAATTATAGGTAGGCTAGTGATTATGGCTGCTTATGGTGGGTATGTAGACATAATGATGAGTGGCGTTGGCTTCGAGATTGTGGCCAGGCTGCTTCTTGCAGGACGGGCAGCCGACAACCTGCGTCGGTCATGTGGTATACATTTCCCTGGACGGTTTGGGTTGTACTTTGGTTGTTAAAGTATATATTCTTTGTCTTGGTTTTGTTTGATGGCTTAGGCATCAGCCTAGCTCTTGACAGGAAATAATTTGAATCATAGGTAAAGACTCGCATCAAGTTGCGAGGTGGGTGGTCGCGGGTAGGCTCCCCCCCTTCTTACCCCCGAGTTGGGTGTATGGAATTAACCCTAACCCTCCTCTGTCTCCATTCACCAAGGAGGAAGCAGGAATGCTCATGCAACGAAACCAAGACATGATGATTTTCGAAAGCTTCTCCAACCCGCCGGGTGATTATGTGAACATAGGCTGCGGTGCCGACTCAGCAACTCAAAGCCGTATGCGGTACGCACTCGATACTCGATGAGGTAGAAAGACAATTGCCGTCAAGGCCATTGGCCTGGCTAGAGGGTCGCACAAACGCCACGAAGGGCTGAGAACGGTCGGACACAGCGGATACCCCGACATGCCGCAGCATTCCTCTCCGGCTTGACCCGAATACGCGCCCTGTCAAATATTTCATTCGAGATTGACCCGGAATATTGAAAATGTCCTCCCGTCTCCCATCGCGCCTTCCATCTCTTCATAGGTACGCCCGGAGACTCCACCAAAAGATTTAATTACAGCAAAATGCCAGCTGCAAAGTTCGACCCCGCGAAGGACATCCCCGACCTCACGGGAAAAATCATTCTCATCACCGGCGGTATGCCATCCCCATCACGACACCAACACCCCTAAAAGCCCACACGTGCACATCCCCTAACCCCAACTCTCAACAGGAACCGCGGGCATCGGCGCCGCAACCCTCCTCGCGCTCGCCTCTCACAACCCCGCACACCTCCTCTTCACAGGGCGCAACACCGCCTCCGCCGCAACCACCATCTCCACCATCCAATCCGTCTCCCCCTCTCTCCCCATAACCTTCCTCCCCTGCGATCTCGCCTCCCTTACCTCCGTCTCCTCCACCGCTGCCACCCTCCTCACCACCCTTCCCCACCTCGACGTCCTCCTCTGCAACGCCGGCATCATGGCTCTCCCGCCCTCCCTCTCCCCCGACGGCTATGAACTCCAATTCGCCACCAACCATCTCGGCCACGCCCTGCTCATCAAGAAACTCCTCCCCCTCCTGAGGAAAACCACCTCCCCGCCGGGGCGCGTCATTCTCGTTTCGAGCACCACCTTCCGTGGCGCCCCAAAAGGTGGAATCCTCTTCGACAAGCTCAAGACTCCACAGGACATGCGGCTCGGTGGGCGCTGGCTGCGGTATAGTCAAAGTAAGCTCGCGAACTTGCTGTATGCACGGGAGCTGGCGAGGAGGGTCCCGGAGGTGCTGGCGTTTAGTATCACGCCGGGGGTGGTGAATACGGCGTTGGTGAGGGAGGCGAGTCTTCTGGAGAAGGCGGTGGTGTATATGACGGCGAGGGTGCAGAGTGTGGAGGAGGGGGCGTATAATTTGCTGTGGGCGGTGGGGGTGAGGGATGGAGAGGTGGAGAGGGGGGCGTTTTATGAACCGGTCGGTGTGAGGAGTCGGTTGGAGAGTGAGGCGAGTAGGGATGGGAAGTTGGCTGAGAGGTTGTGGGAGTGGACGGAGGGGGAGTTGGAGAGGTGGATGTAGGTATAAGGGGGTAAATCGTGAGTGGGGAAAGGCTTTTCGGGATGCCTCTTGTATGTGACATAACGGCGGGTTGCATGCCAAATCCCTGCTCATTCTAGTGCTTCTATATGTTTAACTATAAGTTGAGAAAAGCTATGTTGTTCAATGCCAGACCCGAGGTTTGTGTAAAGCTTGTATACCTTCAAGTTACCTACCCGACAACCACCGGAACACGAACTTGCAATCTCCGTGTGATCCTTATTCCTATCCCATCCTCATTTTGTGCGGACAGGATGCCCCTGTCTCTCAAAGCACTATAACGTTTGTAGTAAGGGCGTCTTGGCTGTCTATGATGCTAGAAGTGATTACATCACACAACGACATCATGCGTCTAGTTGAGATGAGCGAGCACCCGGCCGGGATGATGTCAAGTGAACTTCGGGTGTGTAAATGATGGTTGAAATCAAAAGTGCCTACTGCTGGTCTACGGTCTATCTATGTTCTGACGACTAGGAATTGCATGTGAACCCAATCCATGTGCCAATGTGATACAAGCAGCTTTTCGTGTGCCTACTTCTCTTGTCCCGCCTTCCACTCCTCTAACCCGCCCGGAAATCTGGCCACCAGGTCCCGGGGCGAGGCTAGCAACCTATGTCAACATTACGAGTCAGCAAGGACATGCAGTTGGGAGGATGCCGGCCACACTGACATCTCGCGATAGCTCTTATACTTTTTATACAGAATTGAGTCTAGAATATTTACCCGAGCTGCATAAAGCGCGTTGCGATCTTCAGAGTCCTCCTCGGGCTGCGCTCTCAGGAAATGATTGTGCTACTGAAGACGATAAGGCACGTTGATCTTGTTCCAGGGCTGGCGCCACACAGCGAGTTCGTCTGATGCAATTGACGCCAGCTCTTAAAGACCAGCGGAATAGAACACGAGGTGTCTCACACTCGTTGTAGGCATAGAAAGAAGCAGCATCAAAAATGATGGGTTGGCCTGTATTAGCATCCATGGCGACATTCCCGTGCCACAAATCTCCGTTGATTAGAGCCGGCTTGATCGAGCGTCTATCAGTCTCGAGAGGTCGCAGGGGGCGTGGCACAACCTTCTCGAAGAGACGCTTGGAGAGGTCTAGAATCTCGGCGTTTGGGCCCTGGGCTTCCTGCTCCATTTGCAAAAGCACTTTGGTTGTATTGGTGAAGTACTGTTCCCAGGTATCATGCCACCCGTGGTTGATGGGAGTGTTGCCATGATATGTTGTGACAGGAAAGCCAAACTTCCCGTTTGGAGATGTGCCGTTCCGGTGTAGCTCCGCCATCTGAGCCGGAAAGGCCTCGATGTTAGGTAGCTCATCAGTCATGTTGCGGAACTCGCAAAGAATGAAGTGTACGTCGTTCAGTGTTTCATATGTCACCCAGGCGATCGGGACGGGAACAAGATGAGGAGCGACCTCTTTGATCGTTTTCATGGACAGAAATTCACTAGACACCATGTTGCGGCCGCGCTCTCCGTACAAGGTCTTCTCTCATAGATTAGATAGGTCAAGCTGGCAACAACTGATGTGCATTGAGACCGACTTTCAAGAAGTATTGTGCGGTCGTCTATCCGTTGCCGCATCGAGTCTCACAGTACGAGTCCAGAAGCTCGCGCCATGAGCTGTAATACTCTCGACTTCTGTGCTCGGAGGAAGCTCTGATCATCTCGTTAGAAACAAACTGGAAAACCCGACAGTGTTGCGGGGAAGGGAGATGGATGTTCATACGCTTCACCACCGCAGGGTCGATAATCTGGATGGCCTCAACCGGCACGTCGACTTTTCCATTGTAGTCATTATGTCCATTCCCCATCATCGGCGGTGCTGAATCCCGGGTCCCAAAAAGGAATGAAGGCTAATAAAATTCCGAGCAGAGAAAGAGAGCGGGGTGAGGTGGGAGGTTCTTGGCGCTGCAGTCTGCGTTGTTCTTTTAGCAAGCAAACATTGCTAAAACATTGGCCCCGCCGGGAAGTTTCAAGTTTTCCACTGTGGTAGTTGAGATTAAAATACGGTGTAGGTGCTCGTAGGCCCAACGGAATCACGCCATTTCGTCCGCTATCGCTCATCTATTACCAGTCCACAGCAGTGATACCATCCTGCACATCAACCCCTTGGGCCCCAATGAGATCCCAGCCATCCCCACCATCATCAGCCCTCTTGATAGTGAAATCAAACGTCCCCTGCCCTTGTGGCACCGGATTCCGTCCGTTTTCAGTGTTGCAATCTATTTGACCCTCGCCGATCAGAGACGTCACCCTGACCTGAACACGATAGGAGCCGGCGGGTATGGCTTGAATTTTATAATGCCCGTCTGCGACGATAGTCCGATAGTTGGTCGACGGGTGTCGCTGACCCACAATGTGGACAAAGTTCCCGATAACTCCTGAGCTGTGGTGCCACCCTCGAATTCCGTCAAGCGTGGTCCATTCCGAGTTCGTCTGCTCGTTTGTTCCTGGGAGAGGAATCTTTGCGCCCCCGATAATCAGATTTTGCTTAGTTGCCGTGTCGAGGGATAGATCGAAGACAGCAATGCTGAGGTTGGTTTCTGAGTGCACAATGTACTGGTCGAACCGGTCGTGGTAAACGTACCATGGCACCCCAAGTAGTTGAAGCTGGAAGAATATTCTTGCCGATTCCGGTAGGTGCCTGACCGGCGTTGAAGAAACCTCCATGGCGCCTGGATGTCAATGGACCTAGAAAGCCTGAAGATCGTTCTGCGTTCACGGTGTTGTCTGGGGGAGGTTGTCGGCCAGCGGCTGAGTTAGGCCAAAACATGAACCCCGCCTTGGCTGCCTAACACCCCGATTGCCAAGCGACGACTAGTGGATGCGTCGCCTAAAGAAACTATCTTTCTGGGCCCACCACGTGAGGGAGCCGGTGTTGGAGCCGGAGGCCTAAATTGATTAAAACCGAGCCGGAAGGCCTGCTGGGCTTTGAAATGAGAGACCAGCGGCCCAAGAAAATCCCCGTCTTTCAGCCCAGCAAGATCCTCGTTACCAACATGGCGAGCAAGGTGCCTAGGCCTGATGCAGGTTGTTTCTCAGAGCCTTCGTGCTTTATCACGGCAGCCTCCAAACAATGAGACGTAGCTGAGTGGAGTGGAAAAGGGGGTAGTCAAAGCCACCTCATGATCTTATTCAAGTCTAACACGACTCCTCCTCTTCTTTTTCTCCTCGTTGATACCCGTAGCCAAAATTGTTTCTCGTAGCCCGCCCATTCCGGTATTGCCAACTCAAAGACCAGCTAGACCCTTCAGGATGCAAGGTGTGACCCAGGTGCCGACAGTTTAAAGTGGCGGCAGGTCAGGGCAGATACAGCTGCAGTGGTCAGCGCACCACTTGTCGCGTGGGTGTAGCTTGCCAGTCCCGTCGCATGACGCGCCGCGCTCGGCGCACGTCTCAGACGCTTTTTCGGTACCACAGACGGGGATGTACGCCATACAAGCAGCGGCATCGGTGGACGTCGTGCTGTTAGCAGCGGTCGCGCTGGCTGCGTGCTCAATGGGAGACGGGCCAGCTAGGGCTGCGGGAACGAGTAGGGGCCATGATAACATCATGGCAAAGGGATAGAGCTGTTAGGGGCGGGGTAGTCAGCTTGGTTGCAGTGAAAGGTGCGGATTTGGATCCAGGGAGAGGAAGTTGGAGGATTGCGGACGGACCCTCATGGCTGATGATGGGCCGACCCAACTCAATCTTAACCTGTAAATCCGCACGTGGAGAGAGAGACTCAAAGGTAGGCGCGAAGGTGTGGAGTTGAAGCGGGATTTCGTTTTGAGGGAGCTGCTGGAGGTTTGTTAGGGAGTAGAAGATGCCCGGTGGTTTGAGGGATGGAGATTGGCAGAACGGGTGTCTGGCTGACCGCATCCCGTCATTCCAGCAGGGCTTGGAATGGATGGCGATTAATATTGAGCGCGTGAAGTAGGAGCGAGGTCCGTGGTTCACTAGATTTGCTTGTTTCCAAACCTGAAATCCAGTGTATGTCAGGCGAGGCAGGCGCGACCCAATGCTGAAGACTCGTCCGAACCCGCAACGCGGCCCAGCTCACAAGCACAGCCTCGCAGCCGAATCTTGGCCCTTGGGACCAAGCATAATCTCAAATGTCATGCCGTTCCTATACGTTGGCGGTCAGGATGGTGAGCGGTATCTCAACAAACGTGATCCTTTTACTGACAGTAGTCAAGGTCTCTACGACAAGACAGCAAAGATCGCAGTTGCGGTTTGTAGCAGAGACGAGCATCGATGCTAGCCCGGTACCTAGATAGTTCCCCACCAAAGTGCTTGGCCTCCGAGCTCTCGTGTGGGTTGGGCAAGGCTTGGGGATACTTGATCCTCCTCAGCAGTAGGGGAACCGGCTTTCTTCATGTGGATGGTAGACCGAGGTCCACGGGTCCTATTGAATGGTGATGGGCCGCATGGGCGAAGATAGGATGATAAGATGCGTGCGTCTGGTGCTTTCTGCTGTGGACTCTGATATCGGCTACGTTTCTTCCAATGAAAGGAAGAACGATGCGCCCGCGTTTTCCATAGTTAGTTACGTCCGAGTCCTTCGCTGCGGCTGCCCCTTCGCAGCTGCCCCTCAACTCCATCCCCTTACCCTGACCGGAAACTCCTGATATTTCACGGTACTTCGCAGTGCCGTGGGCATTACATCGCACTATCTCAACGAGGGCGCTCAGAACTAGCCGTCGCATGCCGCCATTACATTATTAGCGCCTGCGTGCATGAATTTTTCACGTATATCACTCATCTTGCTGCATCTTCTCTCCGGGTACACAGCGGGCGATAGGGGTGAAGATCCGGAGTTCTTCGAAGAAGTTATTCATGTTCTCTGGGAGCTCTCCAAACGACGTGGAAACGAGGTCCTGGGCAAAACGTTCGCGCGTAGGTAGGTATGGATCACTACGAAGGCTTAGGCCAAAAGAAAGGGTCTCTCTTCTCCGTGCGAAAATATGTTGTCGAAAGCCTCACACAGTTATATACCGGAGCAGCAAGGTCTGGGTTTGCCACATTACAGGCCTTGACGGCATTTGAAAAATGAACACGGACGGTGCAGCAAGAGACATTTCTCGCTGGCATGATGATCAGAGGCCACATGTATACCGAGGTATGTACCGATGCCCTCTGAGATCTGCACCTAATTATGCAGCTTTCAGGTATTCTGTTGCAGACGCAAACTGGATCGCACCACGTTTTGCCGGGCAAAGCGTCCGATACATAACAGCAACCTTGAAGGAGCCCAGTCATCCTCTCAGAAAACGGCGGAGCGGAACTCTATGTCGCAGTCAGGCTGCCTGCTGCAGAACTTTGCACTGCATCACATGAGCCTGACCGCGTCATGTGGTTTTCCGCCCGTTAATGATCAGGAAGTGTGCTGCGCTGTTGAACTGCCGAGAGCACCAAAAGTTAGGTGTAGATTGTGTAAACTGGCTGGAGGTGTGGCGAAAACCTGCAAATCTGGGACGATGGCCAATCCCCGGGCGAACCAAGCTGAAGACAATCGCGGTTCATGCGCTGCGGGCTGTGCTGGGAAGCAGTTAATACGCCTGCTATTTTCCAGTGGTGGTGCCAAGGCTGGGGGTTGGGGTCCGGACGGCTTTCGCATCCAAGTCAAAGCGTGCGCAGACGCGGGAACGATTCGGTGCGACTTCGGATCCGTGGGTGTGCTCGGGGGCGCAGCGGGGAGAAATCCACGGGAATTCTTTTCGGGTACTCTGGCGCGCTCTGAGACCTCAGGCCAAAAAAACAGGGTGAAAAGGTCGTCGGAATGGAGGCTTGTCGTCCGAACTTTGGGCCACTGGCGTCGAGATTATATAACAGGGGCGAGTCGCAGCCCCTGAGGGGAAAGTCACTGCGTCTCTGTGCCCTCGTTTTGTGATCCCCACCATCTGCATTATTTTTCTGCTCATGCTCTCAGTTTCTGACCACCGGCCGACTCTTGGTCATTGCACGGTAGATTGACCTCACGATGCGCTGGAGGTTGGTGGTTGCGTCGCGTCCTCGACCTGAGCCCGTGGCCGATCCCGCTGCGGTGGTGCTACGCTTGGATCCCTGCACGCGCCTGACACCCTAACACCTGCCATCGCTTTGGGGCCATGCCTTCCGCCAGTCAACGGGTGCCAAGATCATGCCTCGATCTTGCTGCAGCCGTCCCGCCGAGGTCTTGGCGGACAAGAAGCCTAAGTTCTGCGTCCCCCCGACCTTCCGGGAGCTTGCGGTTGTGGGGAGCCGTGTTCAACTGTTTCAGCCGTGTTCTTTTTGCCGCTTGCTCCCTAGCTTGAAACGGGTCATCCACACGCTCGCCCTCCCGAAATACCTCCACCCGCCAACAGCTCCAGCCCCGCCATTGGATCGCCGGATCGACAGACACCACTACTACCCTACCTCCCCTACCTCCCCTACCTATCCATGATCGCTTCCGATGTCCTGGGATGGAGGGCAAAGACGCGTGGACCGGGATTTTGAATTTGGAATCGTTGATGTTTGGAACATGAAGCTCTTAAACGGCTTCTCCCCTGTCAAGTGTCGCGCCAAGCCGCAAGTCACCCGTCCCCCCGCGCTCAAGCTCGTGCTCCCTGCCCATCTGCGCAGTCAAAAGAAAGCACCAGCCAACCTCTTATTGTTCCGCTGTCCTGCGGGGGGCTGACAGGTAATGCTCGCGACTTTTTCCTTCTGAGGACGAGGACTGCCAGGTCACGAGAGACACACGCCCTCCCCTTGTCAACCGCCGACTCGGTCGTCCCCAGACTATGGCGACATGGAGACACGACAGACCATCCGTAAGGTCGGGCATCTTCGACGCCGCAAGGGCAAGGGCAAGGGCAAGGACGAGGGCAGAGAGTTGCTTCCCCTTCCTTTCTTCCGAAAGAAGGACGAGGAAGGGCTGCAAGAACTCCCAGATGAGCAAGCGCCTCCACCACCTCCGCCAGTGCTTCCCCCGGGGCTTTTCAAAGGAAAGGGGAAGAGCCTCATCAGTCTTCCGCTCTTCACAATAACACTGGGGCGGCCTACGACTTCGACGTTCACGACTACGCAAGTACTCACCGTCGAGGCTCCTGCAACTCCGGTGACGCCAACGCCTACCACAGCACCGTTGATGACGCTTGCACCTTCATCTTCGCCTCCGCCTTCACCTCCGCCTCCGTCTCCGCCCCTGGGATCCACCACCGTTATGGGAGGTAATTAGCAGCATTTGCCTGACAGAAATGCTCTGTGTTGCTAACTCGAGTGAACTCACAGATGGGACAAGTCCCGAAGCAACAGGCTCCCCCTCGGCAGACATACCCCCAAGGGGAGGGCTCTCATCAAGCCAAACAGCGGGGATTGTAGTGGGGTCAATATGTGAGCATGCTGCTCAAACTTAGCGAGCAAGATTCTAACCCCGCATAGTTGGCTTTATCCTCATCATCGTCGCGGTTTTTGCCATCATCCTCTACCGGAAACGGAAACCCAGACGTTTAACCCTTGAATCTCCAGGGGGGACGAGATATAGCGCAGGTAACACACGGCCACGAAGTACAGACGCTGAGGAATTCCCCGACCCCGGCCCTGGGATACATGTCGGACAAACTGTCTCTGTCGTCACGGGGCCGAGGCCCGCGAGACTAAGATCGAGCCTGCATGTACCAGCATGGATCAGCCAAAGACGCCGAGGCGCACCCACGGCAGGACCTCTCGGCATCTCAATGCCAACAAACGAAAAGGCGGCAGATCAAAGTCTAGATACTGCTAGGCCATTACCACAACTACCGCGGCGAACTGTTTTTAGTTGGCGGTCGCTAGCGCCTCCACTCGCCCCGGCCCTCCGGGGGAGAGCAACACCATCAACTGACGGACGGCCCTCTGGGCAAAACCGCCAGTCCAGCAACTCAGACGCGTCTCAGTGGACAGGTGCAGTAACACAAAGAACTGACAGCGGCATATTTGTGCCGCCAACAGCACTCACACACCCCAGAGCGGGACCTACCAGTCCCCGGGATAAAACGGGAGGGCCTTCAGATGCAAGGGAGCTTCCGTCAAAGGATGCTCGAAAGACTGTTCGTTTTTCTGGCCACGAAGAACTGACTACGGTCAGTGGGAGAGCCAGCTTGATCAGCGTGGATTCACGAACCGGGGAAGATACCTCGAGGTCGTCGAATGGAGGGAGGGCACTACGGCAGATCTGAGAGCGGCCGAGAAGACTCACAAAGCTTGATGCTGCTCTGGTAGCAGAACACCATGATGCGAACTTTTGATTATCATATACCCAATTTACTACTTTTTTGCTATATATTTGCTCTTCAAGCTGAAAACTGCACCACCGATGTTGACTCCTCCGGAAAAGACAAAAGACAAGCTCAAACTGTGCACAGCGTTCTCCAATTAGCCTACACACCACCCTGTACTAAGCGTTCCCCGAGGCGCCGTTACTTACCAATGGAACATCAGCCAATCAACCGAAAATAGATTACAATTTCGCATGCCCTCCGTTCTTTTTACCTCTGTACAACCCCATGAGCCCATAGCGAGTACAGGGGTAGAGTCTTCTCCTGAAGTACCTAATTACACGCAAGTACGTGTTATATACCCGGCATCACAGAAAATCGGGGGGTTCGGCAGCTCCATCGAGGTGGCACAGACAACGACGGCGTCGAATGAAATGGGTATAAACCGAGGTCACCCAAACCGCCAAGCTCCGGGTGAGAAAACGAAACCCACCGTTTCTCCCACACCCCCAAGATCCAGACATGGGCATATGATAGCCTCAACCCTGCACAAGTTCATCCTCCTCCCAGCCCCAGCCTATCAAAAATCCAACTCGGATCAACATGAGACTCAACCCCTTTCTCACCACTATCACCTTCCTCCTCTCCCAAGCGACCGCCGCACCAGGGCCTCTGCGCATCGCTGCAGCCCTCGCAACAATAGAACATACTCCTTTGATTCTAGCCGCTCGGGAGAACTATCCGTCTGCGAGCTCAGTAACGTTTACAAATGTATGCCAATACGACCTTATCTTGCCCCACCCAAACTCCCCCCTTTCTTCACTACCACCCTCTCAGGAAGCGACATACTAGTACCTGGCCTCCAAAGACCGGCCCTCAAAACACCCCCTTGTCCTTCCCCACCCGTTCTCTGTTCCCCCTGCCCAACCCCCTGCCCACCCT
>Ga0247770_1000343_pt1 | contig 45777 bp, 65 predicted proteins | sample UWRJL136409B6_FD_179943 | JGI IMG/M metagenome (GOLD analysis project Ga0247770, IMG submission 179943) | Plant litter microbial communities from Arlington Agricultural Research Station in Wisconsin, United States - UWRJ-L136-409B-6 | ecosystem: Environmental > Terrestrial > Plant litter >... | reverse complement strand
TCGGTCCCGATGGCGGAGGGTGGGAATCGCTTCATAGGTCGCCGGCCCGGCATTCCAATACCAAGACCGTCGGAGAGGGTGGTGGCTCGCTGCAAGAAGGCGTAATGGGAAGGTCAACGCGGGGTGTGCGGGGCTAAGATGCGAAATATTCAGGCTAGTTTCTCATGTGTGCGGCTTTTGGAGGGTAGACAGTCTCTGTTCATCCAGGGCCGACGGCAAACTCTGGGATGTTCGCTCTCGAGCTCGAGCAGCGCGCGCGAATACTTTGCAGATAGGCCCGTCGAGACCACTGACTGGCGATCCGCGACTGTGAGACGCCGTGGAGGCTGCTGCGCCTCATGGAAAATCGGGGCGCCGGGGCAGCGGTTTGTTGAGGGCGACTGAGCGGCTCTAGAAATACGACAGAACCTTGCAGGATCCAGGAACGCGGCGAGTTGGCCACACGAGTGGCCCACCGACCTCCCGAACAAACCGTCCCATCAGCTGTTTCGACCGGGCCCTGGAGCACCAGCGGTGGAGAGCCTGCGACCCTGTCCGTCTCTGGAACTCAATTTTCGCCTTCCCTTTTGGCACTCGGCGCCAATTGTCCCCCCATGACGATGTATTGACGGGGTCTCGAGACAAATGTCGCGCGTCTGCTGTAAAGTAAGGTTGTTGCATGTGCGCGAAGCGAACCAGTGAGGAAAACGCGCGTCTAACACATCTACAAGAGGCTGGGATCAGCTGGCCCTGGGGTGGTGGTACCTGAAAGATGAGTACCTGGCGATGGGTGTCGCGCTCATATCGACGTTTCCAGTTTTCCTATGACGGTGTCTGGAAATCACTCGCCGGTTGCCATCCCGCATCCATTGCAACCGAAAGAGCAACAGAGCAGGTGGAGGAGGGCGCATTCATCCAGCCCGGCTACTTTTCCCGGGTCCAGCCGTTAACAGTTGCCCCGCCCCGCCCTGCAGCGGCGATGTTAGCGGGCAGGCCCCATTGATCTCGCCCCTGCTTCCCTGGCGACGCAGATTAGCGCCATGCAACCACTGCAGGAGAACGTGGGAGTCTTGGGAAACCACTGGCCCGAGGCCCCTGTCGGGTTGCGCGAAAGCCTGGGGGACCAGGGGCATCGCAATTCATCCGTTTTTGACGAGTTTCGCACCGAGGAGAGATACATCCACTCGATAACCTGCTGTTGTTGCCACCACGTCCATTCGCTAATCCGTACATATCAGGCCTTTGCTCCCCTCCATTTTTGGTGTCTCCTTGTCTGCGTTCCCTTTCCTTGTCCTCCCAGCCTTTTGTCACCTGCTCTTTGGGTCTTGTGTCTAGCCCCTCCAGGACAATACCTCCGAACCCTGGCCGAGCCGGGTGTCATTGCAACCCAACCACACCAACCACTCATTACGACACAAAAGTCAATACATCAACCACCAGCAAAAGACCAAAGTGGTTGGACAGCCAACCTCCCTGCTCGCAATTTCCCATACATAATTCCGCAACGGACGGCGGATCGCCACAACGGACCTGGTTCTGATTCCCGCCTTACACGCACTGCAACGAGAAATCGCCGCCAAGATGAATATCACCAAGAAATTTGACCGCGCCTTCCAGTGGGCTGGCGAGAAGATGGGCGCTGAAGCCAAGACGACCATGTCCGAGGACTTCAAGAACCTCGAGACTGAGATGGCCCTCCGCTTCGAGGGTAAGTGGCCCCTTGCTGCGAATTACCTCGTGGGGGTTCATTGACTAACAATAGCTTTCGTGTTGTAGGAATGGACCAGCTGCAGAGATCCATGAGCACGTACGTCAAGTGGCTCGGCCGCCGCGGCGAAGCACCCGAGGACAAGGACAAGAGCCTCGCGGCTGGCTACCTGGGGCGCACCATGGTCAACCATGGAGAAGAATTCCAATCCGATTCGGAGTTCGGCAACTGCCTGATAGCGATGGGCCGTACCAACGAGCGAGTATCCGCAATCCAGGAGACCTTTGTTAGCGAAGCCACCACAACTTGGCTCGAGTCCCTCGAGAGGTCGCTGGCAATGATGAAGGAGTATCAGGTTAGTGATATGAACGTTGGAGTCTACCAGGCAAATTATCGCTAACAGCCACCCCAGGCCGCCCGCAAGAAGCTAGAGAGCCGCCGTCTCGCCTATGATGCAAGCACCACCAAGATGCAAAAAGCACGACGTGATGATTTCCGCCTTGAGGAAGAGCAGCGGAGTGCAAAGGCCAAGTACGAGGAGTCCTCCGAGGACGTCCTACGCCGCATGCAGGACATCAGAGATGCAGAGAGCGACAGCGTCCGGGACCTGACGCAGTTTCTGGACGCCGAGCTTGACTACCATGAGCGATGTGCCGAAGAACTGAGGCGAGTGCGCAAGAGCTGGATCGCCGCTCCGGCCGCCACCAGTGCGAGCACATATGGCGGTGGTCTCGAGAGGCGCACGACTGGTAGGAGCAGATCGAATACGGCGCAGAGTTTCAATGGGAGGTTGTCGCGAACAAACAGCCACAGCATCTCCGAGACCGAAGAGTTTGAATCGGAAGCCCCTCCGGTTCGCATGCCCATTCGCAGCAGCACTAGCCGCATCAGCCTATCGGCGCAACCACAACACCAGCAGCCAGATGCCCCAGCCCGCCCCGTCATCGGTAGAGCTAGTACCTTCCAGGGCGGTGCCAGTCTGGACCGCGAGCGCATCGGGAGCCGTACTTCTGGGGTGTCACCACCGAGCTCGAGCTACGGCGTCAACCAAAACATCCCCAACGTGGGGTCTTTGCGCGGCCAGCTGCGCCCCGTTAGCAGGATTGTAACGACCAGAGACGATGTCTTTGCCGATCGGGACGATGATACAACAGACGGCAGCGGCAGCCCGGATAACTGGGGACATCGCAGTACGAGCCCAGCCACCAGTCTCGGCAGTCTGAGTCGCACCTCGAGCAATGTCGCAGTGAATAGCAATGGACTGGGATCAAGAAAGGCCCCACCACCGCCGCCGCCGAGTCGTTCCAAAAAGCCTGCACCTCCAGTGCCGGCCAGACGCGAGGTTGGATACTGAACGCGTCGGCAGGACCGGTAAGCGTTGGATGGATGTCGGGTTATTTGGCGATACGCGTGTCTGGGTCTGGAAAAGAGGCATTCATCGCTCAAGCTAGTTCATTTTGGGGGCAAGGTCAGAGTACAGGGTCGGGAATAATGAGCAGCACATGGCGACCTGCACGGCGTTTGGTGTTTTCTTCCTGGGATGAAGGACGGGCGACATGATAGCCGGAGGTGAATGGCCCGAGGCAGTGCCTGGGTCCGCGAGCTTTCCCTCCAGCGACCTGTGCGAAAAAGTATTACGGTCCTGATAGGGAATTGGCCAAGTCGATAGATTATGAATAAATGCATCAATTACCAGTACGTTGCGTGTGTGTTTTTCGTGAAGATGCCATTGTGATGGAAGAAAGGAGAGAAGCTGGAGCAGAGTTCAGCCGCCTTGCTCCGACTCGCCAAGGCGGATTGCCCCCGGCGCCCCCAAATCCAAGACATCCCTGTCGGTCGCCAAGAACAGGCCCCACCTCTAACTTTTGCGGCCAAGCTTGAAGCCCCCCTCACAATGGACAACTGCTTACAACCACTACAGCGCGCCAAACCAGCGCCTACCCATCGACACGGCCTAGACTGTACCGAGAAATTCTCTGCTAGACCCGGGACGTCCTATCTGTGCCGAGGTCTTTTGAGCTGGTAGGACATGCACTCTCGGCCTTGAGCTATCCGTCGGAAGAACAGCGGACTCCTCGAGTCGGCCCACCGCCCGCCTCGCCGCCAGTATGGCTTCTGAGGACGCGCGGTACCGCCAGTCATCGCAGTTCCGCCTCTGGTCATTCTCGCCTTCCCAGCTGGCCGCAGCGCGCGAAAAGGCAAACATCCTAGCGCAGAGCAGCATCGCTGCACGCCTCGCTTCGACCCCCAATACGTCGGCGCCGACCTCGAACGCAAATACTCCCGATCCTGATGGCGCTCCATCGCTACCCGAATTCCTCACACCGGCGGAGGAGGCGGTCATGGTTAGCTTTTATACATCGGAGCTGTTGCGTGCAGGCGACCACGCCGAAGTAGGGGAGGTGGTCAAGGCGACCGGGGCTGCCTTCTTTCGACGCTTCTACGTCACAAACAGCATCATGACATATCCTCCGCAGGACATGCTGATCGTTGCTTTGTTCTTTGCGTGCAAGGCGGAAGGCATATTTCCGAGGATTGGAGAGTGAGTGCCCCTGTCCGACCGCGCGCGCGGTCCTCGGGCGGATGAACTGACCTGGTTCGCGCAACAAGGTTCATCAGTAAATTTGGTCGAGACCGCCCCGAGGAGATCCTCGCTGGGGAGTATCTTCTATGTCAGGGCATCCGCTTCGCATTCGACGTGAAGCACCCCTTTCGCGCCCTCAAGGGGGCGGCAATGGAGCTCAGGAGACTCGGCGACATTGAGGTATACCCCGGTTTACACCCAGCCTCCCCATCACGGCGAATCGTCTTGCTAATATCAGTCGCTACACAGGAGCAACGGATCAACGCCGCCGAACGACGCGCTCGCGAGATCTTGGGCTTTAGCCCTCTAATAACCGACGCCTACTTCCACTACACTCCAAGCCAGATCATGCTCGCTGCCCTTTCGCTCGCCGACCGCGGGCTCGCCGAGCGCCTAATATCGCACACGTTCCACTACGTTGCGCCGCCTACAAATAGCGGCCCCGGCACCCCGATGGCGACTGGCGACGCCCCCATGGCAAACCGACGAGAGCCGAAGGTCGAGGACAGAGAAGCCATAGTTGGATCTCATATAAGGGACAAGGTGCTTGGGACAGTCGAAGCTTGCCGAGAGATGCTCGCGAAAGAGCTACCCGAGCGCCGAGAACATTGGGGCAATGTGAGTACACCCGCCCGCAAGGCGCAAGCCGTTTGGCAGGTAATCTTCTAACAGCCCTACAGAAAGCAGTCTACAAGGCACAGATCCAGCCGATTAGGAAAAAGCTGAGCAAGTGCCGAGACCCCGACCGCTACAATCTTGTCGAGCTCCAACGAGCGCGCCGAGAACAGGCAGGGAACAAGTCCGATTCGGAAGAGGACGAGCCCGAGAACAAAGAGGCGACGCTTGAGAAAGACGCCTCCGTCTTTGGGGATGTGTTACCAAGAGATACCAAGAGGAGGAAGGTAACCAAGCCGGATGATCCATTTGGCCCGCCATTGTGAGAATATGGGATAAAGTAGAAATACCGCATTGCATGCTGCTTTTCCGGGTGTTCGTGGAGGCTTATGAGGAAAGTTGTTATTTTAGTGGAGTCTCGGCGTTTTTGACAGGGGTCAATAGGGGTAAACTGGTCTTGGTGCAGGTAAATATAAGCCGCTCCCCAATTCCCACTCGGAGCTGAGAACCATGCTGTGATGACCTAGTCAACAACACCAGGTGCGGTGATCTTGCCTACTCTTACCACAACTTTAAACCCGTATCCGGAACATCCTTGATAAGGTTCGAATCGCTTCCTCATCAATAGTAGGATTGCTAGGGGTTAGAAGACAAACGTACTTTCCCACACTTGTGCTTATCACCACGTCGTATCAGAGGCCATCTGGAACAGTTTCGGCAAACATGGTCCGCTGAATTTACCAGAGAACAAAAGCATTTTACTGTAAACCTGCCTCATGAGCTAGTGGCGAGAAAAAAATGACGCATGAGAAAATCCGCTGGTGATGCACTGTTGAACAAGACCCGTCATAGCACTCTGTGCATCCCGGCCGATCTCATCTCCATACAAATATGGCAGGCATCCGCCTCTCAACCCGCTCGCCGTATTCATATGCGTCGCCAAACCACTTTGACTGGTGGGCTATAATCTTCTTCCGCCTGTCCCTCTCCAATCGTCACGCCGTCCTCTCGTACCCCCTCTTAGACAGCCAGGACAGTTGAAGTTTCTCCCTACGCGAAGCCAAAGCTCTTCAGACGACCCTCCAACTCCTTTAGAATTGCAGACGGAGTGTTGTATGGCGATTTCTTCGCCGAGATCAGGATAATGTTGCCCTTCAGGGAGAAGTGCTTCCGGATGACCTCGCCCCAGACATAGTCATCTCTGCTATCGACGACTGTGTTTCCGATTGGCTTAGTATCAGACTTCTTGTTACCGACCCCGGGCATAATAGGCATCTCTTGCCACACCATCTCTTGTTGCATTTGCATCTGTTCCACCATTTTAAAATGATCTACTAGGTCGGTGATGTAGGGCGGAGATCCCGGCGCGGTTGCTTTGGTGGCAAACGTTTCCCAATTAATCGGGTTAATCCCGACGTGTTTTTTCTTGTCCTTGGGTTGTTGCACCGATTGATTTTGGTGCCCAGCCGTCTCCTCGAGATCCTTCAACGGCGCAAAGAAGAGATCCTTACCCTGCTCATTGAGTTGGGCTTGGGTGAGCCCTTGGGGGTGGGGCTGCGCCTGCAACCAACTCGTTGTTTTCCCTTCAAATCCCGGCCCCGTAGATTGTGTGGACAAATTTCCGCCGTGTGACCTATCAGCCGGCGAAAGCGTCCCGTGTGCAGCACTGATGGGGATATGGGTCTGATCGTAGGGTATTGGAAGGGACCAGAAACTGTAAATTCCCGTCTGATGTGGGTTATTCTGTGTGTACAACTGGGAAGTCGGCATGGTCGACTTGTTCCACAGTTGGATGTTCGAGTCCATGTAAGGCTCGGGGAATGGGAATTGCGACGGGTGGGTTGCTGTCCCATCCCAGTTCATCAGCGGACTGGCCTGTATCGGGGCATTAGAGGAGGGAGGCGGCCATGCACTAGCCATAGCCGAATGATGCGAGGGTATTACTGAAGTCGTGCCCGCAAAAAGTGACTGTGGGGACTGAGCCAGCGGGTGAGAGGCATGAGGCGGATTTAAAGGCGCCTTTTCCCCCTGAGATTTCAATGCCGGGGCCTCCGGAGTCCGAGTCTTCGGAGCCTGAGTCTTCGGAGGCGGGGTCTTGGGCCGTTGTGTTTTGAGAGGTTGATAGGGTTGTTTGGGTGCAGCACTTCGGCGTGCGGGCACCTCAATCGCGTCTTGATCCGGCGGCGCCAGGCGATTATTGAGCCAGTAAAGCATGGCATGCTGGATAGTACTCTGCCATATTGTCTTATTGTAGCTCTTGGATTTATTCTCATTAAGGCTCGTCTCGCGACCTGGTTCATTGTACCAGGGTTGATCATTGAGAATCATGGCTGAAAACGTTAGCTATACTTTGCCCGATGGTGACAGCTGCACGACGTACCCTGTATGGACACGAGAATTTGAAGGATTGTTGACTTTTCCGGCTCCCAACTCTGTCCAGACCACGTCCCTAGTAAAGAGAGACAAACTGCTGCATGTCAGCACCGACAATGACCGCAACTTACGCTCATTTCAGAGGATTCATACCTTTCCCGTTGTTGTACAGGTTTGGGTTAAATGCCACTAACCCTCCACCCGTGGTGCGGAACTGCATCTCCGGTGGTCGTTGAGGAAAGTCATTGCGGCAAAACAGATCAAATTCGAAGAGGCCATTCTCATACGGGGTGCCTTGTGGTCCCACTATCAAAACCTTCATGAGATCGAGACGAGAAGCGCCGTGGCGAACGTAGATGCCTTCGGGCAAGTCGGTGCGGAGTGACGCAATTTGCTTGACAAGCCTCCTCATCCGGCCCGGTGCCAACTTTGATGATTTCATATCCTTGGCGTTGCTCGCAAAGTAGAATGATTCGAGAATCTTCTCGTCTGGCAGCTCCCGGACGCAGTTTTCACGGTGCCAAGACGTGATCTCCCCTTTGGCTCTATCTTGGGCTGCCGTCTCGGCCTCTTTCGCAAATCTCGCGCGAGTTGTGACGCTGGACACGGGAGCTGCGAGCTTAGGAGCAGAATGCATCATCTCTAACGGCAACGACGCAAGCGCCGCTTCACGTCCCTTCTCCAGTCTTCCGGCCGAGTCAATGATCTGCTTCGCCAAAAGCAACAGACCCTGTTCCTCTGAATTCTTGAACTCTTCGGGGTGCACCGACGCAGCCTGAACAAAGTATTGGCAGTGATCAGAAAGCTTCTGCATCAATGCATCGAGTGATTGGGTCGTCTCCGGAGGGGAGGAAAGGTCAGGTGTGTGTGCGATCGATGGAAGTCCAATGAATGCCACGGAGCCGAGCTGCTCATCGTAACCGTAGAGGAGTTGGTCCTGGTATAAGAGAGGGATTATGTCCGTATGACCGGCCATGCCATCCAGTAACTCCAGCATCTCCTTATATATGGAGCGGCGCGTAGCCATCTCCTCAACGGAGCTCTGGCGCATAAGTTCGGTGACCCTGCTGAGCAGCGGGCTTCTGGCGAGCATAAACGCCACTGTCGGCTGTGGGGCGTAATCGAACTCGGTAGCTTTATCCCTAGAGTAACACGGTAGGAGAGCTGCGAGTGCCCAGAAGTATTGCTCCACCTGGTGGTTTCCGGTGCTCTTGTTTGCCGTTCCTGAGCTCACGGTTCCCAAGGCGTCTGGGACCTCGTGGGGGTGGAGGTGGCGGGGGTCGTACTCAGGGCCCCCATATCCTGTACCCTTCGACAGTTGTGATACGTACGGCCTTCCCAACTTGGCAGCTTTAAGAGGACTCAACAGCTTCGTCGCCGCCTTTCCTTTCGCGGACTCGGCGGTTGTTTCGGGCGGCTGAGAGGAAGATGAAAGCGGATCCGAATTCGCCTTGGCTCGTCGGAAACGGCCTCCAAAGCCCGAAGCGGAAGCGCTGATAACTGGATCTTGCTTACGGGGAGGATCGGGGCCACAAGCAAGAGAGAATATGAGATAAAGCCGGCTCTCATCGCAGCACCAAGTGAGCTTGAGGTCTGGTCGGGAGGCATGAATCGGGTACTCGAAATCTCCAGCCAGGTGGTACTTCTTGCACCCCCGCCCGCAGCAAGACCACAGCTTGCATTTGGGGCACTCCAGGTACGGGTGAAGAAAGCCCGTGTCCGACAGATGATTCCCCCCTGATGTGGGCTTCGTCGTAGGTGGGCTCCTCATGCAATCCTTCGTTCGGGCCACAACCATATCCCAATCGAGCGGCATCGGGTTTCTGCACTTGGCACAACGCATTCCACGAAGATGCGCCGCGAGGCTTGATGCTTCAAAGTCCATATCAAGCTCTCGAGGTGCTCCAAAGACCCCAGCATCGTCAAAAGAGGCATGCGAGGAGGCTTCGTTGAGATCGGAGGGCTCGTGATTAATGTCTCCCTGAAGCCTCATAGCTATCGCCTCGTCCATCTGGATTTGCGCTTCGACATGCGGGTGGTTTGGCATTAGGTCCGTTGCACCGAAGAAATATTTGCCTCCCATGGATCCCGGTGATGCGTGAGAGGGAGGGCTGCTCGGCGGGGTGGTAAGATCGATAGGGTTCGCGGAGCTAGAGCCCAGCGATGTAGACAAATCTGCGAGGCCTTCAGTTAGATGGTCCAATCCTCGCGTGCGCAATTGGGAGTGATCGAAGATAGGTAGCTACCTAGCTGTTTGGCCGAGTCCTGAGAACCCCGAAGAGCCTTCTGCGAGTAAATGTTGGCTGTCTCCCAAGATGCTGCGGCCTGCTCCAACCCTGCCGGCTCGAGGTTGGGAGGTGCGCCCGATGGCTGAGCAAAATCTGACGCAACCCCAGGCAAAATCCTCGCTTGCTTCGACTGTTTGGTGGCAGGGCTCTCGTCGGAGATGCGACGTTTCGAGCTCCCGAGCTTTCCGTTTATCTTGGATATCGATTCCTCCAACTTGGCCATGAGGGGCCCCATATTGAAGCTGTGGCCTCTTGGGGGCGGCTTGCCCTTCTTTGCTGGGAGGATTGTCAGTGGCTGGAGTCTGTTTAGGCTTTACAGAAAAACTTTGACGGGGAGCAACAAGAAGTGTGTATAATAGGGAAATGATGAATCGCCCAGCAGCGCGCCCGGTAGCCCTAGCTTCAAGGCATCAAGCGCGCTGCACTGAGCGCGTCGAGCAGAATATCTCTTATCGACGTACCTGGCATCACCTTACACCTCGGTGGTAAGTGAGCGAACGTACTGGCCACTATCGGCTCGTCTCTGCTATGGGATAGCGCAAAGGGTCCAAAGGAAGGCCCGAGTAGAACCGCGGAGCGCTGCAGGCGTAAGCAGGCCGAGACATTAACCTTTTGCGGAGAGTTCTGGCGGCTGCCACCCCAGGTCCACCAGCCGATATCCCCGCGTCAGTGTGAAATGAAGCCTCTATGGCGCTTCTCTCTAGCAGCACTGCGAAGCAAGACAAGGCGCTGTCGTTGGCCAAGCTGGTGGTTAATCGCTCGAGCAAGCGCCTCCTTCCAGGTCGGGCGGGGGTTCGAGGTTGTCGAAGCAGAGGGGTCGCAGGCACGCACCATGCAATTGGCGTTACGGGATACGACGGGAACGGGCACAGCCAACCAGAGACGGTGTTCACGAAAGCGGTCTCGGACGGATTTTGAAGAGGGCAGAAAGTCGTTTGGCAGATCCTAGGGGTGGGAATAGATGCTATTCAGGGGGGTTGCGGCAAACGCAGGGCCGAGGAAATGTTTTGCCCAAGACATGCGGTTGGATTTGGGCGGTGCACGGAAATGAGGCTCTGGGCTTGCGCCTCGGGCAAAATCGAGAGAGGAGATGCAGTCACGCTCTGGTGTGACCTGAGGCGTCAATTTGGTAATGGACGGGTGCAAACAGCAACTCTCCCTGCACGTCTCCCGTTGTGGGGGACACACCTCTTTTGGGCGTGGTGTGCCTTTGCGAGGTGGCTGCCAACAGTGGGGGAAGGAACGTTGACAGGACCGCCCCAGGACCGCAGGGCAGCCAGTCTGCCGCCTCCGCAGGAAAACCCAAGCTGCTCGACCAGTGATTAGTGCAAGAGGTGTGATGGATCCAAGACAGCCTAGAAGAGGTGCAGGTGGGCATGTGGCTGTTTCACCCTCGTGGCCAAGCTGGTGGGGACATTGGATGGACGTGTCACCAAAACGCCTCATTCGCTGACCAGGCATTCCAGGTTGGAAGGATTGTCACCGAACCATCAGGTTGCTTCTCCAAATCGTCCGAGTTCCCCAATTTGTGCTACTATTTGCGCAGCCTCCGGCTACTTGCGGCTATTTTGAGCGATGCGAACCCGCGTTCGAGTATTTCTTTCCGCCTTGCATGGAAGTCCCCACTCGAGTTCAAGTGCTCGTTTGTTGAACACCCAATAATGGCACAGTGGTTTTCACCAAGTTGCTGTGTGTGGGGGGGCAAACAGAACATTCTAACATTAAGCAGAACCTTCCCGGTTATGGGATGCGAGTTTTGGAACCAGTAGATGGGATTAATTTAATGGGAGGCCCATTGCATTGTGCAACACTGTGCGGGTGCAAGGTCCTGAAAACACAAGTGGGATAGCTCACCGTCGACTCTAATTGCCGGCTTGTGGCTTGTGATTTACAGCTTCTGGCGACTCATGGTCTCTAGAAATGTGAGGTTGTTGCGCCGAAACTGTGACGGAAGCCTTTCCTGTGCATTTTTCACACAGTAGAGAGAACGTTTCTTTTTCTGAGGCTCTGTTTGTTTACCGATTCCCGAACATTCTATCCCAGCCCTTTCCTTCCTGGTAAAGAGCCCAATCCTGAGCCTGGTCTGTTCACGTGTTTTCCGGGCGCAAACTGGGAGCTCGGCCCGACGAAAGCTTTATCTCCTTAACTATCTCTCAACACTCCAATTCAAATCACAGAATATCACTGGGCAACAATAGCATTCATTGTTCAGCTGTGATGATGGAGAAGGCAAAGGACTCGTTGTAGAAGTGGCCAGTTTCTTGAGGCCTGAGGTTTATGTCCGCAGCGAGACAGTGCAGGCCAGAGGTGCCCGGAAAGATACAATACTCAGTTCCATGGCGAGCGCTACAACTCTCGTTCCTGGCAGAGAGAGTGCAGATGTAGTTCCGTGGGAACGGATCCATGATCCCGCTAGTGTGGAATGAGCAAGGGTATTCCCAAAAAAGAAAAATACTAGCAGGAAGTCACTCATACTGACACATCGACCCTAGCAGATATCTGTAGAACAATATGGGTATTTGGGGTCTAACGAGTCTCAATGCTTGTGTTGGAAGTGATGAAAGGCTATGTCCAGCATTTTAACTGATCAAAATCGTGCCGCCCTGCTTAAGCAGTTCTTGTCCCTTGGCATGTCTCACTGTGCTTTCCATACTCAGGTAGGTAGTTTTTGGCACCGTCCAAGGAAGGAACTACACACTAACAGGATCCACTGATGCTAATTTCTTCGGCTCGTTTGTTGATCTGGACGACCCGGGTAATGACATGCAAATTATCGGCCAGCCACAAACCCGTCTTGCTACTGAAGACAGTCAGTCAACTCCAGTTTATCATCAGTCTTTCACTTAAATATCGGGTATTTATCCCCACAAAATGCAACCGACCCGCCTCCTCCAGGTCGGTTTTCTCACCAGCGCGGTTTCGGCCATTCCCGAGCTGCCCCTGAAGATCGAAACGAGAACGATTCTCCAATCACACCTCACCAACATCCATATCCAACACCAAAGTCCAACCGAAGGGATCGTCGATTTTACCTACGGCTCCTGCGAGGCAGCTTCCCGAGGGCACGGTGTTCATCACTTCATCGGCAAGACGACAAGCACATCACATGATAGACTTATCTGGGTTATTCCTGAGGATATTGTACCCGGCCGGTGTATTTCGGCATGGCGCAACTCAACGGGTCTGCTTGTCGGGCGCAGTGAACGGCAGAACTTTGACCTCGAGGCGATGCAACACCGGAGAAGCCACCGGCGGGCTCGGCGCGGCGTACATATGGACAACTCCACCGGGGTTGACGTTTGGGGCCCGTGGTTTGACGGTGTGGAACTGCTAAAGAACACAGAGATCGCAGGAATCGACGCTGCATCGGCGAAAAACAAGAACATTGCCATCGTCGGGGCTGGGATGTCAGGACTCATGGCTTATCTCTGTCTGGTGCAGCAGGGAATGACGAACGTGCAGATCATCGAAGCTGGAACTCGAATCGGCGGACGAGTCCATACCGTCTATCTCACCGGAGGGCCGTTTGACTATAGCTACCAGGAGATGGGGCCGATGCGCTTGCCCACAACCATCACCGTCGGCAACGATACCTTCAACATTTCGGACCACCAGCTCGTATTTCAGCTTGCCAACGAGATGAACAACCTGAACCAAGACGACAAAAGTCTAAGCATCAACTTCATACCGTGGTACGAAACGAGCGACAACTTGCCGCATGTGGGAGGCCCGCCAGGAATGGAAAAGCTGCTTCGGGACGTGAACACCGCGTTGCCTTGCCGAGATTTCTGTGTTGAAATGGCAACCAATATGTTCAAGGCTCATCGTAAATGGATCGGTGAGTGGACGTTGGAAGAGTGGTACCTATTGAATATGTACTGATTACGAATCGACCACGCAGACAGCGGTTTGAAGGACCTACCTCGAGAACCTTGGAGGTAGGCGATTGTGCTATTGATATCCAATCCATCGATTTGTGAAGCTGACACAGGATTTGAACAGCGAATTTGCTTTCAGGGCTAACTATTTAAGCACCAAACCAAAGCCAAATGGGACCGACCCAACCCCAGCGGCAAGAGGGGCTTCCTCCTTTTGGGATAATGTGAGCGTGCCTGTGTCGAAGCCGAGGCCTGATCTACGAAAGAGGAGATACTAAGCAGGTATATTGGTAGCTGTGCAACACTGTCTACCTAAACATGACAACCTGGACCACGGTCGATGGCGGTAAGCTCGTTTATAGCCAGCTTGTTTCATGTTCTGATACCATAATTATAGGGATGAACCGTCTACCCCTTTCGTTCTCGCCGCTCGTCGAGAACATAACTACCTTCAACCGCCGTATCGACCGGGTGTAGTACTCCCCTGACTCGAATTCTGTGGTTCTCCAGTCCAAAACCCATGAGAATCACGCCCAGCTAACCATTAACTCGACCCACGACTACGGCATCCTTGCGGTCCCGTTTTCCGTCCTGAGGAGGTGGCAAATCGATGGACTCAGCGATACAATGCGCGATGCGATCATGAACCTCCCGTATACATCAGCATGCAAAGTGGCTCTAGAGTTCCGGACACGCTTCTGGGAACACGTATCTAAACCCATCTTTGGCTCTTGCTGGACTCCTGGACCAGAGTTTCCCGGCGTTGGCACCATTTGCTACCCGTCGTACAACATCAATGGGACGGGGAAGGCGGCTGTTCTTGCGTCATACATCTCGGATCCCAGTTGGGGTAATTGGTGGGCATCCAAGGGCGAACGTGAGCACGTTGGCTATATCTTGAGTGCCATAGTAGGCGTACATGGGGATAATGCCAGGAGTCAGTATACTGGGAAGTACAGTCGCGTATGCTGGGAACTTGATCCGCTCGAGGCCGCTGGCTGGGCGGATCCGACGGTTGAACAGCAACAGCTATACCTTCCCGAGTATTTCAAGACACACAACAATGTGAGTCGCCTCCTCTGACGAAGTGAACGGAAGCTGACTGCGCTGCGGAGTAGGTCATCTTTGTTGGAGAGCACACGAGCTATACGCATGCCTGGATCGCGTCGGCCCTTGAGTCCGGAATTCGGGGCAGCGTGCAGCTTCTACTCGGTGTGTTCAATTTCGTAATCTCCGTGTTTTGCATGTTGCTGACTTTGAAAAAGAGCTTGGGCTGGTGGACGAGGCAAAGGCTGTCGTGGAAAAGTGGATGGCGCGATGGATTGATGTTGTGAGTCTACCCCTGAGGCCCAAGGTCGCGAGCCTAGTAGACAAGCCAGCAACTGACAAACAATAGTGAGGCGGAAACATCTGTCTTTTCATGGCGCGGATCTGAGGAAGTCGAGGTCGTTCATTGTATCACACCTGGTTGCATAACTAAATATAATTGACAACACTTTTATTCTGTTAGTACTAGGGCTGGAGAACATCTACTTGGTTTGCACTGTTAGCAGCCGTCAAGTGAGGCGTCTAGTCGGACATGTCTATGCGTGGAAAACGAGAGGAAACAGTCCAAGCTGGGGGCATTTCTGTGCCAATATCCCGTCGCGTCCAATGACGTGATCGGCTTCTGAGGGGCCTGCAGAAGGATGTCCATCTCGTTTACCCCCACGCGCTAGCATCGAGAGAGAAATTGAGCTCTTGATTAGACGCCCAGCAGACTCAACTGTGTAACTGAGACCCCCAACCCAGGAATATGGGCATGGGGCATCTCAGTCTGAGACTAGGTACGCAGTGACCGTGTGCCGACTTCCAGGGTGATGCCGCGCTTGCGAACGCGAGTGGTTTGGCTTCTCATTTCCTGGGTCTGCATACTAATTCGGAGGATCGTTGAAGGGAGGGGGCGTCATTGGTCAGTTGCTACGTTGGTCAACTACTCTCCTTGGATTGGAGATGCTTGCTGCATGTTGCGTATTTCCATACTGCGGCTGGCACCAGGCTGTTTCTGGTGCTGCGGGTGTTTGTCTGTGAGAGGGGAGGCAGACCAGTGTGTGTGTGTGTGCATGCCTGGGCCGTATGCGCATGTCTGAAGCTAGGTACGCTACAATCTTCCCATCTGCCTAGGTACCTAGGTGACTCTGCTGCACGTCGGGGATGCCGATTTCGCGAGACGCTGTCTGGAGAGGCTTTACCCTCTCAGAGAAGCCTGTCTGTCTCCTTTTCCTATCTCCTCCCCACCCTCTCCACTCCCGTGATCTGCCAGTAGCGGCGAGAGGCGTGCTGGCGGGCTGCAGGTCGGGGCTAGAAGGGGGAGGAAGCTGCATGGAAGGATGCATGGAAGGATGCGCGGGTGAGTGGGCAAGGGGGAGCTGCACTCTGGGTTGGGTGACGCTGGTGTGCTGCAGTGAGCTGGCTGACGTGGGATGTGTAAACTGGTAGACAGGCCGAGACACAGGTATGGGAGGGGAGGAGCGCGTTTAGAAGGGTCGAGATCTGGGGACGTGGATGGAGGGTTGTATCCGAGAGGGGCTCGGAACTCTAGGTGGGCCGGTGATCATCGATCTGGCCGAGGGGTGCTCGATAGAGCTGAATTGGACGCGATAGGTAACGTGAGTAGATGGACCCTGATCTGGGCCGTTTCTCTCCGAGAACGAGCCCTCTTATCCGCGCAGAGAGGGGTTGGGACACAGCAGGTTCCACTGCGTGGAACTCCCGTCCAGCTGCCCGGTTTGGCAGCCCCCCTCGTGGAGCACAAGTAGCGGCGCGATGCCGGGCGGCTCGCGATTTCATATCCGTAGGGCTCGAAGGCCCCGCTGGGCTCACAGAGCGGTTGGACAAGGGCGGGAAGAAGAAAAGTTCCCGGGTCTCCGATCTCACCCTGTCCACCAGTGGCCACAAAGACCACAATGCAGTCTTATCTCAGGGGACGCCCCTCCGCAAAAATGGTGGGGAGTTTGGAAAACAAGCATTGGCCAAGACCGCCAGCCCAGACGGGACGCATGGGTGATACCGTATTGGGAACCTTTCTAGAAGGGCTGCTGTGCCTCGCAGGTGTCAGGGTCGCGATAAGGGCAGTCAAGCGCGAGCAAACAAAATGGGGTAATGGTGGCGGCCTGGCCAATCCGGTCCTGACCTCGGATCGTTTCATCGTGCCGTCGAAAGGAAGCCAAACCTTCATCTTATCAGACCTCGATAAGGTTATGGCCTGATCGGGGCCTGAATTGGAATTTTGACGCGTCGATTTGGCGAAGCCTCGCCTCTTTTGACGAGGTCGCTGTCTTTCTTTTCGGCTCCTCTGCCTTACGTCTTCTTTTTTCTTTCTCCAGAGCAGCGACACACACTCCATGTCGCGTCGATTCATATCCCCAAGACGGAGTTTTCGGTGCTTGGGACGCTGGGCATGCCAAGCCCAATGCCAAGGATGGCCCACAGCGCCGAGAGATAAGAGGCGCCTCCAGCCAATCAGAGGCTTCCCTCGGAGCGCAAATGAACCTGATCCGTTCCCACCGTTTGAGCTAGCCGAGAGGCGTTCATACCGGCAGCGCCCAACGCGGCTTGGTTTGGCGAAACCGCGTCAGGAGCGCCACAAGGTTTGGGCGAAGCAAGAGGCGCTATGGCCTGCGCTAGCAAAGGTCAAGCAGTTTGGTAGGAGCTGTGGAGCCTGATAAGGAGGGCCAGCAATGCCAAGTGCAGATGGAATTTCGTAATGTCGAGGACAGGACCAACTACTGTCCATGATTTCAATCTGCAGCCTTTCATCTCCATCAGATCATACTTGCTGTTAAGATCACGTATTTTGTTTGTTTGGTGTCTTATCTTGCTAGCCAACTTGCCACTCTTCCGGACGACAACTGTCTGGCAGTAGCGGCTCTGCGAGGCCAGCCTCGATTGGATCGACGGATGGATCGGCTCGGGAGCTAACGCGCTTGCGCAAGCTGGCAGCCAAACGACATCGGAGGCTTGCTGGTGGCGTTCGTTGTCGCGCAATCCCCCACTCGACTCCTTACCCCAACGGGATGCGATCGAGGGATTCGCTGGGGGCATCGCGGTCCGCGGTCGACCTCACATGATCTGTGAGTACTTTGTGGCCTGTGTGTCTGTGTTGGCGAATGCCCCCCTTCTCAAATACCACCCGAGGCACACTCGAGACTCCATATAGGGCAAGTGAAGGCATTCCAACAGCAAGCGAAGCGAGACGACGAAATTTTCGACCTAGATATCGTCGCGGTGACACCGCTACAGCGTCTACGATACTACACTACCGAAAACACTATTGCATGGTCCCGAACCAGCGTCGCGACCCCTCATTGCAATATCGATTAATTGCTATGGACAAGGGCGAGCCGCGAGAGCTGACCTGAAGGGGAACAGCCGCAGGTTACCTGCAGCGGCACGCTGCCCTGCATGCGGGATGGCCTGGTAATGGTCTGCAACGCTTTGGCGCTCGGGGTGCTGGGTTTGTGCACTCTGTACCGTACCTCGCAGTGGTGAACAGATTGATGATCCCATGTCCTCGTGGTAGTGACCTTGGGAGCAGCCTGTCTTATTCACAAATGTCCTCGACGCGGTGGCGGTTACGAGTGTGTACCCTAGAGCGCGAAAACCTATTGCGACACTGGCCTACTAAGTCCTAGCGACCTCAAGTCGGAGGAAATGAATGCATTGGCTGCCTGGCTAAATGACTGCCGGTCTCCGTCGCCTCTTTCGGAAGCCTCCCATCTCCCGTTTCATCTGGCTGACCAGCTTTCGATGCTGTGCGACACCGCCGTACAATGTCGTCCAAAGCATCTGTCGTCCGACGATCGGGACGCTCGGGCAGAACGCGATCAGGGACATTAGATGGCTTTAGCTTGTCAGCATTGATACCGCTGATCTTGCTCGCAGGCGGCGCCCTCTATCTCGAAATAGCTCCTCTTTCTCCATACTCCACACGATGCTCGATTAATCGATCCAGGACATCGGAATGCCAAGGCGTGGAGGTGGAGGCTTGAGACCCGCGGTTGCCCCCCACCGTTTTCCCTGGCCGCCCAGAATTCCTTATCTCTGGGGCCGGCCAATCACAGGCCTCGAATGTTGGCGAGCACGACGAGGCGTCCCGGAACGGAATGGGGGTCTTTGCTCGCCGACAATAACGATGTCTCTTATCAGCCAAGCCAAGCATCCCAAGCTCCGACAGGCGACAGCGCGGCACAGGCAACCCGGCCGGCAGGGTCCTGGTCGTGTTATGCCTGTGACTGCGACTGGGGCCCATCTGCGACATGGACCTGGCTGGCCATGCTTTATTTACCGTGCTGCTCCCCCGACCACCGAGGTCCCGAAACTTTCTTTTCTGTGCAACCTTGGGTTCGATCAGTCCCTTCCTTGAGCTTTCATACGCCCAAGGCCTTCCCAGTTCCCAACCGCGCGTCCAGCAGCCACCCACGAGTCCAGCAGACACCGCGACCGCGTTTTTGCCATCACCATGTCGGCCGGCGTCCCAACCGAGTACGCGGGAGTCAGCGGCATCGCTGACTCCGGAGGTGACTCGTTGACCGAGGACCTCAACATCTACTACTCCGTATGTTTCTTCTTGGCCTTGCGCTGCGCCGGCCCGACCATCCAATGGGCTCGTGCTAACCAGTTTCCCAGAATGGCGACTTCGCCTGGGTCATGACCTCGTCGGCCCTTGTCCTGCTAATGGTCCCCGGTGTCGGTTTCTTCTACAGCGGCCTAGCCCGTCGCAAGTCGGCCCTTTCGCTCATTCTCCTGTCGATGCTCTCGATCGCCGTCGTGGGCTTCCAATGGTTCTTCTGGGGTTACTCCCTGACCTTCTCCCACACCGGCAGCCCCTACATCGGTGACCTATCCAACTTCGGTCTCATGAAGGTGTTGGGCCAGCCCAGTGTTGGAAGCTCCAAGATTCCCGACATCCTTTTCATGCTCTACCAGGGCATGTTCGCAGCCATCACGTATGCCTTGTCGCCCCACTGCACATCCTGGGCGTATAAGCTGACTGTTCTTTCTTAGCCCGGCTCTCGCCATTGGTGCCGCTGCTGACCGCGCTCGTATCCTCCCCGCGATCGTCTTCATCTTCATCTGGTCCACCATCGTATACGACCCGATTGCGTACTGGACCTGGAACGCCAATGGCTGGTCGTTCATCATGGGCGGTCTCGATTTCGCCGGAGGTACCCCCGTGCATATCAGCTCGGGTGCCGCTGCCCTCGCCTACGCCCTGATGCTCGGAAAGCGCACCGGCTATAGCAAGGTCAATGGCCTTCCGTATCGCCCCCACAATGTCACCCATGTCGTTCTCGGAACGGTCTTCCTCTGGGTCGGCTGGTTCGGCTTCAACGGTGGCTCCGCTCTTGCTGCCAACACCCGCGCTGTCATGGCCTGCGTTGTCACCCACATTGCTGCCTGCGTCGGTGGCCTCACCTGGTGCCTGCTCGATTATCGCCTTGAGCGCAAGTGGAGCACTGTCGGTTTCTGCTCTGGTGTCATTGCCGGTCTCGTTGCCATTACCCCCGGCTCTGGTTTCGTCCCTCCGTGGGCGGCCGTCGTCTTCGGTGTCGTTGGTGCCATTGCCTGCAACTTCGGAACCAAGGTCAAGTTCCTTCTCGGCATTGACGAGGGTCTCGATGTGTTCGCTGAGCACGCCATTGGCGGTATTGCTGGCAACCTGATGACTGGTCTCTTTGCTTCGTACGTACCTCTCCGGCCCAACTTTGATTATCGAATGCTAACTCTGCCTTAGCAACTACATTGCCCATCTCGATGGCGGCAGCGAGATCCCCGGTGGCTGGGTCAACCAGAACTACGTCCAGCTCGGCTACCAGCTCGCGGACTCGGTCGCCGGTTTCTCGTACTCTTTTGTCCTTACCTGCGTCATCCTCTTCCTCATGAACCTCGTCCCTGGCCTGTCGCTCCGTGTGACTGCTGAGCAGGAGGAGATGGGTTTGGATGATGCCGAGCTCGGCGAGTTCGCCTACGACTATGTTGAGCTCACCCGCGAGGCTAGCGACATCCTCCCCACTGCTACTGCGGCGGGCAGCACTCATAGTCTCAAGAGCGCTCAACCGGAGAAGACTGCCTAAGTCTCTTGCGTTGGTGGCACATGATACCCGGGGTGCCGATGGTCTAGGCGGTGTTTGTTTTGCGACGTGTACTTTGCCATTTGTCAAAAACAAGGATACCACTCGACTGACTTGGGTCGTTCGATAACCATACATAATGAAATCTATTTACTCTTAGGATAATACCTGTTTATACTTGCGTGAAGGTGCGGATCATACTGCCCTGCTTCGGACCAGATGTCGCAATTCGCTTCTCTATTGTAAAGAATAGTTTGATCATAGTAGTTACTGCACATAGCCTAATTCATTCGCTTCTCTATCTGCTGTTCCTCCCCGCTGTCTTGGCTGTATTATGCCGACCTTGATCTCTTTACAGCCATGACTCTGACATGGTATACCTCAGCCCCCTTATACCCGCCAACCAAGTTCAGCAACATCCATACGTGCCGACCAAACTATCAACAGTTCCCTGAAGCCTGCGTCACCGATCCTCCGTTGAAATTGGCGTTCTGCACCGTTACCTTGACACCGTTGGCGCAACTCACACGCAACGCGACACTGTCGGTGCCGAATCCGCCGCCGGAAGTCTTCTCAAAGTAATTGTAGCTCTGGCGGGTAGTGGACTGCCAGGTGCTCCCGCCGTCAGTGCTTACTTCAAGGGTCGTTACAGGGTTATTTGCATTGACGACTTGCATCGAGAACCTGCAGTGGGTCAGCCACGATACCGAGCTCAGGACATAAAATCAAGTGAAAAGGGATACGCACCACCACTTCGAAGCCCCATCCTTGCTGCGCACCATCAAGGGCGTGGTCACCGCACATGGCACAACCTCCCACGAGATGTTGATGATGCCGGCCTGCAACGGCGACAGCTGCGCAAAGGCGTTCTCGAACAAGTCCAGTTGGTTTGCTGCGCATCCGGGACATTGGCCGACCACCTGAATGCACAAGCCAGTCAGTCGGTGTCTGGTCCCAAATCGCAAGCCATGTGACTCGGATAATATCCGAGAGCGGCTTGCCGCAGCTGAAAGCGAAAAAAAAGGAAGACGAGAAACAAAAATATGACAGAGACGGGATTCGAACCCGCGCCCCTCTCGAGACCAGGAAGTATTCTTTTGAATGCTAATTCAGGTGTGTTGGTCCTGAACCTGGCGCCTTAACCGCTTGGCTACTCTGCCAATGGATGTTGTTGAGTTGCGGAGCGTTAGTGGGCATGATGGGGTGCCAGAATGTGGTGCGGAGGGGGCCATGACTCGGATGGAGTTGTTCCACCCTTGATGGAGCTGGGTTGTTCGCTGGGGACCTTGTGGATGGGGAGTGGATGCTTGTTTGGGAATGGGCAGAGATACCACTCTTCGGGCGAGTGTTGATTGAGAAATCACTGGTGGATTGAACGGGTGTGCAGTGGTGTTGCGTTGTGGTGTTGCGTCGTGGGAGGCCAGACTGCACATGAGGGAAAAAGAAAAGGGGCATACCATGGCTTTGATCGAATTCCCCTGCGGGCCTGTCACGCGCACGCAGGCACCGCACTGCGCGGCCGAGTTCCAAGTTGGTCCAGCAAGGGCAGTGCCGTACACCCCCGATGGCAGTGAGTATGATGAAAACATGCAATTTCCCCCAGCGGTGTTCCCGCCATAGTACGTGGCGATGCCATTCACGGCGACGGCGCTGGGGATCCTGGTGGTGAAATCAAAGAGGGTTGTTAGGAGAACGATGGGTTTAGCTGTTTGGAACATGGGGATGGAGATGGGGTTGCGTGATTGTGGGTGCGAAAAGGTCTGGCTTCAAGACTGGATGCAATTGCTGTGATAACTTGAAGCTTCAATGATAATTTGAACATGAAAGATGAGGATGCTCTTGTGTCCTTATCAACCTGCCACTGTGGCGTCGACAGCATGCCAGTGTTGAGCTGTCGCGGAATGTAGGAGGCTCCCACTGCGCGTGTTCCCGTGCTGTCTTAAACATCGCGATTTCGGTGTTGGAGTAAGACTTTCAGGTGGTGGACTCGGAGACCCTGTATCGAATTGACAATCATCGGACTGCCCAACTCGGCAACTCTTGCCCTGAGTCCCTTCTCCCACTGAAGCAGTTGAGAAACTCGGAACACTGGTTGGGCCGGGTGACACCGCAGACATGGGAGTGTCTCGACAAGCGAGATCGTGGCCTCTAGCAGCTTACCTGGCTCCGCCTGAAGATTGGTGTGGCTTGCAAAGGGGCACCCTTATACGACTTCGGCCCGGAAATCGGGTTTGGCGAGAATCAGGTAATAATGATGGAAGGGAACCAGCTTCTTGCATTCTTATTGCTCCCAATACGGCCTTCTCGGGTCCCTGCGCTAGCGTATCACATATGTATCTTAGCCCATCGACCTATGTTGAAACAGACAGTTTGACGCCAATTGCCAATCCTATATAGCATCGCTGGATTGTTGGTACACTCTGAAGTTGGCCGCGGGTGTGCGGTCCATCATGTTTACTTCGCACCGTGGCGTCCACCTTGATCCACCTTGTACTCCATCATGGTCTTTGACAGTAGTAGAAACGTCCTACGTATCTGCTAGATAATCGGCGTCGAAATCACACCCATGTACTGGGTCCACGGCCATAACACATCCGTATTTGAGGCCGACCAAGAGAAACATCACAACTGGCTGTTCAGAACACGGGTAGCCGTGGATCATCATCCTTGTTGGCAGGCCAGTTAACCATTTCATCACCAATTACACCAATAAACAAGGTATCCTGAAGGCTAAATACACTTCAAACTCACTCGCTGGCTTTTGGTTATGATCATGGAGTTTGGGGTTTGAGTTTGAGGAACCTGCTGGAGCACATTCTATGCCAACGTAAAGTTTTCTTCAAGCTAGTCACCAGCTCCACCAAGATACATATAAAATTTGGAAGAAAAGATAGCATCATAACCACAGTAGAACAGGCACATCTTGTGCCAATCTGCACCCAAAAAATCTCGAATTACACTCGCCATGGCACAAGTATTCACTCTGCCAGTTGGATGGATCATGGTGGACAGCAACGGTGGATGGTCAGGCGTGGTACTCGAGTCTGATTTTCACTACCTCGTAAGCGCTGCTACCAAAATATGTGGCGACAACTTCCACGGATATAAGTACAGCAATACCGGAATCGTGTACAAAACAGAGGCGATGCTGAGGTTCGACCTCAACATCTGGGATGAGGACTCGGACGAGGACTCGTAGCCTAGTATACAAGCAAGCGATTTGAATGCGCGCCGAAAGCAGCCGCACGCAGGAAATGGTCCGGCTGGCAGCCAACGACAATACAGTTGGTCGATGACCTCGAATACGACCCTAGAAGTTTCAGCCTGACTGCGCGACACAGGGTCAGCATTTTCATGGGGGCGCCTACTGGTCACCAGAAAATCGCACGTTTCCTTCCTCCTTGTTGCTTATCCTATTTCGCGTCGGAGCTGTAGGCCACCACCTTGACTTTCTTGGCCTCAACTTTCTTGCCATTCTCCATCTTGAAGGCGACATCCTGCAGCTCGAAGTTCCAGACGTTGTCGCAGAGACGGTAGACGTGGAGACGTCCCTTAAAAGAGGTCTTGGCTCTAGTCAGACCGCCGAAGCCCTGCTCCATCGTCTTGTCGAATTGTTGGAGAACCCGGGCTGCGAGCTGGGGCTCCAGCTTCCCCACCACAACGAGATCGTCGATTGAGTCGGTAAGCGTCTTGCCGAGCGTGCCCGCACGGTATAGCTCCGAGTAGACGACACTCGAGGCCATTCTGATGATCGACCGGGAATCGTTAGGCTTCTGGCGATGCTTGTGGAAACAAATTGGGAGACTGATGCTAGATTCCTATAACGAAAAACTCCCCAGCTGTCTTTATCGACAAAGTTCGGTTGAGCGTGCCCTTTGTTCGCAGTCCCCTGATCGTCGCACCACTGATGTTGTTGCCAGCTTCAAACGCAGCTTCCTAAACGAATGAGCCCCACTTTCCTCTTTGTCTCCCTGCTGCCAACCGCCCGGGCTGCCGACAACTCATATATTTTTCTGCCACTCGACGTCAAGAGGAAGCTCGCCGTTCAGCCTCAGTGTTTAAGGCAGCTGTTTGCGATGGTTTCAATTGTTCAACTCATTTAAGAGAGGCGCTCCGATTTTCATTTTCGAGCAAAACCCACTCTGAAACCACCAGGGATTAGAGAATCGCAGTGCAATTACATTCTAATGGGACATCTCAGGATCCCTAATATTGAGGTCTTCCCCAGCGTCTTTGGAGGACAAAATGTCAACCTTTCTGACTGATCAGTTATCAAAACAGAACCCACAGGAGTACTCCGTACCCCCTGTTGCTTCCGTGCATCATGACAAGGAAAGAGGGCAATACCGAGAGGATTGTAACAATCCTCATCGGGCCCGAGAAAAGCCCCCGGGCCGTCTTCTAAGTGGTACCCTGGGAAAACGTCTAAATCAGGGTCTCTCAGCAGGAGTGTTTCGCTTTATCCTTACAATGTTCCAATGATCAGAGGCTCTTCCGAACCTTCCAGTGAGCTCCTCCACGATTGTCACCCTGTACGTTATTGCGGGCCGCTTGTTACAACCACCAAGTACCTAGGGGGCGTCTTTGTTTTTCTTTTTGGCGAGGCGAAACAAGAACAGTGGCTCGAGATCACAGGCACTTGAGTCTAAAATGGTCTGGGTTATGCAGACAGCGGTCAAAAACGCCTCGATCTAATTTCCCGACTAAAAGAAGGATTCGGCTTCCTCGTCGGCCGGTTGCTCCACTCTCAGCATCGACCACAATGGAACATCGGATAATGCCAAGGTTGTATTATACAAACGGACCAGCAGAAGCACACCCCCATACCGACGCTAAGAGCCACTTAGGAACAGAGGGACTGCACAGCCTCTCCGAACTCTCCCGGAGTGCCCCTGACTGCCCTCCACTTGAAGTTGTAAACTAACAACCAACAGTCAATGCATCCACGGATGTAACAGAAACCGCGGCAAGATAATTTGCCAGCGTGCCCGTAAAGGATTCAGGAACACCAATTCTCCACATTCAATCATGACTGGGTGCCAAAGACTCAAGGCCTGGGAGGAGGATAAGAGAGCAACAGCATCCATAAACGATGACCGCAAATACAAACTGGTATATAATCCAGGCCGGACTCCAGTAAAGAAACAGCTTATTCTCATTAGCATCACTCATTTCCCCCTCCTCATCTCATCCAACAAGCCCCTTTAGCTATCAACCAGCCATCAAGATTTCACGTCCTCCAACAACCGCCAAAATGAAGTTCTTCGTCGCCCTGGCCACTCTCGTCTCTCTGGCTGTTGCCGCCCCGGCCCCCGATGTCGACGCACTTACGTCCGTCCCCGTTGAGAGAGAAGGCATCGTCGCTCGCCAGGTATATGGCCAATGTTACAAGATCGGTGAATATGCCTGCTACGCCAACATCGCCGACCGCAACGACATGTTCGAGTACATCGGCCAGTGCGGCACCGACGGCAGGATTCACGTACGTATCTCCCTCCCTTCTCTGATATTCGCCGTCTGTTTCAGAAGCTAACAAACTCTCTCTTGCTCTCCTTCTAGCTCATTGCCCGATGTAGATGCACCAAGAACAAGGACAACGGCCAGCCCTACTGTTTGTAAAGGATAGGCGGCTGGGCGCTTTACGATCGGGCGGGGATTCATGTACCTACTTCTTCTCTCATAGCAATTGGATTTGAGTGTTTTCGGATTCGAGAATATTACGCAAGAACTACCCATTGACGGCTTGGCTTCTGGGTGACTTGCTGCTGTTCGTGAGACTCGGTGTCCCGGAAATGAGCTTGACTTGGTAGCGTTTTTCTCATCAGCTTTTCTTTCGCCCGTCGCCTTTGAGCCAATGCTCCCGGTAATGTCCTGCCAGTCTTCCATTCAGCCCCAGAACCCAAGTGAAAGCATCTCTTTGTGATGGACAGGTGCCAATTCGGCCCCCACAGCTTCCCAACGTGCCGGTTCGGAAACCAAGCTCTTACGTGATCTCGAGGGGCTCAGAGCGCCCATTGGTCGCTGTGGGCAGCGCTAGCGAGGGGGGCGTTATCGCGTCATCCATGGCAAAGCAACCCCCCCTGAAATTTCTGACCCAGTGCTCAATTGACATGCAGGCGGCCCATCCCACGTCCCCGGATCCTCAACACCACCTTCAAATCTCCCCGCAGCAGCAATTTTCTTGCCTGGCTGCAGTGCTGTGTAGCCTGCGTCGCAACCGACACATTGAGTGGCATGCGCGATTCGCATCGCATCTGAGACATTGGGAAATGGCGGATTCGATGGCAACCCCGGGCCGACTGCCCCGCAAAGCCCGCGCCGTCGCGCTCCGGGCGTGGAAGGTCCTTCGGAACAATTGGCACCTCGGTGTGACCGCCTTCGGAGGGCCGCCCGTCCATTTCAAGATCGTGAGTGCGGGCGCGCATCTGCCGGAACGTCTTAGACGCTGACTAGGTCCTAGTTCAATGACAAGTTTGTCAAAAAGGCGAAATGGATCGACGAGCAGGTCTTCCAGGAGATATTCAGCATCGTCCAATCGCTATCTGGGCCGGCCAGCACCAAGATGCTGTACTGCATCAACCTGATCCAGGGCGGCTTCTGGGAGGCATTTCTGAGCTTCTTGCTCTGGAGGTACGTTGCACGATACTACGGAGTCAAGGAATCTTCCTACCTAACGAAGCACCGGCAGTCTTCCCGGCGCCATCGGCATGTACGGACTCTCCATCGGCGTCGCCAACATTGCCGAGACGCTGCCAAGACCGGTCTACGCTCTTCTCTCCGGCCTCAACTCGGCCACTGTCGGTGTGATTGCGCTTGCGGCCGTCGAGCTGTCTGAGAAAGCTATCACTGATCCACTGACCAGAATTGTCGTCTTCGGCAGCGCTTCTGCCGGCATGCTGTACAACGCGTTGTGGTACTTCCCCGTACTGATGTTCGCCTCCGGCTTCGCCACCCTCATCTTCGACTTTCGCTGGGTGCATAGACCGATCAAGGCGACCGGCCGCTTGTTCAGTCGACTGAGGAGGGTGAGGGCCCCAAAGCCTGCGCCCCATCAAAGGAGACCAAGCGAGGAAGATGCCACTGCGCCGGCAACCTCCGAGCAAGAGCTCGAGGACCGACAGCGCCCGATCCAGCCGCAGACTGAACTGCCGACAACGGAACCGAGATCCAAGGACTCAGGTGCCTCCGCCTCGACGGCAGAGAACGAGCCACGCATCATCCCTCAGGACCTGCAACTCGGCTTCTCCTGGAAAACCGGTGCCGTCATCATCGGGTGCTTCTTCCTCAGCTTCATCGCCGCCATGGTCCTGCGCAGCGTCTTGCCAGAGCCAACCCCGCTCCTATACCGGCTCTTCTCCAACATGTATCTGGCCGGCACCATCATCTTCGGCGGTGGACCGGTCGTCATCCCCCTGCTCCGTGAATACGTCGTTGCCGAGGGCTGGGTCAGCCCGCGTGATTTCCTGATCGGGCTCGCTCTGATCCAGGCGTTCCCTGGCCCGAACTTCAACTTTGCCGTTTTCCTGGGCAGCTTGACAGCGATCAACAGCGGGTATAGCTCGATTGCCGGGGCTTTCATTGCCTGGGTGGCTATCTTCAGCCCGGGTATGATCCTCGTGCACGGCACCATGGGCATCTGGAGCGGGGCGCGGAACAGGCGCTGGGTCAAATCTTTGCTGAGGGGGATTAACGCGGGTGCGGTTGGTTTGATCTACACGGCCGTGTACCGTATCTTCTTGGTGGGTTATATCGATGAGGGATTCCAGGCTGGCCGAAGTCTTGGGGATGACGCCTGGTGGGTTGTTATTGTGGCGACGAGCTACGTTGGAGGGAGATGGTTCAAAGTTTCTGCCCCTCTGGCGATTCTTCTCGGGGCGGTGATGGGTCTGCTTCGGTATGCTGTTGTTGACGCGTGATTGCTGTCATTGACAATGTAGTTGGATATTACCATTCGGTGTGGTCGAAGCGATGTTAGCCATGTAGATAGTTTACAATATGAAGGTCATTTGACGTCTTCTGATAATGCACGAGTAAACACAGAACACGGTGACTGGGGCGGAGCATAGTGGTACCGTTTATGAACATCTATCACCCTGCCAACCCCCAGTATATCAACCTCCGGTATATCCTATTGACTGCCCTTAGTGGAACCAGCGCTTCCTGCAGCGGGTGTCGTGCTCCAACCATCGCTGCCCCCATCCTCCGGAAAAGTCTGAGACGGGGAGGCGGCACTCGATACCATCCCAATCGCGTTCCACGGATCGTCCTTCATGCTTTGGAGCATCCAGTTCTCCATGGCGCTGTTTCCGGTGAATGCTGGCGTGTTGTAGCTTGGCTTTCCCCGGGAGGGGCGCTTGACTGACAGCAGTGCTGCACCGGATGTTTGCCCGGAGTTGGTCATGGCTAGAACTATCATGGTTAGAGTCTTCTTTGAGAGAGGGGTCTCCTACGAGCGATTAATACTGACTTGCTGAAGATTGGGAAGCCGATTTGATCGGTGTAGAACGCGAAATAAAATCGGTAGCTTAAGCTAGAGGTGGTTGAGGCGCGGAGCGAAGTGTTTCCTGGATCTCTGTGCTTTGCGCCGTGCTTGGACTCGGAGGAGGAACCCAGAGCTCATCCTCGCGCTTTATACCCTTCATCGTCATATGCCTCGTGTTGATCCCTTCGCCAAAACATCTTGCCTATGGCACTCGAAATTGGCCCCGTCGCTCCCAAGGTTGAGCCTCGGCAGGGATTCTTCCTAGCAAAAGGGTAGGGCCCATCTCGCCGAGAGAATTGGCCCCGTCAATATTCAAGGTAAAGTAAAAAGGAAGCCGATCCCAGGCTCAATAGACCGCTAGGCCTCGTTGAGCCCCAGGAGACCGAAACTGGCCCCGTGTCGGGGGGCGAATATCACGGACCAGTCGTGTGCGGCGTTACTGTCGAGCTGCGGTCAGGGCAGCGGCGTTCGACCAGGGTGGCGGGCCGGGCTGAGAGCAGGGCGGGAAATCGGAACTAATGGATTTTTTTTTCGTTCAGAGGCCCAATGGACGAGAAAATTAGCCCTCTGGTTCACCGTGGTAGAGCTGAGCGGGATGTGTCGAGCGGTTGTCGCGTGATCGTGGGGGCCTGCATGGGCGGAAATGATTGGTCCAGGAAACTGGCCCCCTCTGCGTCGTTAGCAGCTGCCCTCAAGATGGAGGGCCGATTTTTGCAGCCAGTCATCATCAGCTGGCAGCCGAAGACACACTGGCTACCTGCCAAGCTGTAAATCCCCAGTCTTCCTGAGTCCATCAGCCAGCTCAGGATCCTCCCCGTTAACTGTGCAGCTGAGGGACTAGTGTTCTGCAGGACAGAATAAAAGTTCCGTCGTGCTTAGATCCTAGCTCTCCTCCACGTTCGAGCTAACGGTGGGGCCTAGCACCACATTAGTCTCCCGTCCTTCTCCACACTCATAGTAGGGCGTTGTGACCCCCGATACCCGCCGTTTGAATAGGAAGCTTTGGAGGCCTATGGCCCCAGTCAGAATTTGAACCAACAAAGAGCTTTTAACCTTGTTGTGAACGATGCTCCCTGGGGGTTTCTCGCCTCTGTCACACGGCTGAGGATTGCTCATCACCACCACAATTGAGCACAGGGATGACTGAGCACAGGTTGCATCCGACAAAATTGGTATAATGAGGAGTCTTGGCGGAGCCAGAGAGTGAAGAGCAAGGGCCTTGAGGCCATAGAAGTTATCATAGTATCCAAACAATCCAAACGTTCCAAGCCTCTATGCGAAGCTATTGCAGCCGGACCCTCGTTACAATATCCGTGTCCCGACACTTGACAATGCCCACACTCATCCAGTGCTTATGGACCAACAGCTTACAACCTCTCTCTCACGACTAGATTTTCACCGGCTCACTCCTCTCTCTAACACCCGTCCTCTCTCTACCTCCTCTGCATCTTCCCCACTCCACTCCCTAGCCTAACAATGGTCGCTCTTGAGGATGACGTTCCAAGTATTATCGAAGGAGAAGATCTAGGTGGGAAGTTTATCAGTCCAGGCACCGGCGACAAGGATAGCTAGAAATCAACAATGAGGGCTTACCTGTCCACGAACGTAATGAACCTAGTCAGTCATGTCTCCTCCTCCACCGCAGCAAGGGGCAATGAGGGCAGTGCTGTCGGTGCACTTGGCCATAATTCCAGCCAGGTTGTCGGCAACGATTCTGGCCAGGACGTCAAGCTGGCGGGGAGCGTCGTTGCAGAGGAATACGGCGGTGTTCCAGGAGCACGAGACGCGGGAGCAGGTTCCCCAACCAGGGCCGACATGAAGGACCTAGTCGCGGATTTTTTCCTTGTTGAGGTGCTGTTAGCGTCGAGGCACTTTGCACTTTCCGCGTTGCGAGGGGGTCAGGACTTACACGGAGGTACTGCAACTGTTCGTAGGCGTCGGCGCCAATGGTGTTGAGGCCGGCAATGTTACAATTGATGGACTATGTGAATCTTCGTCAGCAACATGCAATTTCTCGTCATTAGATAGGTAGGTAAGGGGGGGGAAAATGGGGAGGAATTTCATACAGCTTCGTTGATAGGATCCCGAGCTGTGATTTCGCGAGCAGCCACAGCGCTTGAGTTGGCGGGGATACCGAGCACCTCCTCATCGTAGTTGGGATTGATGGTGAGGATTTGCTCGTAAACGGACTTTCTTCCACGTTAGCAGAGAGCGATACGATGCTTGCTCCTGGGCGTCTGACCTCGATGGTTCCCGTGAGGGTGATCGGCCCCTCGCCAGGCTTGGCAACGCCTGTCCACTTAAGATCCCCAGCTCCGGCGGTGTACTTGTTCAGATCGACTTCACGAGTGATAGCCGGCGCCACAGCAGCGGCTGCGGCAGCCTCAAGAATGGCGAGGGTGATGAAAAGCTTCATGATGATGCTGAGAATGAGATAGGGGGTAAGAGATAGGTTTCTCGGTGTGTAGTATCTTAACGGGCTGCTAATTTGTGCTTCTAATTTGTTGTAATGATGAAGGGAAGGCAACCTAGATTGAGAGAAACCGTGGTGTTTATATAGATATTTGTGCTTCTTGAGAGCCCATCGAACTCAACTGCTCACCGTGGACATTATGCCTTACAGAACTGCCTCATTTACCAAATACGCGCTCATCTGATGATGTTGTTGTAACCCAGCCAATGTGAGGGAGACATCGGGCCAACCCCGAGGCGTAGGTAGTCACAGCAACCCCTGAGCATACAAGCGATGCTGTGGCTAACTCTAGGTATGTAGTCAATAAGGCGCAGACGTGCGCCGTTCGGCCACTGTGGTTACACGAGAATGGCTCATGGACAGTTCCTAGCGCACCTATCGGCGTTCTCCTCTTCCGCCTCAGAAGCTAAGAGACTGTGCCACAACTTTACATCTCCCCCATACCGCCCGGCCGGGTCTTGGCTCTGTTTCGTCTACGTTCAACCTTCGCCACATTTCTACGTAATGAACTCCTGATGGCAATCAAAGATAATTCATCATGGGCTGTCTTGCAGACTGGATGTGCACTTGCCAAACTCTCTGCCTGTCGCGATAGGTTCTAGGAGAGTCCTTCCTCGGAAATGGGCGAAGAGAAAAGACTCAGAACCATTCATTATCGGTACCTATCCTCGTACCTATCTGAAAATCCATCTAAACAACTAGCTCATGGAACCCCTGTTCTAGAAGCCTATCTGTTGACCAAGATCCTGTTACGGCTTGCACCCCAAGGGGTTAAGACAAGACGTAAGGCGGAACGCCCATAGACTGGGGGTGATCTCAAGGCTGAAGGTTGAAGCCAACCCTCTCAGACGGGTACACTGGGGGTTCTTCACTCTAGGCCGCTGCCTCAGTAGACACAGAACAAGCTGGGAAGTGAGGCGCGATGAGTAGTGACTCAAGGAACAGTGAATTACTAGCGTGAAGAACAAGAGTTCTTCCTGACATCCTCGGCACAATAATGGTGACTATATACTGGAATATTAACCTTGTCCCAGAGTCCTCCTCCTTGGGGACGGGCCCGTTCCGGGGTTAACTACTCTCGGGACACCCAGTGTCCCGATGGTCCCATCCTCCGGGACTCCTGTGATTGGTTCATGATTAGCTAGGACTCAACCTCCGTGGTCCGTGCGTCCTGGCCCGTGCTTCCCCTACAGCTTCCCGCTGAACGGTTAGGTCACTGCATAATAAGGCGACTACTGGTCGGCCCCCCCCATTTTCTTATTCGGGCCCCTGAAACCGCGACCTTATCTGCGCTGCTGTCAGGCCAAAGTCTTGAGCGAGAACGGTACGAGTCACCTCCCGCTGCCACTGCCTGCAGTGTCTGCATGGAGAACAGTGGCCCAATGAGGCAAAGTGGGAAAGTCCGTTCCAGCCCCTGCCGTGCCTGCCAGCAAAAGCAAAAGTCAATGTGGGGGCTTGTTAGTGTGGGGGGGTGATTCGTCACACACCCCTGCGCAGCCCTTGTTCAACTGCCGAGCTAACGAAAAAGGACAGAAAAAGCACTTCATCAGACATGTGGCGGCAGAGGCGTTGAACGGTGAACCGGCCAACGCCCACAGCCCCGGTCAGTCTCGATGTCGCGCGATGGGTCTTGGATCCTTCGCTTCCCGGTTCTGTGGCCACCAAATGGCAACGGTGCCCGCTGTCTCGCCCGCAGCTCCACAGCTCTCACACGCGATGGAGCCCGACTTTCTTTTTCCCTGGAAAGCTGTCGGCGGCGAAGCGGGGCCTGGTTGCATACGATGGCCGCCAAGGGGAGTCGCCAAGGCTCGAGTGCATCAACAATTGCTCTGGGCCCGCGCTGTTCTTCCCAGGACGGCTCTCGAGTGCAGGAGCAGCGCTCCCGAGCAGCAATAAAGGTGCTGCGTGGCCTGCAAGCGGGAGGCCGAGCCGGGAGTCTGCTGAGCGCAGACATGGCAGCATGGATGCAGCAGACTGGCAGCAGAAACATCACAGCGACGTGGGGCGTGGGGCGGTGTGATGCCAACCCCTCTGCCCCTTTCCGGGTTGAGCCGCACATAGACCCTGCAAACTAGCGATGCGCCTGCGGTAGTCATGCACGGCCGGCGCGGCGATAGCTCCGTGGCCCCCGGTCTCGTCGTTGCCTTTATATGCGCCGCCCCCGAGGAGGTGGGAGGCGACGGACCATCTCAGTCCCAGTCCCCCAAGTTCCCGCTCGTCCCTCCCGTTCTCCCCACCAAGTACTACTCTGCCGACATCATGGGCTCTACACAGGACCTGAGGAAGGTCGTCATCGTTACCGGTGCCACGGTTCGTAGCATCCTCCCGCAGTCCTTCCAAAAAATACCCCTGACTGACCTCTCCCACAGAGCGGCATCGGCTCCTGGCTGGCCGCACGCCTCCACAAGCGCGGCTACTACGTGGCCATCACCGGCCGCCGCGAGAAGGAGGGCAACGCTGTCGCCTCGGCTCTCGACTCGTCGGGTGCCACGGCCATCTTCGTACAGTCGGACGTCTCCTCGTACGAATCCCAGGCCAACCTCTTCAAGACCGTCTGGAAGCAATGGGGCCGCATCGACGTGCTGGTCGCCAACGCGGGCACCATTGACCAGGACTCCAAGCACAACTTCGCCCTGCGCAATGCCGCCATTGACGACATCCCGCCGCAGCCCAACACCACCGCAACCGACATCAACTACAAGGGCGTCATCTACGGCACCACCCTCGCCCGCCACTTCATGCACCACAACCCCACCCCCGGCGGCAAGATCATCGTCACCGGCAGCATGATCGGCATCTACCCCTGCGCCACCTTCCCCGAGTACTGCAGCGGGAAAGCCGGCGTCCACCACTGGGTGCGCACCATGGGCCCCATCATGCGCCTCAAGGACAACATCACCGTTAACTGCGTCATGCCGGGCGGCGTCGAGACCCCCGCCATGCCCGACTTTGCCGTGGCCTTCCGTCCCGAGCACATGACCATGCCGGAGAACCTGCTGTCGGCGTATGACGCGTACATCGAAGACGAGGAGAACCTCCGCACGGGAGAGTGCGTCGAGACGACCCACGACGGGATCGTTGACTGGGGTCTCCCGCCGTATAAGAGCGGCGCGTTTGCCCGGCGCACGGAGAAGGTCTATGAGCCGTGGTTCGAGATGATCCATGGTGAGCGGAGCGGGCTGCCGGACGCGATGCAGGCTGCGCCTCCGCCGGGTGATAAGATTATTGCGGTCACCGGCGCTACGGGGAGCCAAGGCGGCGGCGTGGTGAACGTCATGAAGAAAGTGCCCGGGTGGAAGGTTAGGGCTATCACGCGCAATGCGAGCAGCGAGGCGGCGCAGAAGCTTGTCGCTGAGGGCATTGAGGTCGTGGAAGCCAGCTTTGACGACGAGGCCAGTTTGGTGAAGGCGTTTAACGGCGTGCAGGCTGTGTACGCTGTTACAAACTGGTGGGAGCATCTCTTCCAGGGGAAGAGCCCCGAGGAGGCGGGCGCCATTGAGGAAGAGCAGGGCATGAAGATTGCCCGTGCGGCAGCCGCAACCTACACGGTCGAGAACTTCATCTGGTCGACCACACCGAGCGCGAAGCGCATGACCGCCGGGAAGCTGCTCACGCCGCATATGGACTACAAGGCCAATGTTGACGCGCGCATCAAGGCGGAGCTGCCCAATCTCGCCCTCATCACCACGTATCTGTACTTTGGGTACTACCCGCAGAACATGGCATTCTTCCCTCTCATCAAGCCGATCCTGCACCCTGGCAACGGCCAGTGGATTCAGGCCATGCCGTCAAAGCCGGACGCAAAGGTCCTCCTGTCGGGCGACATGACTGTCAACCCCGGCATTTGGGTGCGTCAGGTTCTGGCCAGCGGGACGAAGGCATATGGAAAATACTCCAACGTTGCCCTGGAGAAGTGGTCGTTCCAGCAGATGATTGACGTGTGGTCTGAGATCACGGGCAAGAAGGGCGTGTACATGGAGACGACCCCGGAGGCCTGGACACAGCTTTGGGGCCCTGCCGGTACGGAGCTGGGCCTGCAGTTCAAGTTTGGCGAGTACTGTGACCCGTGGGCAGAGACGGAGGAGTTCGTCGGCCCGGCGGAGCTGGGGATTGATGAGAAGGAGGTGGTTGGGTTCAGGGGGACGATTGAGGGGCTGAAGCATCTATTTTAAGGAGATATACCATAGCTGAGGGTTAGAGACCAATATAACGAGAGTTCTCGCTCCCCTTTCATGCTACCTTAAGGTGGCGTGTTCTATCAGCCGGGTTTCCCTGTGAAATTCTGATGTGAGGGGCATTTGACTTGTGCGCAAATCGTAAAAAGCATTTGGATTGCTGTCGTCGAACTTGGGACGCTGCACAATTGCAAGCGTTTGTGCCGGAAGGAGCTGAGAGCTCTGGTGCGATCTTTCGGCTAGCGGCGGCAGCCAAGATGACGCGTGCTGATGCTTCGTGCCGGGCAGTGGATCTCGGGCGCGAGGACGACTCATACGAGCTGGCTGCGTCAGCACACTAATACCGCGTGTTTGGCAAGACTTGGATTCCACTGGCAAAGCAAGACAGAGTGACAGTGAGGGGAGGCTCTCGACCTGGGGAGGGGGGGTTTATACTTTTTCGGATTTGCTGGACACTGCGATGCATTGTATCGTGGATAAACTGGCGTACCACCGTGACTGCAGTTTGAGATGCCAGATGCAGTTGCGGAAAGGCTAACTCCCGGCGTCACCTGCAACGAGATCAGGCTACTAAGTAGTATATGAGGGAAGCGCGATGCGATCATGGATAAGGATCCGAGCCGTGGCGTCATCTGAGTTGGCAGTTGGGCACTACAACTGAAGTGCCATTCCGGACCCAATTCGAACTTGAAGCTAAGACTGCCGGTGATTTGCAGGGTATTCGCAAGTCCTCCTTCCTCCGGGCCCCCGTGGACAAGTCAACCAAGCTCATTGAGAAAGGTACTCCCGAGATCGCGAAGGACTTTGGTGCAGTTCATGTTTTTTTCACCAACGAATGCACGTGATGAAATCCAACCTGAGGCCTACGAACGGACACTGGGGCACCATCGGGATACCATCGGGATTATTCGGCGAATCAAACTCTTCTCCGTCTATCATGCGGCACCCGTGCTATTATGCAGATTTTGCTCGACAATGTACCTGGAATTTCTCTCCTGATTCCTTGATCGAGATTGCGTCGACTTGGAGATTCTCAGGGTGCGTCGTGGTTGGGTGGCAGTCACATGGGAAGGTGCTCCGTACTAATCTTCAAGAAGCATCTAGGTATGCCAGGGAGTCGGCTTTCCAAAAAGAAAAAGAAATGCTTATCCGCCAAGAAGCTTTGGGTACCCACTGATAGTCCTAATTCAATCTTGATACCGTACTGAAAGAGTGCAACAGATTAGGCGAAGATTGGCTGAAAAGTCGTGGCTTTGCACCAATCACAGATTCTACTTTCGCCGACTCGGACGCAGGAGCCAGACGCAGCGGTATGTGTTAAAATCCCACAAACCCGGTCCCGATAACGGCCCGGCCGGGTCTCGAACCGACCAATTCAGAGCGACCGCGATGTTTCGGCATGTCCAAATATACGTAGGCGCCTTGGGTTGGGAAGTTGGACACACCGCCTGTTGTTTTGTTGGCATGGCCACGAATCGGCATGTCAACAACTTGGCCATACAACAAAGGAAGATTAGGTGGAGAAAAGAAGAAGTGGTGGCACCAGACGCTGGCACCGGCGCTAAAAGTCCCTCACTGCTCATTGCCCACATGGTGTGCCAATGCAGCAGCATCGAATCACTATCGCGAACAGAAGGCCGGAGCGACCAATAGGCAACCAGTTCTGAACCCAACACATCCGAGGCAAGATGCCCAACGAGTTCCAGGCACACTTCGTGGAAAATGAAGCGGGAAATCATTAGCCAATTGATTGCTAGATGCTGTGTAACAATGGCCTTGTTGGCGCGGAAGCCGCATTACCGCGTCACGGATCACGGGGGAAAAAATAGGGCTTGAGATTCCCATTGACTTGTAATGTATGCATCCGTGCTTGAAACAGGGTTCGGGTTGACACATATCGAGCCAGCATGCTGGAGCGAACAGCACTCCCGAGCGGCCAGGATTGAACGTGCATGACCTACAACAAGGGCCTCAACCTGTCGTACCTTACCTTAGCTAGGAGCTTAACGCATGATATCATGTTAGGCCTCAATAACACTGCACTGATCGTATTTGTTGTAGTTCACGGATAGATTGTTGATGGTTCTGATTTTGATCTATGCTGGAGAGTAATAGGTACCTTACTCAAATTGCGATGAGACAAAGTTGGCGTCTGGTTTGAATGATGGGCTGGCTCCAGTTTTATCCCTTGAAGAGCCGAGACCAGAAATTTCTTACTCGGACCTGTGAGCGAGATGGATAGTTAGTACCTGTCCACGCGGGACAGTGTGGTTGGAGCAAGTGAGGCAGCCAACTCACAACTAAGCTGCCCAGCTTCTTTAGCTGGGTTTGTCGATTCTCGAGTTTCTTCGTCAGCTCCTGCTTCTCCTCCTCCCACTGTTTCCATGCCCGTCTGTGGTTTGGGTTCTTGCTTTTTCGATACGTCTCCAGAGGACGTTCCCCCTGAAGATCTACAATCCTGCTCATAAGGACTGTGATTTCTTCTTCTATCTGAACTCTGAGCTCTCTCCCGGCCGAAGTGTCAAAAACGCGTCCATTGTTGTTCATCATCTCGAGCTGCAGCAGAGGCTTGACCTTCCCCGACCGGTCAGAAACCTTGATGAGGTGGCGGATGATACCATGAGCCGATTTCGTGTTATTGAAGTGTTGCATGACTCTCGCGCCCTGTTTGCACATGTCGTTCCACACACCGCCCTCGGCCACTCGGCCTTGCACGCGCCCCATCATGGCATCCTCGGAGACAAGATCATCCCACATGGTGGTAGCAATGACAATGCGCTTGTAGGCGTCAGCTCCCAGAATCTTCTCGAGCAGCCGCGTCCTTTTCCGCTCCATACCACCAACGCGGTTGTGGGTGATAGGGTGGAGTAGGATGAGGCCGTCTAGCTGGTGATTGCTTGTAAATCCTTCCTTGGCCAGCCATTTGCCGATGTCCTCGAGAATCTCCAAATCAGAGCGCGCATCGTCATCAAATCCCGGTGTGTCGATCAAAACAACGGATCGGCCGTCCAGCTGAAATTTGATTGCCTCGGGGTCCTGGGTACCTGTCATTCGTCAACCAACTTTTTTCTTTGCCTTCATCTGCAGCAGTGCTATCATTCGTTGCTCACTTACAAGGGTCCACACCATATCCAATTTTCAGATCATCCCGGCCTGAGGCGACCGATGCAAATGTCGTCTTGCCGGCCCCCGTTATGCCTACAAGAGCGATCAGGACGTCGGGCCCCTGTGACTGCGCCATCTACCTGAAAAAAAACAGCTAGAGTAAATGTAAGGCCAACTAAAAGTAACAACGGGCCAGAGAATAAGTTTCGTAGTATCGGAGCAAAGCTCAACGCATGTGAGCGCTTGATGTTGTTATCAGGTTGACAGGCAGGGGTAAAAATCGGAGACCGTAGGTACCTTAAGATAGGTATGCAACATCTGTCGGGCTGCAGCGATCCACGGAATCCCGGTCGAATCACACAAATTGGGATGGGTCAGCAGGGCAACGTCAGGCACCACGGAGCACTTGGGCACTGGTTGGACAAAAATGGGTCACACACCCCCAACACCAAGCCGACACGTCGAGCAATGCAGCACGCTGATTTTGAGCTAAGCAAGACCAATCAAATACCACATAGGGCGGTTCCCGCATATAGTCTTCCGCCCCTTGGGTAGATATGTACAAATCAGGCTCATGCCCTCCCGCCGACACTGCCGTGGTGTCTCTGGTGCCTGAATGGTCTATTTCCCGGGATCATTCATCTCGGTCTCTTGAATCATCTCGTCATATTCACTGTCATGTCAAAAAGACCGGTGATTGTTCTTCTTCTTGGCCCTACTGGGTCCGGAAAGTCGAACTTTGTCAAGCACGCAACCGGCCAGCAGGTCGATGTTGGTCTTGCAGGTGGTGCAAGGCCTTGTGAGCTCGTCCAGAACCACCGTATCCCAGATACTGTCTAACATCCTCAAGGCACCACCGAATGCAAGACATACGACTTGACCCTGGATGGCATACCCTTCACTATCATTGACACTCCAGGTTTCGAGGATTCGCCGCCAGGCAGCCTCACCCCCCTTTCCAAGATCGCAGAAATGCTGCATAGGATGCGTCCGCGGGAAGTTACCGCCGCCATCTACTTCCACCGCATCACGGACGGGAGGCTCACCGGCTCCGCCAGGTTCAACCTCGAGATATTCAAGCAGTTATGCGGGGAAAGCTTCTACCCTCGCGTGGCTTTCGTCACCACTATGTGGGACGTGGTTGGCCTGAGAGGCCTCCAAAGATACAACACACTGAACTCCGAACTTCAGGAGAAATATTTCAGGCTAGCCGATAGAGGCCCTGACAGCTTCAAGCTCAACAACGACCCGAAAAGTTGCGAAAAAGTGCTTCGCTACTTGGGAACCTTACCCGACGCCTCCCAGTTATCCCGTCTGCTCTTTTCCGAGCAGCTCGCCCGAAGCAGATCCACCAATGTACGGAAGACTTCGGCGGGAAAGGAGGCACTGAAGAAATCCGGCCGCGGGGGAGCTTGTACAATTTTATAGTAGGGGATTACCGGTAGCACAGGGGGCTTCAAGTTGGGAATCCTTTGATTGTTTAATGGTTTAGCAGTCCAAACACTACTCTCATACCTAAATAGAAATGGGAAACAGGAGAGAACGTTCTTGGGACTTGGATTTGAAACGCGTGGAAACAATGATGAGGGATAAATTGGAAAGTACTTCTCCTGCCGGCCTGTGTACCTGAACCAGTATTTCTGTCAATCAGGAACAAGCATTCATTTTCGGTCTTGCATCCAGACTCCCGACGGCTTCCTCTGAGGTCGATTCAGGGGATTCCGAAAGTCCACCCCCGAAAAGATGTTTCTAACCCCGCGCCGAGTATCTTTGAAGGCGTGTCTGCGACCGGGCTTTCGCACAGCCAATATCAAGAACCAAGAGAATAGGTATGTACCGCCTGCCACTGACGCAATCGTTACAATGAATGTCTTCGTTTGTCCCGGATCGCGCCAGTCAAATAGTCCTAGCGCAAACAAGGCCTTTGTTTTGTCAGTAGGTACCTAGGTTTGCAGAATAGCAGGACTGGTGATATTGAGGCCGGCAATGTTACATACCGCAATGAAGCTCAGGGGCAGATAGAAAACGGTAACGACAGTGAAGACCAGGATGTAGTGGCTCAGTTGAGTTGCTCTTATTGCTTCGTTGACAGATGTTGCATTGAACAGCTAGGATATATTCTTCGTCAGCAAGAGGGAGGGAGTCTTTGACTACATCTCGAGGTTGGTAAATAGAAAGAGATTTGACTTACACCTTCTCTCAGAATGTTGACTTCATTCCGCCTCTTCGCAATGCGGGTTAGCAGCGCATCCCCAAGAGTCCGTTGGTGAGATATCACCCTATCCCAATTCAATTTGAACACCTCAATCGCCGCGTCTCGAGCACTGTTGGAAGTCTGGGGGAGGAAGGTGGCATGTTGATTGCCGTTCAAGTTCGGTGCAAAGTACAGTCGCTCAATGTCGTCAATCATTCGGCGAAGATCGTTTATGCTCTCATTTATCCACTCCGTAGCGATGCGTAAGATCTGCAGAACGGCGAAGTAGAGCTCCGACAGTCGAAGATCGCTTCCATCGACCATCATCTTCCGCAGGAGGTTCGGAGAGACAATGTTGGCAAGCTAGCGAGGGGTCTTAGAATTTGTCGATATAAGAAATAGCAGTGTCTTACTCACATCAGCGCTGAGAACATTGAAGCTGTCGATCTCGTCAAGCAAGTTTGTCCATCGGGCCCCCCATTCCGGAAGCAACGAGTCAATCCTGAAAGCAAACGCTGCCATTCCCGTTGCGTGGATGGACGGGCGGATGCCGGCTGCTGTCCAGCTGCTGGCATCCGGTAATTGCGCAAGGACTTTCAGGCTGTCGGCAGTAATGCTGTCGGCCATGGTAACCAGGGAAAATACGGGCAATTCCAATGCCCACGTAGTTTTCAGTCCAACCGAGTAGCGCATCTCGAATATGGCAAGATCATTTTTGTGGCCCTTTAGTTTCCCAGATACACGTTCGAGGCCACGGCCAGATGGCCTCACCCATGGAGCAGTTGTGAAGACGCGCATGTGGTATTGAAAGACAAGGTCTTCCCATCTCGGCTTGTTGAACCACGTAGAGCCTGTCCAGCGGTGGTCTGAGCTCCCCCACAAGTTCCGACCTGGCTCCCATTTTTCTCTGAATTGTGTTAAAAAACAGCGGGCTAGCCTCCGTCTCGACGGACCCAGGAACCCATGCTCGCTAGTCTCGTCAAGATCTGTGTCACGACACAGCTGAAGGGCGGCGATGGAGAACAACTCATGGTCATACATTCCGTTCAGTCCGAATGTCCTAAGTCCCTTAAGCTATCAGTTGCTGTGTCTTGTAATCTAATTTCCCTTAGGTACTTTGCTCGTTCTCGACATGGTGGATTAGGGACAGGTGAAAACGATGGAAAACAAAGGGATAATGCCTCTCACCACTCTCTTCCAAAACGTTGTCCTGCCCAAGGTTTGGACGATGCCAGGCCAACGTCTGTCATCAACTACGACCAACTCATTAGCAATAATACCTACTGTTGAACCCATAACCGCTCAAGGAAAACTCACAATGTGCTCTTTAATCTCATCCCGATGGCGGGTATGAGGTTCGTGAGTTCCGTAGGCCTCCCCCAACTTGCAAACGCGGCCACCCTCATCGTAGCTGAACTCGTTATAGTTCATGAAGGCGCCGTTCAGGTTAGCGCGACCGTCAGGCTTCCATGACAGCACATTTGCCAGACCTGCCATCGAACGAGGATCATGCCTCGACACGGCCGGTTTCGACACGGGGAATGGAGAAAAAACCTCTTCCCATTCCCCCGACGCCAAAGTCGATTCTGGCGGAAGCTGTCGCCACTGGTAGTCAATTGTCTTTTCCCTGTCGTAGTGTCCCCCTTTTGGATCGACCTCATCAGCGTTAACTCTGGGGCGTGTGGGAAGCACCTCGGGGGGGATTTGGATAGATTTGTGCCTAGCCATTGCGAGCAACAGCACGCGAATCGCGCTGAGATGTTCTGAACTAGTCGAATCTGGATCGTTCTGAGGTTGGCTATCTCCGATCTCTTGTGTACTAGTATCCGTTGGAGAGGCGGAGGCGTCAGTTATTTCATCGGATGAAGAGCCGATGAAGGATTGGAAGTTCGGTGTGCTACCCGCTGGAGATGATGAGGCGTCAGTCATCTCGTCAGATTTTGCAAGAGCTGAGACAAGATTAGAAATGGTGCTCATAAGATTGAGTTTTCCAGTTTAGCCCATGGAAGACAACAAATTTGGAGCCCAACGACTTGCCCAGGCAGCATGTCTGCCTCCCCAGCTCCCTGCGCCAATCAGACGAGGGTGTGCTTTTCTTCATACAGACGCCTCATGCACCTCTCAAAGACCCTTGTTCTTTTGTGCCAATCATTATCCTCTCCTACCGTCCGTTGCCCTAATACGCGCGCTTGCAGATTGAGCTGCGTTCTCCATGCTGGCGGGACACATTTGCTCTTATCATCATCTTCCGGCACGCTGGTTGTTGAGACCCGCAGGATCTTGCTCCTCTATTAGCGCTCCTGTCTGTCTGCGGGTCGCTCGCTCCGCGTTGAGTCGCTCGCTCCGCGTTGAGTCGCGGCTGTCTAGATTTCGTTTGGGCCCGTAGAGGGAGTTTCAGACGTCAATGGAGCCTTGGATGTACGAAGTACGCTGGAAATTTGTGGTCCTACAAGGGGTTTCCAGACCACCGTGGCTGAGTCGAACGAGTTATTGCAACCAGCAACCATGACACGAGAGGGAGGCGGGGTAACCACCGGCCAACTTCGTGCAGGCCTGGAGCCTTCTCGACACTCAAATCCTCCAACAACGTTATCGCTTTCCGTCATACCACGACGCCCCCAAGAAGAAAACCATGCGCCTCATCAATACCGCAACATTGATGCTTGAGGAGTTCATCGATGGAAAGAACTGCCCCAAGTACGCCATCCTCTCGCACCGGTGGCTGCGCGAAGAAGTGACGTTTAAAGACAGCCAGGATGTGTCCAGGATGGAGCGGAAGCCCGAAAGCCTCCAGAAATTACGAAATGCCTGCGCCCTTGCCAAGAGCCGCGGACATGCCTACATCTGGATTGACACCTGCTGCATCGACAAGAGCAGCAGTGCCGAGCTTTCAGAAGCCATCAGCTCCATGTTTGCATGGTACCGCGCCGCGCAGGCCTGCTAAGCCTACATGTCCGATGTCGAGCCAGGATACGACGTCCAGGAGATGCTCGAGGCCGCAAGGATGCGAGCTGGACCAGAGCCCGGAGCCGGGCGCACTAGTGCCCTTCCACAAGAGCGTCTGGTTTACGAGGGGCTGGACCCTCCAGGAACTCATCGCGCCTTCCGAGGTTGGGTTCTTTGCTCATGATTGGTCCCCGATTGGCACCAGGTCGCGCATGGCACGTATCATCACCAAGGCCTGCCAAGTCTATGCATACGCCCTCACCGCTGGCGTTGACCTTAATTGGGTGAGCGTAGCCAGGAAGATGTATTGAGCTTCCAAGAGGACGGCAACCCGGGATGAAGATCTGGCCTACTCTCTCCTCGGACTTTTCGACGGCAACATGCCCCTCCTGTACGGCGAGGGTGCCATCAGAGCCTTCGTGAGCCTTCAAGAAGAGATCATCAAGCGGTCGAATGACACATCCATTCTAGCTTGGGACCACTCCAGCCACAGGCGCGCGAATGGTCTACCGAGTGGTTCGCGACTTCGCAAAGAATTCGTACCTATATGCTATTCAGAAGATGACCCCGAAGAACGGTAACTCAGAACCGGTGGCCCCTTTGCTGCGACCCCACGCGAATTCGAGGTTACAGGAAAATTCATCTCATTGTTAATAAAGCAGAAGCGCTTCGGCGAGTCCATCGAAGTTTCAAATGCTGGAATCGCACTAGCCCTTGCCTTTAGGGAGAATCCCTTGACTCGAGCCAGAAACCACGAAAGGGTCCTTGCGGCCTTAGACTGCCAGTTTGGCCCTCTACCGGGGACTAGATTCATCATAGATGTGTCCCTAGCAAACTCCGCAAGTGGGATTGACTGCATTCTCAATGAAGCACTTAGTTTGCAACAGGCGGAACATGTCGACACAACGTTCTGGGTCCCAGCTAAGGTTACGCTACTCACATTCTTTGTGCAGTCGGGATTACGGCCTGGTTCTGGACAGGGACAGTGCGGCTACATGTCCATTCAGCTGGATAGCGGCCTCGTCATCCTAGACGTGTTTCCTCGCTCTACCTGGGACGAGCATACAATCAGCTTCTTCCTTGCCGAGCTACACCCTGATCGTCGATCTCAAGGTGGCGTGGAGGAAGACTACAACTTGCTAGGTATAGTCCTAATTCGTTCGAAGTCTGAGACCGACGGCAATCATTGCCTCTGCCTCAGCTTCTGGGACTCTCCATTACATATGTTTCCAACGGACGGTTCGCCTGGGGTGATAAACGTTACTTTAGATCCCGGTCTTGGTTACAAATACTCAATGGGCTGCTTCCGTCTCAATGCTGAGGGGACAGAGCATTCCAGAATCAAGGCGTGCCTCTCACGCTGCATCATGCCTAGCGCTGAAGCTCAGCCAAGTGAGATACTTGCAGCAATAGAAGAGGAGCACAAACCAGGTGGCTGGATCGGACACGCAAGCCTGGGTCAATACTCTTACAACGCGACCCTAGCCTCGGATAAGCGTTCCTGTCCTGGCAAGCACATGATTTGTGATGTTCGTCTCTCTCCGCAATCAGCTGAGTGTAACGACTTACAACCAGAGGCCAGAAGTGTTTCCAGCACCCGTGGCATGCGTGGGAATAGTGGCAACGGTAGAGGAGGTTCTAGAACTGCATCTGGAAGCCTACGTGCATCCTGAACAGCAGGGGTCACGAACAATACCCGCAGGCGATGGCCTGCGAAGTGAGATAGGCATGCTGCCTGAAATGTAAGCGTTATAACGAATGTCCTCTTCTGTCCTGGATCGTTTCAGTCGAATAATCCCGTACCTACTAATTAGTGCGAGACCTGCAAGCGGTCATATAGGGCACTATTAGGTACGGATAAAGGG
>Ga0247770_1000342_pt1 | contig 45833 bp, 53 predicted proteins | sample UWRJL136409B6_FD_179943 | JGI IMG/M metagenome (GOLD analysis project Ga0247770, IMG submission 179943) | Plant litter microbial communities from Arlington Agricultural Research Station in Wisconsin, United States - UWRJ-L136-409B-6 | ecosystem: Environmental > Terrestrial > Plant litter >... | reverse complement strand
GGAGGTGGAGGTTAGGGGGCCGAGGGTGGAGGTCGTGTCGTCGTCGTTGTCGGGGTTGGAGGGGTGGGCGGCGGCGCCGGGGGGTTGTGGAGGGTTGGGCATCGTTGCGAGGGTGGGTTTGTTGTGTTGTGGTTGTTGGTGGTGGTGGCAGTGGTAATGGTGACGGGGGAAGAAAGGTGAGTTATTATGAGCTTAGGGCTGCGTGGCCAGGTCGTCGCATTGTAGCGTGTTGCTGTCCCACTGGAATGCAGATGGATGGATACCGGGGTGGTGAAACGACAGAGGAGAATAGGAGAGTGTAACCGTCGAGGTGAGGCGTTGATGTGCTGGATCGGAGTCAGAAGACCTACCTGCTGCGGCACGCGAGGTCGGAAGTGCGTCAGCGGTGTTTAGCGATGGGGGCCGATAAGCGATAAGCGCACAGGTGGCTGTGCGGGGGATTGGCCCTAGGCGACGGGAAGGCTCCGCGGGCCAGTAAACAGAAGGGGGACCTTGCCCTGTGCGGGTAGCTCGGTACGAAGTACCTATGTAAACACTGAGAAACTTGTTGGCAGACAGCAAGATGTCTATCCGAATCTAGGAATAGGAAATTATTCGTCTAATGCTAAGTACTGTAGCTAGATCTTGTAGTCCGTAGGGTTGTGCGTAAGCCCATCTTCTAGTCACTGGAAAGTGGGGAACTGTTGGTTGTCCCTTCTGTTTGGATGCTGTATGTACGTAGAAGCTGTCGCACTGGCAGTGTGGGCCCCTTTCCAGCACCGCGTCTCGTTCACAGCCTTGGGCAACCAGTTCATCACACATCTGCTCAATGCAGCATTACAAACTTGCCGCCATTTTTCTTCTCATGCAGATCGCTTTCAGCAACAGCAAATCGAGAGTAACCAGGCGGCACGCACTGACTATTTCCATGTTTGATACATCCGTTTAAACCAAAACCATCTATGGCTCTTGTGAACACCGCCAGGCTTTGTGACCCCGCTGGGTCTCTTATTTATTTAAACCTTCGGTCGAGTTCTCTCTCTTCGCCCTCGACCTTACAGGTATTCATCACGCACCGCCATGGCGTCAAACCCACCCTCGCTAGAATCCCTCGGGCCCAATCCGCAACTCCGGCGGAAATTCCTACAAGACATCGTTGCCTCTCTCAGCATCTCTGAAGTTTGGGAGTTGTCGCGGCAGCTTTCAGAGTTCGACTTCCGGACCGATATCATTGCTCGCCTCCCAGTTGAGTTGCGGGTGCTTGTCGCCAGCTACCTTGATGCAACAGATATCTACACGTTGCTGATCGTATCCAAAGAGTGGAGAGAACTGTGGTTGCACGAAGACGCTCTTGTCCCGTTAGCTACCCAGTTCTTTCCTGGCTTTCTACCATATGCTCGTCTGAAGGAACGGCTTGCACCTGGTACTAGCGGCATGGGATCGTTGTTCGTCGACGCTGCGTACAAGCTTCACTTCCGACAACTGGGCAAATTTCGAAGTTGTCTTGTTCACAAATTTTACGGAGAACCCGCCTCGTTCACGCTTGACTTGGACTTCCACCGCAACCTTGAAAATGACCAGGATGTCAAAGAGACCCTCCTCATCACGAAACTTAACGATGTCGAAAGTGAAATCATGTCAACTCGGGACGAGGAGGCGGTGGGGTTCTGGAAGGCGTCGCTCAAGTACGAGTACAGTAATGGGAGAGTTGCCTGGCAGATTCCGGAAAACACGGATCGTATAGTGGTCGATGACCTTCGAACCCAGCGACGAAGGCTCTTTGTTACGCCTTTCGAGAACCACGACCTTGACTTTGGTACCCATCCACATATGGTGCTCGGGGACAAGCTTTTGGCTGTCATAATCGGGCGAAAGATGTCCGTCTGATTCCTCTACCGTTATAGCTTGCACGACATTGCTAAGATTTGCCGTATAGTTATGCTTGGGACCTGGAGACCGGTGAACTTGACCAGCTCACAACCCACGCCATCTCAACTGCCGCCAAAACATCCGGCAATCGCATATGCTTCTTTTTCCTCGGCTCCAAGGATGTCCTCCTGTGGACTTTCAAGAGCGGCACAACGATGCTTGATCTTGCTCACATCCACGACACCATCTACCTCCGCCTCAATCTAATCTTTCACCCACTGCTGGAGGAGATCCTTTATATCGTCGGCCAAAAGTCCAGTGGCGACGCCACGCTTATTTCTGAATTCAAGGCTGGCATCCTTACCGGCACGCAATCAATTCCCTACCCGGCCTGTGTGGGATGTGGCGCAAGCCATGAAGTGGCCAAACCGTGGTACTCTCCCGAAGAGATCCAGCAGATAAGTCCGTACGGCGAATATGTCTTGAAAAGACAAACGTGTCCAGTAAAGTGCCTGAGTGCAGGGGCACCTCACGGCTTGCAGGTCCTGACATGCTTCAACGTGTGCGATGCGACTATCACGCGTCGTATATTTCCTGACCCAGCAGTGCGCACATCAACGATCTGGCACGGTCAGATGGCTTCATACGTTACAGGAGATGACTTCGTCGACCATGTCTTGCCGGAACTGCGCAGACCAGACCCAAAGGACCTCCGAATGGAATCTTTTGTCGTGGTTTCCAATGAGTTGTTGGATTTAAATTGCAAGAACCCTCCAGTGCCAGTATTTTACCAAACGGACGAACCAAACTATGTGAGAGAGGGAGGGGCTCTACGACGCCAATTGATGGGGCCGGGAGGGAAGAGAAAACTTCCGATGCGCGGCTATTATCCCACGGCCAGGGCTGATGAAATATTTGCCGCCGTTTCGGCTCACCTGGGCAAGACAAGAAACGTGCAATATGCTCTCAGTGAGGCACAAGTATGCGACGAATGGCGGCCCGAAAAATACGTGTCGGAGGACGGTATTGGGCCTTCCAACCTATCGTTTGATGACGACTATCTCATACTTGGATGGGGCGGTGGGCTTCGCATCTGGAGCTTCACCTCAGACATGGTCAACCCTCCAATTCACATAGACTAGATTAATTCACCTAGACTAGACTTGGCCGACGCCGGGGCTCTCTAGCCAACAAAACAAAGCCGCATCACTTCATCTTGTCTTCCTCTCCCTCAGCTTCTTCACCGCAACCCGGAGCTCATGCCCTGGCTTCTCGTTGTTCTCCCTCGCATGCTCCAACCCACCCCTCCTCAGACCACCCGGAAGGAACCACCACATCAGCAAGATAAACAACAGGATAGCCAGCACTATCGGCTGCAGGACCTCAACGCCCTTGCTCTGGGCAATGGCGCCAACAGCAAACGGGAAGACGGCCGCACCGCCACCGCCAAACGCCGCCGCGAAGCCAATGGCCGACACATGGTAGTCAGGGGGCAGCAGCTTGGTAGCAGCAACAATGGCCGCCGGGAAGAGCGGGCCGAGAAAGAAGCCCAGGAAGGTGACGAAGACAGCCGACGCGGCAAAGTTCGGCACCAGCCAGTACAGCAGCTCGAACGCAACCGACAGCAGCAGATAAACCGTGATGGCAAGCTTCTCGCCGATGCGGCCGGTGACGAAGCCCAGGGAGACACGGCCGACCGTCAGGCCCAGCCAGAAGAAGGTGGCGCTCAGCCCGGCGATGAAGGCCTCCGCGTGGCGCACGCGCAGCATGAAGGTCACGATCCATCCGCCCAGAGAGACTTCAGCGCCCACGTAACCGAGCAGGAACAGCGCCAGGAGCCAGGTGATGGGCTCGCGCAGCACGTGGCGCGTGGTGGTGCGCTTGCCGTTGTTAGCGGCGCTGTGCATGGCGCGGTGAACCTTGGCCGTGGCGCCCCAGAAGGCGGTGGTCATCATGATGAGGGAGATGCCATCGAGCCCGATCTGGAGGTAGAAGAAGGTGTACCAGGGGAGTTTCCCTTTGGTGACCATGGCCGTGGCGACGAGCGGGCTGATGGTCGCGCCGAGGCCGTAGGCGCCATGCAGGAGACCGAGGAGCTCGTTGGCGTTTTGCATGTTGCCTACCCAGGCGTTCCATGCGGAGTCTTCGATGCCGTTGCCGAAGCCGGTGACTAGCATGACCACGGGGAGTGCGGCGTAGGGCGGGTGGCATGCCAGGGGTACAAAGCCGATGAGGCGGCAGAGAGGGCCTAGGACGGCAACGCCGCGCTGCCCTAAGAAGTGGTGGATGTAGTTGTTGAGGAGGGCGGCGAGGAGGTAGCCCACAAAAGGGGAGAGGAACAGCAGGGAGACAATAGTGTAGGAGATTTTGTAGTATTCTTCGATCTTGGGGGTGTTAGTTTACGCCCTGTTTTCGTTTCTCTCCTTCCTGGTGATATCACTTACGTAGGGGATCAATGCGCCTATTACGGCATCACTCATGCCTAGGAGGATGAAGGCGAAGATGCATGAGAGGAAGCGGAAGATGTTGGATGGTGATTCGTTCCATCTTTGCTGTTCTAAGCCGGTTGGTGGTGCTTCGTCGGTGCGCGGAGCTGCTACTTCTTCGTCGGTGGCGGTGTCTGTTGTGTCTGCTGCTTTCTCGGAATCACCATAGATGTGGGTTTTAGGCGGCGAAGTCGAGTCTTTTACCTCGACTTGTGCGGGTGGTTCTGGCGTTGACATAGTGTTTGGAGGCCAATGGGCGAGAAGTCCATCAAGGTTGAAGTCCCAGGGCTAGGGGATGGCGAGTTTTCGTAGCCTCCTGTGTGGTAGGTACAAGACTGGAGAAAATTGAACCGCCGGAAATAATACTCGCCGGTAATATTGTAGCAATTGATGTTACGATAGACTTTGGTGGGTGGGCACGTTGCCTCTTCTTATACTTCTCCTCGTTCCCTCGAACGAGCCTCGCTCAATGAAGGCAACGAAGGAGGCAGGACAATGAATTGTGTGTGTCCTGGGCAGAGAAGACTCTGTTAGTCACATGTGTAGGCTCGTAGCGTCTCTAGGCACTCTGGCACACCACATCAGCAAGGTGCATGGGATGCATGGCATGTCTGTCCTTCCCGTCTGACGAAGAGGTAAAAAGTCGCGAGAATGAGACTCCTTCCAGACCGGCGGGATACGATACGGGATTCAATGGCCCGAAGAATAAGCGGCCCTTAGGTTGTAGGCGAGCGCGGAGGAAGAGACGGCGTCGGTCGGAACAGGGGGGCGCAGGGCAGCGGAAGGCGGCGCATGCAACACCGCAGTCGGAGCCGCCGTTCTGGACGACCAGCAGGATGGATCCCGCAGCCCCGCCCAGTCGGAAGCCAATCTCTGATCCTTTAGTTGCCTTTGGCCTGCCGCTCCCCGCCATCCTTTTGCGTCTCCGCTGGCAGCCGGCGGGTTGTGGGAGCACCTTGAGGTTGCGTGCTAGCCGCTTGAGGTGCCGATGACCCGTGGTGGGTAGCAGCATCCCCACGAGATCACCAGAAGGTCTTGCTGGGCCAATCCAGGCTGTGACGAAAGGTGAGGGTTGGAGTCTGGAGGGGTGACAGACTTCGCCGACTGCCGAGGATCAGCCGCCCCGGCCCGATTTCCCGGGCTTTGCGCCGACCTGATGGTGCTAGACAGGGTGAAAGGATGCAGGTGATGATATCCAGTGCATTGTGCTACCACTCTGGATGTGTCATCTCACGACCTTTCCTTTTCCTCGCCCGTCTCTCTCGCATTCGACCTGCCGTTCAAGATGTCATCCGGGGAATTGTTCACGGCCGGGGAAGGCACGGCGTGGGGGCAATCACCAGCGATGCCTCAAGCTGGCCCGGGTTGCAGAGGTGGATCCCACTCGTGGCCAAACATCTTTTGCCCAATATTTTACGGAACAATGTTGCCCAGCTGACTGGTACAAAGTAAATTATCATTCTTCTATACGCAGAATGCACCGAGAGCTGGTGTGACAACAGGCCCGGTTCCGCCTTTACTTTACGGTGAACCTTTGGCAGGGCCCATTGGAGTGCGGTGCTTCCCAATTCAGCATGTCCGCCTCAGCACGCACCCGAGAGGCTCTGACTACCAACATCCAAGACGCAAGGATATTATGATACAGACTGCCCCCTGGTCTTTCTGTCCGTTGGCATCACCACTGTATTCGAGACGGACTCCGGCGCCTCTAGGACTCTAGGACCTGGCCGTCGCCGCATCCACCGTGCGCAGACTCGTCAATGCCTTATCACACGGAGCAAATCAACGATGCCTCTTCAATGAGCCCTCAGACGATCGGGCGAGATCCCACGCCGCCACCGACCGCCATTGTGCTCACCCTATATATCCAGCGTCAAACTCACCTTCCGGCTCGACTTCTCTCAGAACCCGTGACCTCCTTGAGGGTGTTCTAATCAGGGATCAAGCCCCTTACCGGTTGACATGACCTGGGGCGCGTTATCTTCTCGACGCCCGTCCAATGCGCTGACGCAGGTACAGATGCAACTTTCTTGTTGGCTCTGCTATCAGCACGTGGTCTGTTTTCTTTACCCGACATCCTCTTCTTAATTTAAAACCCATATACCACCTTGCCCCGAAATATTATCCCATTATCCCAAAACCAAGCCGTAGTGCGGCTCGTTCCCCGGCTCACCGCCACTGCAGTCGGGCAACGGCTTGGACGCACGTCATCCACGCTCCGACTTCGCTAATGCAGAGTGGGGGCGGGTATTCCAGCCGATGCAAGTCGGAACCAAGTTCGAGGGGCCCGGTAGTTATTGGAGATAATACCTATTAATATCAGCCCGAATCCGGGGAACAGCTACAAGTCTATCCCAGCAGGCAGGCTGCTGTCAACCCGCGACAATCTCCAACCCCTGAACCAGCCCTATCTCTGCTCCATTCACTGTTCTCCGCCAGTGGGCTACCTCCCCCATCTCGCACGTTCTAGGATATTTCCTAGACACCGCCGGATCATGCTTCTTCTATCACCGAGGAAAGTTCCGATTGGCTAGGTCCCAAATGCCCGTGCTATCAACGGCCAATGTGCGTTTGGTCGAAGAGACGCATGATCTCGTCCATCTTCTCACCCATGCGCATCTCACTATCATAGTGCGTATGTCCCTGGTCTGGCACTTGGACGAGGATGTTTCCCTCGCGAACTGGCTCCGTTTGGTATCTAGCCAGGCGAGCCTTCCGTGCTTTCTCCTTTTCCTTGCGGGGGGGAGATGCGTTCTTGCTACTGCTCTGATGTTAGCGTGAGAGATTGATCTCTCTGCCTGTAAAGAGAGGGTTGGACAGTGGGACTCACGGGTTTCCCTTGGACATCTTGTTCTTCAGGTCAGATCAAATTGTTGTGGTGGACAAACCAGTATGTGCTGGAAGAAGGACTTGCTGTGTGGGCGATGGCGCTCTGAATTCTGAAAAGAACGAGGCCCATCGGATCACTTTATACCCTTGCCTGGCAGACGGGGCAATACTTACATAGCCAGCCAGCCTCAAAACCCGGTCCTGCGCACATACACACACCAACCGGATATCTAGCAAGTGCGGGTGTGCATGGGCGAGAAATGGCTGTGGGCCGAGTGGTGATAGCAGCCATCAAGTGACTTGGACGTCTCGCTTGACGCCCTGCTTGTACGTCGCCTGTTGTGTAAGCCATCAGTCCCGGCCGCTATATTGGTAATATCCGGACCATTATTGAAGCCCTAGTGTCAAAGAGACTTTATTTTGAAGAGACTCGTCCATGCGCTTCAAGCACCCCGACAGTTCGGAATGCATACCATGCCTACGAAGGCTTGAAAAAAGGGACCCCTCAGCCAGTGCGAAGAATGTGACGAGAAGTTAGACTAGAATCCTGCGGCCCAGACCGTACGGCCTCCCCAGGCTAGGAAGGGGAAGAAAGTTACGTTCGAAGGGATACTGTAGCTACGGCATTTCCCAGATATCTACACATACACCACGCCCACAATGTTGAAAATGAAGATGCGTTGCTGATCTTACGAAGGGCCTGATTACATTTGAAAGAGGCGTTTCTGGTACTTTTTAAAGGCCTGTTGAAATGTAATCGAGGCCTCTCATGATGCGAGTAAAGCCTTGGACAATGTGAATAAGGCCTTGATACACTTGAATAAGGCGCTGCTGTATTCTCTGACAACATATTGTAATGTCATAAGGCATCTCATGACGTGGATGAGGCCTTTTATGAAGCGAGGAAGGCCTAATTACATTCGAAAGAGGCGTTCCTGCATTTCCTGACGGCCTGTTATGAAATAATTAAGGCCTTTGGAAATGCTGATGAGGCCTCTTGTGATGTAGGTAAGGTCTTGATGCACTTGAAAAAGGCACTCCTGCATTCTCTGACGGCCTATTGTGATGTAATTAAGGCCTCTGGGAATGCTGATGAGGCCTCTTGTGATGTAAGCAAGGCCTTTAACAATGCGAATAAGGCCTACAACTGGAAACTAGAAGTCGTAGCCCCGTGGATGGACAACCTGCCGGCCCTGCCATTTCCACATTTGTTTTGGTGAAACCCGTGAGAATCACCCCGTGGATGGACAGCGTTATCGACCCTTGCATTCTTGATATCTAAGTTGCGAGAACTTATAGGAGCGGCCCCGTAGATAGACAACATGCCAGCCCTTGCATTCCAGATATGTAGTTTATGAAAAACCGGGGGAACGGCCCCGTTGACGGACAGCCTGCCTACCCTCACATTCCAGAAATGTAATTTTGTGAGGAGAGCGACCCCGTTGATGGACAACCTGCCGGCCCTTACATTCCAAACATGTAAGTTGTGAAAATTAGGGAGAACGGCTCCGTGGACAGATAACATACTGGTCCTGCCATTTCCTCGGCACATGTGAGTTGGTGAAGGACTGTTGGGAGCGGCCCCGTTGAAGAATGACCTGGTGGCCCTGTCATTTCTGCGCACATGTGTGTTGGGGAAGAACCCTGGGGAGCGGTCCCGCTGAAGAAGGCCCTGCTGGCTCTAGTATTTCTACGTGTATGTGAGTTGGTGAAGAACCATGGGAGCGGTCCCGTTGGAGAATGATTTACTGGGCCTGGCATTTATTGCACACATGTAAGCTGGTGAAGATATGGCGACTGCGCCTTCGGTTGTCGATGACATTGGGGGATTGTGGAATGTGTGTTAACATGCAGTCTATGATGTTATTTCACTTGGTACTATCTCATAGTCGCTGGACAGTTTCGGCTTTTCGTAGCCTGTGTCGCGCAAGCCGGGATCGTCCCAAGTTGGTAGGTTGGCAGGTGTGTCGTGTGAGCCGGGATCATCCCAAATTGACTGGCAGGTGCGTGGCATGGTCCACTAACTGGCTGTCAGGATGCTCCTGCCGTATGGATTCATATTCGGATTAGCTGGAGGAACAGCTGCAACCTTGTGAAATGGTGATATTATCATCCTGGTCGTTTGCTACAACTACGTATTGTGAAATTGTTTGATACCAGTCTCACGTTTTCAGAGCTGCAACTTCTTGCTTGCACATTTGAGCAAATTTTGACAGCATCGAAGATCCTCCCGATCTTGCAGCTGCATTTTATTTCTGTGAAAATCTATGATCCAGGTCTCATATTTTCAGTCACAGAACTTTTTGCTTACATTTGGTAGGGAGCCGCCCGCACCGTTGGAACTGGCCAGCAGGTGATCGCTCAGTTTTTGCCTGGGTGAATTACAGGTTGCTCTTGCACCTGCGCATTGGGAGGATCTGCCTAGGTAATAAAACGACCTCAGATGCCGTTATATTTTCACCCAATCTTTAGACCTTCAAAAAAGGGGGGTGTTCATACAGTGTCAACCACATAATCAACACAGTGCTCTGTAAAACCCAACCCGCCTTCCACACAATTCAGGCTCACTCACCTTGAACGAGGAACTTTTTCGTAAAGCAGCGATCACCGGTACAGCCACCTTACATATTTTCCTCCCCCAGAATGAGATGAGCTTATAACCCGAAATATTTCCAAACAAGAAAACCCACAAAATGGCTCAAAAAAAGAAAGCCCAAGACGGCTCTGGGGCAGCGGCAGGAACGACCAAGTCCGCCCAGGCCAAAGCCCAAGACCACCAGGTCATGGCCGTACGTTTTCCTCTTCCCACCTCTATCCTCCCCCGACATCGCTGATCCTTATTGGGAACAGACAAACAACAGCAGCATCGTCTCCAAACGCAGCGTCGAGAAGCTGTACTACCCGGACGAGGCGCATTTCTTCAGGTTCTTCGTCAAGAAGTTCCAGCGCCGCGCACCCCTCATCAATAGGGGCTATCACTTCCGGCTGCATGTTATTGATGTGCTGGTGAGGGATTTCCTGCGGGAGAGGGGGATGGGGGAGGGGGGGAGGAAGGGGAAGAGGAAAGTTGTGATTAATTTGGGGTGTGGGAGGTGAGTTAAGTTCGGGTCTGGTAGTGTTCAGTATTTTTAAGGCTGGGAGGAGAGGTTTAAGTGGTGGTGATGCTGATGTGTTTTGTGGTTGGGGATAGTGACGTCCTCCCGTGGCAGTGTCTCACGCGGTATCCCGAGAGCTGTCAGGATGTTAAGTTCGTGGATGTGGACTTCCCGGACTTGATTGAGCGGAAGAGGCAGACGGTGGAGGCGACGCCAGAGTTGAAAGGGGCTTTTACGGGGGTAAAGACGCCCGGTGAGCTGGGCGCGCCGGTGATGTTTGAGAGCGACCAGTATGTGCAGATTGGGTGTGATCTGCGGCAGCTGGACACACTGCGCAAGGGGCTGGATGCGGTTCTCGATGTCCAGAACTGCGAGTTTCTGTTTGTCGCCGAGGTGTCCATTACGTATATGGAGACCGAAGGTGCAGATGGGGTGATACAGTGGGCTTCGGCGCTGGGAGATGGTGAGTTGGTTTCTCTTGGTTTTCAGATGGAGTGTGCTGACATAAACAAGCCCAGTTTGTTCTCTTGGAGCAGATCCTTCCCGAAGGCGCTGAGCACCCTTTTGCCGCTACTATGCTGAGCCATTTCCAGAAGCTCAACACGCCCTTGAAATCGGTCCACACTTACTCAACACTAAACAGCCAGCTGGAGCGCTTCTCCTCTCGAGGCTGGAAGTCGGTCCTCGCCTGGACGCTCTGGCAGGCCTGGGCTGACGAGACCTTCCTAAGACACGAAGAGCGCCGCAAGTTGGACGCAGTAGAGCCTTTTGATGAATGGGAGGAGTTCGCCATTTTTGGCAGCCATTACTGCATTATTCACGCCAAGACACAGCCAGGCGATGTTAAAATTGCAGGTACACGGGATGTCAGCAGTCACGACGCCCTCTCCCGCGGACTGCCATATGAGAAGCTGGACGTACGGTTTGACGAATGCCTCGGGCAAAGGGGCCAGCGTCGCTTCGCTGCAGCGATGCTTCTGCCTCAGGGGAACGAAGAAAAAGGGTCCAACAGAGTCGTTATCGTCAACACATTGGGGCTGGGAACGAAGAGTCGACTGCAGTCTTGTGATGTCTATAGCCGAGGCGATAGCACCGCCGCCCGGGAGCTGACTTTTGGTGATGGTGGTCCTGTCACAAGAATGTGTCACACGCTGACGGATCTGGGCGGCGATTTCGGTGTGTTGCTGGCAGGGGGACGGGCATCGCCAACCGATGCATTCAAGGATTGCTGGGTTTTCAACAAAAGTACTAACAACTGGACGAGGGCGCAAGACCTCCCGGTCCCGCTTTATAGGCACTCAGTTACGAGTTTGGGACATTCTGGTATGGCTTTGCTTGCTGGAGGCGCAGGATCAAGCGCAGAGTTATTTGGTGATCTCTTGGTGTACAGCCCTGAGGCTGGATGGGCCAACTGTGAGGTCTCTGGCGATACGAAGCCCCTTGCTGTGTGTGGAGCAATACTCGCTTCGCGGGGCGTTAAGAAAGGAGGAGATGAGAGTTTCCATGGTCTGTTCGCTGGCGGCATCCGGGACGGCCTCGTCGCCAGGCAGATGCTGGCTTGGGAGTTGAATGTCTCTGACAAAAAGGTATGCTGATTTCCCCGGCCGTACAATATAGGGGCTGAGCTGACATGGTGCCAGAAACCTACCATCAGGTTTAAGAGCCTGATAACGACCGACAAGAGGGTCGACGAGTTTTATCATCACACGCTCGAAAGATTTGGTGCCACGGCCTGCTGGGACGGCGAGGCATACAGAGTTCTAGGAGGTGTCATCCGCGACAAGCTCTTACCAATCTCACTGGAGATTCTGCGACTTCCGGACGTTGAAAATGGACTTGAAAATATCAAAGGGTTCGAGTATTCCGGCATATCTGAGGGCAATACCCCCCCTAGGCCATTACTTATTGGCACTTCGATTGTCTCACTATCCCAGGGAAGTTTTATTGTCATGGGCGGCGGAGCGACGTGTTTCTCCATGGGGACATTTTGGAATAAGAGTGTATACACCTTCCAACCTGCAAAATTCACCACCGGTGGTGAACTACTTCCCTCGGACAACACTGTTAGTTTGGTACACGAGAAAGCGGTCGACATTATACCGGGTGAGAGGAGCATACCGCTGAGACCAAAGCCCGAGATTGAGGGCGGAAGTGATGGAAAACTTCAGATTAAGACGATTCCCCGGGTGAAGCTACACACACCAGAGGAGTTTACAGCCCTCCTGCGTAAAGGTCAGCCTGCGGTCATCGAAGGGTTAGACTTGGGCAGCTGCGTCTCGGCCTGGAACCTCGAGTACCTTACGGACAAGGTCGGAACGAATCAAAAGGTTGTCATCCACGACTCTTCAGCCCAGGCAATGGACTTCTACGCCAAGAACTTCCGCTATGTTACAACCTCCTTTGAGGACTTTGCGCAGCGGGTCGGAAAGGGGGATAAGTTATACCTGCGGGCTCTGTCGGAAGAGAAGCCAGCGGAGAAGCCAGCGTCGCTGGCAGACGACTTCCCGAATCTAGCCCCTGACTTTGTACTACCGCCGCAACTATTGCAAGTCACAGACAACCTGTTCAGCTCGGTCCTCCGGGTGTCTGGCCCTGTCAACATGTGGCTACATTACGATGTAAGCCCCCCCCTCCCCGCCCTCCAACTCACCTTATACCTCATCAGATGTACTCACCCAACCCCAAGGTAATGGCAAACGTATACTGCCAAATCCACGGCTCAAAACGCTTCATCCTCTTCCCCCCCTCCGATGTCCAACACCTCTCCTTCGCCCCCGGCGCCTCCAGCTCCAGCATCGACGTCTTCTCCTCCCTCTCCTCTCCCATCCTCCTCCCAACCCACCCCCAAGAAGCAACCCTCCTCCCAGGCGACGTCCTCTTCCTCCCTCCGCTATGGCTGCACACCGCCACGCCCGCCTCCTCGGAGAGCAGCATCGCTGTGAATGTGTTTTTCCGGGACTTTGAGGGTAGTTGCTACGCGGCCGGGAGGGATGTCTATGGCAATAGGGATATTGCGGCGTATGAGAAGGGCAGGCTGGATGTGGCGCGCATTGCGGCGAGTTTCGGGAAGGTGTCGCCGGAGGTGAGGGGGTTTTATTTATTGAGGCTGGCGGAGGAGTTGAGGAGGAAGGCGGGGGGTTGAACGTGTGGGATGTGCTTGGTGTATTAGATGTTATTGACGTTCGTACCTCGAGGAACTATCGATCAAACAAACAGTATTTCACACTATAATACATTACTTGTTGACATTTAAGGTACGTCATTATTGTCGGTCTTGACTGGCAATAATTCAGTGAGCCATATGTTGACCTCCAGCGTAAGATCTCGACATGCAAGTGTTTGGTAAATCGTTCCTCGGATTCCGTAATGAGAACCTCTCCTTACACTATAACCCCAGTGTCATTTACATTATAACTCCACACACAGCCCCAACTGCACCTAAGACCTACAAATTTCAATATCATATATGCGTTGCCACATTCTTACGAGGCCTTCCTGAATTTTCAAGAGGCATATTCCAATGCAGCCAATGCCTCCCACGATGCGGCCAAGGTCTCTCATGATGCGGGTAAGGCCTGTTAAATAGCTACTTAGGCCTTACTGGCCTGACCATAGGGCTGCGTCTAAGTGCGTGGGGGGATAGTGTAAGTGAGAACGATGGCCACAATGCAAAGAGACATTCTCTCAGTAATGTCATCAATGGGGGAGCCCAAGCACCGGAAATCAAAACGCCATCCCTGTGACTAGGTAGGTGTAGAAGTTCCTTGTGTTACTAGGGTTGAGACTAGCTTCATATTTTCTCTTCAACTCTTAGTGTTGTCTGGTGGCACGGGTTTCAAGCAAGACAATCCTACGACATGATCACCAACTAACCTATCCGTGTCCTTTGGGAAATCGCGCTTGTGACTAAGTTTGACAGATGTATCATGTATCCTCAAGGGAACCAACTTCCATGCTTTATCCTGGGTACTTTGATATCCTGCCCTTGGCGCGGCAGCCGAGACTTCATGTTAGGCGCCTTCCTACTTGGTACTGTGCTTCTCGAGCCGCTGGACACATGGTCTCAGGTGACAGCCACAAGCCAGGTAGGACGATCATGTCTCTGATCTGGGCTTCCGTGTCTTACACTGTGTGCCAACATACATGTGTGTGTGACACTACAAACGCGTTGGTGGTTCCCGAGACATCCTCACCCAAACCTACTCAGTGCTCTTCAACAACCGCATCGCCAGTCAATGGCATCACACGGACGCCACAATGGCAACCCAATCAACCCAACCCAGCCCTCCTCCAAGCGAGACTAACTGTTGGCACCACACAGCGTCTGAATGTAACCCAATATACGGCGGCCCTTCCCCCCTCACCCTCCTGCCACCGTCCATTTCATGATGGCACGATCACCACCATGGGGTACCATCCACGGACACGGCCCCCATATACAGCGGCAAGCGCGGCTCGCTCGGCTAGCTCCCGCGCACACTCTATCCCAAACCGCATGGACACCCAAGGCACCGTGCCATATCAAACCACAACCAGAGGATCCCCAAAGAGGAGATACAACAACACAACGAGTCAGTATCGCAGACCCCAGTCCGGCCAACATTGATGCTCTCCCATCACCCACTACAGCCCAACCACACCCGCAACCGCAACGACACGACACATGCCATCGATACCTGGCAGCACGCCATAGGTAACGACCGACCGACGTCTCCCCCTTCCACTTACACACCTCCGACTAACGGCGACGGCCTCGACCGTAAATCGGCATGCGGCCCCGAAAACCAGCCGTGACTCGCCGCAACCCACTCGGAGCCCACATCTCAGGCCACTCTCCCCATCTCCCCAATCCACACCTCCAGGCACCTGCCAACGGCGCCGATGCAGCAGGCCTCGAACCCACAGCCGCTCCATTTCTCCAGAAAAACCAGAAACAGGTGTTCAGGAACAGGCCTCTTGGAATCTGCAGCATCCTGCCTCCCAGGTTCCCGCCTTGGAAAGACCCTATGAAAATCCATCGGAATTCGCCCGTGACGGGTACGGCGCGGGCGATCTGCCCTGAAGTTGGTTGTGCCAGCCAGGGATTTACCTTCCTTTCTTTCCGTACTTTGTGGATCGGATCGCCAACCGCTGCAGTCAGTATGAAAGTCAGGTTGGTCCCGCCCCACAGATAGATAGATGGGTATCCGTAAATATCGGTACCTTACCCATGAGATTTGAGTCGTCTTGGACTAGAAGCTCCGGTACACAGTCACGTACCGGTGCTGTGCCTGGGTGGGTGTAATGACCGGCAGTGACTAGGTAGTTTTGTCCTACCTTCCTAGGCAGGAGATATTTTTGCAGACCGCCGCAAGCATGAAGCTGGATGAGTGTAGTGACTCCGTATGAACCGTATAGCGGTGTGACTGCGTGCCGAGTATTCCTTGTCAGGACCATAGGCCAGAGATCAGAGATCAGAGTTAAGGATTCAAGACCAGACACCAGACACCAGAGCTAAAGAACTCGTGCCAACCCGAGGCCGAGACCGCCGCGAGAGCCGGAGATAGGTGCCTAGATCATGGAGCCAAGACCGAGACTCCATATCCTGAAGGATCCAGCAGCGCCAACCCAGATTTGAACCCCCATCTCATGCTTGGCGAACCCCTAGACGTTCACCAAAGGGCGCAGACTCCATCCCAAGAAAGATCCATCCGTCCATCGTCCGTCCCAAACGGAAGCCACGGCACCCCCTCGGCCCGGCTGTAGTCCCAATCCAGAAGTCCCGAGACAAATCGACTCCATGCCCAGAGTTGTAGACAAAGGTCCGGCCACCAAAACCCAGCGTCTCAACTGTCCCTAGTCTCGATGCAGAGACCGATACGAATGGCGCTCCGTACCTACCTACCTACCTACACCGTAGGTAATGCTCCTACTCCAGCCTCGTCCACCTACCTACCCCATCGCAAAGACCCCACCGCAAAGGCTCCGGCAAAGACTCCCGTACCCGGTGGGTAGTAGTGGATCCGCACAACCAAACAAGCAACCACGGGACCAACGGAGAAAATCCCACTGGCCAGGCCGCTGCCCCGGATTGATAGACAGAGCCAACGCCGACCCGGCCATGACCAAGGCCGCGGGGAGAGGAAGGGAAGACTGCTCGCTCAAGAAGAGCATACCCCCCAAAAAAGAGTAGTAGTGGATGACTCCATCCCGAGTATCACATCAACCACAGTAACAGAAACCGCAGCCGAAACAAGAGCAACGCTACCTACCTTAGGCACGGGTCGATCGACCGCTTCAAGTCTGGCCCAGCCAGACCACAACCTCCCTCCCTCCCTCCCTCCCCTAGGTACCGGCCCAGACCAGACCAGACCAGACACCCGCATGTAGCCGCCCGGCCGCCCAGCACAGCCATGAAGCCATCGCGTCTCCTGCCTAGACCCCCTCCGGGCCCTTCCCCGGGGTTAGTGAGTAGGCGACGACACTTCCACTTTCCCTTTCCCTCCCACTACAGCAAACTAGTGTAAGAACCCTCAAGCCTAGGGCCCCAGAAGAGTAAAAAAAAGGATTGATCATCGCATAGTGGCAAAAACAGGGGAACATCAGCAAAACTAGACAACCCATGACAGGTTGGTACGCCTTGGCACCCATTTACCTACCCACCTACTCCATCTAGCATCCAACATCCAGCGAGCGAGAGGCGAACCAGCGTCCAAAACAAGTAGAGTTCCAAACAGGAAAATCCGAACATCTATCCAGAAGAGCATTGCAGAAAATTCAGATCGATCCGTGGTTTTGCCGCTTGGCACCCCTCGCACGTCCTCATCAGTCCATGTTAAGCCGGGCAAACTTGCCTCCCCAAATAGGAAGCTGGATAACCTCTCTCCATGTATGTCCCCTGAAATCACCAGCACCACCCCCCCTATGCAGCAGGCCCCTGTGTTCGGCTGCTTGTCGTCGTCGTCGTCGTCGTCGTCACGGCGTAGCCAGGCGCCGCCTGCCTGCCTTGCAATGCAAGATCCCGGGATGGGACGGTCACATCCCCAACCCCAGTCCAACACGGGGAACTCTCGCGAGACAATATACTGTATACACGAGGGATTGGCGAGTGTAAGTGGTAAGGAAGGGATAGACGTGTGGCAGGTAGTTTCGTCAGACGAGATCAGATCCAGATCTGTCATTCCTTCGTTCGGACCTCTCCGAAGGACTCAAAACCCTTCCCCCTCGCAAAGACCAGGGGCGTGTGGAGGGAGGGACCTCGGTGAGCCACCGATTTTCCGTCTCAAGACTCACCGCACTGGGGGTTCACACGAGTAATATTCCGGGAGTGGCGAGGAAGAAAAAGATGTCCAAAAAGATAAGGACGGCCACGTCACGCCATCGGATGACGAGATGATATTGATCTCGTAATGACGAAACAACAACTTTCCCATTCTAGGAGACTTTCCCGTGTGCTAATAGAGCGAACTCGCAGTTCTCCGGATTTTCTCTTCCCCATTGGCTTGGCGGCCCGCAGGGTTGAACGGTCCAGAAGGAAGTGGAGCTGTGAAAGCTGCCATCGGAGGCAGAAGGATGGAGCCGTGGCCAAATGTGAGCAAACAGAGAAACGAAGAAAAGGAAAATCGTCTAGAAAACGGCCCGAGACAAGGCACAAACACCGCTGTGATAGAATCCAGACGGTCTCACGGCTATGAGCGGGCGGCTACGGTAGGCGAAAGCCCCGGCTTGGAAATTAGAACCAACTGCTAATATCGAGGTACACGTGGGCGTTCCAGGGGCGCTCGCGGTTTGATTCGGCCGAGATGGACGTAAAACTGGCCTGGAGGCGGCGTGGCATACCCATTGGGTTGATTGCGCCGCCTGTAATGGCTGCGCAGGCTGTTCGGTCAGCTGGGGCGGACAGCCTGGAGATTGACAGCCTCGTTTTGTTCGCCCCCTTTGGCCCCCAGCTGCCCAACTGCATCAGGCGGAAGGAGTCGTAAAGCGGTTGTGCAACTGAGTGAGCCATGTTCCTGCAGGAATCTCATATTGTCAATCTTATTGTCTTGGTCATGTTGTTTTACCCGCCGACTGGCCATTGCCGCCGGTCACCAATTGAGGTATTGTCCGGACATCGCCAGCCGGAAAGGAAGGTCGGGTTGGGCGGCTGCCTTCCGCCTTCAGCTCCTATGCGTGGGCGCGGGTTCTGTGTCGCCTGGTTGGGGATCTCCCGAACCTCTCTCCTGAATAGGCCCGCAACCCGCACCGGAGCTTTGTCGCCGCACGGCCTGTTGAGGCTGCCAGCGTTCCAGTATCCCGTGGGTATCGGGGAAATCCTATTGGGGAGAAGACATGTTGCGAGGTCTGCGGCATCTCCGCCAACATGGGGTGTTGCGCCCCCGCTCGCTGAGGAAATGTTCTAGAAACCTGCCTCGGACCATTGGCTGCCCGATTCGGCATGGTCACCCGACGTAGCCCAGGGGCACGGGCGGGGTTCGGATGATGGTGAGCCCTGCAGTTCTGGTGAGCAGACGGTGAGTTGTGACCTGTGAACCGTGAACCGCGAACCGCGGGCGGACCGTGGAAGAGAAATGGAAGCCTTCCATTCCAACCTCAGCCCATCTAGGTCGTTAGGTTGCCGCGCCCGCGTCCAGACGGCGCCGCAAAGGCAGCAGCTGCATTTGCACCCCCGGGAATAAACAGTCACATGCACGCATCTCCGGCAGGTGGGAGAGTGCGATGCGCACGCGAGCCGTCCACGTCGTCCAACTGGCGACCATCGAATGAGCGAAAGGGATCGTCGTCTGCCGTCCCGCGGAATCTGCGGAATGTTCTCTGCTCATTCCTGATTGAGCAACGCGAAGACGTTGGCGCTCGCCCCCGCTGATCAAACGTGGCTGGCCGTCTCGCACACAGTGCCCCTTCCCCTTTCCGCTGTGGATACCAGCAAAGTTGCACGCTGCGACAGTTTTTGCTTTTTCCTTCCTCAGAATGCGATGCGTCGAGCCCGTTGCGAGCAGTCCATCGTGTCTAGGGTAGACTATTTCCCCGCTTATTCTCCCTTTTGCGATTGAAGATCGCCTGCCTGGGAAGGCGGAAAGGCGGAATTGAAACGGTCCTCTCCCGTCTCTGCCTGCGTGGATTGATTACTCAAGGCGCCAGCGGCTCGTCAAACGTGCGCTCTGCTGCTGGAGCACACCACACCACACGACACCATTGTCCCAGGTGGTCGCACCGCCGCGTCTCATTAGCTGACGAGAGCGTTATAGAGATTGAGATTTGCCTCCCGATTACAGGCGGCGTCTTCGCCTGCATATTGTTCTTTCGCACCTTCGCATTTTCTCGGCGATGTTACGGACGCAGTCTCAAGGCCGCCTTTGACAGCAGCCTCCCCCTCCAACAATATGCCGGATCGGTGAAGTTCGTTCGCCTTGTTGCGCCTGCCCACTCGGCCCTTCTCGGGGTTTGCAAAGAGTGATCCGTCATTTGACCGCGATCCTTTGTTTGCGAACACGTTGCCTGCCGATTGCGCCATATGACGAGAGGTGGGTTGGCGGGAGATCTGATTCAGGACACCTCAAAGTAAACTTTCTGGCTAGCCCCAGGATGTGACGGCAAGCCCAATGGATACGTCGACAGATGATCGACGATGAGTCGTAAATAGCAATTCGCCATGTCATAACGCTGGGTCCTCTGCAGTTCTCTGGGGATAATCGGTTTCTGGCGGCGGCGCGCGGCGGTCCCGTTGAATACCCGGTCGCATGATACGGAACCTCTCGAGCCTCTGCAGCGGGAAAGATGCAGAGCCAGGCAAAACATGGTTCGCGTGAATATCGTGGAGTCGATCACGCCCTGATCGTCTTGTCGCCCGTTCAGAGACAAGGATGCACCGTGCGAGTTGCTGTTTCACCAGACTGGGTAGACTGGCAAGGCCTGCCCTGCCTGAGCTGGCTGGTGTGTTCCCTCGGATACTGTCACACAGTATGTCTCCGCAAGTTCCCAGGCTTCGCGCTCTGAAGAATGGAGTTATCCACAGCCGACTGGAGATTGCTTCGCGCTCCACCATCCGATTCAAAACTACAGTAAGAGAGGGCGGTAATCGGGGGTCGGAGGCTAGCGGAAGTCCGTACCGTGCTACCAGCACCCAGCACTATTCTCCAGTTGACTCTTTGCGGCTCTCCCGTCGTTGCCCGCCCGTTTTCACTGTGTCGACAATTAAGAGGCGGTCCTTGACATGGTTGGCCCGGGCGCGTGCAGCACTCTGATTGGACACCTCAGACTTGCAGACAACTGCCGAGAAGCCCTTCGTTGCGACAGGAAGTGCATCCATTGGAGGAGTTTCTCAGCTCGAGAGATAGACATCATGCGATTCGAATACCGAATAGCAGCCATCGTTCGCGACTCACATCTGAGTCGATAGATTGTTATTGTTGTGCTGTTTGCTCTCTGGCTCTGTATTTCTCGTGCACGACTCATGCGGGCGCGATGCGCTGCCGCTGGTCGCCGATGCCCGGTCGATGTCGGAGCTGACAGCATATGTGGGGAGCAGCAGCATGGAGTGGAGTGGCTTCCTCCGTCTTCCAGACTGGCTCGGCCGATGCTGTCTTCGTCTGCTGGCTATTTCTTGCTGCCTGAGGCCGTAGTCCCAGACGTCTGCCCCCTCTTCCTAGACTGAGAGCGTGTGTCGGATGTCGGGTTCCTGGCTGCCAAGGACGGCGTCCGAGCAGCGTCAACTTGGTGGCTAGCCGTTATCCGAATACCAGGGGCCCAGTAGGCCACAGTCATCTGCATCTTGTCATTTTCACTAGCTTCATTAGCTCTGACTGCTCTCCGGAGACCAATTACCTGCGTTGCAACCGAATTGCCAACGGGGCAGGGACGCGCCCCCGGGCCTCTGCAGTGCTTTGTGAAGAGGAGCCCGAGGCCCGCCGGCGGAGGCAGCGAGAGAGTGAGCCCAAGGCACCATCAATGGCAGAATAGGTAATGCCCCGGCTGCGACGTCTAGACTGTCTGTCCTTCGCTCTTGCCTATGAAACACCAATGCAAGCAGGCGGAAGATCCCACTCATATTTCATCTTGTTATGTGGTCCGTGGGTCCATGTCCGCTAGGATGTGTCCTCGTGGTGGCTGCCGCTGTGGCAGCATCGCGTTTCTTTTTTGACACCTCGGAGTCTCAGCGGCTTGACGCCTCTCTGCATTTCACCCCGCCAGGCGTTTTTTTTGGCCGAAGAAACGGGCGTTACGGGCAGAACCCCAAGACAGGCTGGGACACGCCCAGCGGCAAGCGCGACGTAAGAGGTTGTGGAGCAGCGCCGGGAACGTCGCTCCCCAAAGCGTCGTCGCTGCGGCAGTGGTACAGCACACGGCCGCATTCTGCACTGTACGCAGTACATACCTAGGTACTGGCGTGCTCTGCTTGGAGTACAGCCGTCTGTCTGGAAGCACACCCAGTTGCAGCGCAGCGTCGCATGGAGTGTCGTAGCAGTGTAGGACTGGCTGCGGTGACGCCAATAATGTGCAAAGAAGGGCGGAATGACGAAGTCCACGGGCGGCGTGATTGGACGCAGCGGCGGCAGGTCGCCCATTCTTCTTCGCCCCTTCCATCATAGCTTCTAGAAGCACGCTCCAGCGCTGCCCCACCGCCCTTCGCTCATTTCCCGCCTCCCCCATCCAACGGCGTCACTCTACACGTGTAGGTTCAATGGTGTCTTGGTGTCAATCTGCGCGCGACCAGACGGTCCTCCTTGGTAGTCATTAGGCGGCGATGGCGATCCTGCAGCGCCCGACCAGCATGACGCTTGCAAACAGATGGGACCGGCGAGAGTATGTACTGTACAGTTTCCCCCCTCTCGGGCTCTCCTCACGGCAACTGGCAGGGGTGCCTGGCAGGGGTCCCGTCGGTCGTCTGGCACCCACGAGAGGCCAAGACCCAAGAGGCGGCCAAGAGGATGCCGATGGATGGTTGGGTGGCAGGGGGGTCAGGGGAGCAGGGGAGCAGGGTCAAGCGTGGAGGGAGCAGGGAAGAGGAGCAGCCACCCCGGGCGCTGGGCGTTCACAGACGCCTTCACCTTCCCGACTCATTAAGGCCTTGGCCCTGCTCTCGAGCCTTCCTCTGTCGGCTTTCCCTTTTGATCTCACTCTCCCGCCGCCAAAGCGCCCGACTAAACCACCAAACCGCTGCCTTCCTCCGTCAACCAAGCAGCCGGGCCCATCAACCCCTTTCGCCCCCTTTGACAGAAAACCGCCGCGTGCCCGCGATTCCATTACTTCGGGTTGCTGTTCTTTGTGTCGTCGCCAGGGACTTACATCAGGATACCCACACCACCGCCATCCCGTGCCGCCATCGTCTCCCGTCCACATCGCGTGTCATTGTTGTGTATCATTGCCTGCCTCTTTGACCTCACAGGGACCGACCCGGTCACCTCGGCTCTTCTTCCGCGCTTCCTGAGTCGTCCAAGCCCCAACGCCGGGCCCTTTTTCTGTGCGGCCTGCTCCTGCTGCTCTAGGAAGGACTCATCTGGACTCGTCTGAACTAAACCTCAGCTCGCAATCCACCTTCCGTCTGCTGGTTGCCAGTATTGCACACAACTGGTCCTATTGCTCGATCGATAAGCCCCGCGCTTGCTCTGACGTCGGCAAGCCACGCACACCACACGAATCTGCAAAGCAAAGACACGCTCTCACTTGGTCTGAACAGCTGATGGGACGCCTCTCGATCTGGTCGATCTCGCTATCATCCCCAAACTCTATCTTGCCTGTCAGGCCTGTTGGGCTGTGCGACGACGGGAACGACGAGGAACGGGCGCCTGCTGTGCTTCCCCTGCTGCACACCTAGAGTCCGCTCTCCCCCTTGGGCGTCGTGTGAATCCTCGCGGCCTCCTGCTTGACCGGACGGCTACGTGCAGGTTCTGGGTGACGTTCCAAATCTGACACACGATCTTCCCGACAGCGCGGCCGCTGGAGTCTAGAGTGGCCACAGGCTGCGCGCTCTCCTGCGTCTTTCCGCCCTCATCACCGGCCTCTGGAGGATCATTGGCTGGTGACGGCCGGTACTTGCGCGGGAACGGAGTGGGAAGGCTACCCGCAACCAGCGCTGGAATCGGGCAGCGACGCACTCCAAAACGACGGGTTTCTGAGTCTCTGCATCCTTTCGCAAACGGCCTTTATAGCGTGCCACCTCCCCCGCTCCGCTGCCACATTTGCACCGGCATTCTTCGAGGTGATGAGGTAGCAAAGCTGCACCTCGCTCAACTTTCTGCTGATCAAGGCACGTTTGCCGCACCGCTCACGGGAAGAAATGCCCAGGTCGCGGATACGCGGACAGTCGCCGGTTCTCATGACTCCAAGTCCATCTCCCCGGGAAACATCACCAAAGCCGTCATCTGTCTTCGAGGACGGCGACGGGGATTCGGTCATGACGGCATCTAGGCCCCCTAGCATGGCCCTCATGCCCCTGGCCTCGGCGGCCACAAGTCCGACATCGCCGCCATCGCTGCGAGACATCTTGTCCAACACCGCACCACCACCATATACGCTCGGCGCCTTCATGGCCTTCCTGTCTCAAAACCACTGCCTCGAGACACTCGAATTCACCATGGACGCTGACCGCTACAGAGCCGCCCACACCGAGATCCTGCAGCAGCAGCCCATCGTTGCGGGAGACGCCCACGAGCACGTCTGCGCTCTGTGGCAAAAGCTCATGCATGCTTACATCCTGCCTTGCGGCTACCGCGAGGTCAATCTGCCAGCACATGTTCGGGACAGACTCTTATCACTACCCGCGACGCCGACGCCACCACACCCCACCGAACTTGACGAGGCGGTCACAATTGTTTACGAGCTTATGAATGACAGTGTGCTGGGTCCCTTTCTCGCGTCAGTCTCAGCACCCTCCCCCGAATTGGCGGATGAGGACTACGACAGCCGACTGCCCCGAACCCGCCTTCGCATTCCCAAAGACGGCTCATCGCTCTCAACTCACGATGAGCCAAACCGGTCACCAAAGGTTGGATTCCTGCCGCTTCTCAATCTATCATGGACGAATGATCACGGGAACCGGTCTGGGTCATCATCGGGCGAGGTTGTCGAGCGCGAATTTGGGCTTTCGGATGACACTGCAAGTACGGGGTCGCCGTCCGGCAACGAGCCCATGACGCCACCCACCACACCGCCCACATCGGACTGGGCTTTCAGCACGTCGCCCAGCAGCCTGCATCGGGCCATCAGTGCGCACAACAATGGCTGGAAGAAGATGGGCGCCAAGCTCGGTCTGAGCCGAAGGGGACGCAACAAGCGTGCACACAACACTAGCACCGCATCCGCCGGCTCTGATATTGACCTGCCGATGAGCGACGCCCCTCCGGGCAGCAGCAGCAGCAACCCGTTATAGGGATTACAGGTCATGCCAAGCTCGGAAGTGACCCCCACGATAATAGCACCTTTGCAAACTGCACCGCTTTTGCCGGCAGAAGATAGCGTTGTGGACGACAAGACGCAATCCTCAACACCAAGGCAATTGCCAGCGGTTCGTCGTGAGTGGGAGGAGCCACACCCAGGCCATCGTTTTTCGTATCCCCCTGCGAGGAGCGTTGGCAGGCTTGTGGGTGAACACCACCACCACGCAATCATGGGGGCCCACGCCAAACTTGGCATGGCCGCAAAATATACGCCGTACTCTAGCCGGGTTAGAATGCCCGGCTTTGGACCTCGTCGGCTCATCCGGTCTCGTCTTAGACCAACATCCTTCAAAGCTCTACGATTACCTTCTCTCAACCGCGATAACGGCCCCACCTCCCCACCTCCTTACACGCCTCAAAGCAGCGCGCCAAGCACCGCGCCGATTTTCAAGCGGCCAGCATCGATCGAATTCGCCCAGAAGACGATGGATATTGACACGACATTTGATGAGACGTCTGATACTGATGGCTTCTCGAGGCCTCTTAGCTGCGCTATTGAGACCATCACTTCGTCCGAACTTTCATCACCGCGACTGTCAATGACGGATTTTTCGAACCACCTTGGCATCGCGTTGGAAGCCGGAGCGTTCAATAGAACTGGTTCCAAGCCTGAGCACGACTCGCGGGAATACCTGCATGTTCCAACTCCCGAGGGCGATCCGTATGGCTGGGAGGCAGAGCTGAGCAAGAAGCTGACGTGCTCGGACCTGGAGTACCGGAGGGCCGGAGGGGCGAGACGGAGCCTTCTCCACCGAGTCTTCAGCTTGGGACCGAGGGGTGTATCTTGAAGACACCCCTCTTCTATTTTTTATTTTTTTTGGAGCTCGACTCAATCTTAGATTACATACGCGCCGCACGGCTCGTGTGGATTTGCTCACGCATACGATGACGACCCTCACTATTTCTAACTTTCGTCCTCAACGACATGACACAGCATGGCATGGCGTGTAATTGGAACAAAATTGCAAAGCGAGCAGGCGTTTGTCATTAGGCAGAGACAGTGGAGATGTCTCGACATACAGTGGAGGATTTCGGACAAGATTTTGGTTTAAAACATGATACCGGTTGGGAGGGGAGACAGCGGTGGTCCCCGAGGCGTCTGGTGTCTTAATTCTCTTTTCCTTCACTTCTTGACAAGCCTGGCTTTTGTGGCCGGTCTTTAGCACATTTTGCTCAACACTTTATTTTACCTGTCACATCAAGGATTCGCTGCATGTACTCGGTGTTCAGACGGGGTTTGCTTTTGGCTGGGGGTGAGGACGCGGTGCAACAAAATACGGGTCGAGGTTGACGACGAAGAACACGGCCTCTTGATAGACAAGGGGGAGACAAACAGCCACAGGGACCAGGGACAAGGGCCCCTCATGGTGATGGGGCTCCGGAATGAACATGATACCAACACCTACCTATTTACCTATGTAATGTCTATCTGCCCGAGCGGGGTTCAGAGCAATATGATGATTAGCGGACCAGAGTTTCTGTACTTGGGAGATGCAACGGTGACTTCGTGGCTCAATGGTTGGATCTTACAATATCCCAGGTGGTTTCGGCAGTTTGTTTTTAGAGACGCATGAGTGCCTTCGTGGCTGGTTGCTGAGTTGCAAGGTTGAAGGATTGCTAGCAGTGCCCTGGCTTACACGGCAACTTGACGAACCAAACTAACCAGCCACGGGCTCTAGGTATTGATCGCGCAAATACAAATACAAACATGCTCAAGTCAAGGGTGCATCCATGTTTACGTGTTTATGCTAGACGGTCACCGCCGCGCTCATACATTTTCTTGTCACTTGTCGATTCTGAGCCCTCTCAGCCGCTGCTGCTCCGAGAGGCGAGTACTTAATCAATCAATCAGCGACATGAGCTGGGACTGGGTACTGGCCCCGTTATGCGCGGGTGAGGCGCAGCGGGCTTACTTGGAGGTGTGACGGGCTGTCATCACAAGTCAGAACCTAGATCACATATGGAAGGCAGAAGAGACCTGTGTAAAGGAGGAGTTGGAAAAAGGAAAGGAAGGAATAGTGGCTAGGACAAATGAGGGAAATGATAGGTAGGTAGGTAGCTTAGCTGACAAACTGCAGTCTGCAGGATGGAGGAAGATAGTTGTTACCGAGTGAGCGGGTGAGCTTTCACATGCTGATTATGTTTGTGTGTGTGGTGTGTGTGGCTATCGTGCCGCGTGGCGTGGGTAAGGTTGTCAAGCAGATAGGTCGGGAGGTCGGTAGATAGGCGGTTCTTCTTCAGCGGGATCCCCGCCTCAGCGCGCAAGATTGGGGATGCGAACTAGCCTACCCGACGGACGATATTTGATCCTTCGTTCCAGAGTCTTGCGTCTCGGCCCATGATTATTGAACTGAGTGCTTACCTATGGCACGTACCTAGGTACGGATCTAAAATGGTGCCGTGACCCGTGGGTTGTTGCTTGGGGCTCCTCGCCCGGCCCCCTCTTTCTTTGTTCTGTCTGGGGGGGGGACGCTCTAGGTAGGTACCTACTAGCTCGAATCTATCTTGAGGTGCAGTGGGCAGTTGCAGTTAGCGACAACCACCTAGTTCTAGCAGTTCCCGACTCCCGGCTCCGGGTCTGAGCGTGCGGCGAAGCCCCGTATTCTAGAATCTAGGATAGCGATTCACGACGGTTAGCTAGGGAGGGAGGTGGATGCGTCCATCGCGCGTAGTGCACATCGTTATTGCATCGCAGCACCAACAGCCAGTGTAACGGTAGCAGGTATGTAGGTAGGTAGGTCCCTTACCTTAGGTTATATCCACCCATCCCCGACGCTTGACACGAAGCCGAATCCGAGGAGGAACACTAAGGTAGGTAGGTACTGCTCCTGGGTACTACTCCTGCTTCTTACTCTCCACTGCAGAGGACCTTAGGGAAGGTCGGGTACGACTGTGTTCGAGATGCGCAACCACAGCTGCTCGCCGGGCACCTTCAAAGCTAGACTCCCGCGCGCGGCGACCACGGGGTGGGGGTGGGTGCCCAGGTAACAGGTCAGGTAGGTTCCCGCAGGTTAGGTTGGTCGGTGTTCGTTGCAGTGGTAGAACTAACTGGCCAAGCACCAACCAGTGTCTCGGCTAGAGGACGGACCAGCCCGATGTCACGGCGCTCCTTCCCCTCCTCTGCGCAGTCCGTACCGGATTCTAAGGAGGTGCATGCGTATTTGGGGGGATGGGCTGTTTGTCGGATGTCTTCCCCAGTCGTCGGTCGCGCACCGTGCTGCTAGCAGCTACGGTGGATGTGCCCGGGGCGGGGGGGGCAGGGACGACCAGACAGACCCAAGGGTTTCCGTGGCGGTGTCTCACCGTACCAGGCGACAGACAGGCGGGCTCGGCGGGGCCGAGCTCAGGGCTCCTAGGGGACTTTGGCACTTTGGGATGGGATGTTGGATCACCAATGGCACGTCAGCTCGGAAGAGAAGAATGGAATGGGATTGGGGCGGTGGCGGGGTGCGGAGTCGACGTCAATGCGGAACGTGGGGGTTGGAGTCGGGGACCTGGCACGAGATTGCGCTGCTCTGGGCAGCGTTAGTCTGCGCCCTAGTTTCTAGAAAGATTGAAGATTGCAACCCCCTGGAACGGAACCCCCTAAGATGCCTCGGATGCGCAGAAGGAGGAAGATTGCGGGGTGCCGGGATAAGCTCGGATTGAGGCGTCGCGGCTGGCATGCTGGCGTCGACAGGGGTGGGAATGCCGTCGCGGAGGACGCGACCACGTGTGTTCGGAGGAGAATCTGCTCGGGTAATCACGGGCGGGTATGCCGATACAGTGTGTAGAGAGTGAGATAAGGCCAGTGATGCCGACATGGAAGTAGGCACTTTGTATTACAACCGTTATACCACAAGTAACCTGTACAAAACATCAAGACATACAGAGCCCAAGGTGACATCATCTGTACTAGCCGCGTTAAGAAACTGACTACATGGCCACGATGGATACAAGTGCCTTAAATAACAAAACAAACCAGATTGCCCTCCTCCAACAAAGCAAAATAAAATATGCCGCCGCCGAGACCATGCTTTCCCGATTCTAGTAGTTCTAAACGCCCGCTATTGCTGTTGATGTGAACCATATGCGTTCTTCTTTTGAGTTGAGTTTGCCTTGCCTTCCCAGCATCCTTACAGGTTATTGTTGGCGTCCAGCACGGTACTGTAAACACCTATAGCGTCAACCTACATTCTAAGACTGGCCCTCACGGCCATGCCCATTACTGTAGCCCTCACTAAACATTCAAGGCTCCTGCTCCTGTTCCTCCTCCATCGGCTTGTCATGTCTCGAGTACATCCTATACTCCAACGACGACTTGAAGTCAATCTTGCCCTGCTCCACCTGCTTCCTCGTCGCCGACAGCATCGGCTGCGGCAGTCCCATAGACTCCAAGAACTCAACAGCTATTCCCACACACCCATCACATTAGCATTCCTTCCTCCCACACACAAACAGTAGGGGGGTAAAGGTAAAGGTAAAGGTAAAGGGGTAACTCACTCTCCTTCCACTCGGCATCCTGCCTCTTGCGATCCCACTTCAGCTCGCCCGCCATAATATCAATGATCCTCGGCAACGCCTCCAGCGCCGCCTGAGCATTCAAAAACGCCAGCCTTGTCCGGCGCGCAAGCACATCCACCGCCGTCTGCGCATACTCATGTTTGACTGCGTAGCGTACCTCCCCGTCTACAAACGGATACAGCTGCGAGATGCGCTCGCCCCTCGCAGGAAAGCGCTTATCGGTTGGTCGACACAGCGCTGCGACAGTCCACGCGCGGTCCCCGTAGCTTTCGGTGAGGTGCTTTGCGACTTCGGTCTCGATGCCAAAGTGCTGGATGAGATGGATGAAGAGGGTGCGGCTGAATCCGTGGGCGCCAATGAGGCGCACGCGGTGGGTCTGGCAGGTGCCGTCGAGGTCGGCGCCATCGTCGATGGCTTCTGTGCCGCTGACGCGCGGGGCGTTGGTCACGCGGCGCGGGGAGAGGCGGAAGTGGTCGATGGCGGCGTCGACGCACTCCTCGGCCATTTGCCGGTAGGTAGTCCACTTGCCGCCGGCGCAGGTGACGAGGCCCGAGTCGGAGATGTCGATGAGATGGTTGCGGACGAGGGACTCGGTGTTTTTAGCCTTAGGGTCCTTGACTAGGGGGCGGAGACCGGACCAGGCGGCGAGGACGTCGCCGCGCCGCACGTTGATGTCGGGGGAGAGGTAGTGGCTGACCTCGTTGAGGATCCACTGGATGGACTTCTCGTCGGGGAGGGGGTTCTTGGAGATGCCGGCGGGTTCGTCGGTGGTGCCGGCGATGGTGTTGCCCTGCCAGGGGAGGAAGAATATGACGCGGCCGTCGGACGTGGACGGATCGATCAGGCCCATCTTGCCGGGGCTGTAGTAGCCAGGCAGGATGATGTGGACGCCCGAGGCGGGGGCGACGATCTCCTTGCAGGAGGGGTCGTCGAGCTTGCGGATGCCGTCGGTGAAGGGGCCAGTGCAGTTGATGATGCACTTGGCCTTGATGTTGAAGGCGTCGGTGGACTTGCCGTCGCGCTCGGGGATGCGGTCCTTGACGGTGGCGCCGTAGAGCTTGCCGTCGGCACCCTTGAGGAGACCGGTGACCTCAAGATGGTTGACCACGGTGGCGCCATACAGGGCGGCCGTCATGCCGATGGACACGTTCATGCGCGAGTCGTTGTGGGCGCCGTCGTAGTACACCAGGGCGCCGACCAGGTCTGTCGGCTTGAGCATGGGGAAGGCGTCGATGGCCTTGCTCTTGGTCAGGAAGTACGAGCTCTCGATGCCCTCGCTGCCGGCGAGGAAGTCGTAGAACTTGGTGCCGGCCCAGTAGTAGGGCACCTTCCACCAGTTGTCGAGCGGTAGCATGATGGGCAGCCACATGCTCAGGTGGGGGGCCGTCTGCAGGAAGTACTTGCGCTCCTTGAGGGCCTCCTTGACGAGCTCGTACTGCGAATAGTCGAGGTTCCACACGGCCTTCTCGAGGTAGCGCACGCCGCCGTGGACCAGCTTGGTGCTCTTGCTGCTGGTGCCGCAACTGAAGTCGTCGCGCTCGACCACGGCGACGCGCAGGCCGCGGGTGGCAGCATCGAGGGCCACGCCGGCGCCCGTTGCGCCCGCGCCGATGACCAGGACGTCGTACTCATCGTCCCGGGCGCCCGAGTTGCTCGTCTTGAGGTCGGCGATCTGCTCGGCGCGCGACTTGACGCGGGGGAAGCGCGGCAGCTTGAAGGTGCCATCGGCGCCAAAGATCGGGGGCGGCACGGCGGGGCCGTCGTAGCCAGGGATGTTTCGGGGTCGGTAGCTGTAGTAGAGAGCTCCGCCTGCGGCACCCCCGATGGCCGCAGGGAGCAGCAGCCGCCGCGCTCTAAGGATCCTCGACATCACGCCGGTGGCAATCGATGGACTCGATTCGGTTCTTCTCGTCGTGCCGACTTGGAATGAAACGAGAAAACAGACGGCTACGCAGAGCCTGCGCCGAACGGCCAACCTGACCTGTGATTAGGTCAGGGTGAATGCGCCGGGCCTTTCGTGGTGCTCCACCCAATGACGCAACCAGATGACAGGGCAGAGGAGGAGCTGAGGTGCGCTAGCCTTCAGTGGACTTGAGACCAAAAGTCAGCTGGGAAGACGCGAGAAAAGGCTATCTGCCCTGTAACTTGCCTTTGTTTTCAAATGCCTCGCAGTAATGTTGACCGTTTCCAGCGCAGCTGGAGAAGGCGATCACAGGTTGCTGGTGTGGACACTCAAATCACGTTCAATGGGCCGACACGCTTCCTTGTCCTGGTCAAATTCGGGCCGGGTGATCGGGGACCGGCTTGCAAACGCCAACGCCAAATTCACTTCTTGCAATCGCTCCCACGAGTCCTCCGCACAAGCCGGAGAGTTTGATGCGACAGGACACATAATGAAGCTGCAGGTCTCTCCTTTTTCGTCCAAATTGCTCGCTCGCAGATAAATCTAGACGCGAACGCGGGACTGGCGACGCAAAATTTGGGGCAGCGATCGGCCCCCACGCCGCCACGGACTCCACGTTCCCCGATCCGGCTTCAGTGGTTGGTCCGCTGCAGTTCCAGGGTCCAACCACTCCGAGTATTTTCCGCCAATCAGTGGGATACAGCAGCATGGGATAATCCGGCAATTACCCCTTTCCCAAGTCCTCTCCTATGTCTGTAAACTTCGATGGCTTCGATGTCTCCCAAGCCCAGCTTTTCGGGCATTAAAGTATTCCTATAGTAAGCATTATACTCTTCAATCGCCATCTAGTCTCGTTTCTAGGGCGGAAAGGCCGTAGCTGATCACATTACAGGCCTTTTCAGAATGCAGGAAGACCTTTTCAGTATTCATTTCGGTGTTTTCAGAATGTGAGATGGCCTGTAATGATGAAAGCTATAGGCGGTCTTTACAGTAAAAAGGCATTCTTCGCACTGGCTAAAAGGGACCCTTTCTTTTGGCCCAAGCCTTCGTACAGCAACAATATATAAATGTCTTAATCATCATATTTCATATATCATCATAAGAATCTACCTAGCTACCCAACACACTCAAAAAAGCATCACGTCACCCACAACAGGTGACCTTGCCCACCCCTTTCCTTTCCTCCTCCCCCATTCCCTCCCTCCTCTCCTCCCTTCTTCCCGTGTCCCCCCCAACTCCCACCTCCCAGTAATAGTCCGCCACCCCCTCAACAACGCTCTCCCCTCCCAAGGCCCGTATCTCGTCCCCTGTCCCGCCTGCGTAGCCGATGGCGTCCCCATCCTCCCAGCGGCCATCTGCACCGTGACACGCTCATTCGAGACGGCCCAGGTCCGGTTCACATCCGTGAAAATCACGCTCGCAAACTCTGTTACTTTCATGTCCCTTCCGCCTCCCAGTCCCCCGCCTCCCAGCGGCAAGCCGCCAAGGAGGGCGGACAGGCGTATGCTCTCCTCCACCATCTCCCCTTGATCTGACAGATCGAGAACTTCGCCGACATGTGCCTGGGCGTCGAGGAGGAAAGCTCGCGTGGTCTCAACCGCGTTTTCCACCACGGCAGCACCATCGCCTTGCTCGGAATACAGGTACGTCCTCAAGCTGGGCCGAACCGCCTCCACGAAAGCCGCGAGGAGCTTCATAATGTAGACCTGTGTGGTTGTCACTCTGCCCCGTTCTGTGGCCCGAAGCGACTTAAACCACGCAAGTACACCCATCAGAATACCGGAAGCGTGATCAATATCACTGCCCATCAGCTCTCTTGATATGCAGCTCCCAGTGAGTACATCTTCCACCGCGCCAGCATACACCTCGACGAGCAGCCAGGCATTGCTCGCTCGCTCGCACGCGAGTATCGCCGCCGGAACCATGTACTGCAGCACGAACGACAAGACATGCGGCTCGCTGGCCATAGCCTTTGCCAAGATTTTGCGTTCCTGTTGTAGTCGTTCGTTGCCCAGGGCAATCTTGAAGTTGTTCCACAGGTAGTGAAAGAACTGCGGTACAGCTCGCAAGTCTTGCTCTCCCAGCCGGATACCGTAAGCCACGATGCCAGCCATGTGCAGCTGCGGATCCTGCACCGGCGGTGAGTAGTCCGGTCCGGGCTGCGTGAAGAAGGCGTCCAGCTTGCAGATGTTGACACCGTGTGATTTGATCAGCGAGATGATTTGCCGCACGAAGTCGATGTATGCAGCATGTACTGCCGGCTCGGGCCTGAGGAGGGCCAAGTCTTCCTTCATCCTGTTCATTGCCATTTCGAGCCCCTTTTGATAGTCGCTCCGGAGTTGCTGTCTCAAAGTAGAATCCGACTCCAACTCTGCTTCGCGCAGCTTTCTACGCATGTGATGCATGGCACAGGCGAACATGTCGACATTGCAGTTGTAGTCGGGCGCGACGCCGGCGATAACGGTAGCCCGCTGCATGAAGTCGAAGCCGTGGCGTTTCAGGAGGTCAGCTAGATAATTCTCATAACCCAAGAATCGAAGAGGCTTGGTGATGAACAGTAGCCAGAGGTCAAGCATGCTGGTCTTGATATCCTTGAAGCCAAAGACGCGATTTTTGATGAGGACCGCGACGAAGAGTGGAAGGTATTTCCTTTCCATAGTTGCCAAGTTTTTCGGAAGATTAAGAAACAAGCAATATCTCCCAGGAGAGAAGTAGTAAGACAGTTGCTGAAGAAATCAGTTAGCCATGAATCATGAATGTCAGAATTAACACCGCAGACACAACGTACCGTCAACCCATCTTTGACAAATCTGGCGGCAATCCTACCACCCAGTGTCACTGTCTTTTCAACACACGCTGCTTGCTGAGATTGCTTCCTTGGGGCTTTCTTTGCCGGGAGACTAATGACGATACGGGCCATCCAGAAGAAGTCTTTTGCTATCTTCTCATTCAAGAGCAGTACCGCATCGTCAATCAGCTGTGAATCGATCTTATCGGTCAACCCGCTGGAATACTGCTCCTCCGACACCTCATCAAGACGACCAACAAAATATTCAACCGTGTCTAGTGCCACCTGGAGCACGCTCCAATCGAACTCAGGGGACTGGAGGTCGAGACTAGTGAACACCTTTTGCAACTGGTTGGCATTCAAAACGCCGGTTGCCGCCTCAAAGGACGCCGCATGCTGCAGAACATCCAGCGAGGCCTTCAGCAAGGAGTGGAGCACATCCATCGCTGTCGCCCTGTTTTTCGCGATCATCTCATCCCGGACGGTCGTGCTGACCTCACGCATTTCACTCGAGAGTTCTCGGAACTGCTGCTCGATGTCTGACGCTGCAGACAGATACTGATCCAGCACCTGGTTAAAGACATTGTTATTCCAGACAACAAATGGTCTGAATGCCACGCCACTCTCATCACTCGACACGACGAAGCGTGCAAGCTGGTTCCAGGCGTGGAGGTTGATCAGACATGCTTCCTTGTGGGCACTACCCGGGGCAACAAGCTTCTCCACTAGATGGAGTGCCGGCCGCAGCTCTGGCGGAGCCGCCCAGAACAACGTGCATAAGAGATCATGATGGTTTCTGAGGGCGGCGAGGTCGCGTTGGTGGACCGTGTCTTCCTTCATATATTTCCGGTTGTGGTTTGGCAGAGTCCGAGCGACTAGGTTCTTGATGTCGTTATGACGTTCTAGCTGCTTGAGCCGCTGGATTGTCAGGGCCAGAACCTTGATGAAGATGTGGAAGCAGCGGTCCTCCGGTTCGACCGACAAGGAAGCATTGCCGCCCAGCTCTTCAATAAAGCGGGGCGACTTGTAAACTTCCTCGTTTCTTAAGTTGGCCAGGTTCTCGGATCCAAAGAAGTCGAAGATCGCGCCGATGATGCCCGTGCATCTGTACCATCCCCATTGCTGGACCAGATAATGGCAGCGGGCGATCAGGGCGCGGCAATACTCGTTGAAGCTGGGGGACTGTCGACATTTCGACTTATATAGCTGGAAAACGCGTTTCAAAAGTCGCTGCGGTAATGCCCACCCTTCCAGGGGAGCGATCTTCCTCAGCCCATGAATAAGCACTCCATCGTTGTCAATCTCGCCGAGGGGCAAAAGTGTGAACATGTCCAGCCAGAGTCCCTCGAACACCTGGGCATCGGTGCCAGAAGCAACGCTGGGGGTGCACATGATTGAGTGGGTGACATCCCAAAAAGAACCCCTTGGGATGTTAGCACTCTCCAATAGCCTCATGGAGACCACCCAACAATTGGCGAGCCACCGATCAGGGCGGATGCCCCGTTCCAAGAACGACCGACGCTGCAGATCACCATACAACGTCCGCAAATCCTCGGTGCCACAGCTCAGCAGACCCTTGATCGTTGCTGATACAGTCCTCTTGAGAACACTCTCGACTTTGATGTTAAGCATAGCGTCACTTCTTGGGCCTTGACTCATTGAATGAACTGCCATTGCCGTGACCGAAAAACGGGTACATACTTCGAGTTGCATTTCTCTCAGCTTCTCGGTCCCGTTGGACCAGTCAACAGACTCGATCCTGGCGACAAATGTTGAGAGAACCTCGAGAATTCTGGAGACAAGTGCTTTCTCGGTATCGTCATCTTCGACGCTAAGCGCATCCAGGACGTATCGAAGGACGAAATCGGCCGCCTCAATAGCCATCTGGCCCGTACTTTCTGCCGAGAGTGTTTCCACACATATTTGTTCGATTACCCAATCGAAGAGGATACCAAGTTCCGAGGACGTGTTTTCGTCCCACATCCCCCATCTCAAGGTCTGTCCGTCCAAGGCAAAAGAGATCGATGATCTCTGATGACGAATCCTGTCAGACAGCCCAGCGTCGGCAGCCTTGTTGATATACCCACGACCAATCAGGGTAGTCTCATGGAAGAAAGCGCCTCTGTCAAGTGGGAAGATCTCGAAGTGATGTGTGTACTGCGTTCCGTAAGGGCCCAGGCCCATGAGTTTGTCTTTGAGTTGTGGCTCATGTACCTCGACTTCCTCTATCACAAGTGCTTCGTAGGGGAGAGGATCATTGGCGCGAGAAAATTGAGGGGCTTCTGGGTCAACCTGGCGAGGGGGGCGGCTCTTTCGGAATCGGGACTTGGCATTCGCTTTGCCCTTCGACTTGTGCAAAGGCTGTTTGGTAGGTATACCCAAATCCTCCCGTGGCCTTGTTGGTTGCGGTGTTGAAGAGTACAGTGAGTTCGCATAGTCCGAGAGACCATCCAGCGAAGGGGCGACATTGTGGTTCTTGTAGAAACGATCCAGGGTGCGATCGTGAGCGTGAAGTCGCCTTCGGACAAGCCGTACCTCGTCCGTTTCTAACTGTGCAGGACGGCAGTCTGGAGTGCGGTCATGCAATGACTTCCGTTTTGAATGCTTGACAGTCGAGGGCGTCGGCGGCGGTTTCTTAGACGGCTGGCCGCTACTAATCCTGACGAAGGCATCAATACTGCCCTGTCTGACAAGTTTCCGGGGAAACGAGGGTGCGGGTCTAGACCGTGACTGGGAGGGCTGGTGAAGTGAGTTGGATGGCACCTCGGAGAGGGCTGGCCTCGATTTTGGTACCTCTCGTCGTGGTGATATGGTGGCCTTCTGCCGTGTTCTACCAGTCTTCCAGTCATGAAGCGCCGAGAGAGCGTCAACGTTGTCGCCCCGTGTCGCCAAACTAATCGCTTTCTTGGACGGACTAGCCCTTCCAAGGTTCTTCCTTTTCTTCACGGCACGAGCTGCAATCTTGACAAATTTAGGCGCCTTAGGTTCCATGACATCCAAGATACTCAGAAGTGGGGGTGTTGGAGCCCGTTTCCTCGCGCTGGCCTTGGCCGAAGATCCACTATGCCCCTTGCGAGACGATTTGATCGCGCTTTTCTTGGTGTGTGTTGCAGAAGATGTGCTTTTGGACCGCCCGAGCACCTCGGTAATCCTTGGTTGTCTAGGTTTTCTAGGGCGGTCTGCGAATGCTGTCTTCTGCTTCTTGGCTCTGGGGACACTCGGCGAGCCGGCTCTCCTCTTCCTTCCGGGCATCATATGGTCAATCGAGTCGTCCTCCATATCAGATGGGTCATCACCATCGTCATAAATAACTATTGGTGGCGCAGTTGAAGCAGGTTTTGCAACCCTTGTCTTCTCTTGCTCTTGCCTTGGTTCTTCATCCGATTCGTCAAACTCGAATGGAAACTGGGTCCCGGTCGGCCGCCCAGGCGTCGCCTGCTTCGGGAACGCAACACCACGCTTAGGGGCCTGGGTCGAACCAGGCTCAGGGCTCTTTCTCTCTTTCCGTGCAACAGGCTTGTCGGTTCGCTGGTCCAACCTAAGCCAAGAAGCCGGCAATACTCCTCGAATTCTTCGACTATTGTTGCGTATGACCTCGGATCCGCTAGCGGAGCTTTGGCTGGAAGTCGACGAGTCTGAATCAGTCAGGCCTTCTCCCGAGCCATTGTCTATTGGAACAGGGGCTGTGAGAGTACCAACACGCCGCGAACGAGTTGATGATGGCAGCGCTGATGTGGAAGCGGATGGAGATCTCGGGCGTGATTGTGTCGGAGACGTATTGCCCAGCAATTGGGATGGCTCGTGATGATGTGCCTCAAATTCGGGGGGCGAGGAAGAGAGGTCCCAGATATTAGGGGGTGGGATGAGTTGGCGCTGTGGCGACGACACCTGAGAGGAGCTCGGCAACCGGTTTTGTCTTTTTCGCCTTGCTGATAGCAGCTGGGAACTTTGGCGTTTGAGATTCCGCACACGGGGGTTCGCGGGCCCATGTAGAAGTCGTTCCAAAGATGGCAAGTCCTCGTCATCAGAGAAGCTTGTGAGAGGCGTGTGGGTCTCATCAAAGGGTTGGCTACTGGCCCGTAGCCCAACCCCAGTAGGAGAGGTTCTTGGAGGTGAGGGGGATGGCGCCAACTCGTCTCGTTCGTCCCCCTCATCATCAAAAAGAAGCGGCGTGCTCTCTTCAGTATTCTGAAGTAGGTCGTCCTGGCTCCCCCGCTGGCTCTCCTCAGCCTCAAAATCTTGCTCCTGCGAATCCTTCTCTTGGGCCCTCTTTCTGCTGAGATCAGTCTCCACGGGCATCCTCACCGGCTTCATTCCGTGTGATTTCATAAAAGTTGTGTATTGTGCGCTTTCGAGTAGGTAGGGGTGCTGCTGGATCGGCTTCCGAGGCCGTAGCGAGCGTTCTAGCCGCATGGATGCCTGTCTCGACTCTTCGACATCATCATCCACGGGAGTCCTTGACTTGGCAGGCGCATCTGGGCGGGCCCGTGCCAGCCCCGGGGATGCCGACCGAGTGGGAGAGACTTCTCTGAAACCCAGGGGAGATATGGCTCTGAGACTCTGGGGAGATATCGATCGGGACCTCGGGGGGGAGCTCAGAGGTGAGGATGGGGTTGGCGAGACGGCAATTCTAAGATAGCTGGCGGAAATATCATCCTCCGGGAAGGACGCCTCCTCCATGGGAAGGGGACCGCTCGGCTTCACAGAATCTTCGGCAGCACCCTCACGGGCGGTGGCGGGGAGTGTGCTCGCAACATGTTTCTTGGTAGGCGTGGATGGGCGGAGGACTGGCTCGCTCGGCTTAGACAGTGGTCGGGAGCCCGTAGAAATTCGGCGCGGAGACGGCCTCTCGGGCGAGGAGTCGGGAACGCTCCAAATGTCGGCATCATCAGGACTCTCCCGCGGTTTGTCGGCAGGCAGCGCAGGCTCGACGGTGGGGACGACGGGGTCTTCGAGGAGTTCGTCCTGCGAGTCGTCGTCAAAGTTGTCGTCATCGGAGTCCGGAACCTCCCCCAATTCCCTCCAGTTCGTCATGGCTTCCTATTTTCATATCCGTAAGGTTATTGCATCGCCGTTGTCGTCATTTGTGGCTATTTCTTCCGATTTAAGTCCTATGTCGAATGGCTTGCGGTGTGGGACACTGCGAGACGCGTAAAACGGTGCGGGACGCGACTTGAATTGATGGTGGGGCACCTTGCATATACGGTGCTTGCACGCGAAAGGAGGAGGCCGTTTTGTACAGTATGAACTCCGTGCGCGAGCACGTCCTGCTCCGTCGCCGAACGTCAAAGCTTCATCGGAGCTTCATGTTGAGTTTTGGATTGGCCTCTCGGAGACTCCAGACAACATTCCTTTGTTGAACAGTTGATCAACCATGAGCGCCCGAAAATACTTGCCATTGGGCCTTGCCGTGGGCTTCGGGATTTTCAATGGTATGGAGAGACCCAGACACCGCAAGAAATGCAAGCGCTGATCAGCACCAGGCTACTACGTTTTCAGTCCAGCGTTGAAAGAAGAAAAGCAACGACGAGACGGCACATACCTGAGGTACGACCACAGCTCTCCGTGGGAAGATGTTCATGAAACTTACATACGATGACCAGTTCAACAATTGAGCCACTAGACAGCACTGGCCAGCCGCGAGCACCGAGCAAGGACAAGCTGGTATCAGATGATAACATGCCATCCAAGTAACTTAGAACGAAGCACATCTTTATGAAAGTGATAGCAGGGCGTTCCGTACTTGGGGCTGCGAGGATGACTGGAGTAATTGACGTGAAACATAACCCTATGTCGGAGGGCTGCTCCAGCAAACGACATCGAGAGGATTTAAGTTTCGGCTTGTTTGATATAGCGGGGACTTATGTATCTTGTTGGATGCGTGGTAAGCTCTTTACAGCTTAAGCATGGTGGGACCTGTAATTCATTCGTAGTTTGGCTGCTTTCCTGCCTCAGCTTCGTTGAAAATAGCCTCCTCGTCGCTCTTGATGACATAGACACGTTTTCAAGTCCGTTTGCTCTCCCCAGCTGGTCTGGGCCGATGACGGCCGCCAAACCCGATCATGACAGGTGGTGTGGGCTCCGTTTCAGCGTGCACTGTGCGTCATTGCAGCAAGCGGAGCCTACTATGGGAACTAGCGGACCAATCCGCTTAATCAGACCACTGCCAAATTCCTGAGCGAGCTGAGGTGCCTCTCCCGTCCAAAAAAAAGCTCGTTGTGCATGACTTCACACCTCACCCACGAAACCACCGACATCACGAGCTCTTGGCCGTCACTCCGCGCGGGCGACTCAATTGGACCCATCTCCCCTCCCAGAACCGAGTCCTGAGCGACATCCACATTCGCAATGCTGCGCAACGCCTCCTCCAGCGCACTGCGCAACTCGCTCGTGCGCGCTGCCCGCCCGTCGACGTCGGCCCTCGGCTGCCGCGCCGCAACCACCCACGCCATCTCGAACCCGACCCTGGCCAACATCGAGAAGCGATGGGAGAGCCTTCCCATGCAGGAGCAGGCCGATCTGTGGATGGCTCTGCGGGACCGGATGAAGGAGAGCTGGGCTGACCTCACCATTCAGGAGAAGAAAGCTGGTGAGTGGAATTTGTTTCAGCATATATTCACAACACGCAAGAGGCCTCAACCACCCATTCCCCCAGCTTCACAAGCTCCAGAGGCATCTCTAGCAACCGTCTAGGATTGATTTCGGCTGTTTTGGGCGACCAATTGATGGATGCGGGGCTTGAGAAGCTGGAAATGGTGTCGGCCTCCTGCACAAGCTTCCGCCTTCGCCAGGTCACCCGCGTCACCAATTGATAAGGGAAGACAACAAGCTGATTTATCCATCTCAACGCAGCCTACTTTATCGCTTTCGGCTCCCACGGCCCCCGTGCTCTTCCCCCTCCGGGTGAGGGCAAGAAGGTTGCCGCCTACACCTTCGCCGGCCTTTTCGCCAGCTTCGTGATCTTTGCTGCCATCCGTGCGTTCGCCGGCCCGGCGCCCAGCACCATGACCAAGGAGTGGCAGGAGGCTTCCAACGAGTACCTCCGGGTAATTTTAACCCAACCGTGGAGACTGATGAATTTCAGTACTAACTCGGACTCAACAGGGCCAAAACGCGGACCCCCTCACTGGTCTCTCCTCGGAGGGCTATACTGGCAAGGGCCAGGTCCAGTCGCCCTCTGGCAGACCATAAATCGAGCCGTCTTTTCTTTGTTGATAGAAGCAAAAATCCTCGTCGGGCATTGCCTGTGTAATAGACCTGGGAGGAGCTACTCGGGAATTGGCGAGGGTGCATTGGAACCTAGAGGGATGGGGAAGAGGTGTAAATATTGTACAACGCTGACAATGCAACATCGTTTCTTTCACCATCCAACTGTTCCTACCCTACCACTGGATGGGATGATGGGGCTCGCACAGGCTCATCCTGGCAGAAGCAAAGTTTGACAATAGCGGCGGATGAGGTCGTCTAATGAGGGATTTCAGTCAGGTGGTCAATGTTCAAGCCCAGCCATCAGTCAAAGAGCCCGGGAGCATTCGTATTCTCAGCCGAGGTTTGGCCAGTGGGTCCGACTATCCCGTCCATCAAGTACACAACACAGCCCAAGGAGCTGAGGCATATATCGCTCACTATCAACTGGCTTTAGGATCATAGCAAAGTGTGTGAAATTACTTCAGAGTCAACTCTGGGGCTGTTTAGCAGGATGGTGAACGGTCCTGATGGCTTGGAGGGCCAGGTTAAACTCTCCGGTCAGAGTAGTTTCCCAATACCGCTTCACAAACCCGGACATTGACAGCCCATGCTAAAATACCTACAAGCAACAACTTACCAGCAGCTGTACATGCGTCTTCTGGAAATCGTGTTCTACAAAGACTTGAGTTGCTGTGTTAACAGGATTGATCGCCGGCAATTATCTACCTAGTCTTTGTGTTTTCGCTCGGTATAATCAACAACCCATCCCCTATTACCACAGTGCTGAAGCGCTGACCACCATTTTCTGATCTCTCGGGCATCAATGGACTTATTTCAAAGACTCGTGAGAAACGACATTGCTCTGTAACAAGTTCGATGTACTGTGAGGCGGGCAACTTGAAGTGAAGGGCGTGGTGTGATGTACCTTTGGGCTTGTCAAACACCATTTACTAGAACGCAAACCTGCCAGCACAACTGAACTTTTTGACCTTTTGTGTACTGGTTTCCGGATCAACTTCTCACAATTTTATCCTATTCAGTTAGTCTTTTTTTCCTCAACGGGGTTTGTTTCGGCTTGTTTCTTTACCTATCTCTGAGATGAACACCGTGGTGAGCGATAACACCCATGCGACATAAAGGTTTGTGAAAAATTGACCAATGTCTGCGATGACCTTACCTTTACATTTTGCACTTTTACGACCAGAACATGTTAACTTCTCTACAAAATGGCGGATGCCTTGTGAGATGCCATCGTCGCATTTCTCTTTCCATGGCTAATTCTTCACGTCTTCTTCATCTCAAGACACAGTCAGTCAGCTACCGACCCATCAACCATCAACCGGACCACATCCCTGGGTCAAGGTACAGGGCTGAATGTTGAAGTTCAGGGGCACAACATCCCTGTTGAGATCTGCTGCTGCAACACCGGTTGCAGATTTGTGGAGAACCCAGCACGACTCGCCCCCCTAACACAAACACCCACCACACTCCTCAACCTCTCAAACAACCAACAAACATGCAGCAGCAGCAGCAAAACAGTCTAGATTAACCCCCGCACCCGCAACTGACCTCAGCCCACCGTGTTCTGTTCCCAGGTACCAAGATATGATCCGCACTCTTCACCACGCCCTCGCAAGATGCCGGGAAGCCCCCAAAAGGGGCCCTTTCAAGTGAAAGAGCCCACCATCTCCTTCAGTCTCAGCCCGATGGAGAACCCCATCTTCAGAGACACTCATCGCTCAGCACGACTCGGTTTCTTAATCTTCGTGATGTTATAAAATCCCCAAGAACACACCGCCCCTCGACTCACCTCTTCTCGACCATTTCTTGGCTCCAGATACCACCTACCAACCCTCTTTCTCCTTTTCTATTCTCTTTCCTCCATTCCTACTCCCACGCTGCCAACAGCCGGCCCGTAGATCACCTCACACACGCACCCCCCAAAACCGCCAAGATGGTCTCCGCCCTCTGCCTCCTCGCCCTCTCCCTCTCCGGCGCCGCGCTCGCCCGAGGCAGCGGCGGCGGCGACGGCGACGGCGAGACCTCGCACCGCGGGCCCCGTTTCCGCAACGGCACGAACCCCTCGACCCAATCGCAATGCCGCCAACTCGCACAACTCACCCGCCTCACGGCCCTCGCATCCAACGCGACAGCCCTCGACGAAAAGTCCCGCGGCGACCCGACCAAAGCCGCCGCCCTCGCGGCAAAGGCCTCCGCCGCAGCAACGGGGCTCGCAGCCCTCCAGTCAAACACCATCCTCGTCGCCGAATGCCAGCAGGTCCTCGCCGTCCAGGACATGAAATCCACATGCCACATGCTCCAGCGCCTCGAGCACCTGCAGTCCCTCGCATCCGATCCGACCTCCCTCGACGAAAAAGCCAAAGGGAACTCCACCAAGGCCGAGCGCATCAAGGCCGCTGCGGCGGAGGGCGCGGCCAAGCTGGCGGCGCTGCAGGGGAACCAGACTATTGTGGGGTTTTGCGCGAAGCAGCAGGAGAAGGGGGAGTGCGGGGAGTTGGAGCGGCTGCAGAAGGTGGTGAGTTTGGCGGGGAACGCGACGGCGCTGGGGAATCGGTTTGGCGGGGATGGCGAGAAGATGGCGAAGTTTCAGGAGAGGGTGGAGGAGGCGAAGGCGAAGTTGGAGGAGCTGAAGGGGGATGAGGAGTTGGTTGCGGCTTGTGCTGCGAGGGGGGAGGGATGTAAGTGTTTTTCCTTTCCTTTCCGAGTTGGGATGGTGAAGCGAAGTGGAAAAGGGGATGTGTGCTGACGATGGGGTTGCTCAGCTTCGACTGACGGAAGTTCTTCGCCGCAAACGACGGGGAAGCCGGTTGTTATTGTGGGTGGTGCGGGCAACCTCCAGCCGGTGGGCACTGCTGTGTCGATCCTTGCGGCTGTGTTGTTTGGCGCTCTGCTTCTGTGAGATTGAGGTCGGGAGGTGAGAAATGAGAGATAGGAGGAAAGGGAGCAAGGGGGTATCATGAGAAGGAGCTGTGGCGGTTTTTATGTAGTTTCTTGTACATATAGAATAGGTAGATTTGGTATCATCGTGTATTTGTCTTCAGGGGAAGACATGCCCAAGACGCAGGCACAAGCGCAACAGCAACCATCCACTAATTTCTCACGGTGTAATATCCGTCCAGCCAACCCCCAGTTGCATAAGTGAGCTTCGTGAGTGGTTGCTTGGTTTTTGTATGAGACGCGCGCGCAGCACTGCGTCTGGATCCGCCACTTACATAGCCGCACATATATGTGGTACAAGGGGGATCAGGCAATGAGGGCCATTGCAGAATGGAATGTGCAATATTATCATTTCCACTTCCGGGGCGCTGCATCTTGCTAAAGGTTGGGACTGGTATACTGCAGTGTTTGGGGCAGCGCTCTCTTGGTATAGTAGGTCCATAACATGCCATGACACCAGTTGACATCTGGTAGCACCAATTCAGGTGAGATCCCACGCCGCTAGCCAAACCAACGGCCTGCTCTTAGTAGTTCAGTTCCGAGATCAAGGCCTCGACACATATAAGCGGTGACAATCACAGCGGAGGAAAAGCAGAGGGACCTAGACTCATACGCAAATGCATGCCCAGTTCACCAGCCAGAAACACCATATGCTCTTGGTGTGAGGTCTACCAGTGTGTAAGTCTAGGCCGTGGGTTTGTGCAGTATTCGGGTTCTTTCAGTAGAGGGCGTGGAGTGCCATCATGCACGGGCTTTGGTCATGTCCAATCAGGAAGACTCCCATTATACTTTAGACGGGCCGGGAGAGGTAAGGTCTCGGATATGCTTTGGTGGTTGAGAGGTGACTGGGTTTGATGCCATGGATGGAAAGGGGGGGTGGCTTCCAGGGGTATGGGGTCGCAGCATATCCTTCCTCCTCGTTGTTTGTTCTTGACTACTGCTGGACTCATAAACAGGAGAGACGAGAAGCGATGGGATGCCCAACTAGGATAAATGAGGATCGACATATCAGCAACACAACGCAACACTGCAACGCCTCACACAGCATACCTTGCTTGACATCTCGCCTCGAAAAGGTTCCCATTTACGCATTCTGACTCTTCGGCCTCAGCGCAGACGTCTTTACCGGAAGCAAATTTACCGCCTTGGTCATCGGAAACCCCCTCTGCAGCTCCATCTTCACGATCCGCAGGCCCGCCTGATCGAACAAGCTCTGGAACTTTGAATCCTCCCTGTTTCCAAATGTCAGCCACACCCTCACTCCATAAGCAGCACGTAGTAGCAGTAGGCAAACAACAAACCTCGTAACACTACTATCCTCCTCGTCAAATGCATCCGCCCCGCTAGTGCTCATATTCTCCTTGATGACAATCAACCCCTCGGGCGCGAGCGCGTCGCGACATCGTGCCAGGTACTTGACCAGCTGGCTGTCAGTCAGATGTCCGACGCACCACTGCGTCCAGACGAGATCGTAGGTCGTGCCCTCCTTGGGGCACCACGCCTCTAGGCCACAGTTGGAAATGGCGCATGCCTGGCTTGCAAACCAGCTCGGCCGTGAGTTTGGCGATGGGCTCGACAATGTCGATTTCTGTGGCGATTTCGCAGAGGAGACCTTGGGTTATGCGGCCAATTCTGGGAGGAGTCAGTTTTGTGTTCTTTTTTTCTTGTTTCTTTTTTTCCCATCGTCCTGATCATCCATCCCGTCTTTGCCGCCCTGATGCTCATCCCATCTCTCCTCTCTCACCCCTCTCACCCCTCCCCTCTCCAGCCAGCCAACATAAACTTCACCCCAGCTCCATCCCAACCCCCCCCAACAGCAAA
>Ga0247770_1000341_pt1 | contig 45874 bp, 22 predicted proteins | sample UWRJL136409B6_FD_179943 | JGI IMG/M metagenome (GOLD analysis project Ga0247770, IMG submission 179943) | Plant litter microbial communities from Arlington Agricultural Research Station in Wisconsin, United States - UWRJ-L136-409B-6 | ecosystem: Environmental > Terrestrial > Plant litter >... | reverse complement strand
GAGTCTGGCGTTCTTGGCTGTGCAGATCTACGGATGCAGCCGCGGAGCGGCTGCGTGGATCCAGCCACACTGTTCTAACCACACTGGCCGGGTTAGGGTTGTAAAAACCCAACATTAAGTCTTATAACGTAAATGTGTAAGTTATTACCTTTTAGGTCCTAACTCTTAGCTAACTAAGTTTAAGGATTATAATGTGTTATAAGTATATTATTACGTTTCCTATATACGTCCTATACGTTAATCTTATAATAGCCCCTTATAAACATATCTAACTATTTATTATCCTTCTTTCTACACGTTATTAATATATTACTGTAATTAAAAAGGCTTACGATAGTAGGTTTAAGCCCCCTTTATCTTTCCTTTTTCCTAAGGGCTTACCGTAACGTTTCGCTATAATTATAAGGGTTAGTAGGGGCTGTGGTAGTATAGTAACAGCTTACTGCTAAGTAGGTATATTAAAGGTTAAGCCCTCCTGTAAGCTTAACTTATTAAGGTGTTTAATATAAAAGTCGACTAAGTCGCTAATGTTCTAATTAAAGTTTCTAGTTAGTTCCTAATTAAGAGATTAAAGCTTTAACTATTTTACTCTATACTTTAAGCCTCTTACTATTATTTATAAATTTAAGATCTTCTTAAAGTGCTATTCCTTTAGCTAATTACCTTCCTCTATATAGTAACTAACTATTATACCCTTTACATAACAGTTATAAACTTCATTAGCCTCCTCTTAGCTATTTAAACTTAGTTAATATAATTTCACTAAAGTATTATAAAAGATAAAGAAGATCCTGTAACTATCTAGTAATTTAATAGTAATACTTTAATTGTAAACCTTAACGATTTTAAAGGGGCCAATCTATTTATTTATAAACTTCTCTATTAGTTAATTAGTCTTAATATACTTTATATTAATCTAGACTTAGTTACCGACTTAATGCTAATCAGCATTAATCTGCCCTTAATTAGTAAAGTGGGCTTACTATTTCTAAGCTTTAGCTATAAATGTTATATAACAATCTGTAATTTATTTAACTTACTCTCAAACTATAATAGCGTTATAAAACTCCTGTTAGGCTTAGGCCGTCTTAAGGGTAGTTACTTCTTAAGCTGGTTTTAAGCTTATTATAAGGTGTTATCTATAATTAGTAAAAAATGAGAAGAGGCTAGTTATCTCTAAAGTGTAATTATTTATAGTAAACTTAATTAAGGTTAATTCATCTACTTAGTTATTTTAATAATATAAGTAGAAGGCCTAAAGATATCTTTCTACCCTAACGTTTACTACCTTTATCTAGCCGTTAATTTTTAAGTAGTATGTTATTAACACTTTTAAGGTAACGTTAAGCTAATAGGAAAGTTCTATCTAAAACTCTAAAATAAACTAAGTATTACAGTTACATATAATAAACTAAGGCGTGCTGTATAGCCTGTAAACCCCCTAGATAAAGGCTTTCGCTAGGGTTTAGAAGCTTATATTAAGGACAGGTATATAGTGCCTTATCTTAATAAGCTTATTAACGTAAATTAGGAGATAAGAATACTTAATACTGTCTTAGCTGCATATCAGTAAGGGGCTAATATAATTAACTAATACGTTAGTCTACAGCTTATAAGGGATTAGGAGGGGTTTTAAGAATCTAATAAAGCTGTAACGTATACTCTTTATCTTAACATATAAGTGACATCTTTAAATAAAGGTAATAATATCTTAAGAGAGTTTTAATTAAAAATATTACCTTTATAATAAATTGTAAGTTTTAAACTAATTAGGATAGCTTATTAATATAGCAGTGTAAGATTAGTAAAGAATCTAAAGGTAAACATTATTAAGGGGTGGTATAAATAGGTAATTATAAATAAAGATCTGGCTATTTATAACAGTACAGTCTGCTATTACAGTGTAGAACTCTTAATATATTATTAGTAAGAACTTCTAGCAGTTAAGGTCTTAAATAACAGCTTTAATTTCTTAATAAAAGGGGTCTTTACAGTATACCTTATTAATTAAAGTATTAATAAGTCAGGACGTGTCTATAACGCAGATATTAAAATCTAACAGTAACTTAACTACTAGCTACTATCTCTTTAATAATAAGAGCGTTTAAAGCTAATTTACTACCTTATTATCCGTAATATCGTTAGTATTTTTCAGTACGTCTCTTAAAAACTGTAATAACACGTTTAACATAGTGGCTTTACTGCTAAGTCAGTAAGTAATCTAGAAACGGAAATCTAATAAGAACTTAAACTACTAGACTTAACGTTAGTTAAACAGTTTCGTAATTATAAAATGCTTAAGGCTTTTATAATCTGTAACTACCTTAACTACGTCTTAAGTACTTTATAACTTAAGGTATTACTTCTTGTTGGGTTTTTACAACCCTAACCCGGCCAGTGTGGTTAGAACAGTGTGGCTGGATCCACGCAGCCGCTCCGCGGCTGCATCCGTGGATCTGCACAGCCAAGAACGCCAGACTCCACTGCCAACCTCGTATTCAGTCAGCCAACCTCGCTTCGCAGAAGCGAGTGTGGCCAATGCACTCCGTGCACTGGCCACCCTCACGGCTATAATAACACGGCTTCCACTCTCAAAGATAGAAAGAATTAATCACCTTTTAACACACACTGCTTTCCAATGCCTTCACCCCTTTTGCATTTCAACAAATAGTGAATAAACTGTAAACAGACTGCGATTAACGTGTATTTACGTCTTAACTAGCTTACTATTAAGTAATCTGGCCCTTTAGATTAACGAGACCGTTAAGTATAGTTAGATAACGTTAAATAAGGTCTAAATGTATTTTAAAACGTTAGGCCTAAACAGATAGAGTAATATTAACCTGTAAGCTACCTGTAGGAGTGGCAGGTAGAGGTACTTAAGCAGTTTAAGCTGGCGTTACAGGACTGTTATTAAGACTGTTATAAATTATAACGGATAAACCTAAGTTAAAGGGAGTGGGAGGGACGTTTTAACTGTGGCTTAAACGCTTAACAGCCTATTATTTAACTATCTTAATATTAAGGTAGAGAGATAGCCAGACCTGTTAAATTATGTTAAACTGGTTAATTAGCTGTTACACTGTTAGTAACCTGTATATAATTTAATAGAAGAAATTACTTACATTTTAACGAGCCGGAGTGGTGGCCAGCTTATAAGACGTATAAATTACTATAATGGTAACGTGACATTTTAAAGTGTAGGTGAAACCTAGACCTTAGATAGTTTAGTAGATAGTAAACAGAGTGTAAGTGACATGAGAACTTACCATATAAAAATAATTATTATAACTATCATTACATTTCTGGTAATAAATTAAATCTGTAATTAGTTAGTAAACGCCCTGTAAACGGTAAGAGTAATTACTTACTTTAAACAGGATAACATTTATAATAGTCTAAGGGGGAGTTTAGATAAGTATAGTTATTTAGTAAGTTAACACAGGTTAGGTAAGGTAACTTATTAGTGTTATTATTAGCGATACGTTAGCGACACGATAGAGAGGGGATAACGTGGATAATTAACAGGGTGTTAATAGGGTAGTTATAGGTGGTAGTAATAAGAGGGTTATAATTAAAGCTGCCAGAGTTACGCTTATAGGGGCTTAGGATGGATATAATAATAGTAGAAGTAAGTGAGTAAGGGTATAGAGAGGCGATTACAGGGTGTGTAAGGTTTAAAGTTTAGGAGGAGGAAGTTAGTGGTTAAAGGAAGAAAAGTTTTAAAGGAAGGCCGGAGAGGAAGGAAGAATTTATAAAGGTTGGAGAGTAAAGCTGTAAGAACTGTAAAGGCCAGCCAGCCTTAATAAAAAGGTTAGATGGAAGCTATAAGGCTATTAGAGGAGACACACGGAGGTTAGCTAGTTACGCTAATAACCCTGGATGGAAGGAACGAAGTGATAACGGCTTAAAGGAAGCGAGTTAGTAAAGTACAGAACTGAAAGTTGTGACGAATAAAGAACTATAAACTGGTGATAACTAGAGTGGTGTGAAGAAGATTAGACTAAAAGGGGGAGATATTATAAAGTTACCCTTAAGCTGTTAACACCTTAGTCTTAGTTAAACCCTGGGGAGCTACCCCAGGCTAAAGGGGTCTCCCTTTCTACCCCGGACGAAAAAGGAGGTGATGTAGGACTTTTAAGCCATTACGGTTAAGGGGTGTAAGCGTAACAGAACTGAGAACAACCTGCTTACACCCCTATCTTACTTATAACATACATTAATATAAGATACTAACCTTATAACCTGTCACCACGTTTAGTAATTAAGATTAAACTATATATATTTCAGTAGGATAAACAGAAGAGTGGGCGGGGTGGAAACACCCCGACCACGCCCTAACAGTAGATAGTTAGCAGTAGAGGGACCGCTTGCCCTTACGGGCGGAGCTTTCAGCTCCTACAGTGTAAGACAAATAATAAACTTATAAGCTAAACTTAAGTTTATATATAAATAAATGAAAAAGTTTACTAATAAACATTAAATTAAGTAACTAATGTTTAAAAAAGGACTTTACTATAATAATAAATAAGTTAAGGGACTGACTTTTTAAAAGGGGGATTACGTTTACCTTTTTTCACGAAACTTATATTTAAAACGATTTAATAAGAAGTTTGACTTTAAAAGGTACAGACCGTTCTGGATTAAAAAGAAGGTTACTACCTTTAATTATAAACTAGACTTACCTGTTAGCATAAAGGTGTGGATTAAGGTTTTTTATATCTTACTTTTAGAACCTACCTTAAAAGGAGTTCCTTTAGAAAGGAAGATTAAGATTAACGTTAATAAGGACGAGTACGACGTTAAGGAAGTTGTAGATTTATAAAGGGGAAAGAATATATTTAAGTATCTTATTAAATAGTTAAATTATAACCTTAAGAATAACTTATAAGAACCAGTTAAAAACCTTAAATACTTAGACTTAATTATGGAGTTTTATTAAAAGAATCTAAACTGATTAAAACTAATAATAAGAATTAAAAATAAGATAAGATCTGATATTTAAACTATTATATTAAAGAGTAAGATTACTGTGGGATTTAAAGCTTAAAAAGTGGTAAGAAACTCTTTAATAAGTACGGGAGGACATTTATCAGGACTTTAGCTAGGGTTATAAGGACTTTAGACCTAATAAGGAGGCTAGACCTCTGGAGCTCCCGGTAAGCTTTATATAAAAAAACAAGTTAGTAAAAAAGGGGCTGCCTTTTATATACTGGAAAAGGGAGTTACAGATTAGGTTAAAAAGAAGTTATTAGTTATGGCGACCCCCTGGAAAAAGAACCGGTAGGTGTTCCTGTTAAAAAGCCTCCCTAGTTGAAGGACTTATTAGCTTTAAGAGGAGTGGTTAAATAGGCCTCCTTTTACTCTTAGAAATAAAAGATCTCTACCTTTTAACTAAATGTAGAAAAAGCCCGCTCTTCTATCCTGTGGCGTTAGACTTTAATCCGCTTAAGTTAAGTAACAGCTTTATAAAGCTCTTAGGTTTTCAGCTTTAAGTTCCATGTAGTAATGTTATGCTTTACGTTAAAACGGCACTTCTTAAAAAGGAGCTGTTAGAGGAAGGTGTTACTGTAATTAAACACGTTATATAAAGATAAAGCCCTTATTAATAAGTATTTAGAATAACTATCTAATTGTGTAATAACAAGACAGGAAAGTGATTTTAAAAAATAACGATTATAAGGTGATATTTACGATTTAAAAGTCAAAGTAAAGTCTGTAAGGTTACAGTGATAAAAGGTGTTGTTTTTTAAAGTGCGCTTTTATATACGGTTAGTAGGTATAGTTACGTTAGGAAAGAAGGAACGCTTTTATTAGGATTTTTTATAAAAAAAGAATGTTAAAGAGGGGGAATTATGTGACGACCTTATAGGTTGTCACTTAGGCTGGAGCAGCCTGACAAATCCCCTGTATAAGGAACAGTGTAAGAAGACAGTATATATAGTATTATACACTAGGCTAGGGGTGTAAAGACCTAAAGCCCTTATAACTAATTAGCAGCTACTTAATCTTAGTAAAGGTGCTTACCTATTAAGTAACTGTAAGACCTTTAAGTAAGAGGTGTTTAGTAATAGGTTATTTAGTTCCTCACTAAGTAATAAGCCACTAAGTAAAGTATAAGATACCTTTAGCTAGTTAGTATAAATAATTATAGTTATACCTATAACCACTATAAGGGACTTTAGTTCCTCACATTAATATTTAATTATTCATTTATATCTTACTGTTCAGACTTACCTTTATACATTATAGTAATAACGACCTACAGTAATATTAAACCCCCCGTTTAAGAGTGTTAGCTTAATAAGCCGTCTTCGGAACGCCCCTTACCTGTTAGCGTCTTACTATACATTCTATCTTAACCTGCACTAGTCCTCTTAAGGCCTGTGTCAGGTGTAGGTTGTAATACCTGTAACCTGCACCTCTGTAACTGACTTTTCTAAGACACCTTTAAAGACTAGGTACATTATATCCTAGGGTTCTTCCACTTCTTCTTCTTCCTCACCTTTTAAGTTATACTTATTTATCCAGGTGTAATCTTCTTCGTTACCTACCATCCTGATATAAACGTCTTTAAAGTTAAACTTAACATATTTTCCTTATTCTAAAACAGGTTTCTAACTAACTTATTTTAACGACAGGTATTATAATATTAAATATCCTTTCTATTACAACCTGCACCCGATATAAGCCTCGAGAGGACTGGCGCAGGTTAAGACAGAACGTATAGCAGGACGTTAACAGATAAGGGGCGTTCTAAAGACAGCTTATTAAACTAACACTTCTAGACGGGGGGTTTAATGTCACTATAGGTTGTCGTCACTATAATACACAGAGATAAGTCTGAACAGTAAGACATAAATGAACAATTAAATATTAACGTAAGGAACTAGAGTCCTTTACGGTGGTTATAGGCATAACCATAACTATCTATACTAACTAGCCAGAAGTACCTCGTACCTTGCTTAGTGGCTTATTACTTAGTGAAGGACTGAGCAACCTGCCATTAAGCACCTCTTACTTAAAGGTCTTACAGATACTTAGTAGGTAAGCACTCCTGCCAAGACTGAGCGACTGCTGGTTAGTCGTAGGGGCTTCGGGTCTTTACACCCCTGGCCCAGTGCGCAGTACCGTGTGTACTGTCTTTCTACACTGTTCCTTGTGCGGGGGATTCGTCAGGCCGCTCCGGCCTAAGTAACGGCCTACAGGGTCGTCACACTTTCTTATTACAGTTAAAACACTAAACTTAAAATAAGTCTTTAAACTGCTTTTACTGTTATTAAGGTTTATGTTAGGTTTTTACAACCCTAACCCGGCCAGTGTGGTTAGAACAGTGTGGCTGGATCCACGCAGCCGCTCCACAGCTGCATCCGTGGATCTGCACAGCCAAGAACGCCAGACTCCACTGCCAACCTCGTATTCAGTCAGCCAACCTCACTTCGCAGAAGCGAGTGTGGCCAATGCACTCCGTGCACTGGCCACCCTCACGGCTATAATAACACGGCTTCCACTCTCGAAGATAGAAATAATAAATCACCTTTAACACACGGCTTTCTAATGCCTTGACCCCTTTTGCATTTTAACAGTTTATTGTAATTAGGTTAATTCTGACAGTTTACTATATTAATGTCTATTAATCTAAGGTAATAACCTGTTATAGTTAACTAATTCCCCTTCTTAAGTTTATTTAACTAGTAAAAGGTCTGTTCTTTCTAATAGTTCTTCTAATAATAGTAATTATAATACCAGTTATTAACCTTAATAGCCATCTTAACTAGCTTTTAAAGGTAGTCCGGCCGATCCTCTTAGTAAAGGTCTCTAGTGACATACTCCTTTAATCCACTTTAAAATAACATTATTAGGGCTTCTTAACTAAGCTTAGTCTTTACTACTTTTAACTTAAAGCGGGTAGAGAACTTAAGGACTAAGGACGTCTGCCTTAAGGCTATAAGGTGTTATTCAGCCCGCCTGGGAGCGTCTAACTCCCTAAACTCAGTTTAAAGTTAGTTAATAAAAACGTCAAAATTGTTAAAAAGGGCCTAGGTCTTAAGGGCCTCTTTACACACCCTGTTTATAAAGAGGTTATTAATTATTTTTACATAAGGTTTATACCAGTAAGCGGCTACTTTATCTAATAAGGCTCTGGCAAACCTAACCTTTCCTTCTTCCTTAAAGAACTGCTTATTATAATAGGTGATATAACTTTAAAGTTAGGCTATTTAGGACTTTAGTTACGTAAAGTCTCCTTTAAAGCATAATAATGGGGGGAGCTTTACTCGTTTCTTCTAAAAGCCCTTAAGGTTGTTATTTTCCAGCTTAACAACGTTAAGTTAAGCTTAGAGTTTTTTAATAAGGCCGATACGGCTCTTAATATCTCTGGGGAAGGCTTTATTAAATTCCTTAACTAGTCCTTACTAGTTAAGGTTTAAGTCTTTAAGGCGTGCGGCTAACTTATTAATAGTGGGGAGCTAAGGTTAAGCTTACACCTCCTTAATCTCCTTACCTTTTTTAAAGGTTAATATATTAATAGGAGGGAGGTAATATTTAGGAATTTAATAAACAGCGTTTAAAACTGTGACGCTAATATTATATTATAACCTACACCTAATATAGGCCTTAAAAGGACTGGTGTAGGTTAAGACAGAACGTATAATAGGACGCTAATAGGTAAGGGGCGTTCTGAAAACGGCTTATTAAGTTAGTACTTTTAGACGGGGGTTTAATATTACTGTAAGTCGCTATTATTATAATATATAAAGGTGAGTTTAAACAGTAAGATATAAATGAATAATTAAATATTAACGTAAGGAACCAGAGTCCCTTATAATGGTTATAAGTATAACTATAATTATCTATACTAATTACTAAGAGGTACTTTATACCTTGCTTATAATGTCACAAGTGCTTGTTATGTAAGCACTTTACACCACGTAAGCGTTCTGCTTATAAGGTTTCTCCTGCTTGCGATGTAAGTACTTAGTATGCTGTAAGCAGCACCTTATTAGTTGTAAGGGCTTCAGGTCTTTACACCCCTAGCCCAGTGCGTCTGGACGGTGTGCGCCGTCTTCCCACACTGTTCCTTCTGCGGGGGATTCGTCGGGCCGCCCCAGCCTAAGTGACGGCCTGCAGGGTCGTCACAGTAGGTTGTTGTCACTATAATGCACAGAGGGAAGTGTGAACAATAAGACATAAATGAACAATTGAATACTAGCGTGAGGAACTAGAGTTCCTCACGGAGGTTATAGGCATAACCATAGCTATTTATACTAACTAACCAGGAGGTACTTCGTACCTTGCTTGGTCCGTCGTGCTTGGTAGTGTACTACGTAGTTGCAGCTAAGCAGTTAACTAAGCGGTGCTTAGTATTATCAGTCCTTATAGACCACTAAGCACTTTCTTACTAGTCGTAGGGGCTTCGGGTCTTTGCACCCCTGGCCCAGTGCGTTTAGACAGTGTACACCACCCTCACGTACTGTTCCTTCTGTGGGGGATCCGTCGGGCCGCCCCGGCCCAAGCGACGGCCTGTAGGGTCGTCACATTATTATTTAGATCTAGCTGTGTTACTAGTGGAATATGGACGAGACTGGGCTTACCTCTGGCCTTAGATCGAACGGCTTAGTAGTTAGTTACTGGGACTATAAGGCTTTATAATATTAACAGCCTGACAGTTGTACTTAGATAACTATTATCGAAGTTATTTTAGTAACTGGCGATTTTCTTAATCCCCTTATCATCTTTAAGGGCAGGAGCTTATAATAGTAATGGTTTTTTACTGATTTGAAGGTATTTAAGGATTAGAAGTTTTAAGCCTCTGAGAACAGCTGGATTAATAATAATACAGCATATACCTGGTTTACCGAAATCTTCCTTCCGTTTACAGCCCTTAAAGCCCTTAAACAGGCGTGTCTCCTGATTTTTAACAGTTACGGTAGTTACATAACTGACCGCTTTATACTTACCACCATTAAGCATAATATACGCCTCCTTTTTCTTCTTTCTTATACCTCCCACGTGCTTTAACCTTTTAATCTTTCTATTTTCGGTCCCTTTAAACAGTATTACCGTTTTAAAATCATTAAGATCTTTAAACTTGGCTTTTATGAGGATTCTGTAGCTGGTAAATGTGTTTTTCTAAATGCTTACTATTAAGTGTGTATTAAGGCGTTATTGTAGGTAAATATTAAGGCTGGATAGAAGGTAATGGAGTTATGGCCAGTTAGTTTAAGTAAGTCCTTAAGAAGTAGATAACTCCTTTAGAACTCTAACTTTACGTAACTTACAGAGCTTCCCTTAGTCGCTTTAAAGGTCTAATTAGTTAAAGACCCTATTCTGGAGACCGATAAGGGTATTAAGACAGTCTGGAAGACTTTTAGGAAGGTTAGGAAGTTAAGGGATTAGGGGAAGTAATTTATAGACTTAGTTAGGCTGTCTTTATGTGACTGTGTGTGGTAGAGGAAGGTAGAAAAGGCTTTTGATGAGCAGATCTTTAAACTGGCAAAGGCCGAGCGAAAAGTTAAGGCCCTAGAGGAAGCGCTCTGCCTAATAACGACTATAAGGTGGAAGAAGGTACAGCCCGATTAAAATTCTTCCTTTACTTTAATTGTAGAGATGAGGTGTGTGTAATTAGCTGTAGGGAGGGATCTTGATAAATTTACTAATTCTTTATTAACCGAGCTATTTGAAGCAGAAGACTGTATTAAGATACCTTTATTATTGGGGTAGTTGTGGAGGTTTGAAGTTAGTGGGTGGTGTGGAGGCCTAAGATGTAAATAGTGGTTCGGATGCAGGGGTGGTTTATATACAGGGGTGTCATCTTATTAGGAATCCTGATACTAGAACTTCCTTTCGTACATCTTTCTTATAACCTGATATTGCCTGGTATATAGCTAGTTTAACCACTAACTCTCCCAGATAATCGTATTATAGTTTAATTCTCCATATTAAAAAGCTGTTCTTTAACCAAACTGAGCTACCTAGAGCAACTTAATAATAGCTCAGCTACACCCACTACTGGAAGTATATAAGACATTACAAAGCTGTAAGGCCATTTGCTGTCAAGGCTTAAAAAGGGGAGAATTTACATGCTAGTATATTTTATAGCACAGCCTTTAAAACAGCAGGTCTTAGAGACGCTTACCTAGATATAGTTAACCATACGTAAACTAGGATCCCCCTGAAAGAAAGGTATAACGTGTTAAAGTGTTTTATAAAGGTAGAACATGCTTAGCGCTTATACGTGTAAGATTATCACGTATAGGTCTGTTAACGCTATCTGGAATTATGTTAATAGACTTATATATAGTAGGGATATCCTTTTCCATAAGGTTCTTAAGCTGGTTTTGAAACATTATAACGATTGTGTAAAAACATCCAAATACTAAGCTATTCCCCTGTAAGAAGCTTGGGATCTAGTTTACCCTTATGATAACAAACGCTAAGATAGTTGAAAAATTTGGCAGATTAACATTATTATTACGTATAAATACAGTAAGTATACTATTAAAGCTAATAACCCATCTGACAGATTAATATCTTATTTAGCACAGCGTTGTTAAATAATACACTGTGCTAAGCCTGGTGAACTGCGCTGATCACCTCAGTTATCTGAAGCTGTAATGCTAAATCGTTAAGAGCAGAATCAGTAATAGCTATCCTATAACTCTCGAAATAAATAAGCAGTTTTACAACACTGTGTTTAAGTCTAATAACGGCTTAATAGCGGGGCAGTTTGTCCGTTTGGATAGACTTAAGAAGCCTAGGAGACTGTAGACGATTTACTTAAGTTAATACTTTATAACATAACAGGGTTACAGTTGATTAGGAGGTTGTAAGAGGTAACCTTATTAACTGGCTAAAGGAGAAGAGTTAGATTATTATTGTTAAGGAGGAAATAATCTCTTAATCGCCTACTAAATATACAGTGTTATTATAATTATCTATTTACCTGGCACGGTAAGTCTTAAACCTTGTGGTATAATTATCTGTATATTAAACTGGAGTTACACTTTAAAAAATGATTAGCTGCTTCCCCTAGCTATTAACTAAAATGACGAACTAGCCTGAGAATATTAAGCTAAACGGAATCGTATAGCGAGCTAAGCGCGAGTTTAACTCTTATAAGTCTAAGACAGGTAATAATTTAAATAAGAAAACTAGTCTTAAAAACATTAATGTTAATGATGTTATTACTAATAAGTTTCCCAGATCTACCCTTAAGTATAGTAAGGATCTAGTTATTAACACGAGCTTAAATCGCTGGGTCCCTCCTGATAAGGGTAGTGATGTTGATAATTACGGCCGGTGTCGGGGGTACAGTGCACGCACTGTACCCACACAGTGGGCTCCGCACTACTGCTAATAGCTTAGTACGTGTCAGAAACACTGTATATTAGAATTCTGTGGAATTAAGGTTAGTTATAACTTAATTGAATTCTATTCTTACGTACTCTGGTAAAGCTAAAGTACTCCTTTTAATACAGTTTATCTGAGGCAGTAACACTTACGCGTTACGTGGCTAATATTATTAATCTTGTTATTCTAGTCCATTTTAGAGCTTTCACCAGTGTAGTGTTCTGGCCCCTGGCCAGAACCCCCTTCTTTCTAACACCTTCTACTACCTCTTACTGGTAGTGTAAGGTAATGTATTAGACTTCTCGGTAGCGTCTAACCCCGAGGCCCCTATACGCTAGATTAACTAATGGGACAATACCTAAGATGGCAACACCTATAGTAGCGTTAAGCGTAGTTATAGCGGTAAGTCGGTCTTCTTTTAAAAAGGCTGTATCTGTAAGGACCTTATCCGCACTAGCTATTATATACGTCTCTTAATATTTATCGGCATTAACACCGTTATTATTAATAACGTTAACGTTAACGTGACTTTACTTACCCTTAAGATAATAAACGGCTTTACCTATATCACTACCGTGTTCCAGCCCTATAGCATTTAAATGGGCCTCTTACTTAACTTTACTACCCTATAGCTATACGGTAACCTAGTAACCTTTAACCCCTTAAACCCTACTATTATTAAGTTCTGAGAAAATGTTACTAATAACTTATATATATATATCCTTAACTTAACTAGATATCTTATTAAAGCTAACTCTAAAGGCTAGCTTAGACTCCTAATTTATAACCATACCCTTATTAATAGCGTTAACCTCTTTACACGCGCTCTTTATAAACATAACGGCATCTGTGTCTTTTACACCTTTATTTACAATTATTATAACTTTAACCAGACCCTTAATTAAAAAGCTAATTATATTAACGTTACTGTTTAGTTTTTATTATAACCTGCACCCAATATAGGCCTTAAGAGGACTGGCGTAAGTTAAGACAGAACGTATGGCAGGACGCTAACAGGTAAAGGGTGTTCCGAAGACGGCTTACTAAGCTAACACTCCTAGACGGGGGGTTTAATGTCATTATAGGTCGTTATTACTATAATGTATAAAGGTGAGTTTAAATAGTAGGATATAAATAAATAATTGAATATTAGTGTGAGGAACCAAAGTCCTTTATAGTAGTTATAGGTATAATTATAACTATTTATACTAACTAGCTAAAGGTACCTTATACCTTACTTAATAGCCTGTTACTTAATAAGGAACTAAGTAACCTGTTATTAAGCACTCCTTACTTAAAGGTCTCTTAAATACTTAATAAGTAAGCACTCTTACTAAAACTAAATAACTGCTAGTTAGTTATAAGGGCTTTAGGTCTTTACACCCCTAGCTTAATACATAGTACCGTGTGTACTGTCTTCTTATACTGTTCCTTATATAGGGGATTTATTAGGCTGCTCCGGCCTAAGTGACGGCTTATAAGGTCGTCACACAATTCCCCCTCTTTAACGTTCTTTTTTTATAAAAAACCCTAATAAGAGCGTTCCTTCTTTCTTAACGTAACTATACCTGCTAACTGTATGTAAAAGTGCATTTTAAAAAACAGTACCTCTTATTATTATAACCTTACAGACTTTACTTTAACTTTTAAATTATAAATATCACCTTATAATTATTATTCTTTAAAATCATTTTCCTATCTTATTACTACACAGTTAGATAATTATTTTAAATATTTACTAGTAAGGGCTTTATCTTTATGTGACACATTTAGTCACAATAACGTTTTCCTTTAACGGCTTCTTTTTAAGAAACGCCGTCTTAACACTAAGTACGACGTTACTACATAGAACTTAAAACTAAAAACTTAAAAGCTTTATAAAGCTGTTACTTAGCTTAAACGGATTAAAGTCCAGCATTATAGGATGGAAGAGTGAGCTTTTTCCACGTTTAGCCGGGAAGCAGAGGTCCTTCACTTCTAGGAGTAGGAGGAGGCCCGTCTAGCTACTTCTCTTAAGGCTAGTAAGTCCTTTAACTAGAGAGGCTTTTTAGTAGGAACACCTGTTAGCTCTTTTTCTAAGGGGTTATTACAGTTAGTAACCTCTTTTTAGCTTAGTTTATAACGTCTTTCCCTAATACGTAAGGTGCAGCCCTCTTTTTTACTAACTTCTTTTTCTAATAATACTTATTCTTATATAGTGCTTACTGGGAGCTCTGGAGGCCCGGCCTCCTTATTAAGTTTAAGGTCCTTTTAACCCTAGTTAAGGTTTCTAATAAATATCCTTCTATACCTATTAAGGAGTTTCCTGCCGCTTCCTAGGCTCTAAGTCTTATAATGGTCTTACTTTTCAGTTTAGCAGTTTAGATGTCAGATCTTATCTTATTTTTCTGTTTTTAAAGTAAATTAATTAATTTACCTCTTTAAGGCTACACTAACTAGTTTAACCTTTACTTCACATTCTTTATAAGTGGTTTTAATTAATCTGGATTCTTCTAGTAGAACTCTGTAATTAGGTTTAGGTATTTAAGGTTTTTAACTAGCTCTTATAAGTTGCTTTTAAGGCTGTAATCTAGCCACTTAACGAGATATTTAAACGTGTTCTTTCCCTTTTATAAATCCATAACTTCCTTAACGTTATATTTATCCTTATTAGTGTTAACCTTAACTTTCTTTTTTAGAGGAACTCCTTTTAAGGCAGGTTTTAGAAGTAAGATGTGAAACACCTTAATCTACACCTTTATACTAGTGGGTAGGTTTAGTTTATAATTAAAGGTAGTGACTTTTTTCTTAATTTAAAACAGTCTATACCTTTTAAAGTTAAGCTTCTTACTAAGTCGTTTTAAATGTAAGTTTCGTGAAAAAAGGTAGACGTAATCCCCCTTTTAAAAAGTTAATCCCTTAACTTATTTACTATTATAATAGAGTCCTTTTTTAAATATTAGTTATTTAGTTTAATGTTTATTAGTGAACTTCTTTATTTATTCACGTGTAAATTTAAGTTTAGCTTATAAGTGGTTATATAGCTCTTATATTCAGTTTATACGGATTATGGCTTGGGGGGCGCCTGTAGGCGGGCCTTAATAGAGTTTAAGCTCCTTACCGTAATTAGTAAAGAATGGTAATATACCTGTTAACTTAACTAATGTTATATTATAGGCTATCTGTACTGTTAATAATAATTTAAGTTAATTATCTTATTTAAAGTTAACGTATGTTTAAAGATACGTTATAAGTATTTAATTAACTTACTCCGTTTAGCTATCTGTTTATAAGTAGAACGTTATTAAAAGCTTACTCTTCACACTTATTCTTTACATTAGTCCTTATTAAAACTTTAATACGATTAGCTTATCTTAATCTGTAATGATATTATCTAGTTAAAGGTGTTATAAAATTACCTTTTTCTTAAAGATGTAAGTGAGTTACTCTATAGTTATATCCTTTAAAGTTAGTAAAAAGTAAGCCTATTTCGTTAATCTGTTAACTATTATAAGGATTTAGTTATAAGTAACTCCTGTAGCAGGGTCTTTAGATTTTAGGATTTTAGTGATAAAGTTAAGTAATATTAAACTTTATAACGCTTATAATATAAGGAGTAGTTTAAAAAGCCTATAAGGCTTATAGTGTCGATTCTGCTTTTAGTAGCAGATATTACAGTTATTAACCACTTCCTTAACTAACTTCTTTATTCCCAGGAAGGCGTACGCTTATTAAGCTTATGTAAAAGTTTTAGCTCAGCTTATATATCTTCTAAGTTAAGACTTATAGACTTACTAGACGTATTTCTTTTATTTATCTAGGTTGTAAACGTACAGTTTCTCTTAGTATTAAAGCCTTACTTTTAGTTTAGGCGTGCCGTTTACACCTTTTAATAGTTATTTTAGCTGATAATTAGTTTCGTTATGGTTTAGATGTATTAGGTACTTTTTCTTATAGTTTTACACGTGCCTTAAGAAGTTTTCTAAAGGGTATTTATATTTATAAGTTCCTTTTATTAACCTTCTTACTTAAAAGTCCTATTATTATTAGTAGATGTTATATTCTATTTATAAGTTTATATAAACGTTAATAGTTTATTCTAGCATTTAGTTATCTGATACTTATAATGTATACTCCAGTGTGCTGTTCCTGGCTTCGTTAAATATAGTGATAGGGATTAGGACTGGATTAGTATCTTTATAATCTTATCTTTAACTAAGAGTATTAGCTTACCTATTATCTTTTCCTTTAATATAGTGGATCTGGAAGTGGAACGGGGCTATTAACTCTACTTACTATGTTTACTATGGACTGAGTTCCTTTATTAAGAAGTACTAAAGGTTATTATAATTTAAGAAGACTTAAATTAATTCTTCTATACTGTTTAGATATAATATTTACTTAGTAAAGTATTAAATAATCGTTATTAATTCCTTATTATAGATTAGATATTACAGGGCTAGCTTATAGATTCCTTTTAATAAAAAGGTAACTGGGTAGCGTTTCTTATCATCTTAAACTTAGTTAAGTTCTTTACTAATTACGAACTCTAAAGAGTTAGTCTTAACTTAAAAAGGCTTTAAGAAATTAAGGAGAGTTAAGACTGGCGCTGTAATAAAAGCGTGCTTAAGGTCCTTAAACGCCTTTTACTATCTATCAGTCTACTTAAACGGCTTTCCTTTACCTGTAAGTTTGTAAAGTGGTTTTGCGATTTTTATAAAATACCTAATAAAATAACGATAAAAGTTTATAAAGCTAATAAAGGCTTATAATTCTTTTTAATTCTTTAAAGTAGGCTAATCCTTAATTACCTCTATCTTCTCTACTTACATTTTAAGCTTTTTAAAGGTTACTCTAAACCTTAAATAGTTTAGTTTTTAAATGTGGAAGTGGCTTTTTTCCAGGTTTACTGTTAGCTTTGCTTTTTTAAGAGCTGTTAAAACCTGTTATATGTGTTTTTAATATTCTTTTAAAGTTTTAAAGTAAATTAGAACGTTATTTAAATATATAAAGATAAACTTATTAAGGAAGGGGTGGAGAATATTATTAATAAGGCCTTAAAAGGTTACAGGGGTGTTTATTAATCTTATTAATATAATATAATACTGATAATACCTGTTATAAGTCTGAAAAGCCGTTTTATACTTATCCTTTTCCTTTACTTTAATGTGGTTAAATCTTATAGGGAAATTAAAGTTAAAGAACCAGTTTACCTTAATAATCCGTTCTTACATCTTTATAATAAGTGGTAATAAGTAGCGATTTTTAATCGTATCCTTATTTAACGTTTAGTAATTAATAATTATACGTAACTTACCGTCTCCCTTTCTTAGGACAAACAGCATTAGGTACCCTACTAAGGACTAAGACTTTATAATAAACCTGTTCTTTAGGTTCTTATTAACGTACTTCCTTAAGGCTTTAGCCTGTTAGGGGTTTAGGTAGTAGGGCTGGAAGTTGCGGAGCTTTGTTCCCGGTTTTAGCCTGATTTTATAATCTTATAATCTATAATCTGGTAATTACAATATCTTTTTTCGAAATAGGGTAAACTTCCTATACTCTGTAAGTACTTTAAATAAGTTAACTTTTTCGCTTATTTATAAATTAGCTTCTTACTTCTTTCCACCTTTTAAATTATTATTTAAGTAATGTAGTAGACCTTTTAATTCTTTAACCGTTTTAATAAACCTAACTTAAACTATACTTAATTTTAAGGGTTTAGCGTGCTTTTAAGTGCTTTATACATCTCTAGAGCAGTTTAGTGCCTTCTTAGCTTTCTCTAAATAGTAATTATAGCTAGGGGACTTGCTAAAGGTGAGGTGGCCACTCTTTTAATTAATTACAGGGTTATATTTCTTTAGTTAAGGTAAATTTAATATTATGTTGTAACTTATAACTGGTATAACGTTAAAATCCACTTATTATTTATCCTTATCCACTTTAATTAGAAGTGGCGAGTGGTGGGTGACTTTGCCGTTATTATACTAGTATAGGCCTTTTTCTTTATTCTAAATAAGAATAGCCTTTTTATACTCTTTGTTAGGGAGTTTCCTTTAGTTAACTAGTAAGGGGTGTATTAGGTTAAAAGCACTCCCGCTATTAATTATTACTTTTACCCTAAACGGCCTCCTTTTTCCATCTATTATATTAATATTAACAGAATAATACTTATACTCCTTTAACATTTAAGTTATAGTAATTATCTGTCCTTAAGGTCTTATCCAGCCTAACCTTTAAGTACCTCTCCTTCTTCTTAAGGTTTTTGCTAATTAACAGATTATTAGTTTCCAGCCCTTTTAAAGGGCCTGTAACCTTTTCCTAATTTCTTCTAGAAAAACAGGTAGCTTTAGTAAACCTAGTGATTAACCTTTTTTAAGTTTTCACACCTTAACGTCCAGTTAATTTTAAACAGTACGATATTCCTAAAGTCCTTAACGAGTTAATAATACATTTTATAAGACTGGATTACAGTAATATCCTTCTACTTTTAGATCCGTTAGTAATCTTCTTATTTCTACCATTTTTTAACTTTTCCGTTAAGATACAGTAAGCACGTTATAACTGGGCAGTTATTAAGTACCCCTCTTTACTAACACATAGTAGGGGCTTAGTTAATTATAATAACCTTCTACTTATTATTAGATTCTCTTATTAGGGAGTAGGAAACTTAGTAATAGGCCAGTTTTAACTTTACTCTTATAATAGCGTAATTCCGTTTCTATACGCTGGGGAAATAGTTATAAAGGGCCTTAGGTCTATAATACCGGTTAAGAGTGTAGTTATTATACACGTAATCGATCCACAGTATATTTCTGTAACTGGGGTAGTTAATATTAACTATAAGTGCTGTGGTTATAAAGTACAGGACGGGGGAAGTAGTGCCTTATCCCTTTTCTTCCTTTACTTACCTTTATATATGTTGTTTTTCCTAAATTTCTTCTTAATACTTAAGTAACAGTAACCTAATTTATTCTTCTATAAAGCGGTCTTCTTTAATAAGGTAATGTTTAAGCTAATTAATAAAGTAGACTCTGTTATAAAGTTGTAACTTAATTTCTACTACTTTATTCTTTAACGTTACAGTAAGGCCTTTAACCTATAAGTCCTCTATTTTATTTACTAACTCTTAATGTTTCTCTTCCAGTTCCTGGACTCTCTGTTAATATGTTTACTTTATACTTTCTTAAGGAACCTTTAAGGTACTGGTTTAAAGTATACCAGCTTTAATACAGGGCAGCTATTTAAACTATCCTTCTTTTAGGGAGGTAAGGGTGTTAATCCATTTAATGTATTTAAAGTGCTTAAGGGTTTTAAGGGGTACTGTTAAAAAGAACTTTCGTTTCTCTAATTCGATTCTCTTAACTTACTCTCTTTTACCTTTTAAGGCTTACTTTACTATTTAAATAACCTAAAGGGCTAATTCTTTAACTCTTTTTACTATCTTAGTAACTTTTAAGTTAAAGTCTTTTTTAAACTTCCTTAATTCCTAAGCTTATAAGGTAAGGTTTTTAAAGCCTGTAACAGCTAATTGGAATATCTCTTCTTAAAGTCAGTCTTTTATAACCTATACCTCTAATAGTTTTAAGTTTCCACCTTAAAGTCGGTCTTCCATAACCTACACCTCTGTAGCTAACTCTTTTAAAACACCCTTAAAGATTAAATATACCACATCTTAGGGTTTTTCTTCTCTTTCCTTATCTTTTAAGTTACATTTATTTATCTAGGTGTAGTCTTTTTTATTACCTGTTATCCTGACATAAACGTTTTTAAAGTTAAACTTAATATACTTTCCTCCTTTTAAAACAGGTTTTTAACTAACTTACTTTAATAACAGGTATTACTATACTATATATCCTTTCTTATTACAGTTAAAACATTAGACTTATAACAAATCTTTAAACTGCTTTTATTACTATTATTATTAAGGTTTATTATAATTAGGTTAATTTTAACGGTTTACTATATTAATATTTATTAACTTAGGGTAGTAACCTGTTACAGTTAACTGGTTTCCCTTCTTTAATTTACCTGGCTGGTAAAGGGTCTGTTCCTTTTAGAAGTTCTTTTAATAATAGTAATTATAATACTAATTGTTAACCTTAATAGCTATTTTAACCAGTTCTTATAAATGGTCTGGTTAATCTTCCCAGTAAAGATCTCCAGTGACGTGTTCCTTTAGGCCGCTTTAAAACAGTATTATTAAGGCCTTTTAGCCGAGTTTAGTCTTTACCACTTCCAGTTTAAAGTGTGTGGAGAACTTAAGGATTAAAGATGTCTGCCTTAGGGCTATAAGCCGCTGTTCAGCCCACCTAAGGGCGTCCAGTTCTTTAAACTTAGTCTGGAGTTAGTTAATAAATACGTTAAAGTCGTTGAAAAGAGCCTAAGTTTTAAGGGCCTTTTTACATATTTTATTTATAAAAAGGTTATTAATTATCTTTATATAGGGTTTATATTAGTAAGTGGTTACTTTATTTAGTAAAGCTTTAATAAACCTAACCTTTCCTTTTTCTTTAAAGAATTACTTATTATAATAAGTGATATAGCTTTAAAGCTAGGTTATCCAGGACTTTAACTATATAAAGTCTCCCTTAAAGCGTAAAGGTAAAGGGAGCTTTACTTATTTTTTCTATAAGCCCTTAAAGTTATTATTCTTTAGCTTAATAGTATTAAATTAGGCTTAAAGTTTCTTAATAAGACTAATATAACTTTTAATATCCCTAGGGAAAGCTTTATTAAACTCCTTAACCAGTCCCTACTAGTTAAGGTTTAAGTCTTTAAGGCGTGTAGTTAACTTATTAATAGTGGGGAGTTAAGGTTAGGCTTACGCCTCCTTAATCTCCTTTCCTTTTCTTAAAGTTAACATGTTAGTGGGAGAGAGGTGGTGTCTGGGAATTTAATAAATAGCGTTTAGAACTTAACGTTAGTATTATATTATAACCTGCACTTAACACAGGCCTTAAGAGGACTAGTACGGGTTAAGATAGAACGTATAGTAAGACGTTAACAGGTAAGGGGCATTCTGAAGACGGTTTATTAAGTTAACATTCCTAAATAGGGGGTTTAATGTCACTATAGGTCGTTATTACTATAATGTATAAAGGTAAGTCTAAATAGTAGGATATAAATGAATAATTAAATACTAATGTAAGGAATTAGAGTCCCTTACGGTAGTTATAGGCATAACTATAACTATTTATATTAATTAGCTAGAGGTACCTTATACCTTACTTAATGGCCTGTTACTTAGTAAGGAACTGAGCAACCTGCTATTAAGCACTCCTTGCTTAAAGGTCTCTCAGATGCTTAGTAGGTAAGCACTCCTGTTAAGACTGAGCAACTGCTGGTTGGTCGTAGGGGCTTCGGGTCTTTGCACCCCTGGCCCAGTGCGCAGTACCGTGCGTACTGTCTTCCTGCACTGTTCCTTGTGCGGGGGATTCGTCGGGCCGCTCCGGCCCAAGTGACGGCCTGCAGGGTCGTCACAGTTTTTTAACAGGCTTAATGTTAAGTTTAAGCCTAACATCGTCGTTTAAATCAAATACAGCCCTATTAACTTCTAGGTCTGTAAGCTTGTATCCTTACTTTTTAGCCACCTTTATAAAACTAGTATTATTATTAAGCTTTAGGTTACTTAAAAATATCTTAGTCAGTAAACCTACCTTATATACCTCGCACTTATATGGAAAAAGATACTTGACTTTAACTTCTGTATTGAATTTTAACCCTTTTACATAGTAAATATCGTTAGCGAGAAGCGCTTTAACACCACTCTTTCCAGCTACACTAGTGTTATTAACATTAGTATAAACATTACTTAACTTAGCTCTTATATAGTTATATTTAATCTGTACGCTTATGGTTAACTTGCCTAGTCGTTCACCTTTGATTTTACCGCCCTCCTTACCAAATAGACTTAACTTACATTTCCTCTGTCCTTAACGTCTTACACGTCATTTAAGTTATCTCTCTTACCTTTTAGCCTACGTATAAGAACTATTTAGGTAACCTTTATGTATAAACCTTTACTAACATCTTCTTTAGCCATTACAGGCTTAACCTAAGCTTTTAAAACGGTAACCCTTAACGTTAATAAACCTGTGCTAACGGTAACTTTATTAGGATAAACCGTACTGTTAAAAACGGCACTGTTAATACTAGCCAATACCCCTTTAAAATCACTACCGTGTACGAAAACACCAAGACGACGCCTAATAACTTTTTACTACACGGGGGTAGGTAAGTAAGTATAAGTACTACGTGTAAGCGGAGGTGATGATTTACAAGGGTATAAGGTATATAATGTGCATCCGCTCGAGGCAGCGAGCGGGGCTAAGGTGATTATCACGTCGAGTAACTCTACGCAGGGGATTACAAGCACGGTGGTCGGCGTTAAGAGCGGGAAGTACAACCTGGCGGTGAACTACTTTGACTAGGCGATTAGGAACTCGACGTATAAGTTGTTTTTAGATGAGAAGCGGGTGGGCAGGCGGAAGGGGGATTTGGAGTATATCGTGGGTAAGGCGGCAAGCCCGTATATTAATGGGCAGACGGCTATAAAGGTGACGTTTAAGGGGGTACAGGTGCCTAAGGGGAACACGTTAAAGATTGTGGGAACGCCGGATGGGCTGGAGCCGGCGCCGTTAGACTATGTGTCGATTTTGCCTGAGGGGGTTGTTGACTAGGAGGCGACAGGCAAAGGGGGGGTGAATAGTGCAGTAATGTAAAAAGAGAATGTATATTTGCGCCTGAGAAATCTGCCCATTGCGATAAACCAGTCTCTTAGCATCCGCGAAATTGCTGTCTTCTTGGACAAGCGCCTAGTTTCCCCGCGAATAGACTCTCTGTATATCCTCTCATTGGACTGAGTTCAGGGGTGGTCCCTTCCATCCGGGTCCGGCAGGATCCCCGCCCTGATCCACTCATCCTGTTGGTCTTCCTCTTTGGCTACAGCTCTCTTTTTTTGCGACAACATACCATATGACTGCCACGAATATAGCCACACTCAGGGCGATCCCCCAGAGCCTCCAAAACTTCCCGTTACCCGTAGGGATGAACTCGTCCGAGTTGGGATTCAGAGGGTAAACCGCATCGGCGATGGTGAATGCCCCTAAGAAGACCGATGCAACGGCGACCATCCAGTTCAAAGCACCTTCGTGCTCACCCGAAATCTGCGCTGAATGTTGAATCTGCGTGTTCAACTCCATGGTTTTCTTGCTTGAGGCAAAGATATCCTTGCTGGAGGCCTGTATCTCCCGGTTGGATGACTGGATCTTGACGTTCATCATGGCCAGCATGCTCTCCGCAATCTTGTCTGCGCGCTTCTCCAGGGCGTCGACGCCGGCCTTGAGCTCGAAGAAGTCGTAGTACAAGGCCTCCCAGGTGTCGCCGTCTGCGTCTTGTCCGCTAAGGCCATCGCTTAGGCCTTTGTTGTATCCGTTGTCGTCGTCCCGGTACTTCAACTTGACCTTTTCCAGCTCCTTGAGATTAGCGTCACCAACATTGGTGACTTCATCTTCAAATTGAGCCGCCTTTTCCTGCTGCTTGAGGTGTCGGAGCATCTCAAGCGTCGCCGTGATGGCCTTTTGATGGCGAACCAGCGCGCCTCTGCGAGACTTGGTTTCCTCGACGGTGTGGATGCTTCCCGTTGTGTCTTTGTCTTCCTGCGGTCTCCATTCAAGCATGTCGAGATCAAGACCGCGCTTGTGGATGAGCCGCGTCCAATTGGCCGAGACGATGCGGAAAAGCGGAAACACAAAGCAGTGAATGAAATCGACATCCACCTTGATCTTCTTCTCTTGACAGCGTTTGAAGTGATTTTCGACGTGCAAAAGCAATTCCTTGTGGAATCCACCAGCGTAGTCCCACTTGTCTTTGAGCTGGAAGATTTCGTTGCCGTAGATGTCGCTGCGGAGCGACTCCCCTTGCTCCTACATCTTTTTTGTTAGCGTGTAGTCACTCATCGGAGGAATCGTGTCGGGAATGGCTCTGAAATCTACCAGTGAACACTCGCTTCTGTTCCCCTTGGCGTCGTGCTCTCGAAGCTTCCTTCCCGGTTTGGCTTCTGCTGAAGCCGAAGCAGACTTGATGAGATGCGATGGTTTATTGCAAAGCTCGAGCCTCGGGTAGAAGAGAATGATGGCTGTCATTGGGTGGCCGCCATGGCCTTGGGGATGGAATACACCGAGATGCGATGAGCTAGGTTGAACTGGAAGTTGTTCTCCGCGTTGACGTCCTCGAATCCCCCGCTCATGGGCGTATTCCGTCTGCCGTTTTTCCAGTCTTCGTCCGAGATGGGGAAGTAGTCCCAGCCTGCTTGACATATCAAGAGTATATTTACGGCGGCCTAGTGTATCAAGAAGTTTTGCTGCAGCGCCTGCCGGATGAACTGGTGCCCTTGAATGCCGCCCGGTTCCTCGGCAACGCGCCAAATCTTTTCAAAGGTATCGCGCGCTTCGTAAAGCTCGTCGAACTCGATCTGAATTGCTGAGGGCACTCTTGAGAGCAGACGGCCCGAAATCGCTTCGGTTCCTGGGAGGTGACGGTTGAAGAAATCCGCGTGAATGTCGTATATGCCTCCAAGCAGCTTTGCCACATTGGCGCTGAGATGGCTCACGGTGATAAGTCTGAGATGTGTGTTTTTAGCGCCTCCTGACCCCGTTGTCTCTGTCTTGCTGCTCTCAAACAGATCGTCTTTCAGCTTTTCAAGCTCGATCTCGTCCGCAGCATCGTAGTATTTCTGTTGTCGATGCTCTTCGCCATGGACCGTTACGTATGATTCCAATGTCGTGGCGTTCGGGTCGATATCGTAGATGCGGACTTTGTGCTTCAGCCGATGTGTGCAGCACCCAACATCATGCTTTTCCGTTTGAGGATTCACACCTCCGCAGGTACATGCATTCGGGTTGCTGCAATCGCACATCATGCCGACACTTGTGCATCTGCAAGCTTGGCTGGGACACCGGCAGTTACCACGCTTGAGGAAAGCATGCAGCTTTTCAAATGTCTCTGGCCAGCGTGAGTAGAGCTCGTCAATGTAATCTTCGTACATTTTCATAGCCTCGTTGGCGTCCTTCGGCACTTTCTTAGGTGCCGCTGGCGCAATGCCTGACGCTTCCTGAGGGGCAGCCATTGCTTCGAATATCTAGAAACGCGATTATTAGCTCAGGCTAGTGGTACGCCAGCAAAGAGAAGAGGAAAAGGAGAAGAAGAAAAAAGAAATGGGAAAGAGAAAAAATAAAGGAAAGAGAAACGAAAAGGGGGAATAGACAGAGACAACAGGACCAGGACGAGGATAAAAACATAGAGTGAGTCGAGCAGCGCTTTTGGTTTCAAGCCATCTCTAGCGCTACCTGTTTCCTCCCCAGAAGCGAAAAATATCTTGCGCTTTCCCCTCGGCGGCAGAGCCTTATATCTTGCGAATGGAAATGCACTTTCCATTTTGCAGGTATCGCATCTTCGCTCGCTCAGCTTGATCGATCATGAGACCCTCGGCTTGATCGATCATGAGATCCTCAGCTCACTGCACATCAGGTCCTAAAAGTCGCTCATTTGTGACGCCCAATCGCAGCACCTCTCACCAATGGGGTCTAGCGTAAAGCCACCTGAGTCCCATCACAGGCGCTTGTGTCTATTGGAGATCGAGCTGAAAGCCACAAAGAGATGCCGAGTTCAAGGTGGGATCATTGTGAGGAACATCTTCATGAATGGTCCCTAGCAATGTGGCTCCCCAGAATAAGCGTTTCCTGCCTGCGGGTTAACCAAGTGGGTTGTGGGTCCCTGATTGTTTTGCACCTCGGGCGCTCAACCCTGTCCCGTTGGAGCTCTTCGAAAATACCGAGTAATAAGCAACGGGTGTCCCTTCACCTCAGGGGATCGCCTCAGCAGCTGTTCAATCCTATCGATGTGGTTCGGTTTCTCATCGTCGTCCTCACGGAGGCCATCCTTCTGTTTCCCTCGGCATCCTCAAATGACGGCCACGGTGAAGTTGGATCCACGGAAGTGGGCGGATGATAAGGCGAGGTTGTTCGGCCACTCGGATGGCATAACCGCCGTGTTACAGCTCCACCTTTTCACTACCGACGTTTGAGACAAGACATGTTGAGTAGGACTTCCCTTTAGTGATCGTATTGCGGATGTTGTGGAAAGGAGCTACGCGGGGCAGACCGTGCCAGCTCTGATAGGTGAACGGTATATATGCGAGGCCAGCTGCGATTTCCTTGCCATCTTTTGCCTGTGCTGGCTTGACGCGTGCCGAGAGTCTAATTAGGCCCAGTTAGAAATGTCAACTTAGCCTTAGGGGGGCCGCCTTCACAGAACGTGGTAGCCGGTCCGGTCTTGACCGTCTGAGGGCGTATTGAACACTGCTGAGCCAAGCCATTCATCCCATTGGTCGTCCGATTCCAACTCAAGCCTTCCCTCATCTGGCCCGAGTCCCTGTGGTCCGATGTCAGTGTTCAGCCTCCAGCCCCAAAAGGAGCACGAAACCAAGCTGTCGCCGAAAACAGTTTGGGAAGCAAGCAGTTGAATGAGGATGAGACTGACCCCGGCTGACACCAGGGGTCTTTGGTAAACAACCGCGAACCTATTCAGCTGCTGATTGAAGTGCCCGATCTTCAGTCCCGAAAGCCCGCTTTCATCAACACTACCAGCTGGGCTAGCTCCGGCTAAAGAACGAGACCAGTATCTCTCGAATCAAAGGGAACTATGTCGTGGAGATGCACTCTCAGTACGGTGACGTGCCATTATCTGAATAAATGCAGCACACGCCGCACCATTCGACCTCGGCCTATTCATATCCTCTTCCTCTCCCTTCGTGCCACTCAACGCCAAATCCACGGACCGGACGCACATCTCCAAGGATAGAAAAAGCCGTTTCGAGCTTCTCTGAGGATCCATACGGCCTGCCAGACTACGGGGCCGTTGAGAAATGCTGGAACGTGGTACGTTGGCAACCCCTTACCCCGGGCATCCTACCAACTGGCCCCTGTCTGACACTTCTACCATCTCAGACTGTCAGTGCTACATCTACCCCCCAAACGAGAAAAAAGCCGCTGGCCAGTTCTCCGACAAAAACTGCCAGGCCTACTTCGGGAAGGGCTTCAAGGGCGACTGCGTCGCCTACCGGGCCACGCCACGGGTCGAGAATAATCCTGCGCCGCAGGCTGTCGACACATCTCCTTGCTGCGACGAGTTAATATCGGTAGCAGCACTCCCAGTTTTAGATTGCTGCCCCAACCTCGAGGAAGCGAAGAAGCCACACCTCCCATTTTAAGCGGGCGCGAAGGGGAAGGTTGCATCAGAGGTTATTACGCGATCCCTGGCACAAAAATATGACGATGTACTCTTTTGCGGGGTCCAACGACGGTGGAAAACCCGAAGAAAGATGCAAGATAGGTATCCAGTCTTCGTTTGTCCAACCTTACGCTGCTGGACCAGAGAAGCCAAAAATGCTAAGCCCCGCGGTGCTTGAAAATTGAAGGGCTACCCCCTTCTCACAAACTGCAACGCCGACGAGACACGTGATGATAGATGATTCCACAACGGCCAGATGGGCCCCCCCACAGCAACCGCCGTCGGACCATCCTCTGCCCTTGATCCGTCTGAGTCTGAAGAAACGTCCTCCAAGCCAGATTCCTTCCCATCATCCATCTTCTCACGATGGTGCGAAGCTTCGTGTCGGGAGAACAACCCATCTGCAACGACAGCTGGCAGTCCTCCTCGAATCGGGTCCCAAATAAACTTCTCATCTTGATCGATTGGATAAAGCACTGGCAACAGCCGATCCAAAACACCCTCGAGAAGTTGCACCTTGTCATAAGGCCAAGGGCTCCCTGCGGCAAGATCCTGAAAGAATCGCCTTGTTCTCCGTTTCGCTTCCATGGCTTCTGGTAACTTCCCAGTGGCAATGAAATTGTCCAAGGTTCGGAGATATGAATGTTGCTGGCTTGGACCAATGACTGCGGAGAGGGCGAGGTGAAGGAACTTTTCCCAGATGTGAAACTCTCCCCAGTGAGCCGTCGGACTAGCCCCGTGCTTGAGAAGGAGTGGGATGATGCCACTGTTGAGGATGAAGTTCATCTCTGGGATTTTCCGGGGGCTCAAGACTTGATCCATGACTAATACCCAGGGTGACTGGGCATCGTTCCTGCTGCCGTACTCCCTGTCGACCTCGTCACGGCAGCTGCCATTCTCTAATGCCATACTGGCTAGATAGAACATCTTCTCTCGGGGCCGGTAGAAGGGTACATTTTTCCCCACTCGTTTCATCATAAGGGTCCATATGGCGGGCTTGTCCAGACAGTCCAGATAGTGGCGATCTGCCGCCAGCTTTTCCCCGACATAATTGGTAATATCGGCGTCAATGACTATTTCCCTGAACACCTGACTTGTCGCGCACGAAAAGCTCACCGAGCCTCGTTGAGCAAGTGACTTGAGAGATATTTCCACCTCGTCCAACAGTTTCCCCATTGAGGTCGAAGTCGTGGAGCTTGGGGGTCCTGGGTAGCTATCCAGCGGCACAGCTGCCAGGAGAATGTCGCCCACGAATCCAAGTAGGTTAGTCTCCGAATATTCGGGACCTTCAGGCATCATATCGTAGTATTGTGTGGTGCTGTCATACTGTGTTGGGGAACACCTAGTTATGGCTTGAAGCGGCCATTGACGAGACTTGAGCACCGCCGTGTATGCTTTGAGGATGGAGAGGCCTTCGTTGAACCATCCGGGACTATGGTTGGTTAGGAAGTCTGCCATGTCTTTTGTCTTTAGAAAGTCCATGACTGCCTTGTGGAGGAAGTTGACGCAGCCAGCCGCGTCAACCTCGAGAAGCCCTCGACTCCTCCCGTTCAGTCGGCGTACCGTCTGCGCCTCGAGCTCGTCGACAGCGTCCATAGACATGGGTCCTTGACGTAACTTTAGGGCGTAGTCTCTGTCCTCGTATTCCAGGTCGTGGAAGCCGTACATGATGATAGGCAGAGGGGCTGTTGCCTGAATGGCGATCCTGAACGTCGTCGCCATCTTGGCATGGTAAAATGGCTCGACAGATTCGAAGATGCTCCGGAAAACCTCCTCAAGCTCAGCTGGGAACTCCTCAAGTCGCCGTTGTAGGTCGGATAGGCTGTCGTAGTTGGTTAGCCCCTCCCGGAGAAGCCGGGTAACTAGCACAACCCAAAGGAAGACCCCACTAGAGCGTTTCGTGATTTGGTCCAGCAGATGCTGGCCTTCCGCGGCCGCCGGGGACGGTACGATCTGATCCCAACGGGGGTGCCCTTGGAGTCGACTCTCTGCATAACTCCTTACGTCCTTGCTTGTCAGCTCGTGGATGTATATCTTCTGCCCTGCATCATGCCCGAACGCGTCCTCGAAAACGTTCCAGGGACGACTTGAGACACACAGTTTGATGCGAGTAGATTGCGACAACTTCTTGATAGCATCACAGAATTCCAGATGGTCACCTTCATACTCATCAAGACCATCGATGAATATGCAGAATTTGGTGGAGATGTGGGTTTCGTTCGAGACGGGGCCATCGGCATCCGAAGCAGGCACGCCCGCAACTTGGCGCAAGACGCCCTGAAGTTCAGAAACATCCCACGGCGGTTGCCACGAAGGTGAGGCACTCGACCAGCGATGCGAGCAGGTCGTCGGGATGAGGGTTGGATCCTGCCTGAAGATGTCGAAAAGAAGTGACTGGAGAAGACCTTGTTGGGACCTTTGCATCGCGGATCCCGCTGCCCAGAAGAAATAACTGGCAACAAACATGTTCGCTGATCCCGCCCAACCAGAACGGAGTGCCCTAAGAGTCCTTGGATCGTTGGCGACGAATTTGACAAAGGTTGACTTGCCCGAGCCAGCCTTTCCCGAGACCCAAAAGATACCCGAGCCATTTTCCAGCCACCGCAAAAGCTTCAAGCTTGGATCCGGACAGGCAGAGGCAGGGGCTCTTCCACCAAACACCCATCCGTAGGTCTCGCCATGGGCTTTCGAGACCGAGGCGGATCGATCGGATTGCGAAGGAAAGCTGAGACTCTGAAGGATGGCTTGTTGCCTTGCGACATCGTCATTAGACTTTGTCACGGCGGCCATCTTCTTCAGCAATGCGTCGAAAGAATCTTCTCTGGACCTGTCGGCAAGAGCTGTCCTGAGTGATGAAATGGCTCTGCTGACATGCGTCAACTCTTGTGTAATATGCTCAAGGCGCACATAATGACCGGACTGAAGGCGAAGGGTTTCGGTGCGTAAGTGCTCCAGCTGTTCCTGGTGGGATAACTGCCAATCCCTGATAAACCAAGCAGGTTAGCACAATGCTCGAGTTACAGATGCAGCCACTGTGTAATTCCCACACCTGCTTACCCCGAAACTTTGCATATGTGCAGGATCAAAGTCGTCTGAGCCCTAGCCAACCGATTCTCAAGATCCAGGACTTCCTCCCTCTTCCAGAGCGTCTTTAAAGCCACACGAAAGCCCACCCACTGACGTCCCAGTCCATCACACTGCCTTGCCTTGAGCTTCTTTGTTACGCTCAAGAGCCTTTCACAGTCATCGCCACAGATGCGAGCTAGTTCCCGAATCGCTTTCGTACTCGGCGCGATCCTGGATTCTTCTTCGTGTGTCTCCGTGGCTGCCTCAGAATCCGGAGGTGAATCCGGGGCAAGTGCCTTTAACACCTCGGCAAGACGTTTATGGATGACTTCCAGAGACAGGACGTTGCCGGTAGTACCCCGAGAGGAATCGTTAATCTCGGCGACATTGGAGACGAGGCTCGATGCAAATGTCACGAATTGCACCGCGCTTGCCGCGACAGATAGTGCAGCGAGCGCCTCCATCACACAGTACTAAAGGAGCTGCTGGAGCTGGAGGAGACGAATGGACTGAATGGGGGAGAGCTTCGTAAGAGCGTTGGTGAGTGGGCCGCCCGAAGAACTTGAAGGGATGTGGCGTGTACGATGGCGGCCACAGCCTGGGCAGACTCCAAGTCATGCGCGACGATGGACCCACCCGGGAGCCGCAGCGAGCAGGCAAGGAAGGAACAAATGGCAGTGGTTTAGACAATCAACCGTGGAAACCGCTCACCGCTCATCTGCATGCCGTACCACCACCGCTTAGCTCGGCAGCGCGGAAGGCCGACTCGAAGGCACCCAGCGTCTCCAATTAGTGTGTTAGGATTAGAATTTGCAGACTTCAAGTCTAAGGTAATAATAGTAAATGAATCTATCTTAAGAGGTAATAATTATGATATGTGTGAAAAGTAAAAAAAAATTTATAAAAAAAGTGATTTAAACGTCATATTTATACTTTTTTAAAGCTTATTAATATTAAATCTAATAGATTCTTTCTGTAACGACCTGCAGGCCACCCTTGTGGCCGGGACGGGCCTACGTGTCCCCGCAGCTCGTACAGTAGAAGGAACAGTAGGAACACTGTACCAGCACTGTGTGCTCCGTCTGTAGAAGATGCTCCGCGACAGAGCAACAAGGAACTCGCGGAGCAGACTCCCTGTGCTCCGTCGCTCCGAGGGGACAGGAGACAGAGCAACGGAGCAGAGTACAAGTTACCAGCAGGAAACAGTAGTATAGATACCATCGCCGTACCCGCGATGAAGTGAGGGACCTCTTGGTTCCTCTCGCTAGCAATACATTGTTCAGACAACTATATTGTTCTCTAGGGACTTACTATTTGGAACCTCTGAGTCCGCGACCTGTTTGACAGTGTACTGCCTCGAGAGTTGTGCTAGCCTTCACTCAGTCATCTTGCACCTCCCCATCTTGTAGCAATTGGACTCTGTCCGCTACTACGATCTGTCTTCATCTAGGTCACACAGGCGACCTGGAGCAGGCCGTAACACTTTCTTTTTCTACATTAGAAATACTGTAAGTCATATTATATTAGGAATAGAATCTTGTAAAACGATGTATAAGCTGGTGGAATCTGGTGGAATCTTATGGAATTTCGTAGAATCCACTAGAATTTAATAGGTATTTCTATATATAAACATTTAATAACAGTACTATTTACAGTTTATAATATAATACTAACTTAGTATTTACAAATATACCATTTATTTTTTCTTAAAGGGGTTGTTTTGTATTTTATATTTTTTATTATATATATTTTTATTTTTTATTTTTTTTAATTTAATTTTTACTAAAATTAAAATTAGCTTAATTTAATTTTGACCAAAACTAAATTAGCCTAGTTTAGTTCTTTGCAAAATTAATAATAAATTAAATTAGAAAACTAAAATTAAAATTAAAAAATTAGAAATTAATTTCGAACCCTGTTAGTAGGTATAGGTTGCCGTCAGAAAGAAAGGGGGTTCAGGGGCCCTGGGCTTCCGGTTAGCGAAGCTGACTGGATGCCTGGCACTATCTGAACGCCAGTCAGCCTCAGCCATGGTGTTGACGAAGCTGAATCCTACGAAGTGGTCTATAAAGAAGAAGGTTCTGGCTTTCAGCCAGAACCTCCCCGCACAATACAATCAATCCATTGCAACCTAACTCAATTGCCATTATTTCCACACAATCCACGGTGCAGTGTTTCTGACAGTTGCTCAGCTTTAACAATAACTAGGCCAAGTATACGCACACCTAATACGTGTGTAGTTCGTAATTGGAATTGTTACCTGCGAGTTACCATTACAGATTACGCGTCGTCTGCTTTCATCGAGGGGAAACTTTAGCCGGGGTGACTGAAAAGGGGCCTCTGAGGCTGTGCTGCAGAGGCGGATGGGATCACCCTAGCTCAGGGAAGAATCAGGGGAAGCTCAGGACAAATCAGCCTCAGCTAACCCTAACTCAGGATGACAGACGAAAAAGGAAATTTTAGGAGCCCAGATTTGTTGCAGGAAACCAGGCTGTATTTACAACATATCTCGAGTCTGGGGTCTGGGTGGTTAAGGGGGCGATCGTTGACGCCTACCTATCTGATCTCTTTACGCTTTGATCACACTATTGCTGTGACAAGCCTCTCTCGCAGAAAGAAAACGATATTAGTCTTTATCTTCAATGACTAGGTAGATAATTTGAGTTTTCCGGACGACCGAATCCCAGTTGACATTCACCCCATGAAATTCTAAACCCGCACTAACAGACCAACCCCTGAATCAACATTAACACCAAGCACAACCCTCATCCTAAGTTGGGTGACCGGCTTTTAGACCAACCCCCTTTTAGACCACGCAGATTGACTCATCCTCGCCACCCTCGCCACCCAACTCTCTTATTTCAATCGCCCACAACTCCACCAATTTAATTCCAATCTGTTTTCTTCCTTTTTCAATGGATTTAGAACTGGCAAATGAAGCCATATACTGAGTTAGATTTGCAGAACTCCCTCGCGGAGTATGCTGAAACTGGAAAACTCCACGATGCGGCCAAAAACCACGGCATCCCCCACAACACTTTATATTATCGGTCCCAAGGCACCAATCCAGCCCCCTACACCCAAATCAACAATCAGAAGCTTTCTCCGGCCCTGGAAGAACGTCTTGCCGAATGGATTCTCTTCCAGGGGGCCATTGGTAACCCTCCAAGCCACGAGCAAATCCGGAAATTGGGTAAAAGAATACTCACCACCTCCGGAGAGCCAGCCCACCTTGGAAAACACTGGTACCGCCGGTTTTTGAAGCGGAATCCTTCCATTTCTACCCAGAGACCACGGAGAATCCACGTAAACCGTGCTAACCAAGCCTGCAAGGCCGTTATTCGGCCCTGGTTTAACTACCTGGAGGTTCTAAGGGTTAAGGCCATTTTACTAAAGAACAGGTATAATATGGACGAAACTAGTATAGCTAATAGTATTAGAGATAACAGTCTGGTTATGGGCTCCAAATCCAGAAAGCTTTTACAAAAGAAGAAGTCTAGAGACCGAATTTAGACGACCATTCTAGAGTGCGTTTCGGCTGACGGCCGGTTTTTAAACCCCCTGGTTATTTTTAAGGGTGGGAGCCTTTAACAACAGTGGTACCCACGAGACTTAACCCTATTTAAAGGCTGGGCCTTCAAACTAATTAAAAAAGGGTGGACTAACGATGATACTGCTGTTAAATGGCTCCACGAAATCTTTCTTCCAGCCACTTAGCTGGCTAACCCTTAGGAGAAACGCCTCCTTATTTTAGATGGCCACGGCAGTTATACCACCGAGGAATTTATGTGGCTGGCTTTTACTAATAACGTACAGTTATTATTTCTGCCAGCCCACACCTCTTACGTTCTCCAGCCCGTGGATGTAGCTGTTTTCGGCCCCCTAAAGGCTAAGTACAGGGCATAGCTAAATAACTGCCTTTCTGGCCTAACTAACGACTCTGTGGCTGGAAAACGAGCCTTTTTAGAATGCTATAGGCGTGCCAGAATCTACGGAATGACCAAGTCAAATATCAAGGCTGGTTGGAAGGCCTCAGGGTTGTGGCCAGTCTCCCTAAGGAAGCCCCTAAACAACAGCCTTGTTATTAAGAATTCTAATGGCTGCGTTAGTACAGTGGCCCCCACACCTTCTACAGGCCTTAAGTCGTTTAATAATCCTATTCTGGGCAAGAATTCGGAGGACCAGCCTGTGTGGTTTACCCCTAAAAAGGCCAAGGACTTCTCGGCTCAGGGGGAGCGTTTTCTACGCGGTATTAAACGTACTGCTAGCGAGCGGCTTTTCATGCGGAAGGCCTACAAAGGATTTGATAACATGGCCTTCCAATTGGCTACCATTCAACAACAATTACAAGCGGCCCAGGAAGACCTCGAACGCGCGAGAGGGCGGAAGAGAAGGAGGGTTGAAATCGACCCTAATAAGGCCTTCGCTGGTATTAATGAGATCCGCCGCGCACAGAGGTTAGCTGCTGGGGAGGATATTACAGATTCTGAATTTTCAGAAGAAGAGGATTCTGAAACTGCAAGCTGTATTGACGTAGCTATCTAATTGACGAAGTTGTGGGCAATTGAAGTTGGTGATGTAGTGGGGGTGCGATTTTAGTGCGTGGTCTAAAAGTGGGTCGGTCTAAAAGCCGGTCACCCGACTTAAATCATTTACCATATCACCACCCAGTCCCCAACCCCATCCTCGCATACAGCACTGTGCCGCACTTTAAAGACGCGCTACACTTTATAAGGAGAAAAGCCTTACTGACGATGATCTCCCGTATGTTAAATATACATGTGATGATTAAGGTAGCGGGGGAGAGAGGGCTGGAGAGGCTGATAATTGAGAGGGCGAAGGAGGGGTGAGGGGGCAGCCTATGCTAAAGGCAGTGTAAGTGATGCCGATGAGGGAGAGGAGGGTTTTGGCAAGCGGGGAGGGGGGGATTTTGGTGTTGATGTTTGAGTTATTAAGCAGGGGTGAAGAGGCTGACATTTTGGTAATGGATGAGGTGGTTGTGCTGTAAGTGCCAGTGGGGATTCTTTGTTACCTTGGGAGAGAGAATACATTCAACTCAGCTGTCGCCGCTAACGAGGCCTGCTGTCACAAGTAATACATATCCCCAATCGACGCCGCTTGTCTTCCAACCAGCCTCGACACGGTAGCCGCATATTGCCGCTGAACTTCTGTCGCTTTTCTCGGGCCAATTTTGCAGGAACCGGTCTACAACCGACCGAACAGGTGATGAGTTGTCTAGCGACAGACTCGGAACATCAAACAAGCCACCCTGGTCGCTGGGAAAGACCGGGTCATCCAGAGCCAAGACACGGCACCACCTCTGCCCAAAAGCGAGGATAAAGGAAAAGCCGGCATCTCTAGGCACACACCGCATGAAGACCGTGTCGCCGATGCCGAGCGATTCGGGAACAACGGGTGAATGCTGGAGCCGGGATAGTGTCCAGCTGTTTGGGTTATACAAGTTGACTTTGCGGAACGTGATGGTTGGGTTCTCCAGCGGCCGCGGCAACTTCATGTCAATGCGGATGGAGAAGCGGCCGTGGTCACGGCCAAGATCAGCCATCCGGGAACTCTTCCAGAACGGGGTCCTGGCGTGGCGTATGTAGATGGTTGTGGGCTTGAAGTCCTGCACGGGTACGTGCGAGTAGTACATCCACATTCCCCTTGCAAGGACGCGCTGGTACACGACCGACACCGGACTCTCCCGCCGCAGAGCCACGCAGAGGGGCCGTCCATACATAGAGCAGTGGAGGTGGGCAAGCCAGAATTCCTCTTCTTCCTGTCCCCGCGCTGTTTTTGCCCCCTTCCCCGTGACCCGGTAGATGGGCAGGCGGATCCGCAGGCCCCGCCCCGTCATCAAGGGTGCGTCATAGACATTGCCACCGCCGTCGGACTCTGAGAGGGGGTTGAGGTACGAGTGGTTAGGGGCGAGTTGGGTCAAATCGCGTGACCGGAAGTTGAAGTTGCGGGGATGCTCGGCGAAGAGACCAGCCGGATGGATGGTGTAGTTGGAGGCCAGCACACCCAGGATGAGGGAGCTGGCTTTCCGTATCTTCCGGCCGTAACTATTGCGGCCGTCTCCATCATCGGTTAGGGTGTGGGCGGCGAAGAGGGAGTAGTCCTCGGTGGCCTTCATGACTTCCTCTTGCAGTCGCTGGAATGCATAGCTGCCCTCGCCATAGATTAGCGGCATGTTGGCGTTGAAGATTCCGAGGAGAGAGTAGGCTTGGTCCTCGATACGAGTGGTGGTCCGGCGGGCGGCCCAAGACATACGCTCGGCCACGAGACAGTCAGACGGCTCCCTATTTCCGCGTAGGACCTCGATATCGATACGCGTGATGACGGATAGGTGATCGCTCAAGCTGAGCTTGGTCCCGATCTCGGTCCAGTCAGCAGCGTAAAACTCGAGCACTTGTGGCGCCACCAGCTCCTGCAGGGTCCAGCCGCGGGTGAACCACCGGCTACGCTCGAAGAGACCGTCGCGGTCAAACGAGGAATCGCCGAGGTCGCTGCTGCTGTCCGACTCCGTGTCGGCCAAGTCTGAGTCAGGCAAGTCCAAGTCGGCCAAGCTCAAGCCCGAATCCAAGTCGGTTTCTCTATCGTCAGCCTCCTGGCCGAGCACGTCCGAGGAAGTCGGGATGTCGGTTAGATAGGCGTAGCAGACATGCGAGAGTTTGTACCATAAGTACATGGAGTTGATGGCCTCCGACAGCTCGGCGCTGCTCGATTTGTCGATACTGCGGAATTCAGCCTTGAGGGCAGAACAGAAAAGAAACAAAAAGTAAAAGAGAAGGGGGGGGGGACAAAGACTTGAATGCTCACCAGCACGTGTCAATCCAGATATATCTGTATCCGTCGCTCTTCGCCTTTGCGGCGCAGCTCTCGACCTTCTTGTACCCCGCTTTTGACTGGATGGCGTGCGTGGGAATCTGCATTTCCTGTAGCGTGACCTCTTCTTGGCCCCAGGTGTGTGAGAGGATGCTGAAAGGAGGACATCCCCTGAGCTCTGGACCGGGAAACTCCTCGACTATTAGTGTATCTGTGTTTAGTAGCCGCATTTTGTTGCGGCTGTTTCTTCTGTCGGCTGATTGGAATGGAGAGATTCATGCGAGCGTAAACGGGCACAGCTACGCTTGGTAGACGCCTCCTTGCGTTGCGCGTATATCAGCTGACCAGCCAGTTTGAGCCAATCATGCTCACTGAAACAATTTCAACTCAGCTAGCCAGCCTGGTTACAGCGCGGTTAGAGCGAGAATCCCGCCCGTACAATTCCCTCTCCACGGTGAGAGAATCTATAATATTACACAAAGCCTCTTCTAGGGTACTCAGTGGATAGATTTCAATAATTTTTAAAGTCGAAAACTATCAATTTAAACCTCATCAAGATAATTAATGCTAAAACTACATCTCGCACTTCAGCCTATCAGGGTACCCACTCCGTTCCTTCCGCAACAGCCCGTCCAGCTCCACCTACGCCGCCACCTGGTCCAACTCCCAATACGCAAAAGGTCGTTAACAACCTAGAAAAGTCCTTCAAGTTAGTGAAGAATAAACCACCGGATCTCCACTTCGCCAGTCATAGCCTCTCCGTACATGACACCGTGCACGTAAATCTCCCCAAGCAGCTGATAAGCCGCCCCATCTCCCGTCGGTCTCAGCAACGATGGCAACTTTGCCCCGAGGAAGATAACAACTACGTCACCGACCGCACAAGAGCTAGGGGTGAGTCCAACATAACCCTTTCGCGTAAGAAAAGGGCGGTACGGCCCAAAGTCCTTCATGACGGAAGAGTAGGTCGACGTCCGCAAGGCACCATCTCCGATATACCCTGAGCTGGCCCTGCACCACCTGTTGGAACATGCCACACATGCTATCGTAGCCATCACGCAGAAAGGAACGCTTCGCCTCGCGGTCCATCGGATGGCTCTCTGCCTGGTCAGCTACCGGAGTGATAATGTGGGCGTCGTCCCGGTCGGCTGTGGCGATTACTCGAGCTTGAACCTTCTGATTGAAGTTTAGGGGCAGTAAGTAGCATCCTCGTAGAAGAAGAAAAAAGACGAAAAAAGAAAAAAAATCACGTAAGAGCTCATGTGCGTGCGTGGTAACAATACGGAGACCTTGTGGCTTGTCGTCTTCTAATATAGCATGGTGACAGGACAGGCAACGTCAGCCACACTGTCATTCTTGGGGCTTGGCGCCTTGGGGCTATGCCCACTTTTGAACCCGTGACGGACGCAAAGAGCTGGGGTAAAGCTGTAGGCAGTACCATTACCAAACCATCTCCAGTCCTCGTCACCAATCATCGATGAGACCTTAGGGATCCTACAAATCTCGAAGCGACCTGGCTCTACGTTCACCGGCCGCGGCCGGATGCTCTATCCAGGCAGTGTGGAGTGCGGGAACTGAACATTAGGTATGATTGAGTGAAGTTGCAGTAAGAAAGCTTGCTAACCAAGGGAGAAATACGGGGATACGACGGGTACCTACCGAAGGTATGTAGGGGAGCGTCTGCTGCACGCTTGAAGATATTAAAATGCCCGAAACGCCAATGCATGTCAAGGGTAAGGGTTATAGCGTTAATATCGAACATACTGAGGATGGCGATCGCAGCCTTTCTCAATTCGTTCCTTTCTGAATCAGCTTGTGCATCCTGCGTCGAGCCCAGCAGCATCATTCGACCGGGGGTGTTTGCGGTGCAACAGTTGGGCACACTGAGCGCCTCAGACGCCATTCCGCATCTGCGACGCCATGATTCGACCGTGGGACTGCAGTTGCAGTTCAGCTGAGACCGCCATAAACGATGTGTCGGATGAGTGATTTAAATGTCAAGCTGCGACCTCCCACCCTATCCGTCCTTTTGCGCTGTTGTTCTGACCCCACCATAGCGCAAAGCGAACCGGTCCGAATGCCATCATGTCGCGAACATCACCTGCGGCAGCGCTGACGACTGTCTGGACCCCGCCTTGTGGTATTGGCGGCTTTGTTTATTCTTCAACTGCCACGAAGAATTATTTGTCTTCCTGTGGGCCCCCGAATTGGAGCTCATACTGGGACGGAAACGCTGGTTATTATTCACCTGCAATCTGTCCCTCCGGGTTTTTCGCGGGCACCACTCGATATCATTCCTCCCAAGGCCCACCAGTGTTGTCTGGGGAGACTGCTTGGATCTGTATTCTCAGGTGAGCATCTCATACCTACGGTAGGTGGGTAATGAGGCATGTACTAACCAGACATTGCCTAAACGAAGTGGCTATGTCGCCGTTACATCTTGGCCGTCTGTAGCCTCCGCCAGCTCCGGCATAAGTTCCGCGGCCCTTATACAGATTCGATGGCAATCGTCTGACCTCTCCATCTTGGAAACACACCCCTTGACCCCCGGTTTACGCTTTGTAAGCACCACCTCAGCACCACCGGGTGAACTGGGAGGTACATCATCGCCAAATTCAGACGACTCTGGAGGGTTATCCACTGGAGCCAAAGCCGGAATCGGCGCAGGCATTGGCGCTGCTGCCTTGCTATTTCTCATCGCTGTGATCATCTTCATCAGAAGGCATCGATCCACTCGACTCAATCAGCCTGCCGAAATCCATCTCGAGGTTTGCGGCACTGACACATCAGGGACGGGTGTCAAGCCCGCCGAGAAAGCCAATGTAGCCTATTCCCCTATTCACGAGGTAATTGTTCTCGTCCTCATCAACCCAAATTATGTCAAGTTCATTCTGACTAACGAACCCACCTATAGATCGACTCAAACCCAAGGCAGAACCGCGAACCCACGGAGCTACCCATCACACCACCCAGCAACCCGCCTGCATGGAACAACTCAGCAAGGAACTCACCCGTTCAGTACGACACGCCGGCATATTCGGAACTTCCCTAGGTTAGCAGCACTGCGGCCCCTCAAACGGCTTCAGAACTGGAAGCGCTACCGGCTTGACGAGAGGTTTTGGACGTTCAGCGTCAGAGGATTTTGCAGTTGCAGCAGATTGAGGAGGAGAAGGCCCAGCTTGATGAGCGGATCTCACAGTTGGAAATCAGGGGATCGAGATGAATACCTACCTATATAGTCTCACCTGACACTTTTTTTTGGCCGAGTCCGTATTAGTCGCAGATCCTGAGCAAGAAGTCAGTCCCGGCTATACTTGCCGTGACCATAAATGGGCCGGCGTGGTTCGAGTCTGCCCAAGCAAATGCCTAGAACGTTGGGTGTGACCAGCGCAGACATATATCACCCACCACGCTGCCAAGGCTTTAAGCGTGATATTTTCCTCAAACACGCCTTCACGACGATACACCACCCGCTGTTGAAGAAATGAGCAGTTCTAACAAGCAGAGCTCGTCCCAGGGCTTCATCGCCCACTTTTGGCGGCAGAAACTCAACAATGATGCTGCTTTCCCCGCCTACCCCGCCTACCCTCCACAACAGCCAAATTATGTGCCAGTTCAAGGTTCTTCTCCGCCCCAGCTTTACAATCCCGGACAATCACTGGAGCCTCCTCGGGTTAATGAATATACGATGCCTCAAACGATGTCACCAGCTGCTTCTCCTCAAACCAACATTCAGGGGCCGAACCCACCTAGCAATTCTCAAGGGCAGCCTGTTCAAGCCCTTATCCCGGATACCCTGCACCCGACCCGAATTACCAGGTGCCAGCACCGCAGGTTCAGATTGGATATGGACAAATGCAAGCCGTGCAGCCAGCTCCCCCACGGCCACCCCGTCCCTATCCGTACATTAGCACCTTCAGCCCCTTTGGCAACGCTCTAGGCCTTCCTCCCTCCAGCGACAATGAGACCCCAGCCCCATTTCCCAGTTCACCCGCGCTTTCGGCTCCATTCTCGGGCAGGCTTTGGCGTCATCGAAGAACTAATGGTCGGCATCGCCGTCCGCATCGACCTCGGGGGACCGAATCAATCGCGCCATCGTGCGGCGGGCAGTTTTGGGCCATCTAAACGCTCAGTTAGCCCAGAAATTCGTGAGCGAATTGAATAGTTACCTCTAAGAGCTAGAAACGCGATGGGCACGACTGTGAGATGGTGATGGTGGTGGGTGGAGGGGTGGAAAGTTGTGGCAGAATCAATTGAAATTTCACCGCACGATGCGAATGACAATGAATGGTAATTATGGACCGCTTTGGGCAGGGTTAGGGCTATGTGTGGAAGACTGGGTGGGGTACGGTACGGATTACAAATAGACATTCTCTAAAAAAGGAGCCTTGATAGCCGGGCACTACCCACCACAAGGTTAGGGTTATGTAATAGAATTTTTTCACGAATATCATCACCAGTCCCTACCACCCTCCCATTCACAACAGTTAGTCGCATCGCTCCAGCGCGTTTTTAATAGCTAATTTAACCATTTTAGCCCAATCGGTGTCTCCCATTTGAACCGGAGCAATAAGAGACTAGTGAAGGAACTAGCCTGTAAGTTGAGTGTTTTCATGAGAAATTTCATAAAACGATCAGCGAGAAAAACTGGGGCCTTCTCTGTGGCTTGGGATGTCCGAGCTACAGCTCAGAAAACTGAAGGAGATGATACACTAAGCATTGCCACTGCCACGAAGGCCCTACGAGACGGATATAAATAACCTCCGTCCAAAGTTGTACCAAGTCCACACGGCTTTGGTGCAATTGCCAACCGAGTTCCTTTCAACGGGGCATGTGAGGGACCCGCAGGAGGCTTGCAGAGATTGAACGAACACGTCCCAGCAGGTTGCATGGCTACTCACATGCCACATGCAACTTGAGCATCTCCGCTCTTGTGAGAATTCGATTGGATTCTTGCCACTTGGGGCGTGACAGCGGCCTCTAATAGGCACGAGGAGAAGCCGCCACCTCATCGCAGCCACGTTTCAATCGGGGAAAGTGCGATATTGGGTGTCATTTTTAATGCACTTGCAGCCCTATGACACAACTGGACCGCAGAGCCTCACTGTTTTTGAACCCCACACTAAACTGTGCGTTCTTCAATTTAGCTACCAAGGTGTTCCCAATTCGATGTTGCTTTTGCCATCCCATGCTCTCCAAACCTTATACGCAGAACAGTCAGTTTCAGCTCCCATTTTCTGCGGACTTGAGTCTGGCGAGACGAAATGAACCTGAGTCGATCATCCTCCGGGTTGCACACCCTGGTCGAGACGCGGACCGGCCTAGCCGAGCTGAAAACCAGGATTTCCGAGGCATGCGAGCTCTGGCCGGAATCCCGCTTCTACCTCCAGCAGTTGTCATTTTACATCTGCAGAGCTTGTGCCCCACCAGTCCCCGATCTAGTCAAAGCACAGACTCCTAGTTCCAAGATCCTCAGGCTCAACACTCCGGCAAGCTTGAATGCCGCCGGGATTCCGCGCTTGTCACAAGTGGTGGTTGCCGAGGGGCACCTCTCCCCAGCATCTGTGGTTGAGCTCGCATCCCAACATCCAAGTCTCCCGCTAGAGTTTTTCCTCGGCCACCTCGAGCTCGAACGCGTATCGAAGCTGAATCGGACGTCATATGAGTCGCCAGCGCTGCCGTCGCGTCGCGGGCACATTGTGCATGTCCGGCTCCCTACCCTCTGGCGATGTAACGACAGCGCCGACTCGACAGCTGCCGTCTATCCCGTGAATCGTGCCAAGGCCGACACGCTATGCATCCAACATGAAAAGCGGCTGCTGGACGGAGGGAACATGGAAGCGGGGGCGACAAGGTTTAGAAAGGTGCACATGCACAATTGGGGGCGTTTTACCGTAGAGCAAGTCGCGTCTCTATGTCTGATACCTGACGAGTTTGAGGAGGGGGCGTGGATAGGTAAACAGTTGTTCATGGCTGAATTTTTTGCGGACGATCAGTTAATATTTTACCATGCAGCCGTGTACGCGCTAGATAGCGGCAAGCCGTTGCCTATGGGATCCGAGCCCTTCCCGCGAGACCGCTCGGCGCCCCCAGCGACTGCTGGGCCGACACTACAGCCAACTGTTAGGTATAGCGAAGCGACATTGCTGAGGCGAGCACCGACTCAGGCGCGGTGCTTCACCGGCACCCCTGGCACCTTTTCCATGCACCCGTATCACCCATGCCAGGACTTCGGGGTCGAGGCCGAGTTCGACCCGTTTTCCGCGCTAGCGTCCCTCTTGAGCGCGGCGTCTGCGTCCTGGAACCAGGTGCTCAACTTTATCGACGAGGATATCGAAGGGCACCAGGACGTCACCGACGCAACAGCTCCCGCTGCGCTGGCTCAAGTTCGGTTCAACCTCGGTCTGGTGCACCGCTTTCAGGGGATCATCCAACAGGACGTAGAGGCGCTTGGGGGCTCCTCTGCCTGGAATGATATGCGGCTAGCCGATATCACCGAGATTGAGTCCTGTGATATCAACAACAGCGGCTGCAGAGCTCCTCTAGGTGATCGTGGAGCGCTGACGCGTGACTACGAGAGCTTGTTGATGCGCTGCCGAGCGCTATCCCAGCGATGCGAGTCAGCGTCACAGGGCTTGCAGAGCACGCTTCTGCTACTGGAGCATCAGAGATCGCAGGTCAAAACGGAGGAGATCAACAAGCTTACCAAGATGGGGCTATTCTTCTTCCCTAGCTCTCTAGTGGCAACCATTTTCGGGATGAGCGTAGTTGAGATGGATGGGGCGAACAAGCCGAAGCTTTGGCATGCCATGGTCGCTGTGTTCGCCTCAGCGCTTTTCTGCTGGGCCATGTATTATTCTCCTCGTTGCCTTAGATGGATGCGGACCCGTTGTCACGGGAGGTGGAGACAGGTACTTAGGAGGCGAGGCTCCGCGAGCCCAGAGGACATGGAACTCATGGAGTTGTGACTGGAGGCAAGAAGATGATTTGTAATTTCCAAGCCGTATGAATTTGGTCCAAATAATGAGAAGGGTTCACTATCCTCCTCCACACATCTAGGTATCCGGTGCCACCAAGCACCAGCCAGCCGTCCCCTCGCTAATGGCTATAAGACCCCTTCCACCCCCTCCCCCCATTTCTCCTCTCCGGACTGAGTTAGACGAGGGAACATCAAGCGGCCAGTACTTATCACGGTTGGCAAGCCGGCTTCCGTCATGACTTCTCTCGCTAGTTTGACTAGCGCCAGATCACTTCCTGTTCGCGTGATATTCGTCAGCGAACGTTGGGTTAGGTTGAGATGGCTAACTGTAAGGAGGGGTTAATTCTCACCTGGAGCCCCGACAAATGAAGCGACGATAGGAAGATATTCCTTCTGCTTCGAGATAGCCGATTCATACTCCATTTGGCCGACGTGACGGATGTTAGCACAAGACAGAATAAGTCATGTTTTGGCAGGGAGATAACTAGATGACTTACTAGGCAAGACAATCTGTGGGAGGCCTAGCACAGAAGCGATGTAGTTTGGGGTGAAAGCCGGAACGGAGCTCGGTGGGCTAGTTGGTAGGTATCTTGAGGTTAACATACCAAGCACCTTTTGGGTTCGCAAGCTGGGTATGGGGTAGCTTACGCGTTTGGCAGATCCCGATACTTTGGTTTCCCACTGCCACAAGGGAGCATAAGAATGGCGTCAGAGCGGCCGTCGGGTGTGAGCGGTAGGATGTGCTGGAAGAACCAGCGCTTATAAACTTCGATCTCGGCCATTGCTTTGTCTTTTTCCTGTACTGTGACCTTGACGCCTTGGTCCCTATCAATCATGACCAAATCCGAAAGTCAGTATTGTGAGATATGTGCTGGCTCTTGCAGAGGACCTGAGCCATTAAGGGGTTAGGTTAACATACCACTTCCAGCGCATGTAAGGCCCCAAATATACCGGCCTTCTGAACTTTTCTTCGTACTTCTCTCGGAAGTCGGAGAACTCGTTGTACCCGTCATAGTAGAAGGGACTGTATGCGGTCTGTAGCCGTGTGAGATGAATCCTAGACCTGATGCAGATACATATAACAGGGGGTATGGATGCCATCTGACCTTGTCGAGATACTTCCGGATGTCTCCACCCGCCTCATCCTCCACCGGTGGTCGTTTTGCCCAACAGTCAGCTATGTTGATTTCTTCCCTGTTAGTCTTGAGATACGCCTCTATCTGGATGACAAAACGGTCGACAAATTCCTGCTGTGCAGGTACATCGTGGGGGAAGAAGTCTGTGCAATATAAAATGCGCTTAGGAAGCTGTTCGGTGTGGTTGGCAGGCAAAGAGAGCATGGAGTTAACCAGCAGTGTTTCTAACTCGGCGAGGTCGCGGGAA